>Ga0123326_1002357_pt1 | contig 14569 bp, 9 predicted proteins | sample BioC13SIPDNA_FD_89739 | JGI IMG/M metagenome (GOLD analysis project Ga0123326, IMG submission 89739) | Anaerobic biogas reactor microbial communites from Washington, USA - Biogas_R1_A C13 SIP DNA | ecosystem: Engineered > Bioreactor > Anaerobic > Unclassified | place: Washington, USA | collected...
CGGCCAGGCCGTCTTCCAGACCTGGATCGACGGCTGGACCAACAACACCGGATCGACCACCGGCTACGCCGAGTCGCCGTTTGCCGAGAAGGCCATCGTTCACGGCGGGCGGCAGTCGATGCCGGTGCACTATGACAACAGCGCAGCCCCGTTCTACTCCGAGATCTCGCGAACCTGGGACAGCCCACAAGACTGGACCGGCCACAGCGCAAACACTCTGGTGCTGCACTTCTACGGCCCCGAGGACAACGCCGCCGAGACGCTGTACGTGGCGGTCGAGGATAGCGCCGGTCACGTCGCAGTCGTTGCGCATCCTGATCCCGAGGCGCTGAGGGTCGCCGCCTGGCAGTCCTGGACGGTCCCCTATAGCGAGCTGGCCGGCGTGAACATGGCGCGGGTCGAGACGATGTATATCGGCGTCGGCAATCGCGCCACCCCGACCGCCGGCGGCAGCGGCCTGCTGTTCATCGACGACATCGGCTACGGCGCGCCCTTGGCCGAATAACTGTGAACAAAACCGATTTGCAGGGGCGAGGCATGCCTCGCCCCTGCCGCCCCAGAGAAATCCGGTGCAATGGCCCAGTGACACTGGGGACACGACTGACGCCCTTTTCTCTTGGCGCGTCAGATGGCGTCTGATATTGATGAGTTGGTTCAGAGGTGTCTTCTTGTGAGTGGGTCGCCTCCGCTCGGACTCGGAGTTGTGCGGTAGAAGTCCGACGGCATCCACATCACATGCTGACTCGGAGGCCGGAAGAATGCCTTGGATCGGACGCACAGCGAAGCCTGGAGCGCAGGCCAGTCTCCTTGTGGCGTCTCGGAACTTCTACAGCCACAATCTGCAATGCACGTCCCTTGATAGGATGATCCACTTCACAGATCGCGATAAGACGCGCGCCCGGCCTGTCGCCGGAGCACGACAGATCCCATTTCGGCGTTTTCTTGAAGGAGGATACCCATGTGGAACAAGATGTGCTACGCAATCCTGCTTCTGCTCACGTTGAGCTTCTCTGGGGGCGGCGCCGGAGCCGGCGACGCGACCCTCGTCGGCTGGTGGCCGCTGGACGGCGACACCCTGGACTACTCCGGGTACGGAAACCACGGGACCGTCGTCGGAAGCCCGACGTTTGTCGCGGGCATCATAGGGACAGGAGCACTGGATTTCGGCGGTGCAGACGCGATCGAGATTCCTCATAGCGACAGCCTTTCCATCACCGACGCCATCACCATCGCCGCCTGGACGTACATGAGGTCGAACGCCAGCGGTGAGATGGCGATCGTCAGCAAAGGAAGCTGGGCGGCGAACAACCTGCCTTATGAGTTGACCGAGACGAATGGCGGCGTGATCTTCTGGCAATTCTACGACAACGAAGGACGCGATACCTGTTCGCCCGCCTCGCCGGCCGCCGGCGAATGGCACCACATCGCCGCGACGTACGATAGCACCATCTTCAGATGCTATGTCGACGGACAATTGGGGGAAGAGTGGGCCTATGCCGGAGCGATGCCACAGAACACGTCGCCGGTGACCGTCGGACGGCGCAGTGGAGGCGGGACCTTCTACAACGGGATGATCGACGATGTGGCAGTCTTCCATCGGGCCCTGGAGCAAGATGAGATCGCCAAGCTCATGACAGGCATCAAAGCGCTGGAACTGGCGGCCGATCCGATTCCCGAGGACGGAGCGGTGGATGTGCGCCGCGACGTGGTGCTCCAATGGACGGCGGGCAAATTCGCGAACACCCATGACGTCTATTTCGGCACGCAATTGGACGATGTCAACACGGCCGGGAGGGCGAACCCCCAAGGTGTCCTGGTCAGCCAGGGCCAAACGGCCACCGCATACGATCCTGAAGGTCTGCTGGATTTCCAGACCACCTACTATTGGCGTGTCGATGAGGTCAACGCCCCGCCGGATTCGACCATCTTCCGAGGCCCGCTCTGGAGCTTCACGACGGAACCGTTTGCCTATCCGGTAGAGAACGTCGTCGCCACAACGAACGCGACATCGACCGCCACCGAGAGCGTCGCGAACATCGTCAACGGTTCGGGGCTGGACGCCGCGGACCAGCACTCCACCAGGAGCACCGACATGTGGCTCGGGAAGCCTGCCAACGGCGATCCTATGTGGGTTCAATTCGAGTTCGACCGGACCTACAAGCTCTACGAGCTCTGGGTGTGGAACTACAACGTGGAATTCGAGCTGCTTCTCGGCTTCGGGATCAAGAACGTGACGGTCGAGTATTCCACAGATGCCGCGGATTGGGCCAGTCTGGGTGACGTCGAACTGGTACGGGGTACCGCCAAGTCCGCGTACGCGCACAACACAACCGTGGATCTCGGCGGGCTAGCAGCCAGGTACATCAGGCTGACGGTCAACAGCGGATTCGGCGTGCTCTCGCAGTACGGGCTCAGCGAGGTCCGGTTCATGTACATTCCGGCGTTTGCTCGCGAGCCGGAGCCGGCGGACGGGGCGGCAGGAATGGACGTCGAGGGAACGCTGAGCTGGCGGCCGGGACGCGAGGCGGTCTCGCACAACGTCTATCTGGGCACCGATCCGGCGAATCTGGTCCTGGCCGGGACGGTTGACGCGGCGAGCTTCCAGCCGGATGACCTCGTGTTTGGGAACGTCTACTACTGGCAGGTTGACGAGGTCAACGCCGCCGCCAGCCCCGACACGTGGCAAGGCGACCTGTGGAGCTTCACGACCGCTGAGTATGCGACGATCGACGACATCGAAGCCTACACCGATGACATCGACGCCGGCCAGGCCGTCTTCCAGAACTGGATCGACGGCTGGACCAACAACACCGGATCGACCACCGGCTACACGGATGCCCCGTTTGCCGAGAAGGCGACCGTTCACGGCGGGCGGCAGTCGATGCCCGTAAGCTACGACAACACTTCAGCCCCGTTCTATTCCGAGATTTCGCGGACGTGGGACGGTCCGCAGGACTGGACCGGCCACGGCGCCAACACGCTGGTGCTGTATTTCTACGGCGCCGAGGACAACGCCGCCGAGACGCTGTACGTGGCGGTCGAGGACAGCGCCGGTCAGGTCGCGGTCGTTGCGCATCCTGATCCCGAGGCGCTGCGGGTCGCCGCCTGGCAGTCCTGGACGATCTCCTATAGCGAGCTGGCCGGCGTGAACATGACTCGCATCGAGACGATGTACATCGGCGTCGGCAATCGCGCCACCCCAACCGCCGGCGGCAGCGGCCTGCTGCTTATCGACGACATCGGCTACGGCGCGCCCTTGGCCGAATAACTGTGAACAAAACCGATTTGCAGGGGCGAGGCATGCCTCGCCCCTGCCGCCGCAAAGGAATCTGGTGTGATGCGCCGGTGGCGTGGGACACAAATCTGGAAAGGTTTTGCTGGCCAGGACGGCGACCCTGTGGTATAGTCTGCTCCGGCAGAGCCAAAACGCTCTCCGACTCGGAAACGAAGGTATCTTTTACCGGCCGGGTCCCATGCAAGCCGAGCCCGTGAACCTGGTCAGGCGGGGAACCGAGCAGCCATAAGCGGCAGCTTGGTTGTGTGTGGGTAAACCCGGCCGATCTTTTTTTGATTTACGACTTACGATTTTCGATTGACTATTTCGTCAAAGAGAGAATCCGGTGGATCGTGATGAGCTGAAAGCAAGAACAAAGGACTTCGCACACCGATGCGTAAAGTTGGCCATAGCACTTCCCGAGACGCCACTTGGGCGACATGCTCGTTCGCAACTGATTCGCTGTTCAACAAGTGTGGCGGCCAACTATCGAGCGGCTTGTGTCGCTCAATCGAGAGCTGCCTTCGTTTCTAAGCTGAGCATTGTGTTGGAAGAAGCCGACGAATAGTGCTTCTGGATGGAGTTCGTCAAGGATGAAACCCTGATTGCAGAGAAGATGATTGCCCCGCTGCTTTGCGAGGGTGAAGAGTTGACGTCAATCTTCGTGGCGGCACGGCGTACGACAAGAAACAATAGTAAATAGTAGATCGTAGATAGAACATCCTCATGGCTTACACCGTTCTGGCAAGGAAGTACCGGTCGCAGACGTTCGACGATGTGGTCGGGCAGGACCCGATCTCCAAGACGCTGAAGAACGCAATCGAGACGGGGCGCGTCGCCCATGCGTACCTTTTCTCCGGCACGCGCGGCGTCGGCAAGACCACGATGGCCCGCATTTTGGCCAAGGCTCTCAACTGCCTGAAATCCGACGGGCCGACGACGACCCCCTGCTGCAAGTGTGACAGTTGCGTCGCCATCAACAGCGGCGAGGACATCGACGTCATCGAGATCGACGGCGCCTCGAACAACCGTGTGGATGAGATTCGCGAGCTCCGAGAGAACGCCATCTACCGGCCCGCCCGGGCCCGCTACAAGATCTACATCATCGACGAAGTGCACATGCTGACGACGCAGGCGTTCAACGCGCTGCTCAAGACGCTGGAAGAGCCGCCGGAGCATGTGAAATTCATCTTCGCCACGACCGAGCCCAATAAGGTCATCGCGACGATCCAGTCGCGTTGCCAGCGGTTCGACTTCAGCAATATCAACGCGAGACAGATCGCCGACCAGCTCAAGAGCATTCTCAAGAGAGAAAAGATCAAGTATCAGGATGACCTCGTGCTGGCTCTGGCGAAGATGGCCAACGGGTCGATGCGTGACGGCCTGAGTCTGTTGGATCGTCTCCTCAGCACGGGGATTCAACCTCTGTCGGTGGACCTGCTGGAGGACTTCCTCGGCCGGCCCAACGCGGAGAAGGTCCAGACGCTTGTGGCCAGGATCGGCGACGGCGATGCGGCCGGCACGCTCGCAGCCACAGAGGACCTGATCAACACGGGTTTGGGCGAAGCGCAGGTCGTCGACGCTTTGACGGAGCAGATGCGCGATCTGCTGGTGATCGCCTCGGCCGGGGTCGATACTGACCTGCTGATCATGACGGCCGACCAGAAAGAGAAGGCGGCCGAACTTGCGAAGAAATTCGATGCAGCGGCGCTGATCTACAACATCACCGCGCTCGAGAAACTCCGCTGGGCCGTCAAGAACAGCGACACGCCGAGGGCTTTGCTCGACGCCTCTCTGCTGCGATTCGCGCTGAGCGAGCACTTCATCAACGTCGATGAGCTGCTGGCTCGTTCGTCGGGCGGCGCCGGCGCACCGGTCAAAAAAAAACTCCCGGTAGAGCCTGAGCCTGCCCCTGCAATCCTGTCCATCCCGTCCAGGTCGGCCGAGCCCCGCACAACCGTTGTGCCCGTTGCCCATGCAGAGGCGCCTGTCGAGAACCTGGTCGAGTCGTGGCCCGAGGCTCTCGGCAAGATCGCCAAGCGGCTCGGTCCGGCTACGACCGGCCTGCTGACCGGATCGAACCTCAAAAGCATCACCGGTGATACGCTGACAATCGAGTTTCCACCGACGGGCAAGACGCAGAAGCAGATGTGCGAGAGCAACGGACGAGGCGACCAGATCGCGGAAGCCTTGGGGGAGTACCTGGGCCGAGCCGTTCGCGTCAAATTCATGGTGGCACCATCTCCTGTGTCCGACGAAGAACCCGAACGCAAGCCTATCGCGGAACGACAGCGTCAGATCCTCAGCGATCCGGGCGTCAAGACCGTCCTCATGGAGCTGGGCGCCACCGTCACCGGAATCGAAGAGGAATAGCTCCGCCACCAGTGGGGGGAACCATCCCCAAGTCCTGCGGACTTGAGGCTGCCACCCCGTCTGTTGGAAAAGCAGGTGCTCGAACTTTCCGCGCAGACGTGCTATGCTACCCTGAGCCGGCAGGTGCCGTGCGCTGGCTTCGCGCAGAGGATGACGCCGTATAGACAGATTCACAAAGGAGATCCGATGAACACGCCGCACGCTGTCTCTCGCCGGACTTTCGTCAAGCGGTCCCTCGCTACGGCAGCGGGCCTGGGTCTGTGGGGCACGAACCGCTCCTGGGCCGGAGCCAATAACCGGGTCCGCATCGCCGTCGTGGGCATACGAGGCCACGGCTTCGGCAGTCACATCAGAAACTACCCTCTCCTGCCCGACGTCGAAGTGACCGCCCTTTGTGACGTGGATGAGACCCTCTTCCCCGAGCGGCTCAAGTGGTTCGAACAGAACGACAAGGCTCTCCCCAAGACCTACGTCGATATCCGCAAGCTGCTCGAAGACAAAAGCATCGACGCGATCAGCGTCGCCACGCCCAACCACTGGCACGCGCTGGCGGGCGTGTGGGCCTGCCAGGCGGGCAAACACGCCCACATCGAGAAGCCGTTCTGCCACAACATCTTCGAAGGGCAGAAGCTGATCGAGGCAGCGAGGAAGTACCACCGCGTAGTGCATCACGGCACCGAGAACCGCAGTTCGAAGGCATATCAGGAGGCGATGGCGTTTCTGCGAAACGGTGGTCTGGGCGAGGTCTACCTGGCCAAGGGCACCTGCTACAAATGGCGCGACACGATCGGACGCACCCCGGAAGAACCCGTGCCGGCCGGCGTCCACTACGACCTGTGGCTGGGTCCGGCCCCAAAGCGGCCGTTCACACGGAACCGCTTCCACTACAACTGGCACTGGCATTGGGACTACGGCAACGGCGACATCGGCAATCAAGGAGTGCACGAGATCGACATCGCCCGATGGGGACTCGATGTCACACTACCGACTCGCGTCACGGCGATGGGCGCCCACGTGATGTTCGACGACGATCAGGAGACGCCCAACGTGTTGATGGCCACGTACGAATTCGACAATCCGAACGGTCGCGGCGACAAGAAGAAGATCCTTCAGTTCGAGGTCCGCCACTGGATCACCAACTACGAGGGCGGCTTCAGCGAACCGCCGGACAACAACATCGGCAACATCTTCTATGGCTCCGAAGGCTACATGACGATGTACGGGGGACGCTGGCAGACCTTCCTGGGCAGGAAGCGCGAGCCCGGCCCCTCCGGCGTCGAACAAGGCAATACGGATCGCGCCCACTATCAGAGCTTCATCGACGCCATACGGGCCAACGACACATCCGGTCTGCCCGGCAAGGTCGAAGACGGCCACCATAGCTGCGCCCTGATCCATATGGCCAATACCTCCTACCGGCTGGGCCGCTCGCTGGACTTCGACCCCAAGCAACAGCGATATGTCAACGACGACGAAGCCAATCGGATGCTGACGCGAAACTACCGAAGCCCTTTCGTAGTCCCGGCGAGCGTTTAGCCAAACCCTGTCACTGGAGAACCGAGAGCGTCTATGAGCAGTGCGTACACGGAAAGCCTGAATAAGCTGATCGAAGAATTCGGCCGGCTCCCCGGAGTCGGCCCCAAGACCGCCGAGCGGCTGGCGTTTTATGTCCTCAAGGCCGATGCGCCCGAGGCGATGAAGCTGGCCGACGCCATACGGGACGTCAAAACCCGGATCAAGCGCTGCCAAGTTTGCTGGAACCTGTCTGAAGAGGACGTCTGCCAGATCTGCGCCGACCCGCAGCGGGACTAAAGCCTGATCTGCGTGGTGGAACAGCCCAAGGACGTCATCAGTCTCGAAAAGACCGGCACATGCAAATGGCTGTACCATGTCCTGGGCGGCCATATCGCGCCGCTCGATGGAGTCGAGGCGGACGACCTGACGATCAACCAGCTCGTCGAGCGAATCCGCGGCGGACAGGTGCGCGAAGTCGTCATGGCCACGAACCCCAATCTGGAGGGCGACGGCACATCGCTGTACATCAGCTCGCTGCTGCGTCCGCTCGGGGTGCGGATCACGCGGCTGGCCCGTGGTCTGCCGACCGGATCGACGATCGAATACGCCAGCGGCAAAATCCTCACCGACGCCATCCTCGGACGGCAGGAACTGGAATAGGAACCGGCACCAACGCAGTGTCTGATGGAGAAAGGAGGCACGAGAATCATGGCGACTCAGGGACGCGTGAAAGTCGGGATCATCGGCTCGCAGTTCGAGGCGGACATTCACGCCGCATCGTTTCAGATCATGCCGGATGAGGCGGAGGTTGTAGCCGTCGCATCGCCGACGCCCGGACATGCCAAGGCCCTGGCGGAACGCTATGAGATTCCGCGCGTCTTCACCGACTACAGGCAGATGCTCGAAGAGCGCGACATCGAGATGGTGACGATCACCGCTCCCAATGCGCTGCACTGCCAGATGACCGTCGACATCGCCAACGCCGGAAAGCATGTGGTCTGCGAAAAACCTCTGTGCATGACGCTCGAAGAGGCAGACCTCATGATCGACACGTGCCGGCGCAAAGGCGTCCTCCTGATGTACGCGGAGGAACTCTACTTCACGCCGAAGTACGTCAAGGCCAAAGAGATGGCCGACCAGGGGGCGTTCGGCAAGGTCTATCTCGTCAAGCAGAGCGAAAAACACTTCGGGCCGCACGCAGAGTGGTTCTGGGATGTGTCCCGATCAGGGGGAGGGGTCTTCATGGACATGGGCTGTCACGGCATCGCCTTCTGCTGGTGGTTTCTCGGCCGGCCCAAGATCAAGAACGTCTACTGCCAGATGGGCACCTACGTCCACAGCGACAAGACCGAAGGCGAGGACAACTCCGTCTGCATCATCGAGTTCGCCAACGATGCGGTGGGGCTGATCGAGGACAGTTGGGCTCGTCGCGGCGGCATGGAAGACCGGATCGAGGTCTACGGCGAGGGCGGCGTGACGCACGCGGACCTGCACATGGGCAACGCCCTGCCGACGTACAGCGAGTACGGCTACGGCTATGCCGTGGAGAAGGCGCCGACAACCAAAGGCTGGACGTGGCCGGTTTTCGAGGAACTGTGGAACTACGGCTTCCCGCAGGAGATGCACCACTTCGCGCGGTGTGTCCGAGGCAAGGAGACACCTCAGGCGACCGGCGAAGACGGCCGGGTAGTGCAGGAGGCACTTTGCGCGGGCTATCAATCAGCCGGAACCGGCAAGAAGACCGCCCTTCCGTTCCGGCCGCAAGGCGTCAAGAGGCCCATCGACTTGTGGCGGAATCCAGAGACGTAATCCACCTGTTTCGCGGTGATTCGCATGGGAAGAATCGAACTGCGTTTCCTGTCCCACGGTGATATCCAGGCCATCCACAAAGCCAGCCTCATCATTCTCCGCGATACTGGAGTGAAGGTTCACCACGGAGAGGCCCTGAGACTATTGCGCGAAGCCGGAGCGGCCGTTCATGGAGACAACAAGATCGCGCGTCTGCCCGAGCAGCTCGTCATGGATTGCGTTACGCAGACGGGCAAGCAATACGTGCTCCATGGGCGCGATCCGCAGCGCGCCGCGCGGCTTGGCCATGGCGACAGCGTGTGGATGTCCAGCCCCGGCCAGTATACCTGGATCGATTCGCGGAGCGGCCGGCGTCGTGGCGCTACGCTCGGAGACGTTCGCGACGCCGTTCGGCTGGGCGATGCCCTGGACCACATCCATATCGTGGGCGCGATGGGCCAGCCCGAAGAAATCCCCGAGACCTGGCGCGACGTCTTCCTGACGGGCGAACTGGTCAAGGGAACGACCAAACCCACGCGCTGCTGGGTGCGTAACGGTCGCACGGCGCGTGCCATTCTGGAGATATACCGAACGATCACGGGAGGCGAGCAGGCCCTGCGCGACAAGCCCATGGCCGAGGCGTTCCTCGAACCGATCAGCCCGCTCCAGTTGCCCGAGCATGGGCTCGAGATCGTCAAGGTGTTTGCGCAGGCCGGTCAGCCTGTGAGCATCGGCCCGATGGCTATGACTTCGGCGACTGCGCCCGGTACGCTCGCGGGCACGCTGGCGCAGGAGAACGCCGAAATCCTCGCCGGACTGGTGGTGACGCAGCTTTTCGCGCGGGGAACACCTGTCATGTACGGCGGCATCCCGCACATCATGGACCCGCGAACGAGCATCTGCTCGTTCGGCTCGCCCGAGCAGGGACTGATGGCCGTCGCCATGGTGCAGATGGCCCGGTTCTACGGCCTCCCGGCGTACGTCAACGTGGGCCTGACGGACGCCAAGACGCTCGACGCACAGGCGGGAATCGAAAAAGCGTCGAGCATGCTGCTGGGGGTTCTGGCCGGCGCCGACACGTTCGGGCATTGCGGCATTTGCGGCACGGACCATGGGGCGAGCCTCGAATGGCTCTACGCCGACAACGAGCTGGCCGCCTATGTCCGGCGCATTGCACGCGGCTTCGAGACCGACGCCGAAACGCTGGCAACCGAGGTCGTTCACCGCGTGGGACCCTGCGGCAACTTTCTGGCGGAGGAACACACGGTCCGGCACTTCCGCGACGAGCTCTGGTTACCCGGTCCGGCCTGGACGCGGCAGAGCTGGGACGGCTGGGAGACCGACGGATCCACATCCATGGCCCAACGCGCATCGGAACGTGTCCGTACGATCCTGGCGGCGCATGAAGTCGAACCTCTGGATGGCAGACTCGCCGCCGAGATCGACCGGATCGTTCAGTGCGCGCAGCGGGAACCCGATTGAGTCTCTCCAGCGAGAGCGGATGCACAGATATCGAAACAAGGCCGTATTGGGGAGTGCGAAGATGGATAATCACAATGGCAAATCGAAGAAGGGCATTTCGCGCCGACGATTCATGAGTCATGCAGCCGCTGTGGCGGCATTCACCGTGGTGCCTCGGCACGTGCTGGGCGGACCACGCCGCATCGCACCCAGCGAGAAGCTCAATATCGCCGGCATCGGGGTCGGCGGACGCGGCGGCGACGACCTGCAAGGTGTCGAAAGCGAGAACATCGTTGCCCTGTGCGACGTGGACTGGCAGAGCGCGGCGGGAGCATTTCGACGCTATCCCAACGCAAGGAAGTACCGTGACTTTCGCGAGATGCTCGACAAGGAGGGCGACGGGATCGACGCGGTGGTGGTGGCCACGCCCGATCACGTTCACGCGGTCGCGTCGATGGCCGCGATCAAAAAGGGCAAGCACGTCTACTGCGAGAAACCTTTGACGCGGACGATCCACGAGGCACGTGCACTGACGCTGGCGGCGCGCGAGGCAAAAGTGGCCACGCAGATGGGCAATCAGGGTATGGCCTTCGAGGGCAACCGGCTAATCAAGGAGTGGATTTGGGACGGCGCCATCGGAGATGTCCGCGAGGTTCACGTCTGGTCCGACCGGCCGACGCACCAGGGCAAGCTGCCTTTGTGGTGGGCTCAGGGCATCGAACGCCCGACCGACACGCCCGCCGTGCCGGATCACCTGGACTGGGACTTGTGGCTGGGCCCGGCGCCGTATCGCCCCTACCATCCGGCGTACGTCCCCTTCCGCTGGCGGGGCTGGTGGGATTTCGGCTCCGGCGGGCTGGGCGACATGGGCATCCACAACCTGGCGCCGGTCTTCAGCGCGTTGAAACTCGGCGCACCGACCAGCGTCCACGCCAGCTCAACGGCCGTCTACAAAGAGACGTTGCCCCTGGCTTCGACGGTTCACTACGAGTTCCCGGCGCGGGGCGATATGCCGCCGGTGACGGTCCACTGGTATGACGGCGGACTGATCGCGGCCCGTCCGCCGGAGTTGGAGGACGGTCGCGAGCTGCCGCGCGAAGACGGGCTGATCTTCGTCGGCGACAGGGGCACGATGCTCGTGACCGGCTGGGGAGGCAACAGCCCGCGTCTGATCCCCGAGACGAAAATGAAAGCCTACAAACAGCCGCTCAAGACGCTGCCCCGCTCGATCGGCCACTATGAGGAATGGATCAAGGCCTGCAAGGAAGGAACACCGACTGAATCGAGTTTCGATTTCGCCGGCCCCATGACCGAGGCGGTGCTGCTGGGCACCGTCTGTGTCCGCGCAGGTGGGCTCAAGCTCCTGTGGGACAGCGCGTCGATGAAGGTCACGAACCTGCCCGAGGCGAACCAGTACGTGCGCTGCACGTACCGCGAATCCTGGACGCTGTGAGAAAGCGCTTCCGCCGACGCGCCGGCAAATCCGGCTGGCGACTTGACGAAACGTGCGATCCGGCTATCATGGACGCAATGCAGGAACCTGAAGATCGATGCTTGGAGTGCGCAAAGGTGTTTAGATGAAGCTGGAGATGACAGGACAGATGCGGATGGAGCAGCGGATGAAGCTCGCTCCGCACATGATCCAGTCGATGGAGATTCTTCAGCTTCCTATCCAGGCGCTGGCCGAACGCATCGAACAGGAGCTCAACAGCAATCCCGTGCTCGAACTGGACGAGCCGTCCGAGCCCGAGGAGGGCGAGGTCGTGTCCGAGCCGTCCGCGGACGACATGCCGGCCGAAAAGGCCCTTGTCGTCGACCCCGACAGCCCCAAGGCCGAGGACTTCGAACGACTGGAGAGCCTTGGGGACGACTTCAAGGAATTCATCGACCAGTCGGGGCCTTACCGCAGCCGGGCGGATGCCGATGAGAGAGACCGCAAGCTCGAAGCGATCAAGAATGCGGCTGCGCCCCCACAGTCGCTGCATGACTACCTCAACGACCAATGGCGCCTCGTAGACGCCGACGAGCCGGTGAAGAAGGCCGGCCAGGCGATCATCGACTACATCGACGATCGGGGCTATCTCAGCATCCGCCTGGAGCAACTACACAACAAGGATCGCAGCGATTTCCAGCCCGACCATCTCAAGGAGGCCCTGCGTCTGGTGCAACAGCTCGACCCGCCGGGTGTGGGAGCGCGAGACTTGAGGGAGTGCCTCCTGATCCAGATCGCTCAGAATGGCGAGGACATGGGCTGCGAGTACCGCCTGGTGGCCGATCACATGGACGACCTGCTCGAAAACCGTCTGCCGGACATCGCACGCAAGATGGGCCTGAGCATCGAGCAGGTCAACGAGGCCATCGAACGTCTGAGCAAGCTGGATACTTCGCCGGGCCTGCAGGTCGGACGCAACGAGAGCATCCCGATCACGCCGGATGTGATCGTCGAATCGCCCAACGGATCCGACGACTTCACCGTGCGTCTGGCCGAATCCGACCTGCGCGGCCTGAGGCTGAGCAACTACTACACGCGCATGGCCAAGGACACGCAGGTCAGCGACAAGACCCGCAAGTTTCTTCAGAACAACATCCGCTCGGCCCACTGGATCATCGAGGCGATCGAGCAACGCAAGAACACACTTCTGAAGGTCGCACAGGCCATCGTCAGAAACCAACGGGATTTCTTCGAGAAAGGTCCGCTGCATCTGCGTCCGCTGCCCATGTCCAAGGTCGCCGAAGAGGTGGGCGTGCACCTGGCCACCGTCTCGCGAGCGGTTTCGGGCAAGTACATGCAGTGTGCGTGGGGTGTTCTTCCGCTCCGCAAGTTCTTCAGCGGAGGCACGGAGGACGAGAACGGCCAGGCCCACAGTTGGGAGGCCATCCGCGTCAAACTCCAGCAGATCATCGACGAAGAGGACAAGACCAATCCGCTCAACGACGACCAGATCAAAGAGAAGCTGGCGGAAGCCGGCATCCCCAATCTGGCCCGGCGCACGGTCGCCAAATACCGCAAGCTGCTGAACATCCCCACCGCGCGGTTCCGCAAGCGGTATTGAACGCTGTCGTCAAATGGCCCGTGCCGACGACCGCGGGACGGTCGCCTGCGACAAATACCACCCCCGCGTCTGTGGGCCGCCGCCGGTATAGCGTTTGTGCTTGACCCCACTGGGCAACTCTGTTAGTGTGCGTCGGCCGTTCGCAGGCGAGAGTCTTGCCATGTGGAGGCGTTGGAATGGTCGAGGGCCAGGAACACGGGCCGGACGACTCTGAAAATGGACTACCGATCGGAGAGCTTCTGCCGAGATGAAGGATTTCGCTCGTCTGTTTGGATACGTCTGGCCGCAATGGCCCAGCGTCGTGGCGGTTGTGGTCAGCGCCATGGTCATTGCCCTGCTGCTTTCGGTCAGTTTCATGGCAATCATTCCCCTTCTGACGGTCATGATCGGCAACGAAGGCCTGCACGGATGGGCAGACCGCAAGACCTGCGAAACCGCGTATGGACTCGTGTCTGAGGCCACGGAACCGGGCGAAGGGACCGAGCCCGCCCTCCAGAACCACCTGCGGGTGATCCGCGTCAGGGAGGGTGGACTGGCCGAGAAAGCAGGCATCCGCAAAGACGATCACATTGCGAACGTCGGTCCGTCCGTCCCCCCTGTCTCCGAGGTGGAAACCTCGTACGCGCGGATGCTCGAAGAACTGGCTAAGGCAACGGATCAGACGTTGCGCGTGACGTTGCTGCGCCGAGAAAGCACCGACTGGACCCGCCTCGATGTCGAATTGGACACGCCTCGGAACCTGGCAGCGGTGGATGCTCAGAAATGGAACGCATTTCGATATATCAAGTGGCGTGTGCATTTGGTGGGCCTGGCCGCCGCCCGATGGGCGATCGGCTTTCTGCCTCGCGGACACGCGGCCGAGGACCAGGTCCGCGCCGTCGCCGCGATCATGGCCGTGATGCTCTTGATCACGATCATCCGCTGCGTCGCCAAGTACTATCAGGACTATATCGGCCAGAAGATCGTGCAGAGCGCCATCAACGAACTGAGGCAGGATGTCTTCGCCCGCCTGATGCACGTTCCGATCGGCATCTTCGCCACCGAGCGTCCCAGCGATACGATCAGCCGGATCATGCGGGACACGAACACCATGACCTCGGCCATC
>Ga0123326_1002373_pt1 | contig 14480 bp, 12 predicted proteins | sample BioC13SIPDNA_FD_89739 | JGI IMG/M metagenome (GOLD analysis project Ga0123326, IMG submission 89739) | Anaerobic biogas reactor microbial communites from Washington, USA - Biogas_R1_A C13 SIP DNA | ecosystem: Engineered > Bioreactor > Anaerobic > Unclassified | place: Washington, USA | collected...
AATCAACCTCTTCAAAAGGAAATGGAAACGGTCTTCACCGATCATCTCCGGAGGATCAACGCCTATGTGTCCCCGGAGAGGCTGAAGATGATGAAAGAACCGGCCGAGCCTTTCCCCGTGAGGGCCTCCGTGATCATCCCCGTGAAAGACCGCAGAAAGACCATAGCCGATGCCCTCCAGAGCGCCCTCTCGCAGGAGACGGACTTTACCTTCAACGTCATCGTCGTCGACAATCATTCAACGGACGGGACCACGGAGATCATTGCCGACCTGGCAGGCAGGAACCCGGCGATACGCCACATCATCCCTGCCCGGAAGGATCTGGGCATAGGGGGGTGCTGGAATATGGCCATCATGGATGAGGCCTGCGGGCGTTATGCCATCCAGCTCGACTCCGACGACCTCTACGAGAACCACCTTGTTCTCGAAACCATCGTGGATACGATACGCGACGGGCGCTACGCGATGGTCGTCGGCTCCTACACCATCGTCAACGAACGGCTGGAGCAGATACCTCCGGGCCTCATCGACCATCGGGAATGGACCGGTGACAACGGGCACAACAACGCCCTCAGGGTCAATGGCCTCGGCGCGCCGCGGGCATTTTCCACGACGGCCATCCGACGGACAGGCTTCCTCAATGTGAGCTACGGAGAGGACTACGCCGCCGCGTTGAGGATATCCCGGGAATACAGGATCGGAAGGATCTATGAAAGCCTCTACCTGTGCCGCCGCTGGCAGGGCAACACCGATGCCGGTCTGTCCCTGGAGGCGGCGAACAGGAATGACTCCTTCAAGGACTCCCTCCGCACCGCGGAGATCATCGAACGGCAGAGATTGGCAGGGGAGTCCCGCACGTGACGGAAGAGTTGAGGGACCGGATCTTCGCGACCTTCGACGGAGAGGAGGACGCACCTTCCCTCGAGGAATCGTGCAGAGGGCTCCTCTCCGAACAGCAAACGACCTGGCGGGAACTCAGGCAGGCCTATGCTTCGCTGCGCGGGACGCGGTACCGCGACATAGCGTGTGACGGGTTCTCGATCCGCCTCCTCTTTAATCCCGGCAGGGCCGTCAACACGACGGCCGCCGTGAGCCCCGAGGAGATCGGCGAAAGACCCTGTTTCCTTTGCGTCGCCAACCTGCCCGTCGAGCAGAAGTGCATCCTCTACCGGCGTGAGTTCCTGATCCTCGGTAACCCGCGGCCCGTGGTGCCCTTTCACCTCACCATCGCGCATGTCAGCCATCGCCCCCAGACCATGGCCGTCCACACAGAGACGTTCCTGCGCATAGCGGCTGACCTCGGTCCCGGTTTCACGACCCTCTACAACGGGCCGCGTTGCGGGGCCTCTGCCCCCGACCACCTTCATTTCCAGGCGGTACCTTCGGGACAGATGCCTATCGAGAAGGAGATCCACGGGAGGAAAGGCTTCACGCCAACCGTTTCCCGGACCAGGGTCACCGATGTATCCGTGCGGAGGTTGGCCGGCCTCGGGCGCGAGGTCATCCTCATCGAAGGAGATGATGTGCCCCGCCTGGCAGCCGCCTTCAGGGATTACGCGCACGATCTTGCAGATGTGTCGACGCCCCCGGGCGGGCCCGCCGGAGAACCCATGATGAACGCGACCGCCTCTTTCGACGGAAGAATATGGCGCCTCCTCGTCTTCCCCCGACGTGCCCACCGCCCGGCTGCCTTCTACAGAGATGATGACGCAAGGCTCCTTGTCAGCCCCGCCGTCATGGAAATGGCGGGCATCATCGTCACCCCCGCGGAGCGCGATTTCGATCGTCTCGACGCCGCGGCGATAGAGTCCCTCTATCGCGAGGTATCTTTCACCCACGGCTGAGACCAGCCTAAACCCCTGACCCTGGGATGCGATAAAATATGCGGAGACCCACGAACCCGGAATGGCACCCGGGTGTCACGTGCTTGGATTAGATATTGATATACCTGTGCGATTCTATTATCATTGTTCTGGGGAGAGCGCGAACACCTTGAAAACGATGCAGGAATTGACCCGGGAGATCTCTCTCCTGAAGGACAGGATCCGGGAGCTGGAAGAGTCCGAAGCCCACTACAGGACTGTCGTGGAGGGACTGGGGTCTTCCCTGCACCAGTTACGCCTCCTCGTCGACGCGGGGCCGGATTTCTTCTTCCTCAAGGACCTCGACCTCACCTACCAGCTTGTCAACGCGGCAAACGCGCAGTTCTTCGGGCGCACCGAGACCGAGATAGTGGGCAGGAGCGACTGCGATCTCATGCCGGCCGAAGCGGCCGTCGCCTGCCAGCAGAGCGATCGGTTGGCCATAACCGAAAAAAGGACGGTGATCACCACCGAACCCGTCGGGGGAAGGTTCTACGAGACCTACAAATTCCCTTTCCTTGTCAAGGGCACGGTCGCCGGTGTGGCAGGGATCGTGCGCGACGTAACGGAGCGCAAGCTCGCCGAGGAGGAGTTGCGAAAGAGCCGCGCCCTCCTCTCCGACATGATCGAGAACAGCGGCGCCCTCATCTGCGTCAAGGACCGTGACGGACGTTACGAAATGGTAAACCGCAAGTGGCAGGAAGTGACCGGCATCGATCGCGAAAATACCATCGGCAGAACGGACGAGGAACTCTTTCCCGGACCGACGGGGATCGTTTTTCGCCGGAACGACCTGGAGGTCATGGAATCAGGGTCGGTCATGGAGAAAGAGGAGGTCCTGCAGGACGACCGTGGGAAACGGTTCTTCATCTCCATCAAGTTCCCTCTGCGCGACCAGGATGGTTCCGTCAGCGGCATGTGCGCCATGATCACGGAGATCACGGCGCGCAAATCGGTGGAGGAACAGCTTGCCGTCAGCAGGAACCGCCTGTCCCGGGCGGAGATCATATCCCGCTCCGGCAACTGGGAGTTCGACATGGAGACGAAGAACGTCTTCATGTCCCCGGGGGCCCGCAGGATCTTCGGCGTCGGAGATGGAGTATTGACGATCCCGGCCATGAAGGAAATACCCCTTCCCCGGTACCGGCAGACGCTTAACGAGGCACTGGGCGCTCTCATCAATGAGGGCCGCCCTTATGACCTGGAGTTCAAGATACGGCGACCCGACACGGCGGAGGTGGTGGATATACACTCCGTGGCGGAGTATGACAGCGACAGGAAGGTGGTCTTCGGGATCATACAGGACATCACCGACCGCAAGCAGCTCGAATCGCAGCTTCTTCAGGCGAGAAAGCTTGAGGCCATCGGCACCCTGGCGGGCGGCATCGCCCACGACTTCAATAACATCCTCATGGGGATACAGGGAGACGCCTCGCTGATGCTGTCGGAAAAGATGGAAGATACGGGCCATCCCGATTACGAGCGCCTCAAGTCCATCGAGGAACAGGTCAGGAGCGCGTCGAACCTGACCCGTCAGCTTCTGGGTTTTGCACGGGCAGGGGGGTACGAGATACGACCCGCCGATATGAACGAGATCGTCCGCGAAACCTCCGCCATGTTCCACAGGACGAGGAAGGAACTGACGATCCGGGAGAAATACGAGAAGCGCCTCGGCGTCGTGGAGGTTGACCGGGGCCAGATAGAGCAGGTCCTTCTCAATCTCTACCTCAACGCGTGGCAAGCGATGCCCGCGGGGGGAGAGATCCGCCTCACGACGGCCAATGTGGTCATCGACGCGAGCTTCGCGGCCCCTCATGACATCCCTCCCGGGGAATATGTGTCCGTCACCGTTGCTGACACGGGAATGGGCATGGAAGAGGAGACGATGAAGCGCATATTCGATCCCTTCTTCACCACGAAGGAGATGGGCAGGGGGACGGGACTCGGCCTCGCCATGGTGTACGGGATCATGAAGGGACACAAGGGTCTCGTGGACGTAAAGAGCACGCCCGGCCAGGGGACCACGTTCACCCTGTATTTCCCGGCATCGGGAAAGAGGGTCATTCGGGAAAGGCGACCGGCGGCGAAGGCCCTGAGAGGTTCCGAGACGATCCTCCTCGTCGATGACGAATCGACGGTCCTCAGGGTGACCACAAGGATGCTCGAGTCCCTTGGATACACCGTGCACGCCATGAACGACGGATCGGAAGCGGTCTTGTTCTTCAAGGATGGCGGAGGTGCCGTCGACCTCGTAATACTCGACATGGTCATGCCCGGCATGTCCGGCGCCGAGACCTTCGACCGCATCAGGGAATTGAACCCCTCAGTAAAAGTGATCCTCTCGAGCGGCTACAGCATGGATAGTGAGGCCCGGATGATCATGGGCAAGGGATGTACCGGCTTCATCCAGAAGCCTTACAATATGGCCCTTCTGTCCCGAAAGATCCGGGAAGTGCTCGAGAATGAGAATCCATGAATCTCGATCCACAAAAGAAGGGTGTTTTCTCCATCTTCCCGATCTCCCGATCTCTCGAAGATCATTCCCAACTCCCCGTGGTCCTTTTCGTGTCTCATCATCCACAGGCAACCGGCACAGAATCCCATTGACAAGGATCGGATTCGTCGTAGACTGTCCATAGAGGTCGACGATCGACATGACGGGGGTGATAGAATGAGAAAATTGATGATCCTTATGGTTGTTATCGGTGTCGCACTTGCCGGCTGCGCGACAAAAACAGGAACAGGTGCCGCTGTTGGCGCCGGTGTCGGCGCGGCGGTCGGGGCGGGGGCCGGTCAGGCTATTGGACGCGACACCTCCTCGACTCTTATCGGCGCAGGCATCGGCGCCGTTGTCGGGGGTCTGGCGGGGGCCGCCATAGGCAAGTATATGGACGATCAGGAACGATCCATGCGCCAGGCCATCGCGGATTCGGAGGCCGCCACCATGCGGCGCGAACAGGAAATCGTCGCGGGAGCACGGAAAGACTCCGTTGACGTACTCACCGTTACCTTTAGATCCGATTACCTTTTCGCGGTCAATTCTTCAACCCTGCTTCCCGGCGCCCAGAGCGAACTGCAGCGGGTGGCCAACGTGCTCAGGCAATACCCCGAAACAAACATCCAGGTTGCCGGGCACACTGACAGCAGCGGTTCGGCAGAGTATAACCAGAAACTCTCCGAGCGGCGAGCGGACGCGGTTAAGAACGCTCTTGTTGGAATGGGTGTCAACGGATCTCGCCTGACCACCATCGGCTACGGTGAGATGAGACCCATAGCAAGCAACGGGACAGAAGGCGGACGCCAGCAGAACCGGCGCGTCGAGGTCCGCATTGTGCCCAGTGCCGCCTGAGGACCCTCTGTCGGAAAGCGGCCTCAAACCCGGGACAGCACTTTCTTGTACTCCTCCATCGTCCAGCAGGAGCGCAGAAAAGGGCAATCCCTGCACAGTTCCACCTTGTGGCGATCTATGAGGTACTGCTTCCCCGAGTCGGAACTGACGTTACAGGATGTCATCTCGTCGATGCAGGGAGGTGTCCTGGATTTGCAGCCGTGTTTGTTGGTGCAACCGATGCAGTAACCGCTCTTCGGTTTCACGCGAACCTCCATCACGGGAACCGGTATCCCGACAATGGCATGACGTGGCCCCTTGAGGCATCAGCTTCGGCCCAGGGGCGTTTCCTGCCCCAGATGGGAAAGATCTTGCCGTGAAGCCACTCAAAGGGAAGGTCGGCATGAGGCTCGTACTTCTCGACGTATTCCACGTAAGGGTTGCCGGCAAGGTCCACGGGGGCGAGGACGGCATCGTGCTCCCCGTCAAAATCGCAGGAAGGCACCCCGATCCTTTCGCACAAAGCCCTGTCGAACGCGGGGGTAACGCTCATCCATCTCCCCTTCACAAAAAGCTGGGTGTACCCGTGACTGGGAAATTCCTTTATCCCCGTCTGGGCCTTCAGCTCCGCGGGCATCTTGTGGTTCACGATCCTCGCGAAGGCAAGCCGGGATGGAATACCCGCGGCACGGGCGAGAGCGGCAAGAAGGACGGCTTTCTGGACGCAATAGCCTTTGCCCCTCTCCAGAGTCACGCTCGCCTTGAAATCTTCCCTGAACGTCGAAAGCATGTAAACATTATAATGGATCTCGTCGCGCACGAAGTAGAAGAGCGCCCGCGCCCTCGGGCCTTCCTCCGTCAACCCCGCGGTAAGCCTCCGCGCCGTCTCCCGGATACGACCATTGTCACTGTCTATGATCTCCGTGGACCGGAGGTAAATGTCCATCTCACCCATCACAACTCCTTAAAAACATCCCGCCAACCCCAACCAACCCCAACACGTCCCATCATCCCGCGCGTCCTATAGGTCCTATCCGTCCTATATGTCCCATATGTCCTATATGTCCCATTGGTCCTATCCCTCCTATAGGTCCTATTATAAAACACATAGGACCAATAGGACATATGGGACGGATAAGACTGGGACCTATAGGACATATAGGACGAATAAAACGCCTGGCGGGCGCCTTTACACCGCGTCTCCGTCAGTCGTGATCACTTCGTCGGTCAGTTCGTTGGTGTCGTCTTTCACGGTGGGGAAGTGTTCCTCGAGGAGCCTGCCCGCCTCGCCTATTGCCCGGGCGAGGGCGTCAGCCGCATTTCCCTGCCGTATCCCGCCGGAAACCGTCCGTGCCAGGGCATTGAGCTTCGCCTGGGTGATCTTCTCATGGATACCTTTGTCGGCGAGGATCCACACCTTCCTCTCGAGGAGAGAGATAAAGAAAAGAACCCCCGTGTTACCCTTTGTCCGGTAGAGGCCCTTCTCGTAGAAAGCCCTGACTGCCCTGTCCCGTACGGCCCTTTCGCGGCGTCCCGTACCGCTGAAAAGCGCCTTGAGGTAAGGCGTTCTCTTCATCATGAACCAAAAGGGAGGGAAGAAGACGAAGGTGAGAGGGATGTACCACAAGAGGGACCCGTGGAGAAAGAACTCGGCGATGAGGAAGGCGGCAACGTTCCCGAAGGTGACGGCGCCGAGCACTTCGGCCTCGCGGTAACGGCTCGAAGCATCAACAACCATGACGGCTATCTCGCCCAGGGTCTTCGATTCCGCGAGCGACGTTGCCTCGCGGATCCTTTCCTTCTCCGCATGAGTAAAGAAATTGAGGGCCTTCTTCATCACCAGTCCCCCGACGCGCCGCCGCCGCCGAAATCTCCCCCGCCGCCCGAGAAGCCACCGCCGATGTCAAAACCTCCTCCGCCCGAAGATCCACCACCCGTCCAGTATCCACCGGGACCGAAGCCTCCCCCGCCCCGGAAGGGTCCCCCGAAAAGAAAGGGAAGGAAAATGCCGAGCACAAGACCGAGGACACCGAGGAGCACCACCGTCACAAGAGAGAACCCCAGCAGGAACCCCATGGCAGAGAAACCTATCAGCCCGGCGCCGCCGCCCAGGATGCGTGAGATCCTTCCCAGCACGAGAAGGAAGATGGCGCCGAAGACGAGAAAGGGCAGCGCCGATCCCAGGCCGCCCCTCTGAACCGACCGGGGTCTTCCCGCGTCGGCCTTGAACTCGCCACGCGTCGCATCTATCATGGCGCGGACACCCGAGGAAAAACCGCCGTCAAAATCGCCCCTCTTGAACTGCGGGTTGATGACGAGCTGAACGATGCGTCCTGCCGTCAGGTCTGTAAGCTTTCCCTCGAGGCCGCGGCCCACCTCGATGCGCGTCTTGCGGTCTTTCTTCGCAACGAGGAGGATGGCACCGTTGTCTTTGCCCTTCTGGCCGATCTTCCACGTCTCGGCCACTTTCATGGAGAACTCTTCCAGGCTCTCCCCCTCCAGGGAATCGATGGTGAGGATGACGATCTGCGTGGAGTCCGACCTCTCGAAGTCCTCAAGTTCCCTTTCCAGTTGAGCGCGGACACCCGGCGACATCATCCCGGCATGATCGTTCACACGCCCTTTCAGGGCAGGCACCTCCAGCGCCTGGATGCAGGTGGCCCAAAAAGCGACAAAACAAAATACCAGGGGTACGACAAGGCCCCGGAGGAGGCCTTCCCGCGCGCTTCTTCCGTGCCTGTCGTTGCCTGCAGGAGACTCTTTCATCGTCCCGGCCGTCCCTTAAGGGTCAGAACTTCACCTTCGGCGCCTTCTCCGCCCCCGCTTCCGCCTTGAAGGGTTCCTTCTGGGCAAGCTTGAGAATGAACATGTTCGTCAGGTTGTTCGGGAAGACCCGGATGGAGGTGTTGAATGTCTGCACCGCCTTGTTGTACCGTGTGCGGGCCACGTTTATCCTGTTCTCTGTGCCCTCCAGCTGGTTCTGAAGGTCGCGGAAATTCTGGCTGGCCTTGAGATCTGGATAGTTCTCGGCAACGAGAAGGAGCCGCGACAGGGCCCCGCCCATCGACGACTGTGCCTGCTGATACTGGGCCATGGCCTGGGGATTGCCGATCATGTCCTTCGATATCTGAACGCTTCCCACCCTGGCCCTGGCCTCGGTCACGGCCCGAAGGGTCTCGCTCTCGTGCTTCGCGTAAGCCTTCACGGTCTCCACCAGGTTCGGCACCAGGTCGTTGCGCCTCTGGTATGAGGCCTCGACGTCACCCCATGCCGCCTTCACGGCCTCGTCGTTCTGCTGTATCGTGTTGTAGCCGCAACCCGTAAGCATCATCATCGCCAGCGCGATGACACCGCAGAGAAATGATCGCCTCATCAAGTTCCTCCTCTGTCGAGATTATCGAGCCTATAGTACCATATTCCGGGGAAAAAAATACAGGTCTTCCGGCCTTGACGCCGGGGAAAGATGCGTGATAGAACCTTGAAAAAGCGGAGGAAGACAGTGAACGATGACATAAAGAAAAGAACCCAGGAGACAGCGAAGAGACTCTGGACGGGAGGGGTGAAGCTCGACCCGCCCTACCTGACCTGGAAGGAGTTCGACAAGGACCTCGCCAACGACCTCTCCATGTTCATAACGGGTAATCTCTATTCCCGGACGGTCCTCACCCTTCCGGAGCGCCAGATGGCCGCCTGCGCCATGCTCGCCGCCCTGGGAGCGGCCGATGAACTGAGGCTCCACGTGAACGCCGCCCTCAACGTCGGCTGTGATCCCCGGAAGCTCGCCGAGGTCTTTTTCCAGCTTGCCCCTTACGGCGGGATGCCGCTTGTCAACAAGGCGCTGGAGGTCTTCAGGGAGGTCTTGAAGGGCCGGGGAGAATGGGAAGCCTTCACGAAGGGCGGGAAGTAGGGGTCAGGAGAATACGGCATTAAAGGCCGGGGTTATTGCATGGCCAGAATACTTGCACGGGAAAGCGCGGGCATCGCGGGCATCGACGAGATCATCGACGGGCTGAGAACGGGTGACAACGTCGTATGGCAGGTTGACTCTATCGACGACTACCTGTCCTTCGCGAGGCCCTTCGCGGAGCGGTCGGTCAGGAGCGGGAAGAAGGTGGTCTACATGCGGTTCGCCCGCCACAGACCCGTCATAGAGAACAACGAGAGCGTGCGGGTACACAACCTGGACGCGCGCAGCGGCTTTGAATCCTTCACCGGCGAGGTCTACAACATCATCACGTCTGAAGGGCGCGACGTCCATTACGTATTCGATTCCCTCTCCGATCTCCTCTCCGCGTGGGCCACGGACCTCATGATTGGCAATTTCTTCACCATCGCCTGTCCTTACCTGTATCAGCTCAACACGATAGCCTATTTCGCGCTGCTCAGGGAAAACCACTCCTTCAAGACCGTTGCACGCATCCGCGAGACGACCCAGGTACTCATCGACGTCTATAATGTCGACGACAAGATCTACGTGCATCCCCTGAAGGTCCGCGGCCGGCACTCGCCCACGATGTTCCTTCCCCACCGCAGAAGCGAGGACCGCTTCCTGCCGGTGACGAGCAGCGTCGACACAGGCCGGCTGCTCACGCGGATCTCGGGTAAGGGAACAGACCTTGCGAAGAGGAATCTTGACCACTGGGACAGGTTCTTCATCCGCGTCGCCGACCTCCTGAAAGAAAAGGTGAGCACGGACGAGGAAGAAATGGTCCTCGACCAGTTGTGCAGGATCATGATCGGCCGCGAGGAAAGGATACTCGCCCTCGCAAAGAGGTACTTCACCCTCGAGGACCTTCTTGCCGTCAAGGGACGTCTCATAGGGACAGGCTATATCGGGGGGAAGACTGTCGGCATGCTCCTCGCCAGGAAGATCCTCTCCGGCGATACGTCCTTTGACTGGCAGCACATCCTCGAACCCCATGACTCATTCTTCATCGGTTCCGATGTCTTTTACACCTATCTCGTCGAGAACGGGTGGTGGAAACTGCGCATGGAACAGAAGACCCGGGACGGGTATTTCGAGGTCGCGAAGACCCTCAGGGAATCCATGCTCGAGGGCTCTTTCCCCGAAGAGATCGAGGAACAGTTCTGGCGCCTCATCGAGTACTTCGGGCAGTCGCCCATCATCATACGGTCGAGCAGCCTTCTCGAAGACGCCTTCGGCAATGCCTTCGCCGGCAAGTACGAGAGTATTTTCTGCGTCAACCAGGGCACCCCCGAGGAGCGCTACAAGCAGTTCGGCGAGCATGTGAGGCGTGTGTATGCCAGCACCATGAACGAGGACGCACTGGCCTACCGCCTCCAGAGGGGCCTCGACAGGAATGACGAGCAGATGGCGCTCCTCGTCCAGAGGGTCTCCGGGTCCTACCGCAACCGCTATTTCTACCCCGATCTCGCCGGTGTCGGGATATCCTACAACACCTTCGTCTGGAGGCGGGACATGGACCCGAAGGCAGGGATGCTTCGCCTCGTGGCAGGCCTCGGCACCCGGGCGGTGAACCGCGTGGAGCACGACTATCCCGGCATCATCGCCCTTGATCTTCCGCTGCTCCGCCCTCACAGCGGACCGAGCGATATGAAGAAATATTCCCAGCACAACGGCGATGTCCTCAACGTCGAGACCAACGTCCTCGAGACGATCCCCGTCGCCGACATCATCACGGGCGACATGAAAGCGGACCGGGAACTCATCGGGACACGGGACCTCGAGGCGGCCGAGTTCATGAGGTCCCGCGGGCTCGAGGCCGGGGAGTCATGGATCGTGACCTTTGACAGGCTCATGTCCGAGACACCCCTTCCGGCGATCATGCGGAAAATGCTCAAGACCCTGGAATCGAGCTACCAGTATCCCGTGGACGTCGAGTTCACCATAAACTTTACGGCGAGGGACGCTTTCCAGATCAATCTCGTCCAGTGCAGGCCCCTTCAGACAAAGGGCGAGGGCAAGAGGGTCAGGATCCCGCGCAAAGTGCCCGCCGACAGGATACTTTTCCAGTCATCGGGAAACTTCATGGGAAGCACCACAACGCAGGGGATCAAGCGGGTCATAGTGGTCGACCCCGATGGGTACAGTCTCCTGACCCTGTCGGAGAAATACGATATCGCGCGCCTCATTGGCAGGATAAACAGGCAGATACCCGGTCAGGAAGAAATGCCCACGATCCTTGCCGGCCCGGGACGGTGGGGAACCACCACGCCCTCTCTGGGAGTCCCGGTGCGGTTCTCGGAGATCAACAACATCGCTGTCCTGGTGGAATTGGCCCACGGCACGGGCCTCGGCAGCGTGATGCCCGAGCTTTCCTTTGGTACTCATTTCTTTCAGGACCTTGTCGAAACCGGGGTATTCTACGTTGCGATCTTCCCCGACAGGGAAGGGTCGTCCTTCAACAGAAGGATCGTGGAAAGGAAATACAACCTTCTTTCCATGCTCGTACCCGAGAGCGCCCGGTACGAAGGCATCGTAACCGTCGTCGACACCGCGGAAGACGATATGAAGCTCCTCGCCGACGTCGTGACTCAGAAGGTCGTCTGCTTCAACGCCCGCAAGACGGACCAGTAACCGTCGTCGCTTCCCTCACGGGTCCGGGAAAGATACCTGAGGAAGACGGAGGTCTGTTCTTTTCTCGGCAGATAGGCCCTTTCCAGGGCCTCTATCGAGCTCAGGAGAGGATAGTCGCAGAGCGTGGCCATTGCCTGGCTTCCCCTGCCAACACCGGCCTGCTCGAGGGCCGCGTTCACATTGAGCCCGCCCAGTACCACGAGGCCGATCTTTCCGTCCGTGGGAGAGATGCCGAGCAGGGACTCCCCTCTGCTTCCGAAGAGCACGATGCCCCCGAAACCATGGGGCGTCATGCGATCGAGAAGGCTCCTTGCGTCTGAGATACTGTTCTCCGGGATCTCCCGGTAGCTCCCCAGGATGAGCCCCGATCCCCCCTCCACGGCGCCGAGCACGTCGCTCATCCTGCTGCGCATGAGGATCTCGAGGGGAGGGACGGAAGACCCCTCATAGCTGATCACCGACGTGAACCGCAAAGGACGTCCGTTCACCACCTCGACGAGACCCCCGAGCCTGGTAGCTATGGGGATTCCGCGCTTGAGGAACATCCCGTTCAGTGTGATGCTGCACATGGTCCCTATGGCGACCATCCCCGGGGGTGCCTCGACGGTGCCGATGCGCTCGCCGGCCCTCACGACAACCGCCCGGTCACTCATGGAGTAGGGCGACCTGAGCACAACGCCCAGCACCTCCATGGCCGCCTCGAGCTTCTCCTCGGGGACAAGGGTGATATTGAGTATCACCTTGCCCCGCACGTTGTCGGGTCCGAAATCGGACAGAAAGGAGAGGTTGTTTATCCTGTTGATGATGAAACCCACCCGGTCGGACACGTACCCCTGTTTGAGTTCCATGCGGCCGCCGGCCGTTATCCTTCTGCCCTTCTTGCCGTCCGTCACGGTGTACCCGGCCTCGTCGAGACGCTTGAGGTAGTACCTGATGGTCCGCTCGGACAGGTCCGTCCCCTGGCGGCCGAGACGGGAGGCGATGTCGGAGGAGCCCAGGGGGGCCCCTTCCCTGTCAAGCACGGAGAGAATGGAGAACATTATCCTGTTCATCTACCCATTCCCTCCGCACGCAGTTCCACGTAAGAACGTTCCCCTGACCAATTTCTATCACACGTAGCCATAGGCGAGCATGGCGTTCGCGACCTTGAGGAAACCGGCAACGTTGGCGCCGAAGACATAGTCCCCTTTCTTGCCGTACGCCTCAGCGGCATCGAGACACGATCTGTGGATGCTTTTCATTATGCCGAGCAACCTGGCATCGACCTCTTCCCGTGTCCAGGAAAGTCTCATGCTGTTCTGAGACATCTCGAGACCCGACGTCGCGACCCCGCCGGCGTTCGCCGCCTTGCCGGGGCCGAAGAGCAGGCCGTTGTCCTGGAAGACGCGGACCGCCTCGGGCGTCGAGGGCATATTTGAGCCTTCGGCGACGCAGACGCAGCCGTTCTTCACGAGCGCTTCCGCGTGACTGCCGTCTATCTCGTTCTGGGTAGCGCATGGCAACGCTATGTCGACCTTGAGACCCTGGTCCTTGATGACGTCCCAAACGCTTTCGCCTATGTAGCACACGGCGTGGCCGTACTTGTCGGCATACTCGCTTATCCTGCCCCTCTGGACGTTCTTGAGGTCCATCACGTAACCGCACTTGTCGCCCGATATCCCCTCATCGTCAACGATCGTGGAACTGGAGTCGCACAGGGTTATGACCTTTCCGCCAAGCTGGTTCACTTTTTCCACGGCGAACTGGGCGACGTTCCCGGAACCGCTGATGGCAACCGTTTTACCCTTGAGATCGAGGCCCCTCGTGGCAAGCATCTCTGCGGCGAAGTAGACGCAGCCGTACCCGGTCGCCTCGGGCCTCACGAGGCTGCCGCCGAAGGGCAGGCCCTTGCCGGTGAGAACCCCCGTATGATCGTTCATGATCTTCTTGTACATGCCATACATGTAGCCGATCTCGCGGCCTCCCACGCCAATATCCCCGGCGGGCACGTCGATGTCGGGACCGATGTGCCTGAAGAGCTCCAGCATGTGGGCGTGGCAGAAACGCATCACCTCGTTGTCCGATTTGCCCTTGGGATCAAAATCACTGCCTCCCTTGGCACCTCCCATGGCAAGCGTCGTGAGGGAGTTCTTGAATATCTGTTCGAATCCGAGGAACTTGAGGATCCCCAGGTTTACGGACGGGTGGAACCGCGTGCCGCCCTTGTAGGGACCGATGGCATTGTTGTACTGGATGCGGTACCCCCTGTTGATCTGCAGTTCTCCCTTGTCGTCCAGCCAGGGGACCCTGAACATGACAACGCGGTCGGGCTCGACGATCCTTTCGTATATCTTTGCCTTTACGAACTCGGGGTGTTTCTTCACCGTGGGCTCAAGACTCTCCAGGACCTCTTCCGCCGCCTGATGGAACTCGAATTCATGAGGGTCCTGCTTTTTGATCTTCTCCAGTATTTCACGTGTTACTGACATAATGGAATCCTCCACCTTCGTAATGTATTTTCCCGGTCCCACCCCGGGTTCTCACGCAAACCATCCCGCCGTCAAGCCGGCAGCGGGCCGTCACCCGTATCCGGCGACGTGTCTCCCCGAGATCAGAAAGATCTATTCTTCGAGACGTTCCTCAGTAGACTGCCAGGGGGGCCACGCTGTGATCATACACGTTCAGATCGCTCCCCGTGATGAGAAGGCCGTCGATATTCTCGAGGCTCTTTGGCAGGGGTTCATCTTTCGAA
>Ga0123326_1002395_pt1 | contig 14412 bp, 11 predicted proteins | sample BioC13SIPDNA_FD_89739 | JGI IMG/M metagenome (GOLD analysis project Ga0123326, IMG submission 89739) | Anaerobic biogas reactor microbial communites from Washington, USA - Biogas_R1_A C13 SIP DNA | ecosystem: Engineered > Bioreactor > Anaerobic > Unclassified | place: Washington, USA | collected...
GCAAAGGAGAATTAACAACCAGCCCCTTTTGAAGTGGAAGGCCCAAAATATCAGGAAATACAAGGGGCTCCCTGAAGATCCATGAGGGCTGCCTGGTTTTATCCATAAAGGGGTTTAGGTTTTATACCCCATCCCTTTGGTTGGGGTGTTTCCTCTCTCGTGCACTACTCTGCGTCCTAACCTACGCTGGCGGTACGCCAGCTAGGGCAGAGCGAAGCCTCCCGAAGCGGTTAAATGAGGGGCTTCGTCTGCGTCCTACCCTACGCTGGCGGTGCGCCAGCTAGGTCACTGCGTCTGTGGTGGAAAGTTTTGGGTTCTTCAAAAACCGGACCGAGATTCCTCGTCGCTCCACCCCCGCAGAAGCGGCGGGACCTTGTTCTCGGAATGACGGACAGGGTCCTGCCCTTCCGTATGCCCTATCATGTTGCGGCCCCTAGTGGTCAAACCAACACATTAAACTATTTTAAGCAGGGTATCCGTCCATCACCTGGCTTCGTCCTATTTCGCGCGCTTAGCCTTTGCGCCTTCTGACAGATCTTTCTTCTGTCGTCCTTCCAGCTTTTTTGATTGTTCGACGAATCTGTCGAAATCGCTCGTGGGGGTTGATGCTTCCAGCCTGCGGCGTTTTGCCTCGTATTGTTCGAATTCTTTACTGGCGTGTTCCTCGGCCATTTTTGGGGAAATTTTACCTGCGTGGGTTAGGATGTCCCGTTCGTTGAACTCCAGGAATGCGTCGAGTTTTTTCGCCCAGTCCGACATGTACATTGGCTTGCGTCTGCGCGCCTGATCTTCCGCGTAGTCCAGGTACATGGTGACGATACGGTTGAGTTCGCTGATCTCCTTTTCTGTCAGGTAGTTTTTGGCCACAGTCACATCGGTCCTACGGATGGGGCCGTGGGGAGCGTTCTTCCAGGTGGCAAGTCCCATGTTCTGGCTGGAGGCATCGGCTCTCTGGTGGATGACCTCTGCCGCCGTGTGACCGTGGATGGCCCAGTAAAGTTTGTTCTGAACAGTGGCGAAGAAGGTCTGTGTAATATCGGATCTGGGATCGTAGTCGATGCTGGTGGCGTAGATGTCGGTGATCTTCTGGTAGAACATCCGCTCGGAGGCGCGTATGTCGCGTATGCGTTCGAGCAGTTCGTCAAAATAATCGTCACCGAGGGTTTGTCCCGCCTTCAGCCTTTCATCATCCATTGTAAAGCCCTTGACCAAAAGTTCCGAAAGCCTGGCGGTGGCCCACTGCCGGAATGCGGTGCCGCGTCCGGAGCGGACGCGATAACCTACGGCAAGGATCGCTTCGAGGTTGTAATGTTTTATTTTTCGCTGGACATCTCGTGCTCCTTCTCGTCGAACTTGTAAGAATTCCTTACAAGTTGATCCTTCATTTAGCTCGCCATCCAAATAAATACCCTTCAGGTGCATAGTGATATTTTGAGACGTAGTCTGATACAGTTCGGCTATTGCGGCCTGTGTCAGCCAGACGGTTTGGCCATGCATACGCACCTGAACGCGGAGGGCGCCATCCTGGTATATGAGCAGCTGGCCTTCGGGGGGAAGAACTGTTAGGTCATTCGTCACAGCACCCAGGTTTTTGGCGATTGCGGAGGTGTTTCCGTTAGAGGATTTTGAGTCGTTCTTTTTCTTGGCCATAGTTGCCCCCCAGCAAGATTTTTTGGGGTACACCAAAAGGGTCAGGGATAAACTTTGTAATAACTAAACCTTTCCTCCAATTTTACTTTTTTCTATTGATTCCTATTCCTCCATTTCCAACTTTCATTAATGTTTTTTGTGTGAAGCATCGTTCTCTAAGACACTTTACTACCATATTATTAATTAATAAAACACCGCATACGTTTTATTGTTTTCATTTTCAGGGAAAATGTAACAATATTCAAGCAAAATACATTCTTTGAAAAGGTTTCGTATTCTCAGATCCTCGCGATCCTTTGCCCCTCGGAATAACTGCACTTGTTTTCATCTGCGACTATACCCTACGCTTGCGGTGCGCCAGCCAGGGCAGAGCGAAGCCTACCGAGGTTTGCCAACGAGGTGCCACGTCTGCGTTAATCTATGGATAATCGCCCTGTCTTTGGTCTGGTTTTGTCTTTCCCGTTCACCGTTGACCGTTCACGCCTTTTTCGTTTTGCCCTTCCTGCCGCCTGACTCCTGCGGCCTGTCTCCTTGCTCCATCTCCACCTCCACTCTCCGGTATCCCACTTTCGGCAGGGCCTCGGTGATCTTCCACCCGCCCCTCGACAGCACCCTGCCGTCGAGGATGACCACCCTGCCACGGTCGCTCTTGCTCCGGATGAGCCTTCCCGCGGCCTGCTTGAGGAGCAGCTTTGCCCTGGGGAGGATGTTGCCGAAGAACATCCTCTCCCCCTCAAGGGCCCTCCGGGTGACCAGGACGGGGTCCGACGGGTGGGGGAAGGGTATCCTGTCTATGATGACCTGGGTGAGGCCCTCGCCGGGGACGTCGATCCCCTCCCTGAAGGAGACGCTACCCACCAGGACAGACGAGAGGTCGTGCCTGAAGAGCCTGAGCAGCTCGTTGCGGGGGAGCTCCCCCTGCACGAGGACCCTGTAGGGTCGCTCCTTCGACCTGAGTCTCTCCGATACGGTCCGAAGGAGCCTTATGGAGCTCAGCAGCACCAGTGTGCTGCCGCTGTTGTCGTCGCAGAGCTGCTCGGCGATCCTTGCCACGAGGCCGTCGTAGCTTTCGTCGGTTACGGGGACGCCGAGGTCCACCACCCATATGGACATCTGCTCCTTGAGGTCGAAGGGTGAGTCGAGGACGAGTCTCTCCGTGGGATCCAGGCCCGTCTCCTGCTCCCAGAAGGAGAAGTCGTCCCCGATGGCCATGGTGGCCGACACCGCCACCAGCGCGTCCAAAGGCCTGGGGAAGAACCACTCCCTGATGAGGTCGCCGCAGAAGGTGGGAGAGCTGTTGACACCCTTTCCGTCCCACCAGTAGGCCCACTGGGGGTAGTGGTCCACCCTGGAGCACCAGCCGGTGTATCGGGATATCTCGTCGACGCCGTCCCTCCACTGCGAAAAGAGGGCCCCGGCCTCCCTGTCGTCGATACCGTCCCTTTCGGGGGGCGTTCCGGCGGCCTGCAGAAGCGCCTCGGCCTGGTCGAGCAGTTCCCCGGAGCTCCCGGGGGGCCCCGCCTCGTCGGTGAATATCTCGCCGTGGCGTATCTCTTTTCTCCAGAGCTGAAAGAGCCTCTCCGACTCCCTTTTCACACCTTCGGCGAGGGAGACCAGCTTCTCCCTGTCGTGGTCGGAGATCCAGTCCATCCTCGGGAAGACGCGGGCCCTTCCGAAGTCCATTATCCGGGCCCAGTCCTCGGCGGTGGCCCCCATGGTGGCCGCCGACCTTGCGGCCTCGGTCAGCCGGTGGGCCTCGTCGCAGAGTATGGCGTCGAAGGGGACGGGAAAGCCCCTTCCCGAGGAGGCCGAGTAGGAGAAGAAGAGGTGGTAGTTTGCCACGATGATCTTCCAGTCCTGGGCCTGCTGTACCACCCTGCGGAGGAAACAGCTCTCCCTGAAGGGACATCCGTTCCCCCTGCATATCTCCGAGGCGGCCGACACGGAGGTTATGACGGGATGGTTGGGTGGGAGTGCCAGTTCGGAGAAGTCGCCCGTCTCTGTCTTCTCCATCCAGGCCACCAGGTCGTTCACCAGGTCAGGCTCCATGAGGGAGAGCAGTTCCCGCTCGCCGATCTCCTTTCCCCTTAGCCTGCAGAGATAGTTCTGTTTACCCTTGATCAGGCCGAAGGGGAGCTCCTCCACTCCGAGGCAATAGCAAAGGTCGGGGAGGTCCCGGTTGACGATCTGTTCCTGCAGGGGGATCCCCGAGGTAAGGAAGAGGACCTGTTTGTCGTTCTCCAGGGACCAGAATATGGAGGGCACCAGCAGGGCGTGGGTCTTGCCGGTCCCCGTCGGCGCCTCGGCCAGGAGGACACCTCCGTCGCCGTTGACTAGGCAGGACATGACCCTTTCGGCGAGGATCTCCTGCTGGGGCCTGTACTCGAAACCCGGGAGACTACGTGAAAGCAGACCCTTTTCAGAAAAGATGTCCTTCATGGAAGGTATGTTCAAGGGCAGGGCGCCTCCATCACGCGCAGGTCCTGGATCTTTTCATCATTGTGAAACCGCCGACCCACATGGCGAAGACCAGCCCGACGGCACCCATGAACCCCCCGAATGTCCCCGTCAGTAGAAGGTAGTTGAAGGCACCGTGAGCGAGGACGGGAGCGAGGAGTATCCTGCCAACGTTGAAGGGGGTCCCGGTGGTCATTTTCTGCCTGGCCGCCTCGTAGCCCATCATAAGCCCGCAGAGACCGTGGAGCGGCACCGAGAGAAGGGCCCTCCACCCCGCCACTGCCCAGGGGTTGATGGCGCCCACCACGTAGAAGATGTTCTCCATGGTGGCGAACCCCAGGGCAACGCTGGTGCCGTAGACTATGCCGTCGTAGCATTCGTCGCACTCGGGGGAAAGGATGTAGCGCCGGAGGGCGATCCACTTGAAGTATTCCTCGACAAGAGACACTCCGACGAAGGCAGTGATCAGGGGGGAGAAGGCGAGGAAGCCGCCGGTGATCTTCTCCACAAATCCCGCTGGGAAGACGAAGAGCATCCCCCGGAAGAAGGCCGAGAATACCAGCGATAGCGGTTCCGGCTCCAGCACGTCCTTGTTGTAGAACCACCAGAGGAGGGCAAGCCCCGGCGCGACAGCCAAGGCAGTGACAAGACCGACACCGATCTCCAATCTCTTACCCTCCCTTGCGTTTCATGATAGAATCTTCTGGTTTGACACGGGTATAATAATCTCCGCTTGTTGCGGATATGGCAACCGCCATGTTAAAATGTGGCCTGCCTGTAAAGGGGGTGACACAATGCCAAACAAGAGATCCGCCGAAAAAAGGGTGCGGACGTCCGAAAGGAACAGGATCTACAACCGCTACTGGACCACCAGGTGCAAGACCAGCACGAAGAAGGTCCTGGAAGCCGTCAACAGCAATGACCTGGAGCTGGCCGTCAAGAGGCTTGACGAGGCCCAGTCGGCGCTCGACAAAGCGGTGGTGAAGGGTGTTATCCACCGGAATACAGCTGCACGGAGGAAGTCGAGGCTCAACAAGGCCGTCCGCAAGATCCAGGAGCAGGCCTGAGAGCAGCCCCGAGACCCCTTAGCATCGAAAGAAAGAACTTCAGGCCACGGGAAAGAGATGTCCCCGTGGTCTTTTATTTGTTCTGAAGGGTCGACAGAAGCCTGAGGATCTCCAGCTCGAGGCCGTCCCACCCTCGCCCGAGCCCGCTCTTTCCCGCGGCGCTCTCTCTTGCCATGGCCAATACGAAGTCACGGATGGCGGTCTTAGGGTAGATCGATACGGCCTTTCTGGCCAGCCGCCCCTGGTAGGGCTTGATCTCCAGCGCCGACTCCACGGCCTGGGCAAGGGGTTGGGAAGCCCCGTAGAGATACATGGCTATGCGCATCCTCTTGTGGAGCGCGCTGATGATCTTGAGGGGTTCTTCCCTTCTTCTGAGGTAGGAGAGGACCCTGAGGACCGAAGCAGTGTCGCCCCGGCAGAGACCGTCGAGCAGGGCCAGCATCTGCTTGCCCCCCTCGTCCACCACGAGGGACTCCACCAGTTCCGGTCCCACCTGTTCGCCACCCGAGGCGCGACCGAGCTTTTCGAGCTCCGAGGTCAGTTCGGCGGGGTCCTCCACCCATTCGACGAGGAGCTGAAGTGCCTCCCTGGAGGTCTTGATCCTGCGTTCCCTGGCCTCCCTCTCCAGCCACTGCAGCCTGTCCCTGGACCAGAAAGGCACTTTGGCCGGCTTCCGGAGGCTGAAAGATCCTTCGGGGAGGGATTTGAGCCCCCGGGCGATGTCCTTCTCGAAGACGAGGAGACAGACCGTTGACTGGCCCGACCTGAGAAGCCCGTCGAGCGCGCCCTCCGGAAAGGGGCCAAGCTGGTCGGCCCCCTCGACGACAAAAGCCCGCTTCTCCTCGAAGAGCCCCCCCGTATTGAGCACACCGAAAAGGTCCTGCCAGCTCTCTCCGGAGAAGCGCTCGAAGGTCTCAAAACCCTTGCCCCTGAGCTCCTTCATGCACTCCGCAAGGAGAGCCCTCTGGGATGGACCCGAGCCTGTGACAGCTATGAAGTGAGTCAAACCTATCCCTTCACCACCACGTTGACCAGTTTGTCGGGAACGGTGATAACCCTGATTATCTCCTTACCCTGCAGGCGCCTTGCGACGGCCTCATGGGAAAGGACAGCCTCCTCCATCTCCCTGGGATCCAGCCCCGCGGGAAGGTCCACCTGCTCCCTCACCTTGCCGTTGACCTGGAAGACCACGGTGATGTTGTCCAGGACCAAGGCCGACTCATCGACCTGGGGCCACCTGCGCTCTGATATGAGGCCTTCTCCCTCCGTCATCTCCCACATCTCCTCGCATATATGCGGAGCGATGGGGGTCAGCAGCGTAAGCAGCACCTCAACGCCCTCCCTGAAGAGTGCCCATTCATCCCCCGAGGCGGGCGAGAAGGAGCCCAGGTCGTTGGAGAGCTCCATGAGCCTGGCCACTGCGGTGTTGAACTGCTTTTCCTCCTCTATGTCCCTTGTTACGCGCTGTATGGTGTAGTGGATCCTCCTCTTGAGGTCCCTGGCCTTTTTGTCACTGATGGATGCCATGGGAAGGACTTCCTTCGAGGCACCCCGGAGTCCCTCCTGGTTGGTCTCGACGAGCCTGTACACCCTCTGGAGGAAGCGGTGGGCCCCCTCCACTCCCTGGTCGGACCAGTCCAGGTCCTTTTCTGGGGGCGAGGCGAAAAGTATGAAGAGGCGGGCAGTATCGGCACCCCATTTGGTAATTATCTCGTCGGGGTCGACCACGTTCCCCCTGGACTTGGACATCTTGGCGCCGTCCTTGATGACCATCCCCTGGGTCAGAAGGTTGGTGAAGGGCTCCCTCACCTTCAGCATGCCGCAGTCGGCCAGGAACTTGGTGAAGAACCTGGCGTAGATCAGGTGCAGGCAGGCGTGCTCGATACCGCCTATGTACTGGTCGACGGCCATCCAGTAGTCGGTGTCATCCGTTTCGAAGGGGGCCTTGCCCGTCCAGGGCGAGGCGAACCTTAGGAAGTACCATGAGGAGCATATGAAGGTGTCCATGGTGTCGGTCTCACGGATCCCCGGCCCGCCGCACTTCGGGCACGGGACCCTCTTCCACTCCTCCGCCGTCGCCAGGGGGTTCACACCGGTCCTCATCTTGATGTCCAGCGGTAGCTCCACGGGCAGGTCGCTCTCGGGGACGGGCACGGCACCACATTTGTCGCAATAGATAATGGGGATCGGCGCGCCCCAGTATCGCTGTCTCGAGATGAGCCAGTCCCTGAGACGGAAGTTGATCTCTCTCTCACCCCATCCGCTGGATACGAACCATTGGGTCATGGCCGGGAGAGCTTCCGAAGACGGCATCCCGTCGAACTTGCCCGAATTGCACTGGATCCCGTCCTCCTCAAAGGCTACGTCCATGGTCTTGCCGTCAAGGACCTCACCCGTAGGCGGGTTGATGACGGGGATGACCGGGATAGAGTACTTCCTGGCAAAGTCGAAGTCTCTCTGGTCGTGGGCGGGGACACCCATTATGGCCCCGGTGCCGTACTCCATGAGAATGTAGTTGGCTATCCAGACGGGGACCCTCTCGCCGTTTACGGGGTTCACGGCGAAGAGACCCGTATCGATGCCCCTCTTCTCGCCCCCGGCAGCTGCCTGTTCCCGTTCAGTCTGGGCCATGCTGGACGTGACGAACTCCTCTATCTCGTCCTTTTTTGGAGACCTGTCGGCGATAAAGGACACGGCAGGGTGTTCCGGCGACAGGGCCAGGAAGGTGACGCCGAATATGGTGTCGATCCGGGTAGTGAAGGTCTCTATCTCCACGCTGTTCCCGTAGAGGGCGAACCTGAGCCTTACGCCCTCGGAACGGCCTATCCAGTTGCGCTGCATCAGCTTGACCCTCTCGGGCCAGCCCGGAAGGTCCTCAAGGGAGTCGAGCAGCTCCTGGGCATAGTCTGTGATGCGGAGGAACCACTGCTCGAGGTTCTTCTTCACCACCGGCGTGGCGCACCTCCAGCAGTGACCGTCGTTGATGACCTGCTCGTTGGCAAGGACTGTACCGCAGCTCTCGCACCAGTTGACGGGGGCCGTCTTCCTGTAGGCCAGCCCCTTCCTGTGGAACTGAAGGAAGAGCCACTGGGTCCAGTGGTAGTAGTTGGGGTTGCATGTCTCGACCCTTCTGCGCCAGTCGTAGCTGCAGCCCATCCTCTTGAGCTGGTCCGTCATGTGCTCGATGTTGTCCCAGGTCCACTTGTGGGGGTGGGTCTCGTACTTGATGGCGGCGTTCTCTGCCGGAAGCCCGAAGGCGTCGTAGCCCATGGGGTGAAGGACCTGCTTGCCCTCCATCATCAGGAACCGGGCCAGCATGTCTCCTATGGAGTAGTTCCTGAGGTGTCCCATGTGAAGGGCCCCACTGGGGTATGGGAACATCTCCAGGCAGTAGAACTTCTCCCTGTCAGGGTCTCTTTCAACGTTGAAGGTTCCTTCGCTCTCCCAGCGCTTCTGCCACTTCTTCTCGATGGTCGAAAAATCGTACCCCATTCCCAGTCCCCCTCGATGCGGTGCTTGCCCATGCCGCGTTTTTTGCGATTGGAACATATTATATCCGTCCCGGCCAGAAGTCGCAAAAAGGCGCGGAAAGGAGATCCTTTCCGCGCCCGTGTGACACGATCTGCGGAAGGAACCCCTACTTTCCTTCCTTCTTGCTCTCCAGGAAGGCCTTCATCATATCGATCGGGATCGGGAAGAGGGTGGTGGAGTTGTTCTCCGAGGCCACCTCCCTGAGGGTCTGAAGGTATCTAAGCTGGATCGTTATGGGCGAACCCTCCATCATTACGGCCGCCTGGGTGAGCTTCTCCGCTGCCTGGAGTTCGCCCTCTGCCGCGATGATCTTGGCCCGGCGCTCCCTCTCGGCCTCGGCCTGTCGTGCCATGGCCCTCTTCATCCCCTCTGGCAGTTCCAGCTCCTTGACCTCCACGGCGCTGACCTTGATCCCCCAGGGGTCGGTTCTCTCATCGATGATCTGCTGCAGTTCGAGGTTGATCTTGTCCCTGGCGGAGAGGACGTCATCGAGCTCGGCCCTCCCGACCACCGAACGGAGCGTCGTCTGGGAGAGCTGGCTCGTGGCCATGATGTAGTTCTCCACCTCGATCACCGATTTGGCCGGGTCTATCACCCGGAAGTAGACGACGGCGTTCACCTTTACGGGCACGTTATCTTTTGTGATGACCTCCTGGTAGGGCACATCCAGGGTGACCACCCTGAGATCAACCTTGTAGATGCGATCGATCACGGGTATCACTATCACGAGCCCGGGCCCCTTGGTGCCAACGTACCTTCCGAGCCTGAAGACCACCCCCCGCTGGTACTCGGGGATTATCCTCAGCGCGGACGCAAGGAGGACCACTATTATGATCAGTGCACCGACGTAGCTCCCCATGCTGAGCAACAGGTCCAGCAAACCCCTTATCATCTGTCATCGACCTCCTCTTTTGGGACTGGTTCAATGCTTCCCTTTCCTTCTCGCTCTCCCTTTATTGTTACCCCTCCGGCCTGACCACAAGGGTAAGCCCATCCACCATCTCGACGATACCTACCGAACCCGACTCAAGGAAACCGTCATCGACTACCCTGGCCCTCCATATCTCGCCGTGGCAGGAGACGCTACCCTGGGGGGAGAGGTCCGTTACGGCCAGGACCCTGCAACCCACGAGACCGTCCCTCCCTGAGACGGGCCGGCCCTTGAGCGATCTCCACACGGCCCAGGCGGCGATCAGGAAGAACCCCGCCAGGACCGCCACGGCCCCTATCATCAGACTGTAGGACATGTTCAAAAGCTCACCTCCCGGAGCCCTGAAGAGGATCAGCCCCCCGACAACGATCGCCCCGGCGCCGAGGAAGCTCAGGATGCCGATCCCGCCGACGATCAGGTCCAGAACCATGACGGCCACCCCGGCAAAGAGGAATACCAGCCCTGCCCAGTTGAAGGGGATCATCCTGAGCCCGTAGGCGCCGAAGAGCACCAGTACGCCGCCGGATACACCGAGGACGAACCCTCCCGGCGAAAGGACCTCGAAGATTATGGCGAACACCCCGGCGACCAGGAGCAGGTAGGCCACGTCGGGCCTGGAGATGAACTGGATGGCCTTGAGCCTCGGGTTCATCTCGTACTCCACAACCCTGTAACCCTCCAGCGAGAGGGTCTGCTCCTTCTCCCCTGCCAGGAAGGTCTTGCCGTTGGCCCAGGATACTATCTCGTCGATGTCCCTTGCGATCAGGTCAATGACCCTGGCCTCCAGCGCCTCGGTGGATGTGTAGGAGACGCTCTCGGTGACCATCTTCTCGGCCGCAGCGGGGTCGCGCCCCCGCTGTTCGGCAAGTGACCTCATCTGGGCCGCGAAGTCGCTAAGGACCTTCTTCTTCATGTCCTCGTCGGGGATGTCACCGCCGGAGGCCACCACAGGATGGGCGGCGCCGATGTTGGTACCCGGCGCCATGGCCGCAATGTGCGAGGCCTGAACGATGAAGGCCCCGGCAGAGGCCCCCCTCGCCCCCGAGGGAGAGATCCATGTGACCACAGGGAAGGGGGCCGACTGGATATGCTGTATGACAGCCCTCATCGATGACGACAGGCCCCCGGGGGTGTCCATCACAAGGACCATGATGGCCGCCCCCTCCTCCTCGGCCATATCCATGGACTCCCTTATGTGCTCCTCGTAAGCGATCCCCACTATCCCCTCGGCGGAAGTAACGGCCACGACCGATACCTTCCCCTGGCGAGGGGCGGAAGGCTCCTCGCAGAGGGCGGGAACAGCCACGGCAAGGAGAACGGCGGCGACCGCCAGCGCCACCGCCAACAGTAAAGGCGATCTTTTCTTCATCCCATCACCCTCAATGCCTCTTTCAGGTTGCCCACCCGGACCAGCGAGACGCCGGGGGGCATCTCGTCGCTCTCGTACCTGCTGATCATTATCCTTTTGAAACCTAGCCTCGCCGCCTCCCTGGCCCTCAGGGGGGTCCTGACCGCCGGCCTGACCTCCCCAGCCAGACCCACCTCGCCGATGAAGCAGCAGTCGTGAGGAAGTGGCGCATCCAGCGCCGCCGAGGCCACGGACATGCAAAGGGCCAGGTCCGCATGGGGGTCCTTGACGGACATTCCCCCGGCAACGTTTACGAAGACGTCAAGGGATCCCGTTGATATGCCGCATCTCCTGTCCAGCACGGCCAGCATCAGCTGCAGCCTCCCCGCGTCGATCCCCCTGGCGGTCCTCTTGGGGTAGGGGAAGGGGGTGGGCGCAACCAGTGCCTGGATCTCAGCCACAAAGGGCCTGGAGCCCTCCATGATGACCCCCATGGCCACCCCCGAGACGGGCTCGCCGGCGGTGCTCCAGAATAGCCTGCTGGGATCCTGTACCGGTACAAGCCCCTTGTCGCTCATCTCGAAGACCCCGAGCTCGTCGGTGCTCCCGAAACGGTTCTTGTATGACCTCAGAAGCCTGTAGGGCGACGACCTGTCCCCGGCGAACATCAGGACCACGTCCACCATGTGCTCCAGCAGTTTGGGCCCCGCGATGGAACCCTGCTTGGTGATATGCCCTATGATGACCGACGGCACTGCCGTGGCCTTTGACCTTTCAATGATCTTCTGCGCGACGGCCCTTACCTGGGTGGGCGTCCCCGGGAATCCTCCCTCCTCTTCGACGGTGAAGGACTGGATGCTGTCGAAGACGGCTATGGAGCTTCCCTCGACGGAGTCGAGGGATTCGTCGATGGAGGTGGCGCTGATTATTCCCAGGTCGCCCCCGTTGCCATTGCCGATCCTCTTCGCCCGGATGGCCACCTGGGAGAGGGACTCCTCGCCCGAAACGTACAGGACTCTCTGGCCACCAGCGGCCATGGCGGCGCAGGCCTGCAAAAGCAGCGTCGATTTCCCGACGCCCGGCTCACCGCCGAGGAGGGTCACCGTCCCGGGTACGAAGCCTCCCCCCAATACCCTGTCGAACTCCCCGATCCCGCTGGCGAACCTCCGGGGAAGGGCTATGTCGGGTATGAAAGACGGCTTGGCCTTCAACCCCGGCTTGACCGGCCCCGAGGGAGAGATCATCTCCACAAGGGAGCCCCACTCCTGGCAGGACGGGCACCTCCCCGACCAGGTAGGGCTCTGGTAGCCGCATTCGCTGCACTTGAATACCTGGACCTTTTTTGCCATGTCCACCCCGATCCAGGCCCGAACGGGCCTTCATGCCTTTTCTTTGTTTATCATAGCGCATCGGTCCTTTTTTTGCATCCTCTCCCCTTGCCTCCGAGGGGCGGTGGACCGGTCCACGCAGGGTTGCCTTTCGTGTATCATGGGCTGGGCCAATTTCTTTGTACGGAAGGATGTCAGCCGGAAATGTCGATCTTCGCCCTTTCAGCCCTCTCTGTAATGCTTGCCTTCATGGTTGCCGGAGTCTGGTCCGGCCGGAGGTCGCGGTCACACTCGGAGTACACCGTTGCCGGAAGAGCGAGTGGACCCGTTCAGGTCTCGGGGATACTCCTGGGTTCTCTTGTCGGAGGAGCCTCTACGGTGGGTACCGTACAGATGGCCTACCAGTGGGGACTTTCAGCATGGTGGTTCACCCTGGGGGGAGGGCTGGGCTGCCTCGTCATGGGGCTATGGTTCGCCGCCCCCCTGAGGCGTTCAGGAGTGGAGACCATCCCGGGCTTTCTGAACATATCTTTCGGGAAAGCCGTATCGGCTGTATCGGTCGTCGCGTCGATAACGGGCACTTTCATCTCCATTGTCGTCCAGTTCATCTCCGGTTCGGCTCTCCTGAGGGGGGTCTTCCCTGCGGGGGGCACCATTTCGGTGCTCCTGGTGGGGGTCCTTGTCCTGTCCTTCATATTCACCGGAGGTATCAAGACCTTCAGCTCCCTGGGGGTCTGGAAGATCGTCGTGCTCTACCTGGCACTCGTACTCTGCGCGGGGGCCGCGATAAGGTCCTTTCTCCTTCTTCCTGAGGGGACCGTACCCCTGCCCTTCAACCCCTTCTTCAACCTCTTCGGGCAGGGTCTGGGCAAGGGCTTGGGGGCAGGACTTTCGGTGGTAACGGGTGTAATGTGCACCCAGATCTACGTCCAGGCCGTCTTCTCCGCCTCGGAACCGGCCACCGCGAGAAAGGGCGCCCTTCTTTCGGCCTTTCTAATGCCTCCAATGGGGCTCATGGGCATAGTCGTCGGGCTGGGCCTGAGGAGATCGGGGGTGATCCTGGAGTCGGGGACGGCCCTTTCGCACTTTCTGGCCACAAGCTTCAGCCCCCTTGCCGGGGGGATCCTCTGGGGGGTGATCCTGGTCACTCTCATAGGGACCGCTGCGGGCCTTACGCTGGGGGTGGCCACCAATCTGGTCTGCGATCTGCTGCCGTCGTTCCGGCTCTACAAGTACTGCGAGAGTAACCTGACCGGGACGACCAGGATAACGGTCCTTGTCCTGGTCGTCCTTGCAGGTTTGACCGGTCTGGCGGGGCAGAACTCGATGATACTCAAGTGGAGCTACCTGAGCATGGGGCTCAGGGCCTCGGGGACATTCCTCCCCCTTGTCGCCGCCGTTCTGGCCCCGGGGAGCCTGTCTCCCCGCTGGGCCCTGGCCACGGGCTCGACGGGCCTGCTGACGACCCTTCTCTGGCCCCTGACAGGTCTGCCCCAGGAACCCCTTACGGCGGGGCTCCTGGCATCAGCCATGGTTGCGGGAGCGGGCATTCTGTCGGGCCGGGGGCCCCTCTCCCGTCGGGGCGGGATCTGAAGCTACCTCTTGTAGCCGATAATATCCCTCAGAAGCCTCTTTCTCTCCTCGATATCATCACCGGATTCGATGCCTTTCGAGGGGAAGCCGTCTACGACGCCGGCGATCCCCCTACCCTGACCCGTCTGGAAGACAAGGACCTGCAGGGGGTTCGCGGTGGCAGCGAAGATACGGCATACCTCCTGGACCTGCTTCACCGAGTTGAGGACACTGACGGGGAAGCCGTTCCTCATTAAGATAACGAAGGCGTGCCCCGCCGACAGCTTCATTGCGTTACGCACAGCGGCCTCAACGAGGTCGTCGGCGTTGCCGTCCTTTCGGACCAGGCAGGGCCCCGAAGCCTCGCAGAATGCCAGCCCGAACTCAAGCGCGGGCGACGAAGTGGCCAGCACCTCGTAGAGGTCCTCCACGGTCTTGATGAAGTGACTCTGGCCCAGGATCACGTTGCAGCCCTCGGGTATCCCTATGTCGACCACTTCCCATTTAATGCCCTTCTCCGCCATTGAA
>Ga0123326_1002409_pt1 | contig 14370 bp, 7 predicted proteins | sample BioC13SIPDNA_FD_89739 | JGI IMG/M metagenome (GOLD analysis project Ga0123326, IMG submission 89739) | Anaerobic biogas reactor microbial communites from Washington, USA - Biogas_R1_A C13 SIP DNA | ecosystem: Engineered > Bioreactor > Anaerobic > Unclassified | place: Washington, USA | collected...
CCGGATTCTGGATCTCTGAAGGTCATCTCACGCCCCTCAGGAAAATCTTTGCCGGGTAGGCACATAAGAGGCTGCTGGCTCGGGGAGCCGCCGGGGGAATAGACGACGTTTTCCAAAGTCACAGAGGCAGGCTCCTGTTGTTCCTGATTGTCGGCTACAGGTTGGTGTTTATTGCTGGTTACAGGTTGGTGCAGATTGTCGGTTACACTTGGACCGTCATCTTGCGAACATCCCAATGCGCAGAGCACGGCAACTACACAGGCAATCCTCATTTCATCTACCTCCGTTTTCCAACTTGCCGGCTGCCGGAAAACCACTTCGTGGTTTTCTTCTGCGGTCTCGTTTACTCTATCTGCCAGACTTCTACTGTTTCGACTGATGTTGGGCCTGGGGCCCCCGCAGCTACGTAAGTGGCGTGCGCTGTCCCAGAGAAGAATGGTGTAATTGCGGGGCAAGAGTCCCACACGGAACCGCTCCACACAGTGTAGCAGTGGTAATTGTAGCCGATGAACGAAGTTCTATGCACAGAATTGAGAGGAATTCCTAGAATCCGTGCAGTTATGGAAAGGCCTACAGCCGAATCTCGACAGTTCTCATGGCCCGCAGAATTGGCGATATAGCCAGTGTAGTTGAATGGGCCGTTGCCGGCCGGGGCGGCCCATGAACCGCCGCTGCCGGCGCTATAGTTGTTCGCTGCATTATACAGCCTGTTGTTGTACACATAAAACGTGATTGCGTCCAGCGCGCCGTTTGCATCTTGGCCGCTTGCGTTTCCCAGGGTCGAGGCGGTAGCAAAATTCAAGGCTGAAGCCCACGGCTGATGCCTGTTGTCCGTGGCGTCATCGCTCACGTCCCAGGGCGAGCACACACCCAAGACGGTGTACATCAGCACTGGATCGGTAACAACGGCCTCGTTTGAGCCGGTAGCATTACCTTCAGTGATGCTCGCGCCGATGTAGGTGATTTCCCAATAGAACCGGGCTTCCTCCCGCCGAATTACCGTGCTCGTCGGGTTCGAAGCATCGAACAGCGCGAAGTCATCGACTCCGTTGACCGCCTTGCCCGTCGCCGGTGCCTGCGGCTCCAACACGCCGTTCGCGTTCACGATGAACGTCACTTCTCCAAGCCCCCCAATCGCCCCTCCAGTAACAGTTGCCTCGATTTTGATCGCCATACCCTCGTACTTCGTGTCGACGACAATCCGGCCGCCCACTGTGACGGTTTGTCCCGCAAGGTACAGAACTGTGTTCTGTTCAACCAGGCCATCATTGGGGCGTGGCGAAGGATAAGGCAGGGCGGGACCAGTTACCCATTCCGGGGCCGCGTGCTCGGTGCCAGCCGTATAGCTACTTCTAAGATTGAGCCCATCCGCGCCCGAATTGTCGGCCGGATCATGGTTAAAGGCCATCGCCAAGGCGTCGATCTTCAGCGTCGTGTAATAGGTGGGGTCGCTACCGTCCGGCCCGCCGCTCACCACGTCCGCGCACAAATTGAGCGTCAGCCGACCGGCGTCGTAGTCGGTCGCTTCGACATACACCGTCTCATCATACGACGTTGTAGTCGCGTCGAGCGTTACAAGCCGCGTTCCCTCGTCCATCCGCCCGTCAGCAGGGTTCACATCCTGGCCGAACGGTAGCTCGGCCCCGCCGGCCGCTGCGTCCCACATCTTGAGCTTGAGAGCATTCGGCACGTAAACGTCGACCAACACCGGAGCGGCTTCCGGGGTCAGAGAGTCCAGCCAGACATAGAACGTCGTTTGAGCCCTATCGTTTTCGTTCGCCCCGTCCTGGTCGTTGTTTACCATGATCACGCGTCCCAGCGAGTTCGCGTCCTTTTCCTTCTCGTCATCGTCCGCATCCAGATCGCCGTCGTTGTCCGAGTCCGTTCGGGCCCGAATGATTCCTCCGTCATGGATAACGACTCGCTTCTTCTCCGCCGGAGTGGGGACGACCGCGTCGTAGGTCGACGGCTTCCCGCTCCAACCGGCCGTCACCAGCGAACCATCGATATACTCCCCGTGGTTCGCTTCGTCGTCCGGATCGGCGGCCGCACTGCGGTTCCCCGGCTCCCCCTCGTCCAGCCAGTCGAAAATCGGGTTCACGCGGACATACGACTCCGATAGCCCAATCGGAATGCTTGTGGCCCAGGTGTCGTAGGTTACGCCGCCGTGCACGACGGGCGAGCCCTGGGTGGGACCGCCGATGACCTCCAGATCTCCGCCTGGCACGGTGTCAGCGAGTGCAGTAAAGGTATAATCGCTGTTGAACGTCGCCGTGCCCGTCGTTTCGAACGTAAGGGAAATCGGGTAGGTACGATCGCTGGCCTTGTAGTCGTCCCCCGGGTTGGCGTCAAAGCGGGTCGCTCGGTAGTAGCCGTAGTCCTGAACCACACCCGGCAGCCGTTCGATCGCATTCGGTTCCGATCCGCTCGGAGCTCCTCGCTCGAACGTCACGCTCCAGTGATCGTTGTCCTCGATGGTCACCGTCGCGGACGCCGCGGCGCCGTCCACGTTGAACTGGGGATCGCCGGCACCCGGCGCGGGGCCCACGACCGCAAGTGTGACTTCTTCATTCTCCTCGGGCTTCGCATCATTCCACACCGACATGTCGATCGGCTCGGTCGTTGCCCCTTGAGGGATGACGAACGTGGCAAACAACTCTCCGGGATTTTCCCCCTCATAGACGGTGCCCGGACACAGGGAGTAGTCCACACCATACGTCGCGATCGTCTGCGGGTCGGCCAACGGATCAGGCACCGAAATCTGCACTTTGACCTGCAACGCATAGGAGGTATCCATTTCGTAGGCGACATCCCGGTCCTTCGTGCGCGTAAGCGTGAACTTGCCGTCGTACATCGCCCAACTGTCGTCGTCCGGCTCGGCCACATCGCCTGCAGAAGCAGCAATCCCCACCTTCCACCAATCGTCGTCCAGAATCGTCACCGAATCGCTGCCTTGCGATGGATCAGCCCCATAAACACCCCCCGTCAACCCGAAACTCGTGCCGTTCTCAACGCTGATCACGGCATCTTCATCCGGCTCCCGTTTGTGATCGTTCTCCGGCGTCAGCTTCAAGGTGGCCGTCGTATCGCCGTCTTCAATCACGGTTTTGTCGCCGTAGATGGCCAGGTAGCCGCCGTCGTCGCTCAGATTATAGTCGGTGTACTGCTCGGCCAGACCCGACATCGCCAAATCGACCAAAACCCCATAACTCAAATCCCCGCTCCGCCCGGTTCCGTCATCCACCCGCGTGACCGTGAAGCCAACATCCCCGGGCCCGCGTTCCACGATGGTTTCTGCCGACGTCCGCTCCACCTCGATGGCCCAATGGTCGTCGTCCAGAATCGTCACCGTGGCCTCCGGCCCCGTCTGCCCGTAGGTTCCGTCAGGGCCGTAGTACAAAGAGCCGCAGAAGCAACCGGCACCATTGACGCTCTTCGCACTCACGATCGATAACGTCACGTCCGCGTCCGATTCCTTCACGGCGTCATTGTGCGACTGCAGCCCCACCTCCACGCCACCACCCCCGGCTGGCATGGTGACATGCCATTCCCACTGATCTGTATCCTCGTTCCAGCTAGGCGAAAGCATCCCGCCAAGGCCGTTAGTAAGCCCGTAGTCCGCATCGCCCGCCATCGTGAAATCCACCGCAATCGCATACGTCGTGTCCCCGCTCCGCCCAGTGCCGTCGTCCACCCGCGAAATCGTGTAGCCCGACACGCCGTCCCGCTCCGCGATCTCGTTGGGCGAGTCCGCTTCCACCTGAATCGCCCAGGCGTCGTCGTCCAGGATCGTGACCGTGGCCGTCGGCTGATTCTCCGCGATCGTGTAACTGATACCGCAACAACCCCCTCCCCCGCCACCGCAACACTCTCCTCCGCCACAGCAACACTCTCCTCCGCCGCCCCCGAATGGGTCCGCCGACTCAGCCCCCGTCAAAGCAATCTCGCATAGCTTGTGATCGTCGGCAATCGCGTCGTTGAGAAACGTCACCGTGACCGTCGCCGAATACTGCTCTGCGCTCGCCATGATCAGAACGTTACCACCGTCCGGGCATCCACTGTCCCAGTATTCATACTCTTCGAGGCCGCTCACACTGTAGAACACGCGGACGTCGCCCGCTTGTTGCAGGTTTTCTCCTTCCTCCGCCTCGACCGAAAACGTAAGAACGCAACTTCCTCCCTCCCGTTCCACCACCGTACACGGGTTCTCGTCCACGCTCATGCTCACAATCGCCAGCAGCGTCCGCGTCTCGAGCGGCTCCAGCGAAAGCCGCCGCCCCCGTGCCGGAACCGTCCTTCCGCTCCGCCGAGTCCGAAACAGATCGATCATTCGGGTCGCAAAGCCGCGCTTGTTGGTATGACTCCTCAGCATAATGATCTCCCCTTGCCGTTGTGGTGCGAACCGCAGCAAAGGCTGACGTCTCGCACAGTTCTGGACTGATTCCTACTCGCCTAACGCGTCGCGCTGCCCCCACGCATACTCAAAAAAGTGCTCGTGCTCCCTGATTGCCTCCTCGTCTTCAAAAAGAACCTCGCTCCGCTCCAAAATCCGTTCGCCGAAATGACGGCGCAGGTCGGGGTCGGTCCCGAGCCGCGCTGCCGTCGCCACGTAGTCTTCAGCGCTCCCGACCGTGAGACCCTCGATCCCCAGCTTGCGATAGATCCCCTGCGCGTAACGCTCCACCTTCCTGGGCCCCGGCCAGGTCACAATCGGTATTCCAAACGAACAAGCGTCGAAACCGGTGAGGCTCGTGCTGTAGTGGGGCGCGTCGAGAATCACGTCGGCCAACTGAAACAGCCGGTAGTAATCCCTGGCCGGAAGATTTGGCGCAAACGCCACGCGATCGACGCCCGCCGGTCCCAACGTCTTCCTGAACCGGCCAACCAACTCGGCGAACGCCGCCGGATGGCGACCCTTGAGAATCAAGATCGTGCCGGTACCGTCTGCTTCGAGCACTCCCCGCAATAGGGGGTCGAAGGCCGGCTCCAGCTTCTCGATTCGCTGCGGGCAGAAATAAATGGCACCCCGGCTGGGCAGCCCGAATTCCTCGCGCGAGCTGGGCCGCGGCCTCGCGATGCGAACCTGGTAGGTCGGGAACGTATTGTGTAACTGGAACAACCGCTCGGTGTACTGGTTCTCCGAGCCTTCGGCTTCCATCAGGTCCGACGAAATGTAGTAGTCCACCGCCCCAATTCCCGTCGTACCGTGCGTGGCCCACCCCGTGCACTGGATGGGCGCCAGCCGTGCGAACGGGAAAAAGTAGTTGTCTACGTGCGTCCCAATCTGGCGGTGATAGATGATGTCGCATCTCACGGCCCGAATCGCCGCCACCGCCGCTTCAAAACTCGGCGGATAGCCAAGCCAATCCACGTGGGGCGAGTGAATCGCCTTCCGGCACTGCTCGACTCCGCTTCGCGAGCAAATGACGACGACCTCAAATCGCACGGGGTCGAGCCTGGCCGCAATCTGGGCCATGTCGCGCAAGAATCCCGCCTCTCGACCCGCAGTCACCAAAAAACCGATCCTCAGCCGGTCCGAACGTTGCTGCCGCGGGCGGACCTGGGCAAAGTGCGGAGCGAACAGGCCAGCATACTTCTCCTTCAGGGCACGACAGCACCGTCCGTGGTGAGTCAACCCAAACGGGGGGCAGAAGCCGTCCTCCAGGCACCGGCGCCAATCAAACTCGAATCCTTCCCGCCTCGCCTCGTCCAACTGCCGATCGAGATCGACAAACTGTTGATCGACGGCCGCCTGATCGCCGAACACCTGCGGCCAGTACCCCAAGTGGCGGTGTTTCCAACTGGGCCGATCCGGTCGTAGCCGAGCCGCTTCCGCAAACGTGACATGCGCATCGGGAACCTTGCCGTGCGCCGCCAGGGCCTTGCCGAGCGACAGATGAACCTGGGGATTCTCCGGCGTCAGCGACGCCGCCTTCTGAAAGGCGCGAACGGCCGCCGCCAGACGTTTCTGCGCCATACACAGGTCGCCCAGAGCGCACCAGGCCTCAACGTCGTCAGGCGCCTTTTCGACGCGGCGATTGCACAATTCAATTGCCTCGTCCCCACGCCCCAGATCCTGGCAGAGGCCGGCCAGATGCTGCAACGCGTCCCGGTGGTCCGGATCGATGACCAGCACCTCGCGGAACACGTGGTAAGCGCGGTCCTTCTCGCCCAGGTCCCTCAGGCAGAGCGCCAGATTCGATAACGCGTCAGGGTATCGCGGGGCAATGGACAGCGCACGCTCACAAGCCCTTTTCGCCTCCTCGGCGAGCCCCAACTCGCGCAGAACCGCCCCATAGTTACTCCAGTAGACCGCCTTCGTGTCGCAAACTGCAAGCGCCCGCTGGATTTCCGTTCTCGCTTGCCGGTACTGTTTCTTCGCAAAACTGACCAAACCAAGCAGATGCCATGCACCGGCATGGTCTGGATCGATCTCCAGAATGGAACGGTACACCGCCTCCGCACCGGCCAGATCCCCCTGTTGGTGCATTTTTAGACCGGTCTTCAGGTCCAATGTGGGGGTATCCATCGGGACACCTTCCTCCTGAACTGAAGTACGTAGTGCGATCGTGATGGCCGACACTTGCACGCAGTTGAGCGGGGAACCCAACTCTTGTCAAGACCGTGGTCCGAATAGTGTCTGAAAGAAAGGACGATCAAAGGGCTCGGGTGTCTTTGTTCACAGTTCTTGATGAAGAAGCCGATATGATGTCGTCTACTTACACAAGATCGCTTCATGTCCGTCGACCCCCGCCCTGGATCGAACGCGAGATGTAGAGCCTGCACGCGGCCACCTGCTTGCTGGCAGAGAAATCGTGAGCAGCACAAGGATCCACTTGCCGGCACTGCCATTGACTGGTCCGTGTCGCGGAAACCACTCGCTGCCAAGCCGAGAATAGTCTTCCTCCCTCCTCGGATTCCTGCCTCCTCCTCTTTCGTTCGTCCTTCACCCCCCCGCGTCTCTGCGCCTTTACGCGAGTCCCCTCCGTGTTCTCTGTGCCTCTGTGTTTATGTTTTCTTCGCCAGAACCCGTTACCGTACGGCAGTCGCCACATGGAGCGACCGATACAGGGAGCAACAGCCCAGCCCCACCCCCTCAATCGGCCTGTTCAACTTTCCTCTTGAAAAACCCGGGCAAATCCATATAATGTACACATGTACCGCTCCCGAAACCACGCCCTGACGCCCACAGCCCCTTCATCGCTCCATTTCTCCAGATCTTCCTGTCATCGATCTTCCTGCCATCCGTTCCCCTGCCCGCCATCTATGGTAACAATGCAAACAATGCAAAGAGCGCATCCGCCACCGTATCGACCGCACCCAAGAGAACGCCCCCGCCACCCCAGATATTGGCAAAACCGATCACTCGTTGACCAACCAAATCCCACAAGATCAGCGCCGATTACCGTCTATTAGCGTCCCCCGATCCTTCCCCGTTCACCACCTGCACCGGCCCGATTTTCACCGTCATTTCTCACCACCTCAACGCCGACCACTCTGGCCATCGCCCCAACTCCCATAACCACAAACACTTAGCCCAAAAGGCGCCGAACGCTCACACCCCCATTCTGCATGGTAGTCAAAATGATTCTGCGCATCCGACGACGCCGTAACCCATTATGCCGCAACACGATAACCATCGCCGTTCGATGGAGCAATCGATCGACAAGTGCACCAACCGCCAACCCAGCCCGCAACCATTTCGCAACTGTAAATAACAAAACGCGTAACACTTCAGCCAAGTGGAGTAGCTGGAAAGGTCGGTAGGCGGCGGAACCTCCGTCAGATCCGAACACGCTCAGATGCTAGGAATCGCTTTCCCAATTCATCCCACGTTGCCCGCCTTCCGACCGGTAGCTCTGCTACTTCAGATGGCTGAATAGATACCAAAACGCCACACCAGCAGGGGCCGCATTCGACCTCGATCAATGAAAACCAGGAACGACACCACTCCCGGCACGCACCGCCGCGACTGCCGCAATCGTCCGTCTCCACGCCAATTATCCCTGGGCCCCACACACCGAGCTTCGGCACGGACGATTCACCATGCCGATCGCGGCGAGTGCTACGCAACACAGCAAGCAGAGGGCCGCCGGCAGGTCGCCCCACCACAGGTAGAGACTCCGGCGCTCGTCCTTCGAGACGTCGGCAACGATCGCCCCCGTGGCCAGCCGCGGGCCTTCCTTGCGGATCCGGCCGTTGCCGTCGATCCAGGCGGAAAGGCCCGTGTTGGCGGCGATCAGAAACGGCTTGCGGCACTCCACCGCCCGAAACACCCCGCAGATCATGTGCAGGTCGAGCGCGTTGGAACCGAAAAACCAGCCGTCATTCGTCAGGTTGACCAGAATATCGGGTTCCTTTTCCGCGGCCTTCAGTTCGGTCACCTGGCGGCGAATCACCTGGGGCACCACGCTTTCGTAACAGATGTTCGGCGCCAGGCTGAGCCCGTCCAGGTCGAACGCAACCGGCTTCTTGCCCGCCTGAAGCCCGATACTCAGCGTGTTGACCGGCGTGAACCGGTAGAGGAACTCGAGCTTGTCGGAGAGCGGGAAGTACTCGCCGAACATGACCAGATGGATCTTGTCGTACATCTGCATCTTGTCGTAGTCGTTGCTCTGTTCGTCGGATTTCGTGACGAGCACCGCCGTGTTGTAAACCGCTTCGCCCCGTGCCTTGTAGTTCCGCCGCGTAAGCCCCACCAACATGGGCACGCCGACCTCCTGGGCCGCCTCGCCTACCTGCCGGCGAGTCTCCTCGGCGTAGGCCGGGAATCGTTGAAGGAAGTCCTCTTCCGTCCCGCGCCACCACCACGGTGCGGGCGCGCCTCGCTCGTAAGACAAGATGTCGTCGAAGAAGGTCGATTCGGGCCACATGACGAGTTCTATCGACGGGTCTTTCGCCACCGTCTCCAGCGTCAACCGCATGTGCTCGTCGTGCATCTCCTTCTTCTTCTCGAACCCCATGTCGAGCGTGATGTCGGTCGAGCCCTGGATCAGCGCCACGCGAAGGGCCGGTTCCTCCTTGGCTTGAGCCATCCGCCCGTAGCCATAGGCCAGGGCGGCACCCAGCATGAGCAGCCCCGCCACCGCCGGCCACAACGGGCGGCGCTCGTCTTCCTGCAGACGAATCTGCCGCCCCGAGCAGGCCGCCAGAAACATGACGACGAACCCCACCGCGTAAGCGCCCGCCAGATCGGCCGTCTGGATCATCGCCGTCCACCGATAGATCACGTGCCCCAGACTGGCCATGGTAAATCCGCCCCAAAAATACCCGCGGATCAACTCCAGCCCCGTCCAGACCACGGGCGCCGCCGCCACGACCGAAATGCCCAGCCGGTGAACCGCCACCCGGGAGAGACCGACAAACAGCGGAAGAAGAATCGCCAGATAGGCCGATAGTGCAATCCATCCCAAACTGGTGGAAGGATGGGGCATCGTCATCCAATAGAGTTCGGCCAGCCAGAACAGGAACCCCGCCAGCCAGATCGCGCGATAGGGGCGTTTCCCCGGCAATTCCTTGCGGCGGATCAGAACGATCCAACTCAACGGCGCAACAAACGCCAACGGCCACCAGCCCACCGGCGGCAATGCCACCCACAGCAGCAGGACTCCCAATCCCGCCTGGCCGAAGGCCCCCGTCAGATGCCGTCGCCAGAACCCCGTTCTCGCCTCACCAGCCTTCGACGGCGAACCCTGCAAGCGCTCCGCGCCATTCCGCTTTTTCCTGGAAGACTTCGCCATCGATTACCTAGGCCGAATTATGCATGAACCTCACGCGCAACCCGCGCGTCATTCCCGCGAAGGCGGGAATCCAAACCCCAGACCCCGAACCCCGAACCCTGACAACTCTCATACGGCCAGAAACCTCTCCAACAACCTCGGGCCGACGTCCGTAAGAAAACTCTCGGGGTGGAACTGCAAGCCGAACAGCGGGTACTGCTTATGGCGGATGCTCATGATCACCTGCGAACCGTCCGGTTCCTCCGACCAGGCCGCGACCTCGAACTCAGGACTCAGCGTGGGAGGATCGATCACCAGACTGTGGTAGCGGGTTGCCCGAAAAGGATTCTCCAGCCCCTCGAACAGCCCCTTGTTGTCGTGGTGGATCATGTCGGTCTTGCCGTGCATGAGCCGGTTGGCGCGGACGATCGCCGCCCCGAAGGCCTGCCCGATCGACTGGTGACCCAGGCAGACCCCCATGACCGGGATCTTACCGGCGAAATGCCGGGCGCACTCGAGCGAAATCCCCGCCTCGCTCGGCGTGCACGGTCCAGGCGAAATAATCAGATGGGTCGGCCCCAGCTCCTCGATCCGGGCCACGTCAATCTTGTCGTTCCGGTAGACCTGCAAGTCGAGCGACGGATCGAGCTCCCCCAGCCGCTGAACCAGGTTGTAGGTGAACGAGTCGTAGTTGTCGACCAAGAGGATCATGGGCACCTCGGACGGGACGCGGGAACTTGGCTGCCGAACAGAACCGGGAACGCGGGGGGCCCGGTAACCCGCTGGTTCCCCCAGTTTACCCGCTTTGGCCCGGTTTGACCACGGCGATGAGTAGGTGCCGGGCGCCGCAGGGTTGCTTGAAGTTGAATACCGCTCGGAAACCCAGAAACCGTGCGGCGCCCGGTACCTGCCTTCTCAACAGACTGCTACCGAGGCCGCCGGGTTCGCAGCCCATCGGGGCCGCCGATCGGTACGAAGCGTTCCTCGGGCATGGTGATCGCGTTGATCCGCAGGCCGAACTTGTCGCCCACCTTGACGGCCTCGCCGGTGGCCACCGACCGTCCGCCCACGTCCAGTTCGAGCATCTCCTCGCAGGACTTGTCGAACTGAATGATCGAGCCCGGCCCAAGTTCCATGATCTGGCTGAGCGGCTGCCGCTTGTGGGCGAGCGTCACCACGACCGGAACCCTGATCCGCAGCAGGCTCCTCGAATAGGCCGGCAGTTGATCGATGCTGACGGTGCGTGCTCGCATTGGAGCCGGATTCGACCTCGCGGCCGGCTTGGCAGCAGGCTTCGGAGCCGGTTTCGCGGCAGGTTTGGGTGCCGGCTTCGCGGCAGGAGCCTCCGCCGTGGTCGTCCCCACCACGTTGCCGGGCTTCGGAGCCGGGAAAACAAGAACCGCAGAGGCCTTCTTGCCGCCCGCGGTGATCTCGAGAGGGATGAGCGCCGCGCCGTCCGCGATCCCGCCGCGAGCCAGACCTCCGCGGAGGCTCTTCACCCGCCCGGCCTGAAAATCGTCGGGCATGAACTGCTCGGGGAGCAGAATCATCCCCAATTCCTGGGCGAGCGTGGTCAACTTGCTCTGACCGGTCGGATCCGGGGCCGCCGTCCACTCGGGAACGAGTCCCGAAGCCTCGGTCAGAGCGAAAATCGCGCCCACCCCGCCCGTCGTCAGCACTACCGCCAGTCCCGGTCCGTCAAACCCCTCCGGCAGGGCAGTCATGTTTACCTTGCCGGGTTTGCCCACCGCGATCGATACGCTCGCGAGCCCCAACGCCCGCTGCAACGCCTCGGCTGCCTCGGCCGCTCCGCCGCGACACACCTCGACGATTTCTGCCGCCACATCCGGTGTCAAGTTCGCCATTGCCACAACGCCTTGGGAGTCGCGATTCTTTCCGGGATTCTCTCCGTAGATCCCGACGTGTTGTGCGGATATCGGCAGACCAGCCCGCAAACTTCACACAATCTTCCCAATATGCCATTCGATGGTCCTTCCTCACAGCAACGCGTCCGTCCTGCCGACAATTCCCGTCGCCTCCGGCCAAACGAATCAAGCGAGCGCCGGGGCCTCATCGCAACCGCTTTTCTGCAAACAGGTTACCGAGGCCAGTCGGCGGCTTGGCCCTCGCGTGAGTCCGCATTCTCGACAGGTTATCCACGTCCCGCCGCAGTGAATGTTGGAGGATTTTCTGGGTTTTTCGGCGAGCGGATACGGCGATTCTTCCGCGGATTCCGGCCTGTTTGAAAACGGTTCAGAATTTCTCTTCGGGGCAACCTCAAGGGCTGTTTGACAGCAGCGCTAGCACCGCTAAAATCAACTTCTCGTTGATTGAGACAAATGGAGCGAGACGGCTCTTCGAGCTGCGAAAAGGGTCCTTCCAAGCGGGCGTCTGCCCACCCTTGGGCCGCGTTCGTCGGCGACCCTTCGACCGGCTCCTATCCGTCGAAGATCGCGGCTCCTTTTCCGCGGTCTCCCAGGTTGCGAACCCTCAATCGCTTGGCCTCCAAGGGGAGGCCCGAGCGATCAACCGGTTCGGGGCCCATAGGGCCTGGTGCTTCGGGGGACAATATCTGCACTGATGGAAGTGTGTGTTGAGCGGAGAAGGTGCGCGCCGGAGGCGCCTTGGAAGTGACCAAGGACGATATGGACATCGTGTCAGCCCTACGAACCGCATTGGCTGGCAGGGTCGGACAAGATCGATTCGAACTGTGGTTTGGCGGAAGAACCCAGCTCGAAGTCGTCGATGGCGTCTTGACCGTTGCCGCTTCAAGCGAGTTCCTGCGGGACTGGTTGCGCGCGAACTTCCGCCAGCCGATCGAGGCGGCCTGCCAGGAGATACTCGGTCCCGCCGCGCCTGTTTCCTTCGTCGTCACCGCTTCTCCTGCTGAGCTGCAACCTGCGTCCCTTCCGCAACGCGAGCCTACGCCGAAGGCCGAGTTCGCCACGCCCACAGCAGACACACCTGCTACGCTCAGCTTGGTTCAACACTCCGAGTACACGCCCGGACCGCAAGCCTCGAACGGGAACGGTCGTCATCGCCGAGAGACGCCGATCGACTTCCGCTCGTTCGTCGGCGGACAAACCAACAAACTCGCTCGGGCTGCTGCAGAGATGGTGGCCGGGCAGCCCGGCGAGTTTTCTCCCCTGTTGATCTACGGACCCACCAGCGTCGGAAAAACCCATCTCCTTCAGGCAATCTGCACCGAGACCCGGCGTGCCAATCGCGACCTGTCGGCCGTCTATCTCTCGGCCGAGCAGTTTACCTCCGAGTTCCTCCAGGCCCTGCGAGGCGGCGGCTTGCCCAGCTTCCGGGCAAAGTACCGCGGTCTGGGATTGCTGGCCGTCGACGATCTTCACTTCTTCTGCGGCAAGCGGGCCACGCTCGTCGAACTGCTCTACACCATCGACGCCCTGATCCGGCGGCGGCGCCAGATTGTCTTTGCCGCCGATCGGGCCCCCAACGACCTGCGGGCCCTGGGCGGCGAACTCCTCTCCCGCCTGGAAGCCGGCATGGCCTGCCGGATCGAACCGGCCGACTACCCGACGCGTCTGGGGATCCTCTCCCGCATGGCACAGAAGATGGGCATGACCCTCGCCCCCGAGATCAGCGAATTCGTCGCCGCACGCCTGACCAATCATGCCCGGGAGTTGTCCGGCGCGCTCTGCCGTCTCCACGCCTTGAGCCGTGTCGACGGCAGGTCCGTCACCCTCACTATGGCCCAGGAAGCGCTCGCCGAAATGATCCGCGACGGGAGCCGCGTCATCCGCCTGGCCGATATCGAGAAGGCCGTCTGCGATACCTTCGGCCTGGAGCCCAAGTCGCTCCAATCGGACCGCAAGGCCAAGGCCGTCAGCCACCCCCGCATGCTCGCCATGTGGCTCGCCCGAAAATACACCCGGGCCGCCCTTTCCGAGATCGGGCACTACTTCGGACACCGCAGCCACAGCACCGTCGTCTCCGCCCAGAAGCGGGTCGACCGCTGGATCGCCGACGACGCCGTCCTGAATCTTCCCGAGCACTCGCGCACCGTCTCCGACGCCATCCAGCAACTCGAACAGCGAATCCGCGTGAGCTGAACCCCCACCGGGCTGCTATTGACGGCTGCATAGCCAATGGACGAGGGCGACCAACGGAAGCCCGGCTTTTCACAGCCTTCCGCGGGTGAGCCGTGAGCATTTTCAATGCAGACATCAATAGAACCCGTGGCCGACAAGCGGCATCGCGACAAACGCTCGCCGCAAGCTGTGAACACTCTTCTGGGTTTTTTCGGCGATCTCGGTTAAAATGCCGGGCGGCAGGCCCTTCCTGGCAGCCGGCGTCTCCGAGCACCCCGTGCAACAGGCCGCTCGATGATTGCCGAAATTGCCGTACCGACGCTGCTTGAAGATCGGCAAAACCGCCGCGCGCAACTCGAAACTGGTGCTAGCCTGGATTCCCACAGCGCAGGTTGGGCCTAACATTTTGGGTCGCACGGGGCCGCGGGTCGACGTTAGTTTAGCCCTTAACACCATGGGGCACGATAGGTTCATCCGAACTGGAATTGGAGGCGTTTTCGGCCCAGCCAAGGAACACGCACGTCCGTTTTGTCGAGGCCTGCCCCGATTAGTAAGGGGTTATGGGCGCGCTTTTGGAACCGTACGACGATGTC
>Ga0123326_1002414_pt1 | contig 14341 bp, 18 predicted proteins | sample BioC13SIPDNA_FD_89739 | JGI IMG/M metagenome (GOLD analysis project Ga0123326, IMG submission 89739) | Anaerobic biogas reactor microbial communites from Washington, USA - Biogas_R1_A C13 SIP DNA | ecosystem: Engineered > Bioreactor > Anaerobic > Unclassified | place: Washington, USA | collected...
AAGGACAGGTGGAAAACCAGTAAAACAGCCGTATATAATCTCAGTTATCATATTATTTTCTGCCCTAAGTACAGGCGTAAAGTGCTAACCGGGCGCATAAAACAACGGTTGAAGGAACTGCTTATGCTCAAGGCCAATGAACTAGGCATTATCATCCAAGACTTAACCATAATGCCAGACCATGTTCATTTATTTGTAAAAACCCCGCCTATATTAGCCCCGCACTTTGTTATAAGCCAACTTAAAGGGTTCACTTCCCGAATATTGCGAAATGAATTTTCTTCTCTGAAGTCTAAGCTACCGTCTTTGTGGACACGAAGCTATTATGTGGAATCTGTCGGACATATTTCAGAAGAAACAATCAAGCGATATATCCAAGACCAAAGGGGTAAATAATGATTATCACCCGTACCTACAGATATAAATTGTACCAATCAAAAAAGAACAAATATCTGCATGATCAGATTAATATTGCCGGGATTATTTATAATCACTGCATTGCCTTGCATCGCAGATACTATCGTTTGTTCAAAAAACATCTGAACCAATACCAGTTGATGCAACATATAGCCAAACTGAAGAAACGGCCCCGCTTTGAGTATTGGAACAAAGTCGGTTCTCAGGCGATTCAAGACATTGTTCAGCGCATCGAGAAAGCATATCAGTTATTCTTTCGCAATCTTAAAGCCGGTATCAAAACATCACCACCCGGATTTAAGAAAGTAAAAAAGTACAAAAGCATCACGCTTAAGCAGGCTGGCTGGAAGCTGCTTCAAGGCAATAAAGTCTGTATTGGCAAAAGAATCTACAAGTACAGTAAAAGTCGTGACATCACTGGGGCGATTAAGACCGTAACCATTAAACGTGATAATCTAGGTGCTTTCTGGCTGTGTTTTTCAGTCCAAGAAGATATCATAACTCCCAATAGGACGGGTAATATCGCCGTTGGGTTTGATTTTGGACTGAAAACTTTCTTGGTTGGCTCGGATGGTTCGGAATTCAATGCCCCGCTGTATTATAGCCAAGCATTAGCTAGGCTTCGGCAAGTACAGAAGCAACTCAGCTCCAAGCGCAAAGGTTCAAATAATCGCAAGAAAGCCCGGTTAGCTTTAGCTCGGATTTATCAACGAGTTGTTAATTTGCGCCGGGACTACTTTTTTAAGTTGGCGCATGAACTAACTGATCGTTATGATCGCATCTTCTTAGAAAACCTGAATATTAAAGGTATGCAGCGACTATGGGGTCGTAAGGTATCAGACATAAGCCATTCTACCTTTGTTGGTATCTTAAAACACATTGCCCTGCTCAAAAACAAGGAAGTGGTTTTTATTAATCGCTTCTATCCGAGTTCTAAGACTTGCCATGTTTGCGGCCATGTAAATAAACGCCTAGCTTTATCAGATCGCGAATGGACATGTGTTTGCGGCATAACACATGATCGTGATAAAAATGCCGCCATAAATATTCTTGTGGAAGGGGCATCTTCCATTGGGTTAGGAGATGTAAGGCCTTTGGTAAAAAAGGCTGTCTCTGTTTGACCCCAGAATCCCATGCCTTTAGGCGTGGGAGTATGTCAACAGTGCGTGAGGAGAAAACTGTTCCACCGGGAACCCCGGCGGCAGGGTTAAGCCGTATAAAAGCAGGAGGGCAAGAGCATGGGCAGGAGAAAATCACAAAAGAGGGGACCTAAAAAAAGACCGAAGTGGCAAATAGATATTGACTACCTGCTGTTTCAATACGTTGACGACCCGCAGACAATCAGGCTCCAGGAAACCCGGATAAGGGAAATGAAACTGACGGGAACCAGGACAGTAGCATCGTACTATCCGCGCGAAATATCCACACCCCAGGGGCGCATGACAAAAGAGGAGCGATATGTTCTTGCCCTCGAACAGTGCGAGGAGCAGATAGCAATATGTAAGGACCGGCAGACCCTGGTGGACAAGCTACTACAGGAGCATTTCAACCAGGAAGAACGGGAGTTCATCCGCTTATTTTGGCTCGATGTACCGGTACTGGATAGGGGGCTAACGTGGATACGCACCCAGGCGGTAATACAGGAGATAGGCTGGTTGCGTGACCCGGACGATAGACGGAGGCCAGCACCAAATTTCTGGGCATGGCGGCTAAGAATCTATAACAAGTGGTGGCGGTTGCTGTACCCGGATAGGGAAAAAGAGGAGACGCCGGGGGATTATGCCGAACAGGTGGCATTGGGGGAGGATTAAGTATGTGGAAATGTTTCTTTTGTGGGTTCCCGAATAAGGATAGGCACGAAATGTGCGAGCGGTGCGGGTGTGAGAAGGTAGAAAGGCAGATTAAAGAAGCGAAATCAGACTTGCCCCAGGCGCCGGGGCAGGAAAAATAAAAATTTATAGGAAAGGAAGTGAAACCCTCCAGGCCTATATATATGGCGAAAACCTAACACAATATACTACACAGGGACTAGAGAGGCCGGGCTAATTGCCCGGCCTTTCGCTATTTCCCATCACTCTTAACCCTCCGGTATCTTAGCATCTTTACCCCTCCTTCACATAAATCCTTAGCTGCCTATCCCGGTGCACTTGCGCGCACTTTGAGCAGACGATAGTGTTGTCAATCGGCGCATAGTACACTAGCTCCGGGCTGATAAAGTCCCGCTGGCATACCTGGCAATAGCTGGTAGGGGTACGCTTAATGCTAAAATACCCCTCCGTGCCGAACTCACCGATAAAGACAAGCTCAAAATTAGCTGCCTGGTCGTCCGGCAGCTTGACCGGATAATCCAGCGTCCCGTGCCTAAAATCGTCGCTGGGGCGGTCAGAGTGAACAATAAAGCCTTTCGGTACTGCTCCGGGTGATAAAGGCCGGGAATGTAGCCCGTACCGGTAGCGTGGTCCCTTGTATTCATCGTCGTACAAAATAGGCATACTTTTCCTCCCTTCTGCGGGGCATAAACCTCGCTGTAAGCCATTTTCGCGAGGTCAAGAAAATGGTCGGGACTAAGCCCGGATATGTTTTTCCACCTGGTCGACGATAATCCCCATCGCTAAAATACCGAAAATAAAACCGGTAATGAAGATAAAGAATAGCATAGCAACTCCTCCTAACAACCGGGGAAATTAATCCCCGGTGTACTTGTGCAACTGCCGGTCGTCGTCATAGACTCCCACGAAATCGCTAAACTTAGATTTGACAACCTTCCTCTGCTTTGCCTTTTCCCCGGTGAATTGTCCGGGGATAGGTTTACCATCTTCAACCGCTATTTCCTGTATTTTTACGCCGGTAGCGGTAACTTTTACAACCTGGTAAGCCTTATAAATACTGTCATCACCTGGGCGATGCTTGCAGAGTATTTCACCCTCTCTAAACGGATTTTCAACCTTCGGGACTTCCTTCACGGCTATTAATTCAGCTATTGCGGCGTATGGGTCTGTTAAAACCCCACCAGCCGCTCCGCCGTCAAGAATCTTGTACGTGACATTTACCGGCCCTGCTGAGAGAATTTCGCAACGTCCCCAGCGGCGAATATTAACGATGTAGCCGGGCTTTATGTTTTCCTGAGAGAAAGGAACGCCGCCGATTTCATCCAGGCAGTTTTCCATGTAGGCCTGTTTGTCCATTTCCGCTTCAAGGCGTTCTAACTGGTTTTCAACCCAGCCTGTTATTTGCTCCTGAGTATAGCGGCCATGATAGGGGCTTTGTCGTTCCTCTGTATGATTCTCCAGGCTGTACAGGATTTCTTAATACTGGATAATATTCTTTTCCATGGCCCGGATGTTTTTCTTACATTCCTTAATTCGGTTGTCCAAATAAATTGGGTCCTGAAATTTCTTGCCGTCTGCCGTTCTCTGGGCAGTTGCGGCCCGGTCCCGGAAATATTCGCTTTTCCGGTATTCTTCAAAACCTTTTTCATAGCGGTTATAAATCCGTTCACGCCGCCGGGCAAAAGCCTGACTTCCTGAGTGCCCGGAAATAATAGGCTTGGTGAAAAAGGCAATATCCCCATGGTGAGAATTTAATTCTGCTTGTAGGTTTTCGGCCCGGCGCTCTGCATTGTTTGCGTAACCTTCAAAGCGTTCTGCCCTGCGTTCTGCCCGTTCTGCCTGTTTTTCTACCTGCTCGGCAAAAGATAGGCGTTCACCTTCGCGCCTCTCCTGAGTAAAACCCAACTGCTCTGCTACCTTGCGCGCCCGGAATAGGTTTGGCTCCTTTGCCCGGCTCACCCATGCAGAGGAATAGCGGGAAAACAAGAAATTGGATTTAACAAGCCTTTTTTGCTCATCCGTCAAGGCTTGATATTCTGCTTTATCAAAATGCAGTTCGATTTTCCCAGTTTCCAGGTTAAAAATATAACTTTTCTCGGTTGTTGTTGTCATATTAATTTACCCCTTCCAAATTTGATTTTTTAAGTAGTCCGGGGTAGAATGTAATGTGCTGAGTGACTACAATTACCCCGGTTTTGTGGTTGCTGAGGATTAAGCCAGCGTTGAGGCGTTGGCTTTTTCCGTTTAATTGAATAACTTTGAAGAATCAAAATATACCTTTTGCCCTTTTGCGTTTTCTCTACAAGCTGACCAATGAAAAGCACTTCTTGCGATACCGCTTAAATATGTTTTTCTGTCTAAAACCTGCAATACTTCTGTTAAGGACATTCTTTCATCGCCTAACTCATATTCTGTTTTGCTTGTAGCTCTTTCAATTTGCTTAAAGTCGCTACTTTTGTACCCCCAATTTTTTAGTATTTTTTTATCTTCGCTTGTAAGCTTCATTCCTTCTCCCTCCTTCCTAATTTCAATTCCCTTAGCCCCGCCTGATGCACGTCCGGGCGGAGGAAGGAAACTATTTGCTGAGCCATTCCCGGATTTCGTCTATTTCCGGGTGGTCCTTCAGCGCTTCCAGGGCTTCCTCTTTCGTGAGCAGGTATCCGGTGTCGAGTTCCGAGCCACTCCACTGGGACCATTCGTGCCACAGCAGGGCGGGTTCACCGTCAGCCAGCACTTTTTCAAGTATGGCGTGGTTCCCGGTGCTTTTTCGGGGGTAGTAGTGATTACTGCCGTCCCAAATATCTAGGCTGTAGGTGTCCAGCATTTCTAACTCTATGCTGGTGTCGTGTGCTTCGTCAAAGGTGATAGTAATCCAGTTACTGTTGCAAAAATAACTGTAGCAGGTTGCAGTTTCGCAATCTTCGAGGTTGAAAAACTGGTTTTCGTACAGGTCAAAGCAGAGTATGTTTTCGGTCTGGACGTAATCGTCTGAGGCGTGTTGAGACTTACCGCCTACCAGCTCCTCCAGGGCTTCAATCAATTCATCTTCGCCCATGTCCTGGTAACCTTCCGGTAAACCAAAAACGCTGGCTTTATCTCCCGGAACATCGGGAAACATGATAAAACGAAACTCAAAAGTAGAAACGGCCTCGTAAATGTCGACAGGGTTCAAAAGTTTTCCGTAAAACTTCCCGGTTACCGGGTCCTTGTAATCGCTTTCCCACAATACTAATTTTTCCATCAAAATTCCTCCTTTCGCCCCGTCCCCCTTCGTGGACTGCCGGGCTAGTTTTTCTTTCCCAGGTAGGCTTCCAGTGCCCTTCTGACTATTTCTGTTTTGCTTTCTCCTGTAACTTCCGCTGCCGACTGCAGCTTGTCGTAAAGCTCCTCTGGTATGCGGAAGTTTAATTGTACTGTTGCTATTGCCATGTTCTCAATTCCTCCTTGCTTGCTTTATTGGATATATTATACATTTGCTTGCTTGATGTTACAAGGAGATTATCGCCTCCTTTCCGGGGCCTTCACCCTCCCGGTTGCATACCTGGGTAGATATGCAACGAGCAGGGCGGGCTAGTTTGCTATTATTGCCCGCAAGCACTCACTTCTACTATCTTCTTTTATGCTTATTCTTGTATGTCCCCATGCCTTAACTTTTTTCGCGTACTCGTTGGCTTCTTCCCGCGTCGATACCATCTTGATTTGAGTACAATTACACTTGTTAGTGCTCCAGACTTCAAACCACTTACTATCTTCCATTTCTCCTGCCTCAATTGCGCGCAACATTTCTAATTCCATCTTACCTACCTCCCATTAATTTAAGATTCCAGGCTATGCGTATAATTCCAATTTACGCCGCTTGATTTCCGTTTTGGTTATAGCTTCGTACCGCTGGCAGCATAGTGCCGGTTTATTTTGCTCTAATAGTTGCGCCTGTTGCGTGGCTTTTTGTTTATTGTCATAAATTCCCCACACCTGCGCAACCTTAAAAGGTTCAATGCCTAAAACAAAATACATCTTACCTACCTCCCATTATTAGTTTTTTACCCCTATCACTGCCCCGGTTCCAGCCCGGAGCAGGGTAAGAGTAAACCAACTTCGCCCTGTTCCCTTGAGTGCGAGGCCGGGTGGCCTGCGCTTAGTTTAAACTTGTTCAAAATCAAAGCCGTTAGTGGTTCCGGGTCCTTCTGCATCAATTACGCTATAGGTTTCTATGTCCTCCCCGTTGTCCCGGTTAACCCACCATTGCCCGTAGTCGAAAACTGCCGTTATTCCCTTGCTCTGTCCAAAACGTTTCCTTGCTGCCGTTATTACCTTTTTCTTTATTGCCGGTGTGTTCTGTTCAGTTTTTAACATAATTATCATCCTCCTTAATGTAGGCTTTATCAGCCCCGCACTTAAGGAAACAGGTCGCCTACTCTCCTGGATGCGAGGCCGCAGCCTGCGCTTAGTTGAGAATATCCGCCCAAAAGGCGGGGTGTCTTTTAAGAATGTCGCGGGGGCTTATCTTTGCCCCTTCGACTGCCAGGATTACCTGGTTGTGTTTTTTTAGTGCTATCTGGCGGCTAACGCTACCGTCGTATAGTTTTTTGTAGCTATCATTAATGCGGTAGTCTGTGTTAGCGTGTTTTAGGGCATTTTGGATCTTAGGGGTAGTTATAATACCGGGTTTATTGCCCGGAACCCCCAAAAGGTTTTGAATTGAGCTGACTACCTCTTCATAGTCATAAGTGGCTTTATTCACGTTATAACCTCCTTTAATGTAGGCTGTCAGCCCCACATCTAGGAGAGTAGACCTTCCCCCGGTTTTACCCCCGCTTTCTCCTTCGTGTCCTGCTCGCCTCGTCTGTCTATCTCGGTCTTACGTACAGGTATGCCCGATACTTACGGTTTACGGGTATGCGATTTTCAAAGATTCTCGCCTTTCGGCTCCGGCGTTGACTGTGCCCTACAGGTGCAACGGTTTTGTTTTGCCTTGCGGCCCGGGGACTCGTTCCGCCTGTAATACTCTTACCCCGGTATGCCCCGCCCCCTGTTATTTGCCGGTGTCTCTCGCGGGACCCGAACCCTCCGGCCTTGATACAATTGTAAAGCAAGCAAGCAAGAATGTCAACCCCCAAAATAAAAATAATTTTGAATGGCCGCAACCCGCCATACACCGGGGATACAACCACATCGCCCCTACCTTGTGAAAAAGAAAGCAAACTATTCTCTAAAAAAACAATAAAAAACCCGGAATTATGCCCGTGCGCCTTAGAGCCACCGGGGATAGAGGGGGCGCAAATAGAATTATGGTAAAGGAGCAAAATGGGCTGATATAATAGAAGCATCGAGGGCTGTCGGGGGACGGGCCTTTTTCTATGTTTAGAAATGTTTAGACCGGAACCACGTAAAGCTACCTAGTATAGTATATTGTAGCTCTGCGTGGCAAAAGCTTAAGAAAACCCGAAATATAGCGGCTTAGAATCGATTTTTATTTTCCGATTTTGGGCCGTTTTTTTGCGAAATTTTATGCTCAAATCGGAAAAATTGGAGGCATGAAAATGAAAAAAACAACTACCTATATAGACGACAGTGGCGATATAGTGAGCCAGAAAAGCCAATACATAGGGAATAGATTCGACCCGGAGAAGGGTTATCTCTTTCGCAACCAAGCAGGAAGTTTCAGCAGCTTCTTTGATATACCTTTCCCGGAGGGGATGACGGATATCGAGATCGGAAGAATGACGCGCCTTGCCAAAAAAATGTGGGGCAAAACAAATATGCTAGGATACCGGGGAAATGGCGGCGTAAAGCCCTATGACATAGAGGGGATCGGAAAGGTTGTTGGCCTGGGCAAAAGCCAGGCATATAGCTTTATATCCAAAATGATTAAATTAGGTGTAGTCGCAAAAGTCAAGATAGAAAGCAAGGGCCAGACGGACTACCAGTATTATGTCAATCCCTTGTATTACAACAGTACGAATCGTATACCGCTTAATTTATATCTGCTGTTTAGAAAGCAGTTAGATCCGTATATACCTTCGTGGGCGCGCCAGAGGTTTATCGAACAGGCAGGAGGTGGGCACAGTGGCTAAAATAGATAGATCGCAGATATTTGCAAAGGAATACCTAATCGACCTAAATGCGACCCAAGCAGCTATCCGTGCTGGGTACAGCCCCAAAACGGCTATGCAACAGGGCCAGCGTCTACTTACCCGGGACGATATCCAGGCGGCCATCCAAAAAGAAATGAATAAACGGGCCAGGCGTACCGAAATAACCGCTGATAAAGTGCTGGAGGAGTATGCCAAACTGGGCTTTTCCGATGTAACGGACTACCTGCAAGTTGTGACTGAGCGCGTATTGGTAGGGCACGACAAAGAGACAGGGGAGCCTATCAGCGATATAAGCCAGTTTGTGCTGATGAAAGACACAGCAAACATACCAAAAGACAAACTAGCAGCCATCAGCGAGATTAAGCAGGCCAAGGATGGTAGTATCAGTTTTAAGTTACACGATAAGAAGGGTGCGCTGGATAGTATAGCTAAGCACCTGGGTATGTTTGTGGACAGAACCGAGTTAACCGGCAAGGACGGAGGGCCGATAACCGTAAAATTTGAGGGTGAACTTGAAGAATGGAGTCGCTAATATTTGAAAAACTTAAAACAGAAGTCCCTAATCCCCGCCAGAGGGATTTTTTTATGTCTGAAAATAGGCATATTGGCTATGGTGGAGCCAGAGGCGGCGGCAAGAGCTGGGCCATGCGGAGGAAATTTGTAATGCTGGCTATGAGATACCCCGGACTACGCTTATTGCTTCTTCGCCGGACGTTGCCAGAATTGAGGGAGAACCACGTCCAGCCTTTACTGGCTGAATTAGCCGGATACGCAAAGTACAACGATACGGAAAAAGCATTTACTTTTCCCAATGGTAGCCGGTTGGTGCTGGGTTACTGCGACGCAGAGAGGGACGTTTACCGCTATCAGGGGCAAGAATACGACGTGGTTGGACTGGAGGAGGCCACCCACTTCACCGAAACACAAATGCGGTTTTTAACCACTTGCAACCGTTCCACCAGGACAGACTTTAAACCAAGAATGTATTATACCAGCAACCCCGGCAATGTGGGCCATAATTGGTTTAAGCGGCTATTTATTGATAGAGATTACTTGGAGACAGAGAACCCGGAGGATTATATCTTTATCCCGGCTAAAGTCTATGATAACACCGTGCTAATGGAGACTAACCCAGAATATGTACGCACCCTGGAAGCCCTGCCTGGTGATATGCGGCGGGCTATGCTGGACGGCGACTGGGATATATTTGCAGGCCAATACTTCCCCGAATTTCGGCGCGAGATACACACTTGCAAGCCATTTGATCTGCCCGACTACTGGAAACGGTTTAGAAGTTTGGATTATGGTCTGGATATGACCGCCTGCTATTGGTGGGCGGTAGACTTACAGGGGAAGTGCTACATTTACCGGGAGTTACACCAGCCGGGGCTGACACTCAGCCAAGCAGCACAAAGAATAGCAGAACTTACCCCGGAGGGTGAAGAAATTACCTATACGGTAGCCAGCCCGGACTTATGGAACCGGCGGCAGGAAACCGGGGAATCCGGCATGGAGATTATGATTAAAGCTGGATTAACCGGACTCAGAAGGGCAAACAACAACCGGGTGCAAGGCTGGAGGGTGCTGCGGGAGTATTTGACGCCATACCAGGATGAGCAGGAGATTACCACAGCCAGGTTGCAGATTTTTGAGAATTGCACTAATTTAATCCGGTGCTTGCCGCTGTTACAACACGATGAGCACAACCCGGAGGACGCGGCAGATAGCCCGCACGAAGTTACCCACGGGCCGGAATCGGTTAGGTATGGAGTTTTAAGCAGGCCGCCTATATCTAAAAAGACCGGCCCTGTTTTCCCGCCTGGCACCCCGGAAAGCGAGAAGCAGGCCATACTGGCAAATATGGAGGTTGCCAAGCAGTATGAGAAATGGCGGGAGGAAGGATAGGAAGGAGGAAAACCCGGAATATAGAGGATAACACAAGTTAATATGCCCGGAATAGGTAGTCGACAACCGACAAGCGGGGTTTTACCATTCCTTCCCCATGACACAGACATTTATGGACGCTAGAGGTTCCCCGTGCTAATTCAACCGGGCCGCATATACGCGGCGACAATCGAAGAAGCAGTTGAGGAAATCCGGGCCGAACGTGGAACCGGAAGCCTCAGAATATATCCAGCCCTGGTACAACCGCTACCGGGGCTTATTTGGTGGGAATTTAACATTGAAATTAAGGAGGACAAACCCATGAACAGCATTAAATTAAAGTTAACTGAAAACGAATGTCTGGCGATTATATCCGTTTTAACCGACAGGATTACCCGGAAAGATAAGTATTGGAAGGGTTCGGTAACTCCGGTAAGTTATGAAAGGCTTACGACTAAAATCTATCAGCAACTTACGACAGACCCGCCAAAGATAGAAGATTAAGTAATCCCAGACCGCTCCGGCGGTCTTTTTTAATGCCAGAAACGAGGTGATAACATGAAACTCCCTGGTTTTATTACAAAGGTGGTGGACAAAGTGGCTGAAAAACGGCAAACAACGAAAGAAAAAACAGAACTGGAAGCCCTGGTGCAAGAGTGGAAAGAGCAATTCGAGATAGACAGGCGGGCAAAAGCCGAGTGGGACGAAAACTTTGTCAGGTGGGAAGGCATTTACAACGGGGATAAGGTTTTCGACAACCTAACCCTTACCGGACGCAACGCTGACCGGGAAATGAGGACTAATGTCAACTTCCCCCGGATGATCGTGGAACGGTTAATAGACACGAATGTACCTCAACCAGACTTTAGGGCAGTAGCAGAGGACGACGAAGAAGCTGTCGAGTGCCTTAAAAGCTATGTGGATTACGTTGTAAGGGCCGCTGAACCTCCCCTGGAAGAAATAAACCTGCAGGATGAACGCCGGGTAAAGAAATTCGGCGGTACTTTCCGCAAAGTACATTGGAACAACAATAAAAAGCGGGCAGGTAATGTCGGGGAGATAGAAATATCCAACCCTCACCCAAAGGATATTATTCCCAACAAGGGTGCAACCAGTTTACAGGACTTAGAGCATTACCACCACCTAATAAACTATACTGGCCGGGAAATCGTGCGTAAATGGCCCTGGCTCGACTTGCAGGACCTGGAGGACAAAGCAACCTATTATGACGACCTGGACAACCTGGACAGCGAAAACACCGCTTTTCCGTCTAATGACAATTATTCCGGCAGCGAGGCCAAAAACACCGGGCTTAAGAAGTACACCATAATCGAAACTACCTACCGGGATGAGGATGGGGACTTGTGTAAACTCTGGTGGTCTGGCGATTTGCCTATAAAATATGTGCCTAAGTTTTCGTGGCGCAGGGATGAGAACGGCAATCCTACCCGGACCGAGGTATTGGAGGCAGGAACCAAGGTACGCCGGACAAAGGCTGACGGCACCAGCGAACTTATCACCCTGGAAACAGATACCGAAGTTGAGTTTTACATTCCTACCCGCTGGGATATAGTTTACGAGCCTTATATCCCCAGGGACAAGTGTTTTTGGGGTATATCGCTTATGGAGGATATTAACGACCTTAACGAGGCGATAAAAAAAGCTGTCTATCAGGCCGAGGAAAGAAGGTTAAGAGGAAACAAGAAAATCCTGGTGGACAATGACAACGACGCCCGGAAGATTTTAGACCCTACCACCGAGGTTGTGGCTATCACTGGCACCTATCACGGGACGGTAGATTTAGGAGCAACTGACGACATTCTCTGGATAGAAAAGCTGAAAGAATGGTTACAGCTACTTACCGGGGCTACAAATGCCGCTATGGGCGTGGAAATGCCGTCCGTAACCAGTGGGGAACAGGCAAAGGTATATGTAGAACAGGCGAACAAGAAAATAGGTAATTCCAGCGCATATAAGGCCGCAAGTTACAAACAGCTTTACAAGGTTGTGGCTGACTTTGCCCTGGCTTTTGCTGATGGTGACAGGCCCTTTAGGCTGTCCGGTGATAGGGATAAGGCTGAATACGGCACATTCAACCGTCTTACCATGCTTAAAGACAAGTCCGGCAATATCTTCTACCCAGATTATGATGTTGAAATAGGCGCAGACGGTGGATTTATGCAGCAAAGAGGCCAGATTATGCAGGCGATACTTGACTTAGCAGGCATGGGTAGATTCGAGGCAAGCCCGGCTAACTTGCGGGTATTGAAGATACTTAAAAAGATAGGCGTACCCTACCTGGACGATATTATAGACGACATGCAGGAGACGATAGAGCAACAGGCACAACAGCAACCGCCGCTACAGCCGGGAGCCATGCCGCCGGAAATGGCTGGAGGTATACCACCCATGCCGGAAATGCAGAACGCCTTACCTGCGCCACCACAGGAGCCAATGCAAGGGGAGCTACCGCCCGACATAGCGCAGTTAATACAACAGTTGCCCCCGGACATACAACAGCAGTTATTGAGTATGCCACCCGACCAAGGGGTTGCTTTTTTAATGCAAATAGCGCAGGGACATCCACAACCGACCGGAGGGATTGACCCGGCGCAGATCGAGCAGATTATAGCACAGTTACCGCCTGAGATACAGGCCCAGTTGATACAGATGCTGCAGACGGACCCTGAGCAAGCCATGGCCTTGTTACAACAGGTAATGCAAGGACAACCAACGATATAACGCGGGCCGCTAGTCCACAGGGAAGGGTTTCTCTCTCCTTACCTTTCCCTGCCCGCTTGCAAGCTAAATTAAAGGCCATCGGCATAACGTCGGTGGCTTTTTGTTTGGCAAGGGCAAAGCAAGGAAAAGAAATGTTTTCAAAAAGAAGGGAATGGTGAAGTAATGGTTTTTGGTAAAAGAATATCCTCGGAAGAAGCTGAATGCCCAAACTTTGTGGGCGTTGATGAAATACCTAAAGAGGCGCTCATGTTTGACAAGCTCCAAACTGGCTATGTGTGTGCTTTGATGGCAAATATCCTGCTTAATGATGTTAAGGGGCAATTACTTAATGTCATTGAAGGTATTGGCTTACCTGATAAGCAGGAAACCGCTATCAAGCGCATGGTTACAAATGTATTACACGAAACCTCAAACCATGTAAACGAGTGCATGGATTTGGTGCAAAAAGAAGATTAATTAACCGGCTTGCCCTTGCCGGAATGTAGTTAAACTTTAGTTGTATTTTAGAAGAACTTTAAGAAGAACAATGTCCTTAAAGCCCGGTAATTGGGCTTTTCTTTATCTAAAAATAGGCGAGAATACTCCCACCTCAAGGAACGTGAAGGGCGTAGCCCAGTGAGTAGGTGGGAGATGAATCGCCTTCGGACAAGGGATAGCTTACTTACTATCTCGATTGTCCGACTGTTCGAGCGCTATCTGTAATAGATGAAAAATAGTTTGTGTACGAGTTCCAAAACCCTTTTTCTTTTTGTATGCGTCCACTCTATCTAAAAGAATTTTAGGAAATCGTAATACAACTGATTGTTTTTCCATGTTTTCACCTCCAAAATGATATACAATAAACATCAACTATGATATAATATGTATATCATAACACATAAGGAGGTGAAAGTCATGTTGATCAATAAAGCATATAAATTTCGTATCTATCCAAGCAAGGAACAAGAAATACTGATTGCTAAAACAATCGGTTGTTCTCGTTTTGTATTCAATCATTTCCTCGCAAAATGGAACGATACTTATAAGGCGACAGGAAAAGGCTTGACTTACAATTCGTGTTCTTCTCAATTAACCCAATTAAAGAAAGAATTAGTTTGGTTAAAAGAGGTGGACAGCATTGCGATTCAATCTTCACTCAAAAACCTTGCTGATGCTTATTCTCGCTTCTTTAAGAAGCAAAACGATGCACCTCGCTTCAAGTCCAAAAAGAATAAGGTTCAATCTTATGCAACAAAACACACGAATGGAAACATTGCTATTATTGGTAATAAGATAAAACTTCCTAAACTTGGATTTGTTCGTTTTGCAAAATCAAGAGAAGTAGAAGGTTGGATTTTAAATGCCACAATTAGACGCAATCCAACAGGCAAATAT
>Ga0123326_1002426_pt1 | contig 14293 bp, 6 predicted proteins | sample BioC13SIPDNA_FD_89739 | JGI IMG/M metagenome (GOLD analysis project Ga0123326, IMG submission 89739) | Anaerobic biogas reactor microbial communites from Washington, USA - Biogas_R1_A C13 SIP DNA | ecosystem: Engineered > Bioreactor > Anaerobic > Unclassified | place: Washington, USA | collected...
GCAAAGGTGGCCAGAAACGGCACCGTCTTGAACGAGACGACCGTCGACTACCACTGGCTGGAGGAGAACCTCCCCGTGCAGGGCGACGGCGTAACGAAGTACTACCACCAGTGGTGGATCTTTGATGACACTTACCCGGACCCGGAGGAGAAGCACTGGGGCAGTGTCTTCGACGGTAAAGGGGTATTCGGCGCCGTCAAAGGCACCGACGTCAAAGACATCTGCAACCTCGTCGGAGGCGCTTCCGAAGGGGACTATATCCGCCTGGACAGCAGGGACGGCTATAAAACAGGGCTTAGATACGACTGGGTCTACAACCCCCACCCGCGCCAGGGCCCGGCCGTCCTCTGCTGGTACAACGCAGGCGGCGGTGACGGCCAGGGCGTCGGCTACACCGATACCGGTTACTTCCCCGCCATGCGCCTGATCTTCTTTGCCGACAACTCCACGAACCCCTGGGGCCTGCACATCTTCGGCACCTACGACGCCTACGTGGCCTGGGGTATGAAAGTAGACGCTACCACAGGCTGGTCGGCAAAATGGGTCGACCAGATCGTCATCGAGATGGACAGATATACACCCGCCCCGGTTGCGGACTTCACCGCCGACGTGACGAGCGGCCCGGCGCCGCTCACCGTCGCGTTCACCGACAACTCGACAGATGCTGAATCCTGGTCATGGGACTTCGGAGACGGCGCGACCTCGACCGACCGGAACACGACCCACACCTACGGGACAGCGGGCACCTACACCGTGAACCTCACGGTTACGAACGCCGTCGGGAGCAACAGCGCGACACAGGCCATCACCGTGACCGGATTCGACGACACCGAGCCGGGCGAGACGGGCACCCTCACCCTTCATCCGGGCTGGAACTTCGTCTCGACCCCGAAACGTCTCGTTAACGGCGCGAACACATTTGCGATCTTTAACGGCGTCGATACCGCCGGCCACGTGATCCTGCTCTACGACGGCAAGGACGGCTGGGAGGCAGCGAACTCGACAGCAACCTTCCGGCCGCTCGACGGGGTCTGGATCTACGCGAACACCTCGTATACGATCCCGCTCACCTTCGCTGCCGGCGGCCCCAGCCTCCCGCCAGGAAAGGACCTCGTTAAAGGCTGGAACGCTATTGGATTCACTGCCACCAGCCCCAGAACCGCAGCGGACACCCTCCGATCGGTTGAGGACTACTGGGCCACGCTCATCGGCTTTGATGCACAGAAACAGGACTACCAGAACTCGATCCTCCGCGGGGCCAGCGGCCGACATGGCGAAGAGCGCCCGATGTACCCCATGCAGGGCTACTGGCTCTACATGACCGACGCAGAGACGCTTGGTGCCATCGGCGCCTGAAGGTGAGATGGATGAAACCACAGCACGGTGTTGCGCTGGTTCTTCTCATCGCCCTCATCGCCGGGGCGGCTGCTGCCGGGGGGACACCCCCGGCCCCCGCCCTCCCTCACCAGTTCTTCGGTGACGTGACGATAGGCGGCTCTCCCGCACCTGCCGGGACCGTCATCACCGCGATGATCGGGGATACTGAGTGCGGCTCGATCCTGGTGACAGACGCCGGAAGATACGGCGACCCCGATTGGCGCCTGGGGAACCGTCTGCTCGTGACCGGGACCGCGGACCAGAGAGGTGAGACGATCACGTTCTTCGTCGGCGGAGTTGCGGCAAAAGAGACCGCTACGTTCATATCCGGCGGGGTGACCTGTCTCGACCTCTCCTTCGAAGAGGTCGTGGCGAAGCCGGTCGCGAGGTTCACTGCGAACATAACCTCCGGCCCGGCGCAGCTCACCGTCGCGTTCACCGATACGTCGACCGGTGCCGACTCCTGGTCCTGGGACTTCGGCGACGGAACAACCTCCGCCGAGCAGAATCCGACTCACACCTACACAAAACCCGGCACCTGCACCGTGACCCTCACGGTCACGAACGACGCCGGGAGCAGCAGCGTGACCGCCACCATCACCATACGTGAGGAAGGGGCGGTAGAGATCATCCGGGGCCCGTACCTCACCGGCACCACGACGACGGCGACCGTCGTCAACTGGATGGCGCAGGAGCCCGTCGCCGGCACCGTCGAGTACGCCGACGACGCCTACTACACGGCAAACGGCGGATACGACAAATCCGTCGCCGGCACGGCAGAGGCCGGGTTCCACCACATAACGCTCGAAGGCCTCACCCCAGACACCCTCTACCACTACCGGGTCACTGCCGGCAGCACGACAACGGGTGACTACACATTCCGGACGTTCCCCGAGGACGGCGGCTTCACCTTCGTCGTCTACGGCGACACCCAGAGGCCGGCGAACATCAAGCTCGTCGCCGACCGGATCGCGGAAGAGGAACCGCTCTTCGTCCTGCACACCGGCGACCAGGTCAACGGCGTCGAGAGTGCGGACGAGTGGAACGACTTCTTCAGGAACAGCGGGCGGATGCTCGCAAACACCACCATCTACACCACGATGGGCAACCACGAGAAGAACCATACCGCCTACTACGAGAATTTCGGGTTGGCCCAGCGGTACTCCTTCACCTGTTCGGACGCCCAATTTGCCGTCCTCGACGACAACAACTGGGTCGATATCAACCGTGAATCCGCCTGGCTCAAAGACGACCTGGATTCAGACGCGGCCTGGAAGTTCGTCGCCCATCATCACCCGCCCTACTCCTCCACCTCTGACCGCTTAGGGGGCTGGATCCTCCTGCGCGTGTGGGGCGAGACCATGAAGAATGCCGGCGTCTCGGCCGTCTTCAACGGCCACGTCCACGCCTACGAGCGCTACGTCGTCGACGGCATCAACTATGTCGTTGCCGGCACCGGCGCAGGCCCGCTCTACCGGCTCGGCGACGAGAAGCCCGAAGGCTACCAGACCAGCCTCGAGGATACCCTCGGCTACACGAAGGTCACCCTGTATCCCAACGGAACCGCCGTTGCCGGGTTCGTCAAGGTCGCCCGGCTCTCCGACGACGCCAACGTCCTCGAAGTCTATCCGCCGGGCAGCGTCTTTGAGACCTACACCATGACCCGCCCGCCCCGGGCCGACCTTGCGGCCGTCAACCTGACCGTCCCCGGCGACATCACCGCCGGGACCGCCTGCACCGTCACCGGGACTGTTAAGAACGTCGGAGACGCCGCTTCCCGCGCCTGCTCCGCGACCCTCACCGCCGGCGATCTCGGGATCGGCACCGCCGCCGTCGGCGCGCTTGGCCCCGGCGAGACCGCGGAGGTCTCCTTCACCTGGACCCCGGCAGCCGCCGGCGAGGCGACCCTCACCCTTGCGGTCGACCCGGATGCCGCGGCCCCGGACATCGACCGGAAGAACAACGCCCGGACCGTCACCGTGACCGTCGCGGGTTCCGGCCCGGGCCCCGCCCCGGTTGCCGCCTTCACTGCGAACGTCACGAGCGGCGACGCCCCGCTCACCGTTGCGTTCACCGATGAATCCACCGGTGCGGCAACCTGGGCCTGGGCCTTCGGGGACGGGAACACCTCCGCTGACCAGCACCCGGTCCACACCTACACAAAACCCGGCACCTACACGGTCACCCTCACCGTCACGAACGAAGCCGGGAACAGCAGCGCGACAAAGACCGTCACCGTGACCGAACCCTCCGGGCCAGCCCCGGTTGCCGCCTTTACTGCGAACGTCACGAGCGGTGTTGCCCCGATCACGGTTGCGTTCACCGATACCTCAACCGGCGCAGCCGCCTGGTCCTGGGACTTCGGGGACGGGGGTACCTCCTCTAAGCAGAACCCCATCCACACCTACCTGACCGCAGAGACCTACACCGTCACCCTCACGGTCACGAATGCTGGCGGGAGCAGCAGCACGACCGGCGTCATCACCGTCCAGGAGATCCCGCCACAACGTCCAGAGGCGGCGAAGAACTTCACCCTCGAGAGTGACGCAGTAAGCGTCTCCGTTGGAGATGACGGTACGCAACAGGTGACCTTCAATGCCACCGCCGGGACCGGTGAGATAAGTGATGACAACAGGACCATCCACTTCCAGGTCCACGACCTCACCATCACCATCGAGACTGGCGGGCTCACCAATGGGACCGGCACCGTCACCGGCGTCAGCCTGGCATCATCCACTCCCGTCAACGCTACGGTCGGCACCGGCAACGTCTCAGTTTCGTTCACGGCCGAGATGAACAACTACAACCCCGCCCTCGGGATAACAACCTCAATCTACGAGCAGCCAAGTTCTGAGGCGAGGGAGGCGTTCATCCTCGCGGCACAGGAGGACGAGGGCTCCGAGATCACCGGTATCGCCTACGCGGTCTACTTCATCAAGACCAACCTCACCGGGGACGACAAGATCCGGGACGCAACTCTGCGGCTGACGGTCTCCGAGGACTGGGTGGATGCCCACGGCGGCATCGACAAGATCCGGATCTTCCGGCGGGGTGACGACGGCAGCCGCCAGGTGCTGCCGACGACCTACGAAGGGATGGAGAACGGCATGATGGTCTTTACGGCCGTCTCGCCAGAAGGGTTCTCCGCGTTCGCGCTCGGCGCCGTGACCGGTCCCGCACCGGCCCCCGCCCCATCCCGGAGCAGCGGCGGCGGTGGCGGCTCCCAGGCATCAGTCGGTGCGGCAAGCAACCTCAAACTTGGCGATCGCGTCACCTTACCGATAGACAAGACGGCAATCTCGGCGGTCACCCTCACCGCGGACGGTAACGTCAAAGACGTCATGGTGACCGTGGCGAAGGGCTCGCTCCCACGGGATGCCGAAGCCCCGGCAGGCACGGTCTACCAGTACATCGAGACCAACCTCTACAAGGCGGCAGCCAGGGACTTCAGCGCCTTCCAGATCCGGTTCGCAGTCCCGACCGCCTGGCTCGCGGCGCAGGGATGCACCGGAAGCCAGGTCGGGCTCTTCCGGCTCACCGATGAAGGCTGGAGGCAAATCCCGGTCGAGGTGCTCGGCGAGGAGAGCAGCGATGCGATCTTCTCTGCCAGCGCGGACGCGTTCGGCCTCTTCGCCATCACGGTGACCGGGAAGGCCACTGGCGTCGAAGAGCCAACCCTGGAGCCCATCGAGACCAAGACCACACCCCCGGCCGACGTGACGACACCGCCCGCTGGACCGACCACCGAGGCCACACCAACCCCCGGGTTCGGGGCGTTCGTTGCCCTGGCCGGCCTTGGTGCGGTTGCCTTCCTGGGCCTGCGCCGGAAGTAACTCCATGAGGGTCCCGCAACACCTCACCTGGAAGGAAGGGGGTGCCTCCTCCCCCTTCCGGCAGGGAGTTCCCGAAGGGAAACCTGCCGGCTAACCAGAGAAACTTAACATCTTCAATCTCAACTACTGGATCATTGCATCTCATATTGTCTATGCACTACCGCCTCACGCGAAGGACACGAAGGGTTCCAATTGGGAGGAGATACACGGACTTCGCGCTCTTCGCGTGAGACCGACGATCACTCCAACGCACCCTCAAGTTAAGGTGAAACAGTCCACTACCGGCGCTCAGGGGTTCTACCCCGCAGGAGAGGTGCCGAACATAGACCCCGGGTAGAAACGGGCCGTTATCCGGCGGCTCATCCTCCCGGGAAGGAAAAGGCTCCGAGGGCAAGGCGCGGAGTCTAGTGCACCGTGTCATCTTATTTTAGAGATTTTTGGAACGTGCCGGGATGGGCACTCTGGTCTCACGCGGGAGTGCGCGAAGGTTGGTATAATCCCCGGCAACGCCCCTTCGCGCACTCCCGCGTGCTTCCGCGTGAGGGGTAATCGAGAGTACCGAAGTCTCACGCAGAAGTACGCGAAGAGAGACGGGAGATCTCTACATTGAAGATGACAACAAGCACTAGGAGGTATAACTTAATTTAATCAGTTTTATATTGCAGTAAAGTAAACAAAAATCTATTTACCTGAGGTAACGTATCCCACCACAGTCTGAGAACAATCAATTATCCCGATCTACCTGAAATTATGAGTTGATCCCATGAAACGACCGGAGCAGGCAATTATCATCCTCGTGGTGCTGATGCTGGCGGCCGCCCTGCTGCCGGCGCCGGTGCTGGCTGCAGAGGCCGGGACCACCGAGGTACACGTCGTAAAGTATGCAAACGATGGCGAGACCATCCTGAACGAGACGACCGTCGACTACCGCTGGCTGGAGGCAAACCTCCCGATCCAGGGCGACGGGGTGACCCGGTACTACCACCAGGGCCCGGTCTTTGAAGGGATCTGGGAAGATGAACATCCTAGTGAACCCTACGACGGCTGGAACCCGGGCGAAGACATCAAGATCAGCATCCTCTACAAGGGAGACTTTGGGGCGGTCAAGGGGACCGACATCAAAGATATCTGCGACCACATCGGCGGCGCGAAAGAAGGAGACACGATCAACTTACGCAGCCGTGATGGATACGCAAGGACTTTCCCCTATTCGATCATCTATGAGCCCGACCCGCGCCAGGGCCCGGCCGTCCTCTGCTGGTACAGCGGCGCCGAGGAGGGGCCCGACATGCGGCAGGGCGCAAAGAAGCAGGGCCAGGGCTACCCGGACACCGGGTATATCGCCGGCATGCGCATGATCTTCTTTGCTGATGCCTCCACAAACCCCTGGGGCTGGCACGTCTTCGGCAACAACGACATGAAAGAGTGCTGGGACGAGGAGTACTGGAACTATGCCAGCCCGGGTCTCCCCTCAGCAGCCGGCGCCTCTCCGATGTGGATCAGTGAAATCCGGATCTACAGCCAGGACGACCCCCCGGAAGAGCCGTTTGCCGACTTCACAACCAACGTGACGGGCGGCACCATCCCGCTTGCCGTCCAGTTCACCGACACCTCCGAAGGCGAGCCTGAAACGTGGGAATGGGATTTCGGTGACGGGAGCACCTCGACCAAGCAGAACCCGGTCCACACCTACACAAAACCCGGCACCTACACCATCACCCTCACCGTGACGAACGCCGCCGGGAGCGACAGCACCGAGAACACGGTGACCGCCGGCAGCATAAGTTTCACAGCCAGCGTCACGTCAGGTCCCGTTCCCCTGACCGTCGAATTTACCGACACCTCCGGCGGCGATCCTGAAGCATGGGAATGGGACTTCGGTGACGGTGAAACCTCCGACGAACAGAACCCGACCCACACCTACGAGACAGCAGGCACCTACGACGTCGCCCTGACGGTTACCTACGATGGCAGCAGCAACAGCATAACCAAGGAGAAATACATCACGGCGAGTTCGGGCAGCGTATCAGGTGGCGGCGGGGGTTCCGATTCATCTGACAGCACCACCCAGGTCCCCGAGAACACCACCGCAACCCCTGATGAATTCGCGGGAGAGATCCTCGAGAACCAGGCCTTCCAGCCCGAGGTGCCTGACATCGAAGAGATCATCATCTCCACACTGGAGATCCCGAAAAACCTGACCATCTCCTGCGAAACAGCTGACCTGCCTGAAGGGATCCCCGAACCGCCGGGAGAGGTCTACCGGTACTATACCATCACCCCTGGCGACGCAAACGCCACCATCGACGAGGCCGTGATCCGGTTCAGCGTTCCCGATACTTGGATACAGGAGAACCGGATCGATATCAACGACCTCTGCCTGTACCGGTACAACGGGAACTGGACCGCGCTTGCAACCCGGTGGACCGGCACCACCAACGAGACCCACACCTACGAGGCCACATCCCCCGGTTTCTCCCTATTTGCGATCTCCGGGAAGAAGGTCGAACCCACCGCCACCGCGACAGTGACCCCGGTGAAGACGGCCACGCCGGTGGTCTCGGTTACGCCGGCAGAAGAGAACAAAACAACAAACCCGCTCATGTTTGCCTTCGGGCATATCACGGCGGCGCCTGACCTGATCACAGGGCTGCCCGGCCGGCTGCTCGACGCAGTCAGAGCGTTCTTCGTGTTGTTCAACGTTATCCCCGCCAGTCCTCCTCCGGCAGCAGATCCCATGCCGGAGCCGGTGTTCACCCCTGACCCGGTGCCGGCAACACCCGCACCGGTACCAACCGTCGATATCACCAGGATGCAGTTTGCCCTCTCAGTGCTCTCCGACCCCCCGAATGCGCTCATCGACCTCGACGGAGAGTATACCGGGAAGACGACACCGACAGTCTTTACGTCGCTCCCTGGCGGAAACCATACCCTTCGGGTGCGCATGGACGGCATCGAACCTCAGGAACGTACAGTCATGCTTGCTCGCGACGACGAGGTTCTGGCCGAACTTCCGGTGGCCCCATCCATCCGTTCAGCCTCCCCGGGCCCGCTCCCCGACTGGAACCAGAACTGTCACGGCGGCGTCTACGTCGAATCGTTCCCGGACGGCGTGGAGATCCGCGTCGGTAACCACAAGGTGAACCAGAAGACTCCCGTGGTCGTCTACGGGCTGAAGGAGGGGCGGCATACCATCAGGGTGCAGGAAGCAAAGAGTGCGTTCAAGTCAGGTAGAGAGCAGGTCTGGGTTGAGAAGAACAGCATAACCCCCGTGACGTTCACGAGCGGCAACCCTGACCTGACGCGCTCGATCCGCATCGAATCAGACGAGTTCAAAAAGAAACCCTTCTCGATCAACGGCAGGTACCTGGGTGACAAGTTACCAAAGAAAGTTGACATCAGGGGGATCAGCGGATCGTACATCACCATCCGTGACGACGATGGGGGTTACCGGAGTTACAGGATACCTGCTACCGCTGAGTCGGGCGATACCGTGAACGCCGTGTTCTCAGATACACCCTGCAGCGTTCTCGTGACATCGGTGCCGTCAGGCGCGGCGATATCGATCGACGGGTTCCCGACCGGGTTTGCCACGCCCTATGTCATCGAGAAGATATCGGAAGGAAAGCACCAGGTCTCGGTCTCAAAGCCGGGGTATATCCCGGCAGAGCAGGAGTTCCATTTGACAGACTACCATGGGGACGCCTGCGACGCCACGGTGAAGGTTATCCTCAAACCCTACACCTGGGGATCGCTTAATGTCTCGAGCACACCGCCGGGTGCCGAGATACATCTCTACGGCCGGGACACCGGGGAGAAGACGCCCCACACCTTCCACTACCTCGATATCGGCAGTTACACGGTGAAGGTGGTGGGGGAACACGGGTCAAGGACGATCGAGGACGTGATCATCTCGCCGTATGCGACCGCCGAATGCCATGCAGACCTCCCCAGGGGGGGGCTGAAAGATTTGGGGGCTCCATGAGGGAGCCCCCCGGAAGTACCCGGTGATCAAAGATCCATGGTTCAGAGCCATCCGAACCACCTCGCGTCGGATCGCGAACGCGGCTTCCCCCCGGTATCGCACCCCGGAGGTGTGCCGCAGATCACCATCGCCGGAAACTGAATATAATTTACCTCAACTAAACCCAATTTATACCTTTGTAAAGTAAATGGGAAGATATTTACTCAGAAGTAACGCATTCCAATATATCCATCGAACACACCAGAAATCCGGAATACCTGAAAAACGTGAGTTGGCCCTATGAGACGATTGGAAAAAGTTATTATACCGTTTATGGTGCTGATGCTGGCAGCCGCCGTGCTGGCAGCACCGGTGCTGGCGGCGGAACCGGGGACCACCGAGCTCCGCATCGTAAAGTACGCAAACGACAAAACAACCATCCTGAACGAAACGACCGTCGACTACCACTGGCTGGAGAAGAACCTCCCGGTCCAGGGAGACGGCGTCACCCGGTACTATCACCAGGGCCCCGTCTTCGAGGGGGAATGGGAGAAGGTCCACCCAGACAAACCCTACGACGGCTGGAACCCAGGCGAGGACGTCCCGATGAGTTTCCTCTATAAGGCGGACTTCGGGGCGGTCAAGGGGACCGATCTCCGGGACATCTGCAACTACATCGGCGGCGCCCGGGAGGGTGACGAGATTAAGACCTTCAGCAAAGACGGTTTCACAAAGACGTTCCCCTACTCGATCATCTACGAACCCGACCCACGCCAGGGCCCGGCCGTCCTCTGCTGGTACAGCGGCGAAGGTTCCGGCCCTGATACGGAGAAAGGAAAGGAACAGGGTCAGGGATACCCCGATACCGGGTATATCGCCGGCATGCGCCTGATCTTCTTTGCCGATACCTCCACAAACCCCTGGGGCTGGCATATCTTCGGGAACAACGACATGAAAGAGTGCTGGGATAAAGAGTACTGGTGCTACGGCGGCAGCTATCCCTCGACCGCCGGCACCTCCCCCAAATGGGTCAATGAGGTCCGAATCTACAGCCAGGAGGACCCGGGATCCGCTGTTGCCGCGCCCGCGGAGACGAAGGCGCCCGCCGCCGGGGTCTCGCCGGCACAGGGAACCACAGAGCAGTCGCTCGCCCCCGGAGGGATTGCAGCTCCCCTTGCCCTGCTCAGTGTCGTGCTCTGGTCTCTCAGGTATAAAAAGCAGGAATAAGAATGACAAAAAGACACCTCCTCAAAAACCTGGTCTGCTGTGCGCTCCTCCTCCTCGTCTGCTGCATGCCGGCGACGGCAGGCATCCCGGGCGACACCGACGGCGACACCATCGTCTCAGGGAAAGAACTCTCGAGAGCGATCCTTGACTACCTGACCGGCGATCCGAAGCGTCTCAACGCGGATGAACTCTCCCTCGCTGCCCACAACTGCCTGCGCCTGCCCTACGGGCAGGTAGTCATCGCCGTCGCGGGGGATAGATACCTCATTCCAGCGACAAGCTATATCGACCAGAAAGGGGTACCCGCCGATTCCCTCATCTACGAGGGGCTCGTAACCAAGCTCCGCCCGAAGGAGGGAGGGCCCAAGGAACACCTCGGCTGGCTTGCAGAGAGATGGGAGTGTTCAGATGACGCCATGACCTGGACATTCCACCTCGTAAAGGACGCCACCTGGCACGACGGCACCCCTTTCACCTCGGCAGACGTGCAGTTCACCTACGAGTACTTCCGCGATCACAGGGACCCTGATGGCCCGGTCGGCGGGTTCCTGGTGAACTCTGCGATCTTAAAAGACGTCGCATCGGTCGAGTGCCCTGACGACCATACGGCCATCTTCCATATGAAATCCTGCGCACCGCTCTTCCCGGAGACCCTCGCAACCGGTCCGGGTATCGCGGTATTTCCCGCGCATATCTGGAGGAATATCGATCTCCCCGGAACGCACGTCGACACGGCGCACATCGGCACCGGCCCCTTCGCCTACGCATCGACCATCCCCGGCACCCTCTCAAAGGTGACGGCGTATGAGGGCTACCACGGGGAACTGCCCTACGTGCGCGAGGTCGTAACAAAGAACTACGAAGACGAGGACGCGCAGATCCTTGCCCTCAGGCGAGGAGATGTGGATTTCATCAGCGGAGAATTCGGGCTATCCCCAAGAAAGGCTGAAGCCCTCAAGAACACACCCGGCATCGGCATATGCCGGATCCCCTCGGGCGGGCAGGCCTTCGAAGTGGCGTTTACGTCCGACTTCTATCCGGCAAACATCACCGGATTCCGTCGCGCCCTGAGCCATGCTGTAAACCGGGAGAGGGTATGCTGGCTTGTCGGCGAGGGAGCACGCCCGACAGAGACGGCCTTCCTCCTGCCGGCACTTGCCGGCGACCAGATCAACCCTGCCACGAACAACAGATTCAACTACGACATCGATGAAGCCAAACGGCAGCTCGCCGCAGCCGGCTTTACCCTGACCGAGAAGGACGGGAGACCGCTTCTTCTTGGCCCCGACGGAAAACCGGTCGAGATCACAATCCCGCTCGCCGGCAAGGCGTCCATGAACGCCGTCGACCAGAAGATCGTGGCCGTGCTCAAAGAGGACTGGGAGGGGAAACTCGGCATAAAGATCGTCGACACCCCCCAGGTGGACGACTCAGTCTACCTGGACTGGATCGCAAAGACGGCCGTCCACTTTGACGGCATGCCGGGACGCTGGCACGAAGACATCGACCGCCTGGACAATTTCCAGAGGAGCCCGCTCGGTGAGAACTTCTACCACTTCGACAACGCCGCGTTCAACAGCCTCATCACCGAGCTGAAGAGCACGGCCGATCCCGGACGGCGAAAAGAGATCGGCTTCCGGTTGCAGGAGATCCTTGCCGAAGAGGTGCCCTGTATCCCGGTCTTCTCCCAGGACGCCTTCATAGCCTATCGGTCGGACCGGTTCGTCGGGTGGGACGCGGCCCTGCTCGACGGCGGCGGAAACATCCACCTCTTTGCCAGCATCAAACCGGCGAGCGTGGAAGTGGGACAGAGGGCCTGACCCCTTGTCCCTCTCCCCCCGCCGCACAGTGACAGGGATGCATGAAGCAATCCCTGGAAACCCACACCTCCGGCCGCGGATACGATCCTCATCCGGGGGTTGAAGATCTATCCTCTCCTGAAAATTCCGGGTGCCCGACCATGAAAGGCGTATACATCATCAAACGGCTACTCACATCGCTTGCAGCCTTCTGCATCAGCGTCACCATCATGTTCATCCTCCTCCGCCTCATGCCCGGCGACTACATCACCATGTACCTGGAAACGATCTACCGCTACGCCCCTCCCGACGTCGTCGAAGCATTCAACCATGTATATGGTTTTGATAGGCCAATCCTCGAGCAGTATCTCCTGTATCTCATAGATGCTTTCCAGGGAAACTGGGGATACTCCCTCATCTACAAGGTCCCGGTCCTCGCCGTGATAGGTGAGAAACTTGTCTGGACGATGGTGATTCTCGTACCCGCAACGGCCCTTGCCATCCTCGCCGGGATCGGCATAGGTGCCTATTCCGGCTGGAAGCGCGGATCGAGGACCGACATCACGCTCCTGAACGGGATGATCTTCATCCGGGCGATTCCCTCGTACTGGCTTGCTCTCATGATCCTCATCATCTTCGGCTACTACCTCAACCTCTTCCCGCTCGGCGGGTATGTCGACACCAGCGCCCTCACCACCGGGATCGATCCGTTCGATGTGGCAAACCACGCTGTTCTCCCGATCCTGACACTCTTCCTCTTCTCGGTGACCGGGACCTATTACCTGATGCGGAACTCCATGCTCATGACCGCCGGGGAAGACTACATCACCACCGCAAGGGCAAAGGGGCTCGATGAACTGACGATCCTCAGGAAACATGCCATAAAGAACGCCATGCTCCCGATGGTGACGATGATCACGCTCGAGTGCGCAGGAATGATCACCGGGAGCATCTTTGTCGAGACGATCTTCTCCTGGCCCGGCCTCGGGATGCTCACCTACAAAGCCCTCGTCTTCCGGGATCTTCCTCTTCTCCAGGGGATCCTGCTGATCGACACGCTTCTGATCATCGTGGCAAACATCGCCGCCGACCTGATTTATCCCCTCATCGATCCGCGCGTGCAGGTGGGTGAAGATGTCTAGGAAGACCGTCCTTGCCGCGAGTCTCGGCATCGTCCTCGCCTACTGTGTGGTCGCTCTCCTGGCCCCGGTGATCGCGCCCTACGACCCTCACGCAATCACGGGGGCACCGCTCTCCCCCCCCGACCGGGAACACCCGCTCGGGACAAACGACCTCGCCCAGGACATCTTCAGCAGGCTCATATGGGGCACGAGAGCGACGCTCCTCCTCGGGTTTCTCGGGGCCACCATCGCGGTCGTCCTCGGCACAGCCGTCGGTATCGTCTCAGGCTACTACGGCGGGACGGTCGACGAGGCCGTCATGCGTGTCATCGACGTAGCGATGACCATCCCTATCTTTCCCCTCCTCCTCATCCTCACGATGTTCTTCAGGCCGGGGATCTACGTCACCGCGGTTCTCATGGGCCTCCTCGGCAGTTTCCAGGGTGTGCGGGTGATCAGGTCGCAGGTCCTCTCCCTCGCGGTCGCCGACTTCGTCACCGGGACACGAGCGCTTGGCGCTCGTGATGGCTATATCATGGTTAGACACATCCTCCCAAACGTCCTCCCCCTGGCTGGCGTCAAGTTCGTCTTCTCAGCCCAGCACTTCATGCTGATCGGCATTGGTCTTGGGTTCCTTGGCATCGGAGACCCGGGCGTCGTGGACTGGGGACAGATGATCAACCGGGCGAGCCAGAACGGAGCGATAATCCTCGGTCTCTGGTGGTGGCTGATACCCCCGGGCCTGGCAGTGACGCTCATCTCTCTCGCCCTTGCATGGCTTGGGTATGCCTGTGAAGACGAGATCAATCCCAGGCTCCGGCTGCTGAGGGTGTGATGGTGATGAACAAGACGCTGCTTGAGGTCAGAGGGCTCAAGGTCGGGTTTCCAACCCCTGATGGGCTTGTACGGGCATCCGATACCGTTGACCTCGAGATATACTCCCGGGAGACTCTCGGCCTCATCGGTGAGACC
>Ga0123326_1002464_pt1 | contig 14153 bp, 10 predicted proteins | sample BioC13SIPDNA_FD_89739 | JGI IMG/M metagenome (GOLD analysis project Ga0123326, IMG submission 89739) | Anaerobic biogas reactor microbial communites from Washington, USA - Biogas_R1_A C13 SIP DNA | ecosystem: Engineered > Bioreactor > Anaerobic > Unclassified | place: Washington, USA | collected...
ACGGGTTCATTCCCTGGGAGTGGGTGCGGATGTAGAAATGGTCAGCAAAACCATTAACCAGCTGCGCATTATTTTAGACAGCCCCGCAGGAGAGTTGCAATTAATTCCCATCATGATAAAATCACAGCGCCTCATCAGTTGGTTGCATAAGTTTGCCCGGTTGGCCTGGCTGAAACCGTTATCATCATATCTGATTGCTCTCCTGCTGAACCGGGAATATGATCAAATCAGGCAGCAAATTCCCCACTTAACTAATTAGTAATGAACCGGCGAGGTGGTAATATACCTGACCTGATGTTTTATCATCAATTGTTTTCCTATCTTGCTAACATTTATTTTTTCATCCATAATAAAAATTGAATTTGTCTCTTCAGGAAAGGAAAACCAAAGTGGCAGTTGAAATAATTGATGTCAGGAATGACAGCATTGGCGCCGAAATGGAAATTGAAACCGGAGATATTCTTTTGTCAGTTAATGGTCATCCGGTCAACGATATTTTGGATTTTCAGTTCTTTACCCAGGATGAAAACCTGTGGCTTAAAATCCGCAAGCCCAACCAGGAAATTTGGGAGTTGGATATAGAAAAAGATTTTGATGAGGATCTCGGTCTTGAATTTGCTGACATCGTTTTTGATAAAATGAAAGGTTGCAGCAATCGCTGCATTTTCTGTTTTGTTGATCAGCTTCCCCGCAGGATGCGTCGTTCCCTCTATGTTAAAGATGACGATTATCGTTATTCCTTTTTGTTTGGCAATTTTATAACTTTAACCAACCTGAGTGAAACAGACTGGCAAAAAATTGAGACCATGCAGCTAAGTCCGCTCTATATATCCGTACATTGCATCCAGGGAGAATTACGGGCCCGGATGCTGGGTAGCCTGCGTGGTGCCAATATAAAATCTGATCTGCAACGATTAAAGGCAGCCCATATTAAAATACATACCCAGATTGTTCTCTGCCCGGGAATCAATGACGGGACCATCCTGGAAGAAACTATTGAGGAATTGGCCCGGCTTCATCCTTCGGTGCAGTCAATTGGTATTGTACCGGTGGGATTGACCGGCCATCGCGGGAAACTGCCTGCTATCAAGCCGGTAGATGTAGAGCTAGCCGAGGATTTAATCAGATTGGCCGAACAATACCAGCGGCGTTTTCGGGCCGAGCGGGGAACCGGATTGGTTTACCTGGCGGATGAGTTTTATCTGCGTGCCGGGGCGGAACTGCCCACTTCAGCTTACTATGACGATTATTGCCAGTTGGAAAATGGCATCGGTTTGTCACGGCTGCTGTTGGATGAATTCGCGGAACTGGAGGGGCAACTACCGGAGAAAATAGAGTCGCGGGAGATATATGTAATTACCGGACGATCCGCTGTGCCGGTATTAGGTAAGATCATCCGCCGTCTGCAAAAGATTAAAGGTCTGCAAGCCCAACTTATCCCGGTAGAAAACCTTTATTTTGGCGGGGGGGTAAATGTAACCGGCCTACTAACCGGCAGCGACATTATCAGGAGTTTGGGCCGAACCTACCAGGGGAAAACAGTTCTGCTGCCGGAGGTTGTCCTGCGGGATGGCGGGCAGACACTTCTGGATGATATAACGGTCGATGATATTATGGAAAAAAGCGGTGCCAAAATTATTACCGTGGACGGTAGTGCCCGTGATCTTATCGGCAAAATATTAAACTAAAAACTTGTGGAACCAATGGAGGAAAGACTATGTCAAAACCCATCGTGGCAATTGTAGGCAGACCAAACGTGGGCAAATCAACCCTGTTTAACCGGCTGGCCGGTGAGCGCAAGGCGATTGTTGAAGACATCCCCGGTGTTACCCGGGATCGCCTCTACGACAGTTCAGAATGGCTGGGACGTGAATTTATCATTATTGACACCGGTGGTATTCGTTTCGATGCCGGCGAGTTGTTCACCCGGGAAGTAAAACTGCAAGCAGAACTGGCCATTGACGAGGCTGATGTTATTATTTTTGTGGTGGATGCCAAAGAGGGCATAACCCACGAAGATGAACAAGTGGCTGCTATCCTGCGCCGCAGCAGGAAACCGGTGGTAGTGGCAGCCAACAAGGTGGAGAATTTTGATAAACAGCTTGAATATTTTGAGTTTTACAATCTGGGCTTGGGAGATCCGATCCCCGTATCTGCCATGCACGGGCGTAATACCAATGATTTGCTGGATGCTGTAATCTCTTATTTTGCCCCGCTGTCAGCCTATAAAGAGGATCCGGATGCGATTAAAATAGCCATCGTCGGTCGCCCCAATGTGGGCAAATCTTCATTTGTCAATGCCTTGTTGGGACAGGAACGGGTGATCGTCAGTGAAGTCCCGGGCACGACCCGGGATGCCATCGATACCCCTTTTAAATATAATGGCAACCAGTATATTCTGATTGATACAGCGGGAATTCGAAAAAAATCACGCATAAAAGAGCCCACCGAAAAATATAGCGTAGTTAGATCCCTTAAAAGCATCGAACGGGCAGACGTGGTGATTGTTATGATGGATGCCAGCGAAGGCGTCAATGAACAGGATCAAAGAATCGCCGGCTACGTGCATGAGCAGGGTAAAGCCAATATTCTGGTAGTCAACAAATGGGATCTGGTAGAAAAAGACGAACATACCATGAACAAGTTTGACAAAGATATCCGTGAAGATCTTAAATTTATGGCCTATAGTCCCATCCTATATATTTCTGCGGTAACCAGGAAAAGGATCTACAAGGTACTGGAACTGGCTGATTTTGTAGCCGAGCAGCATATGCGGCGTATTAGCACCGCAGAATTAAATCAGGTTGTAAATGAAGCCATGTTATTAAATCCGCTGCCGGGCGGAGGGGGACATAAAGTCAAAATCCTCTACTCGACCCAGGTTGGCATTGCCCCGCCCACGTTTGTGTTTTTTGCCAATAAACCGGAACTGGTTCATTTTTCTTATTTGCGTTATTTGGAAAATGAATTGCGCAAGAATTTTGGCTTCGAAGGAACCCCCATAAAAATGATCCTGCGCAAGCGTGAAGCCAAAGAATAGGTAATATATTTCATCAGACCGGGAGGACTTATGGAAAAGATAATTGTGGTCATCATCAGCTATCTGCTGGGATCAATCCCTTTTGCCTATATCATCATACGCTTGTTTAAAGGAATTGATATCCGCAAGGTAGGCAGCGGCAACGTTGGCTCTACCAATGCCCTGCGCACTGCCGGCAAGCGGGCGGCTATCGTAGCTCTGCTGGGAGATGCGCTGAAAGGGTTGGTTGCAGCCTGGTTGGGAATGCAGGTCGGCGGTGAGGGACTTGCTGCAGTCTGTGTTGCAGCTGTCGTCATAGGGCATTGCTGGCCGGTGTTTTTAGGTTTTAAGGGCGGCAAAGGGGTTGCTTCTACAGCCGGAGCAGTGCTTTATTTAATGCCCAAAGTATTTCTATTTTTGCTGATCGTGTTTATTATCATTGTATTATTTAGCCGCTATGTATCCCTGGCTTCTCTTTCTGTTGCTATTCTGCTGCCTTTGACAGTTATATTTCTGTCTCAGCCATACAGCTATCTGATAATGAGTATTATCCTAATGATATTGGTGATATATCGCCATCGGGAAAATATTGAGCGGCTTCGTAAAGGTGATGAAAGGAAAATAGGTTCATGAATAAAATTTGCGTTTTGGGAGCAGGCAGTTGGGGAACTGCTTTGGCCGTTCATCTGGCTGATTTGCATGATTCCGTTTGGTTATGGGGCCGACCCGAGGATGGTATTGAATCGATAACAGCAGAGCATGAAAACCGTCGCTTTTTACCTGGCATTTATATTCCGGAAAATATATTTCCCACAACCGATCCGGCTCTTGCTTTGCAGGATGCTGATGTGGTGGTTATATCTGTACCCTCCCAAGCCTTGCGCATGGTAATGGAGAAATTAAAACCCCATATACCGACTCATTCCTATCTGGTGAATACGGCCAAGGGACTGGAAATATCTACAGGTATGCGTTTGAGCCAGGTTATGCGGGAAGTGCTGGGAAGTTCCTGGCGTGGCCGTTTTGCGGTTCTGTCCGGGCCAAGCCATGCTGAAGAGGTAAGCTTGCGACTGCCGACCGCAGTTACGGTCGCGGCTTATAATCAGGATACTGCTTTTTATATCCAGGATATTTTTATGGATCAATATTTCCGGGTATACACCAACCCGGATGTTGCCGGAGTGGAACTGGGAGGAGCCCTCAAAAATATCATCGCCCTGGCCACCGGTATTACATATGGCCTGGGTTATGGAGACAATACTGCCGCTGCCTTGCTGACCCGCGGGCTGGCTGAGATGATTAGAATGGGTGCAGCTATGGGCGGAGATCCCCGCACTTTTTCGGGATTAAGCGGTATAGGGGATCTGGTGGTTACCTGCGGCAGCCAGCATTCACGCAATCGCCGTGCCGGGCAGCTGCTTGGCCAGGGTAAAAACCTGCAAGAGACCCTTGCCGCCATCGGTATGGTTGTCGAAGGAGTACATACAACGCGCATTGTACATCAGCTCGCTATCGAGATGAATATTGACATGCCCATCACCAAAGCTTGCTACCGGATCCTTTATGAAGGCGAAGATCCTCGTGAGGAAGTTGATAACTTGATGCAGCGCCGCCGCAAACATGAAGTAGAGGAAATTAATTACCACAATTAAATTAATTATCAGGCAACTGAAAGTGCGCAATCGATTTGCTGGTAATGGATAGGACATTCTTTTTTTAGAGGATGTCCGTTTTTTTATTAAGAAATTTTCTTTTTTTGGTTATATTAACGATTCTTCCTAAATATATTTATACTGTTATAGCTTGAACAGCAATATTTAAGGATATCCATGTCTTTGCAACGGTGCCTTAAAAGTCAAAATCCGAGGGAGGGAAGATGAGAAGTGGAAGGAAATCATATTTTAAACGATATCGCGGAACGCACAGGCGGCGATATCTATTTGGGGGTAGTAGGTCCGGTCAGAACCGGTAAGTCAACTTTCATAAAACGATTTATGGAATTAATGGTTTTACCCAACATAAAGGATGTTTATGAAAGGGAAAGAGCCAAAGATGAATTGCCCCAAAGTGGAGCCGGTAAAACCATAACTACTACAGAACCCAAATTCGTACCCAATGAAGCCATTGAAATCAGCACTCAAAGCGGTCTGACCATGAAAGTGAGGCTGGTTGACTGTGTTGGTTACTCTGTGCCTGGAGCTTTGGGTTATGAAGAAGATGAGGAACCCCGCATGGTAAGGACTCCCTGGTTTGATTATGAGGTGCCCTTCGAGGAAGCGGCCGAAATAGGAACCAGGAAGGTAATTGCCGACCATTCTACCATCGGGATTGTTCTGGTAACTGACGGCAGCATCAGTGACATCCCCAGAAGCAATTATGTGGAAACCGAAGAACGGGTTATCAGTGAGTTGAAAGAACTGAGAAAACCTTTCATCGTAATTTTAAATTCCACCCACCCGTATGACAAAGAGACCCTGGAACTGGCGGAGGAACTGAGTGAAAAGTTTGATGTCAGCGTAATGCCACTTGATTGTGCTGCCATGAGCATTGAGCAAATTTACAGTGTTTTAGAAGAAGTGCTGTATGAATTCCCGGTTCAGGAAGTCAACATTCGCTTGCCTCTGTGGGTTGAGCAATTGGAAGAGGATTTCTGGCTGCGGGAAGAAATGGAAAATGCTATCCGGGATATTCTAAGCGGTATTAAAAAAGTCCGCGATATCGAGAATGCCATCGAGAAGCTTTCCGAGATTGACAATGTCAGCTACGTAAGCCTGGAGGAGATGGAACTGGGTACCGGAACTGCTTCAATTGACATAACGGTACCGGAGGATCTATTCTTCAAAGCACTCAGTGAAGTAAGCGGATTTGCTGTAGAAGGCAATCACGATATTATCAGACTGATGAAGGATCTGGGTTTTGCCAAGAAAGAATTTGACAAAGTCGCTTCCGCATTGGAAGAGGTAAAGCAGTCTGGTTATGGAGTGGTTACCCCCCACCTGGAAGAAATGATCCTGGAAGAACCGGAATTGATCAGACAGGGTTCACGTTTCGGGGTGAAATTAAAAGCCAAGGCACCTTCTTTGCACATTATTCAGGCCGATATAACCACCGAAATCACTCCGATCATTGGTACCGAGAAACAGTGCGAGGAATTGGTTCGCTATATGCTGGATGAGTTTGAAGAAGATCCCGCCAAAATCTGGGGCTCCAATATTTTCGGCAAATCCCTGCATGATTTAGTGCGGGAAGGGATCCAGAACAAATTGCACCGCATGCCTGAAAATGCCCAGCACAAACTGCAGGATACGTTGCAGCGGATCGTTAATGAAGGCAGCGGCGGCTTGATCTGCATCATCATCTAATTTAAAGGAAAAATCTTAACCGGGGCGGTACCCGGCTTGTGCAAGCGCAAGTCAGGTACCGCCCGGCTTGTGTGCATTAATATAAAATTGCTATAATTCAAAAAACCGACTTTATAAGGCAGAGTCAGATCAAGTCAAGGCGAGGAGTGGAGCTATTGTCCGAGACGTCAATGCTATTTAATATTGCAATCATATTTATTGCTGCTTTAATCGGCGGTATGGCGGCTGAGGCACTGAAGCAGTCACCGCTGATCGGATACATGCTGGGAGGCATCTTGGCGGGGCCTTATGTCAGCGGGATGATAAGTGATCTGGAACTTATTCAAGGTTTTGCTGACATAGGCGTAATTTTGCTGATGTTTACGCTGGGGATCGAATTTTCTCTGGCCCGACTATCGAGTATCAAGGGATATGCGGTTGGCGGAGGATTATTGCAGGTTGCCGCCGTGACACTTCTTTCCGTACTGCTGGGAAAATACTTGGGAATGAGTGCTTATGAAGCCTTGTTTATGGGCTGTGCATTATCAATCAGCAGTACCATGATTGTACTGCGGGTATTAAATGACCACGGGGAAATGAATTCGCTGCATGGTCAGCTGATGATTGGCATTCTCATCGTACAGGATCTGATCGTAATCGTGATGGTATCAGTACTGCCTAACCTCAAAACGCTTTCGCCGGAGATTTTGCCCCAACTGCTGGAGAGCCTTTTTATCGCCGCGATAATAATAGCCGCCGTGCTCTACCTGGCCCCCAAAATAATACCTCTGTTTATGGAACGGGCGGCCCAGGGAAACAACAACGATATATTTCTCATCCTTGCCCTGAGTATGGGTTTAGGGGTAGCAGCACTGGCTCAGGCCATGGGTCTGTCAGTATCCCTGGGGGCTTTTTTAGCCGGACTTTTGATCAGTGAATCCGATTATGCCCATGAAATATTGGGAAAGATTATCAGCCTAAGGGATACTTTTGTTATTCTCTTCTTTGTTTCCGTAGGAATGATGGTCGATCCCCATGCCTTGTTTCAAAATTTGCCGCTGTTATTACTGGCTTTGCTGCTGATCATTCCCGTCAAATTCTTTGTCTTTTATATAATAAGCAGGGTATTTAAGTATAAGAGCCGGGTAAGTTTTTATATTGCCATGGGTATGATGCAGACCGGAGAATTTTCTTTTGTCTTGGCTAAAATGGGACTGGATCAGCAATTGATCAGCAGTTCGCTGTATAATGTCGTCCTGGCCAGCAGTTTGATATCCATTCTGTTAACCCCCCAGTTCTTCAATCTGGCTCCGGCGATTTACCGTCGCCTGCAGTACAACCGATTTCTGCAAGGGATACTGTCTGATTCAGAGACCGATTTTGCCGATTTTGGAGAGAATGCACTCAGTGACCATGTCATCGTCTGCGGTTACGGACGGGTAGGCAGCCAAGTCGGAAGAGCCCTGCAGCAACTGCAGGTGCCATATCTGGTTATCGATTATGACCATACCTCCATTGCCAAATTACGTGCGGTACGAGTCCCCTATATTTATGGCGATGCGACCAGCCCATTGGTCCTGGAGCATGCCAACGCCGCCCAGGCCAGAATGGCAGTCCTGGCTTTACCGGATACCCTGGCCAACCAACAAGTAATTTATGGTTTGAAAAAGTATAACGATAAACTGCAGATTATCAGCCGTGCCCATAACTACTGGGAGAAAAAGAAACTATATGAAATGGGGGCAACCGAAGTAATACAGCCGGAAGAAGAGGCCGGTCTGCAAATGGTGCGGCAGATGATCCTGCACTTACAGCCGGATACATCAAGTGTGGTCGATTATCTGGAAGATTTATACTTCAAAGATTATCATGAGATCATGCGTCATCAAAACTCGCCCCAATCTGAGGATGAGGTTCTGAAAATAAGAACCTTTATTCTGAGAGACAGCCATTTAAACGGTTCGACTATTCGCAACAGCAGTATCAGAGAATCAACCGGCTGTTCCGTGGTGACAATTAAACGGGAAGACGGTGATACTATCATTAATCCCCACAGCAATGAAATTCTGAGAACCGGTGATACGCTTATTATGATGGGAAGCCTGCTCCAACTGGAGGCCTTTAGTAAATATATTCTTGGTGAAAACCTGGGTGCATAATTTAAAAATTTAACTTACCCTTAAATATGGTTCTTCCAACCAATGTTGCTGTCCAACAAATGTTGCTTGCTACATAAACTGCATAATGATATAATGTCCGTACTGTGCAGAAACGAATCCATCCCACATAGACAAAAGGGGTGTTCATGTGAAGGATAAGAGCAAGTTTTACATGGTACGTGCTGACCTGTTGCCGGAATCCATTTATAAAACCGCCCTGGCCAAAGAAATGCTGGCCAGCGGGGAAGTCAGCAATATTCAGGAAGCGATAGCGCGGCTGGAGATGGCCCGTAGTACATATTATAAGTACAAAGACGGGGTTTTTTCATTTCATAACGCTGATAATCTGGGAATCATCAACATTTCCTTGCTGCTTCGCAATGAATCCGGCATACTTTCAGCAGTGCTGAATTGTATTGCCCAGCTAAAGGGTAATATTCTTACCATCAATCAAAATCTGCCTTTGCATGGCGTTGCCTATGTGACCCTGTCGCTGGGAATGGAAGAAGCAGTTCTGTCGGTCAACGAAATGCTGACCAGATTAAGTCGAATTGATGGCGTACTTAATGTGGAAATCATAGGAAAAAGCTAAGCAGCAGGGGGAAAGAAAATGATTAACATTGCATTGCTGGGCTGCGGCACAGTTGGATCAGGGGTGGTCAAACTACTGACCGCCAACAGTGAAGCTATTGCCCGCAAAACAGGTACGCAGATAAGAATCGTAAAGGTTTTGGAAAAAGAACCGGAAAAATGCTATGCACTGGGACTACAGGCGGAGCAGGTAACCAGCGATTTTGCTGAGATTGTCCAAGATAAAACGATTGATATTGTTGTAGAATTAATGGGGGGGATGGAACCCGCCTTCAGTTTTATCACAGATGCTATGAAGCAGGGTAAACACATTGTCAGCGCCAACAAAGATCTTATCGCAGAAAAAGGCAAAGAGCTTTTTGCCACGGCGGAAGAGAATCAGGTTGATTTTTATTTTGAAGCCAGTGTGGCCGGAGGTATACCCATTGTCTACCCCTTAAAGCAGTCTCTGGCCGGTAACCGTATTCTTGAGGTCATCGGTATATTAAACGGTACCACCAACTATATCTTGAGCAAAATGAGTCGGGAAGGACGCGATTACCAGGAAGTATTGCATGAGGCCCAGCAACTGGGGTATGCCGAAACAGATCCCAGTGCTGACGTGGAAGGTATGGATGCAGCACGTAAAATCGCTATACTATCCTCGATTGCTTTCAACAGCCGGGTCACCCTCAGTGATGTATATGTGCAAGGCATAACCGCCATTACCCTGCGTGACATTCAGTATGCACGGGAATTAGGCTTTGCCGTCAAGCTGCTGGCAATTGCCAAGGAAGTGGAAGGCAAAGTTCAGGTCAGGGTCCATCCGGCTTTCGTACCGTTCAATCATCCACTAGCCTTTGTCAATGATGTTTACAATGCTGTTTTTGTAAAGGGCGATGCCGTAGGGGAAATTATGCACTACGGCCGGGGAGCGGGCTCCATGCCTACTGCCAGTGCCGTTGCCGGAGATATAATTGAAATTGGACGCAGTTTGCTGCACCACAGCAATGCCAGAATAGGCTGTACCTGTTTTGAAGATAAACCAATCCTGCCGATCAGCGAATTGACCGCCGAATACTACATCCGTATGACCGTAGCCGATCAACCCGGTGTCCTGGCCGGAATTGCAGGAGTATTTGGCTGCCATCATGTCAGCATCGCCCAGGTATTGCAAAAAACCAGCCAGCATGACCGGGCGGAACTCATTCTCATCACCCATCTGGTCAAAGAAAAGGATATGCAGGATGCCTTGGCTGTTCTTAACGGCATGAGCATCGTTGATGAAATCAATAATGTGGTGCGCCTGGAAGGCAATCACAGATAGCATTATAGGGAGTTGAACTAAATTGGCTTTATTGGTATGCAAATTTGGAGGTAGTTCGGTTGCATCAATGGACAAAATCAAAAATGTGGCTTTGCGCTTAAAAGATATGCAAAGCCAGGGCAATGAACTGGTTGTAGTTGTTTCCGCAATGGGTGATACCACTGATGACCTGTTGGCTTTGGCCGCAGAGATTGGAGACAAATTCAGCACCCGGGAAATGGATATGCTGCTGGCCACCGGAGAACAGCAGAGCGCGGCTTTGCTGGCCCTTACCCTTAACAGTATGAAATGTCCGGCGGTTTCCTTATGCGGATGGCAGGCCGGTATAAGAACCGACGGAGTACATAGCAAGGCCAGGATAACTGGAATAAAAGCGGAAAGAATTAACAACGAACTGGCTACCGGCAGTATTGTGGTGATAGCCGGGTTTCAGGGAATATCTCCCCAGCAAAACATAACTACCCTGGGAAGAGGCGGCTCAGATACCAGCGCGGTCGCCCTGGCAGCAGCCCTGGGAGCAGAACGCTGCCTGATCTTCACCGATGTAAATGGAGTATATACAGCTGACCCCCGCATCGTCAAGGAGGCCCGCAAAATAGACCGGATTTCATACGAAGAGATGCTGGAGATGGCCAGTTTGGGTGCGGGTGTTTTGCAGCCCCGGGCCGCAGAATTTGCCATGCATTATAATGTTGATGTGGAAGTATTGAATAGCTTTAATAACGAATCGGGAACCATCATTACGGAGGGAAGTAAAATGGAAAAGCAGAGAATCGTCAGCGGAATAGCCCATGATCTAAACGTAGCCAGGATTGCCCTGTTTGATGTACCTGATCAGCCGGGCGTAGCCATGACCATATTTAAAGTACTGGCCGAGAACAAAATCAATGTAGATATGGTAATTCAGGGAGGAATGCGTTCCAATCGCAATGATATCGCCTTTACCATTGAGAGTGATGAATTGGAAAAGGCGCTGCCGCTGGTTAATGATGTAGTCATGAAAATCGGTGCTTCCGGGATGTCTTATGGCAAAGATGTGGCCAAGATTTCCATTGTAGGAGCCGGCATGCAGAGCAATCCCGGCGTAGCCGCGGCCATGTTTGAAGCCCTGGCCGATGCCAATATCAACATCCACATGATCAGTACGTCGGAAATAAAAGTTTCCTGCATTATCGATGAAACCGAGGTCAACAAGGCAGTTCAGGCACTGCATAACAAATTCCGCCTGGAAGAAGCAGAATAATGGCTAACATTCGAGCTTTTACTTGACGAAAGGGCAGTTCTGTTATAGAATATTCCTTGCGTCGGGGTGTAGCTCAGTTTGGTATGAGCGCTACGTTGGGGACGTAGAGGCCGCTGGTTCAAATCCAGTCACTCCGACCATTAATTCATATTTAAAATAAAAGCCCAGCAATAGCTGGGCTTTTTGGCTTTTCTGGAGCAGTTATGCATTGTCTTAAAGAGATTTTTATATCCTTTCAGTAAAGGTGCATCCATATAGGTATACAGTCGCATTCTGAGAGAAAGGGGATGCTTTGAACCGACAGAGGACGGTCATCATGGCTTGATTGCTTTCAGGTCCAGGCTTTCTTCCTGGTCATTACATTTAATCCGCAATGTATAAACCGTATCCTTACCTGGGATGCCGGTATTAAAGACGGTTCCCAGACGCAGGTAATAGTCCTCACCAACTTTTTGCAGGTGGCCATCACCGCTGCCGCTGCCGCTAAAAGTAATGTACTCATAGCGAATGGATTTGCAGGAATCGGGTTTGGATCCAAGATACTTGACCTGCCAGGTTCCTTTGGAATTCTGTTCAACGTGGCTGGTATCGGTATCGTCTTTATACCAGTGCTGAAAATATTTCACCGTCAGCCGGGCATCCCAGAGTTTGCCCCGGTCGGCAAAAACCATTTCCTGACCCTGATTCAGCCTAAACAGGGCCTGATTCAATGCGTTCAGGTTATTTTTAAATTCGTCTTCCTCCTGCGGTGAACCTCCGGCATTTACTAATTTCTCCAGGTTAAACTTATAAATAATTAATATATTCCTGGCGGTGCAGGCCCGGGCCAACCAGTTTTCCGGCAGGGGGATTTCATCGGTGATAATATGCTCGGATCCAGAATGCCAGCCAGCTTCAATGCGCTGGGCCAGGGAATCAAATTCATACACAAAAAGAACGTACTGAAGAGGTTTGAGCGTATAAACAGTGGGGTGGAGATTATTTAAAACATAATCATCAGTATCTGCAACCCCGCCTTCGGTCACCTGCAACCCGGCGTCGATCAAAGCGGTTTTAACATCTTTAACCCCGATCGTTTCGGTATAAGTAAACGGAAAACCAGCAGATTCGGTTTGTGCAGGTATTTTACCAGGATCTTCCCGGTTGAAAAAGGGAATTGAACAGCCCGACAAAGCAAGTGAAAAAATACATAAGATGACAAGGAATTTTTTCATAAATATAACCCCAGTTCCATGACAAAAGATTTTGTCCTGATTCAGGACAACTGCCAGTACTTCCTCATTATAACACATAAAAGGATATTCAGGCATATTCTGGATCAACCAGGCCCCAAGTGATCTAAGGAATCAATCGCAGAGGTTTATGTTTTAGTAGAGCGCACCCTCCGGGTACTACATATGTGTTCTAACCCTTCGGGTTAAGAACACCAGTAAGGTTGCAGGGGGTAAGGCGACAGCCGTGCGACGGTACGTAACGACGCCAAGGGCGGCTGCAAAATTAATAAAGATATACGTAACAAAAACGAGACTCACGTAATAGAATAAAGCTCCCGAGGCAACAGCTGAGCGCTGAAGCTGCAAATCTGGTCAGTCAAAAGACCGGCCCCAAGCGGACTAAAGCATAAACCTCAGATCAGACATCTGTCTATAGCAAATGAACAAGTTACGCCAATACGGCGAAGCCCAATGGCAGAGCCCGTTCAGGCCATTGCTACTGCAGTTCGGCCAGCAGTTCCGCAAACAGCTCCTGCCGAATCTCCTCGATCCGCTCAAAATCCATGGCCGGTATATAATAGCTTTCCAGTTCGTCGTGATAATCCTTGGCCGACTTGATCAGAAGAACCGCAGCCCGTAACCCGCCTACAAACCGTTCCTGGCTTTCAAAAATCGCCTTGGCTTTGGAATCCAGCACCGACTGATCCAGTAGCTGGTCAAAGTCCAGAAAACGCTTGAACTTGCTAGTCGGCCAGGCCGCTTCATAATCAATGACCAGGGAAGAAAAATCAACCAGCGCAGTTTTATTTTCAGGTAGCAAGATCATATCGATTTTAATGGGATCAAAAGGACAGTGGAAGATTTCAGCATAAACTCCGGCCAGCTCAATCTGGGAAGCGACATATTGCAGCAATTCTTTGCCTCCGCTGCCCGGGCTGCCCTTTACGCCCAGCACCGCAAAATCACTTTCCAGCAGACTATCGGCTTTGGAGACGATTCCGCCGGGACTGATGGCTCCGGCAAACAAATGACGGGGAGAAGCCGTACTGCTAGTGCGGTTGGATAAAAATACCTCGGCCAGCCCCAGAATGTTGCGATTTACCGCCCGATTGTCACAGGCTTCCTGAATGTAAGATCGCCATTCACTGAGTGCCAGATGAGACTCCGCCAGGCGGATGTAGGCCCGCTTGAAACATAGACTGATGCTGTCGGTCAGTTTTTCAATATTTTCCCTTTGTTCTTTCAGCATGGCTGCATCCCAGTATTGGCCCAGGTTTATG
>Ga0123326_1002489_pt1 | contig 14061 bp, 12 predicted proteins | sample BioC13SIPDNA_FD_89739 | JGI IMG/M metagenome (GOLD analysis project Ga0123326, IMG submission 89739) | Anaerobic biogas reactor microbial communites from Washington, USA - Biogas_R1_A C13 SIP DNA | ecosystem: Engineered > Bioreactor > Anaerobic > Unclassified | place: Washington, USA | collected...
CGCGTTTTAGATTGCACACGCGTTCCCCGAAACGCTCCCAGGCGCAACTCAATCAACTCGCGCAGCGATGGAAAACGCTGCCACCGATTGATAGTTCGTAGCAACTTATGCGGTATTGCCTTTAATGTGTGCGCCTTGCCATGCGTACGGCACGCCGCATAGATGACCCTGATTGAGCGCTGGCGACCAGTTACCGCATTCAGCACTACCGCGCGTTTTTACCATTCCATACCGGGGAGGCTATCAAATGAGCCACGATGTCAATAATGTGACTCGCCGCCTATGCTGGTGTGCACTCTTTTATCAAGCACCTCGCAAAGGAAGCTATAAGTGCGGGTTCATACTTTTACATACTGCCTTTCTTTGCCAGTGTTATCATATAACCAGACCGTAGCGGGACGCCGTGCGGTTGCGGCCGGGCGCATTCGGGAGCATACTGTCCCTGTGGCGAGCGAACGGGGACGTCGGCTCCGGGTGCTAGACGTGTGGAGCAGTCGACCATAATATGGGGCGTCGTCGGTCCGCCTTACGCGAGATACGGCACTGCCGGTTTTACATATGGGAAGCCACTCGGCGCTGTCTGCGGCGCACCGGCAGCCAGGCATTCCTAGGGGAGGCACTCATCAACCCGTGGGGGTGTTTGGCAGTCGTAGACCCATGGACGACGACCGGCGACTAACCCGTCCCAGTGTTTGGCTGCCCGTTCGGATCTGCTCACCTGGGAGGCCGAGGGGCCAAGCCCGTATCCGTGTGTGAAGTCTACCCCACAAATCGAATGCGCCCGGCTCGGCTGGCGAGTGGGCCAGCACATCTGCTCAAGGAGGTTACGTATGTCAGAGACAGAGCCTGTTCCCACCCGTTTCGTCGGTTTGGATATTCACAAGGAGTACATTGTCGCTGTGGGGGTGGATGCCGCGCAAGCAGTCGTCTTGGGACCGCTGCGCTTTTCCGTCAACGAACTAGCGGACTGGAGCGCGCGCCATCTCACCCCGCAAGATGCCGTGGTGTTGGAGATGACCACCAACACTTACGCCGTCTACGACATCCTCGTACCGCTGGTCCATTCGGTCACGGTGGTGCATCCACCCCACGTGGCGCTCATCGTGCGCGCGCAAGTGAAGACCGATCGCAAGGCGGCGCTGGCCTTGGCGCAACTGCACGCCGCCGGGCTGCTGGTGGGCATCTGGATTCCCCCACAGCCCATCCGCGACTTGCGCGCACTGATCGCGCAACGCTGGAAGATGGTGCGCCTGGCGACGGTGGCCAAGAACCGCCTGCACTCCGCGTTGCACCGCCATCACCTGGACGCGCCGGATAGCAGCTTGCCCTTCTCCCCCAAGCACAAGGCGTTCTGGCTAAGCCTGCCGGTATCGGTCACCGAGCGCGCCATCATCGCCTGTGATTGGGAGACCATCGAATTCGCGGAACGCCAAAAGGCCGCCCTGGAAGCCAGCCTGGCCCAGGCCGCAGCCGGGGATGAGCGCATCCCCTTGCTGGTGCAACTGCCGGGCATCGGACTGATCGGCGCGCTGACGCTGCTGGCGGCCATCGGCGACATCACGCGCTTTGCCAGCGTCAAACATTTGGTGGGCTACGCTGGGTTGGGCGCGCGCGTCCACGACAGCGGCACGCTGCACCAGACCGGCCGCATCACCAAAGCCGGACGCAAGGACATCCGCCACATCATGGTCGAAGCCGCGCAGTCCGCCGCGCGCACGCACGCACACTGGAAGGCCGAACTGGCGCGCCTGGAACCGCGCATCGGGCGGCGCAAGGCCATCGTGGCGATTGCCCGCAAGCTGCTGGTGGCGGTGTGGCACGTGCTCACCGACCAGGAGGCCGACCGTTTCGCCAATCCGCAGCAGGTGGCATGTTCTCTCTTAGCTCACGCCTACAAGATGGGGGTGAAGAACCTGCCTGACGGCCAGAGCGCCCTACAATTCACCCGCCAGCAGTTGGACCGGCTGAAGCTAGGCCGTGACCTGACGCATATTCCCTGGGGAAGCAACCAGTACAAATCGCCACCTTCCACCCTGTCCGGCTAACGCGCGGCGCGGACACGATGACAGCGCTTGTTTAGGCGTTCAGGGACGAAAAATAAGTCTTTTCGCCCCCGTTGCTGCACGGCTATACAGCGAATGCGTTTATCGCTTTCTGGGCTTCCGGCCACGGCGAGATGAGGAAGGGCAGCGGCGCATGTGCCGCTGCCCGGCCGTATAGCCACCCGCGTCGGCGCTCAGGTCGCTCGCCAGCGTTGCCCTATCCTCCGCGCAGGCTCGGATAGTGTAGCACAGCTTACATCCCTGTGCCAGTTTTCGCTTTCTTTCTGGCTGTAACGATAGCTTGAGCTCCGTTAAGGTTTGAGCAGCTTCTTGGCGTAACGTCTCTTCAGTCATATTCAAAGGACCTATATCCTCAGGTAGCCACAACGGAGAGTTGGGATCCAGGTACTTGACAGATTGTTATATCCGTATGTAAAAGTATTACTCGCTTCTCGCGGCCTGGCGTTGTCAGAATGTGCCAACTGGACGTTTTTGACGCAGCCATCGACGCACCTGAGAAGCCAATGAAGCGATACCCGTATCATTGCCCACTGGGCTGGTACAATACACGGGGTCATAGCAAGACGGGAAGAGCACCTTTTCTCTATGCCGTCACTGTTATCCCGACGATCCGAATTGCGGGTATGAGGGCAAAAGACATAGTAGAACAAAAAGGGCTGTTTTTTGCTAATACCGTCAAAGGCTAAAATCGCTGCCCAACCCTTCTTTTGGCGGCATTGAACAGGGTCTAGCAGGGTTTTAACCCGCCCCACCCCTGTTTTGGCTCCTGTATGGCGCTTTGGCGTGCGCCGGGAGCCGCCGTCGCCGTAAAATCGCTGTTTACAATGTTACGGTATGGCCGAAACGCAAAACTGTCCGTTTTTCGGTCATACCGGCCTACACCGGCCGGGAAAAAGCGACGGCATCAGTGCTACCTGGAACTACTATCCGCGCAAGCTGTTCGTCTTCACCACTTGCGGCGGATCGCCACGCAGCTTCTACCAGTACCAGAGGTGTACCTCAACGTGACCGAGACGTCCGCCGATGACAATAGCGACGCCCCGCGCAAGGTCAAAGAAGTGGCGCTGAGTATGCCCTTGTCGGCTACCAAAGTCCACTTTACGCGCGATGGGGAAGCCTGAACGGCCTGGGAGCGCTATGCCAAAGCGACCAGCTTCGACATCCTCCGAGGCAACGCGGTGGGCAACGATTTCAAGGCTAGCTACGGCCGCCTGGGGACGATGCTCATCAAGGTCGCTATCATCCTGGCCGCCTTCGACGCACCCAGGCTGCCGGTGGTCTTGGAAGCGCACCACATCTATCGCGCCCAGCAGATCGTCGAAGCGTGGCGCAGGAACTTGCACGAACTCTTTGCCAAGATGCGCGAGCTGCACAATGATCGCGATTACAGCGACGGGATCAAGACCGTGTTAGTCAAGGCCGGCCCGGCCTGGGTGACACGCCGGGACTTGCTGCGCGCGCTCAAGGTGAAGTGGTCCGAGGTGGAGCGCCCGTTGGCCGATCTGTTAGCCGGCGGCGAGATCGAACAACAGGAACTCAAGAACGTGCGCGGCCCGGCGACGTGGCGGTATCGCCTGGCAACAGAGGAGCGGCAATGAGTTACAGCAATACTGTCTACCAGAAATGGCATTATTCAGGTAAAGGGACAGTTGACAGTAGAGACGGTATTACTGTCAAACTGTCATACTGTCACCACCGCTGTTTTTTCGGTTTTTCGGGTGACAGTATGAATGAGACACAAGTAGTGTTCCTCGCGTTGTTCACGCGGGAGGCGCTGTATGATACCTGGCTGCCAACGATGACTGAGTTCATATGAGACGTGGTGCGTAAATTCTACCGGGACAGCAGGATTGTGTTCCCCGATACCGAGCACGGGGTGAAGGTGAAGTTGAAGGAGCAGGGGCTGCTGTTTCCGGCGGAGAGCGGGCGCGAACCCTTCTTCTACCAGCTTCCCATTGAGGGTCGTCCGCGCGTGCTGCGGATCAGCAATTTTCTTTCTGTTGACACAGAACCCTCTTCCTGAAAACACGTAAAAACCGTGAAATACGTTCACATCATTCACGGATTTCACCGATTTCCCGACTTTTGTAGAAGGGGTAGAGGCTTATAGATAAAGAAAAAACGAATTCAGACGCGTTCCAGGCACAGGGCACGAGGCCATAGTAGGATCGGGAGGGGGTGTTTGTGCCGAGTACCGTTGAGATGGAATGAGGTCGGATAACGAAGAGCCAGTCGTAATTGTGCTGGCTCTTTTTGCGTGTTATACTGATTGCGGAGGACCATACAATGGCTGATCAACCTTCCTATACCCAACTGGTCGCGCAGGTGCTCTCCATGGCATCTGAGCCGTTGACGCTGGATGAAATCTGGGCGCACGTTGCGCGAGTGCGACCTGTGCAGACGAGAAACCCCCGTTCGACTTTGCGGAACGCTCTCAACAGTCTGTCGTTGGCGGCCACATTGGGTGGGCGTCCGGCGCGCTACACGTGGTGGCCCAATCACCTTACCGGAAGCGTCTTCCGCCAACCCTTGAGCGCGGCGGATGTGTCTTCCGGTGGCCTGGTCTTAGGGATCGAGAGCTGGCTGGCCCTCTGGCCTGACTTCTTTGTCGGCGTGCTGCGCAGTGCAGGTGCGGTGACGCTCGAATTGGTGGGCGGGCCAGTCTTGGAGAGCCACATCGAACCTCTGGAGGAGTCCGGTTGGGGGCTGAAACCGATGCCGGCGCTGGCGACGTGGTACCAATACGTGGGGGCTACCCCTGGAGATGCCCTGGTCGTGCGCGTCATTGACATTGCCGCGCGGCGCTATGCTGTGAGTCTGGCGCGGCAAACCGAACGCGATCCAGCAGCAATCGCGGCTCGCAATCGGGCATTGGCCGACGTCGCAGAACGCCTGGCGCGTCAGAGCGCTGATGATATGCCAGATTTCTACCTGATACCTCGCCTGATCGCCAGTGACGTCTACCAACACGCCCTGCCGCCTGAACCCTGGGACAAAGTCTTGCGGGCTGACCTGCGTTTTGTCGTTAACCAAGGACGCAGCGTTTGGCTGGTAGAAAGACTGGTGAATGCATTGGAACGGGAAACGCCGTCATCACCCGACGCCTTCGACGTACCACGTCCTCGCGGGCAATGGCATAAAGCGCGCAGTGAGGTAGAGCGCCGGGCGTGGGCGGAGTATTTCTTCAGCCGAGGCATGGACTACCGGTGGGCCGGCTATGCAGTCACAGATGAAGCCTACTATCGCGCCGCCGTGCGACTCGATCCGGGTCACGCCGACGCCTGGGTGCATATTGGGAATCGCCGCTTCAGTGAAGGATTGCTGCTTGAGGCGCTGGACGATTACCGGCGCGGGCAGGCGGCGGCTGAAGCGCGGACGATCGGCGATCCTGCTACGTATACACGTCCTTTCTGGGGCGATTTGGACTCGCGGCCCTTTATGCGCGCATTGCACGGGCAGGGACTATGTCTATGGCGGCTTGGGCAAACAAAGAAGGCGTGCGAGGTCTTTGGCTGGATGCTGACCTTGAATCCTAACGATAACCAGGGCGCGCGATTCTTGCTGCACGATCTCGACGAGGGGTTGAGTTGGGAAGAAAGCGTGGCCCGCGAAGAGCAGGACCAGTGATGTAGGATTAGGTAATGGCGGTTTGTCGAGTTATAGCGGACTTGCCACAACTTTTTTTCGATGCTACAATGGTTTCTTGAAGGCACTATGCTTTCAAGTGTGATATATCCTCAACAAGCCGTAGGCTTGCAAGCATTGCGTAAGAGGTGCAAATGGCAGAGCATTTCATTTCAGTCAAGCAGGCCAGCGAGCAGTCCGGCTATTCGTCATCCCACATTCGCAATCTATTGAGCAAAGGCGTGCTCGATGGACAGAAGTTCGCCAATGTATGGATGGTTGACTGCCAATCGCTGGAAGCGCACAAGGCGGCGATGGCGCAATTGGGCGCGAAAAAACATGGCGCGTGGGCGGCGACTCCTGCTGTGGTCGAGGCATCACGCTGATGACAGAAACTAAACCCTACTATAGCACTTTCGCCGGCAAAGGCGCCCGGCTTCCTGAGATGAAAGCCGTGTTGCATGCGTTGGACGCCGGCCAGACGATAGATCAGGCGCGCCAGTCAGTCATCGAGGAAGACTTGCTCGACAGCGGCACACGCAAGAGCCGTGAGACCGTGTGGAAAGAGGCTTATCGTCGCTATATGAGTGGACGCAGTGACGCGCATATAGCCACGCTAGCGCGGATGGTGACAAGCAGCACCGATGCGCTGACGCAAAATTTGGTGTTGTTCTACGAATATTGCCAGATGGATACGTTGCTCTACGATTTAACCGCCGATTGTACCTATACCCTCTATCACAATGCCCGTACAACGATCGGTAAAGTGGAAATTAATGAATGGCTCACACAGCAAGAGTCCGAGCATCCCGAACTAGCACAGTGGTCACTCCCAGTGCGCGGGCGATTGGTGAGTAGCTATCTTGCTACGATCCGCGATTTTGGCCTCGTAACGGGGGCCAAGCAAAAGGAATTCTACAAACTTTACGTGCCGCGCGCAGCCTTCGTCTACGCGCTCTACCACCAGAAAGAACGCGGCATCGAGGGAAAAGCGTTGATCGAGTCCCCGGATTGGCGGCTGTTTTTGCTGAGCGAGGAGGACGTGCGCTTTATGCTGGAAGACGCGGCCAAAGGCGGCTTTGTCCATTTCCGCTACGCCGGCGATATTTACGATTTGCGCTTTATCTATAACGACTTGCGCGAGGTGGTGGATGTCCTCACTGCAGGATAAGTTCGTGGAATTGGAGCGCCTGCTCCTGAAGGATCGGGAAACGCTGGCCTTGCACGCGGGCGTCCCTTTTCTGTTGCTGATCTATGACCCGGAAGCGGAACGCAGTTGCCGTGAGGAGCAAGCGCACCTGCGCGTCAAACTCACGGACGCCGGCCTGAACGTGTGCGAACTCTCCGTCAAGACGTTTATCTTCGACCATTATGCCGCAATCGGTCTGCTGGATGCGATCTTCGAGAAGGAGCAGCACCAGCCCGACCCCGTGTACCGTGACCTTGCCAAACATTACCGCCCTGCGCTGGTGCAGCATATCATCGAGACGGCAGAGCAATTGCCGGCAAACGATACCGTTATCTTCCTCACCGATGTGGTGCACCTGTATCCCTTTGTGCGGGTAGCGAATTTGCTGGAAGACCTGGAAAACCGCGTGCAACCGCCGTTGGTCGTGTTCTATCCCGGCGTGGAGATCGACGGCGAGTTGCGCTTCCTGGGCCTGGAAAACGCCGACGGCCCGCATACCAAGTATCGCGCGAGGAGAATATGAGCGGAGTAGACAGTAGACAGTAGATAGGGGCGGCTCATTCCGACCCCGTCTACCGTACAAGGAGCATTATGACGCAAATTCAGGACTTATTCGTTTACCCGATTCAACGTGAGATTACGACTGTCATCAAGATGGATGATCTGCGGGCGCAGGAGATTGAGCAGGAGCTGAGCGAGTACGTCGTCACCGATGCGCTGGAGGAGCTGCTAATCGAATTCCTGGAACGTTACGCTGAGACGCGAACGGGCCAGACCGACCGCATCGGGGTGTGGATATCGGGTTTCTTTGGCTCCGGTAAGTCGCACTTTGCCAAGATTCTGAGTTATTTGCTGGAAAACCGCGAGATCGGCGGGCAGACGGCGGTGGAGCGGTTTCGGATGCGCGTGGTGGATTCGCCGCGCCGGGGCGACATCGAGCGCCTGTTGCACCAGGCGACGCGCTTCATCCAGACCGAGGCTATCGCGTTCCAGATCAAGACGGAAGAAGAATTGATGGTAGGGGACCTGGACGGAACGGACGGCAAGCGCGACTGGCTGCAAGCAAATCACATCTCGACCATTCTGTACCGTCAATGGTTGCGGCGACGCGGATTCAGCACGACGTTGTGGGTGGGACGCTTGGAGCAGCAGTTGAGCGAAATGGGCGTCTACGATGCCTTCACGGCGAAGGTGGCCGAATTGGAAGGGCTGCCCTGGGAGGATCGACGCGAGCACGAGATGGTTGTGCGCGATGCCGCCGTGCGCGCGCTGTGCGCGATCTTGCCCGACCGCTATCCCACCGCTGAACGCGCCTCGAAGGCCATTGACGACATCCAGGCCGATCTGCGGATGGGGCCTTCGATTCTGGCGAAGGAACTGGCGAAATGGGTGGAGGAACAGCGCCGCAGCGCGGGAGAGAAAGCGCCGCACCTGGTCTTCATCATTGACGAGATGGGGCAGTTTATCGGCGACAGCAACCAGAAGCTGCTGGAACTGCAATCCATCGCCGAAGCCTTTGCCACCCACGGGATGGGCCGGCTCTGGCTGATCGTGACGGCGCAGGAAGCTCTGGAAGAAATCGTGCAGGACGCCCTGCGCCGCGAGAACGAGTTCGACAAGATCCGCGACCGCTTCAACTTGCGGTTGGTGCTGACCTCCGAGAACATCGAGACGGTACTCGAGGAGCGCATCCTCAAGAAGAAAGAAAGCCGGTTGCCTGAACTAGAACATCTATACCACGGTGCGAGCGGCAATATCGGAATGGTCTGCACCTTGTTGGGCGCGAATCGCCCGCTGCCGCAGGCGGATATGGGGCGTTTTGTGGCGGATTACCCCTTCCCGCCCTACCAGTTGGCGATCTTGCAGCAGATTTTCGCCGCCGTGCGCACGCGCAGCAGCGAGAAGGAAAAGATCGAGGGGACGGAGCGCAGCCTGATCGGTGTGACCCAGGCAGTGTTGAAATCCCCAGCCACGGGCTTTGCCGCCGCGCCGCTAGGCCGCCTGGTGGCCTTCGACGAAATCTACGATCAGATCGAATCGGAACTGCCGAGCATCGACCGCCGCACGATTGACGAGGTGCAGGTGAGCGACAGTCCGGCCCTCGCCAAACGCATCCTCAAGGCGCTGTATCTGATCCAAAAACTGGAATGGGTGCCCTGCACGCCGGAAAACCTGGCACGGCTGCTCGTCAACCATGTGGACGATCCGGCGCGGCCGTTCAGCGCGCTGCGCCAGCAGGTGAGCGCCAGCCTCAAGGTGCTGGACGACGCGAACTACGTGGCGGAGCGCGACGGGCAGTACGAATTCCTCTCCGGCGTCAAGAAAGACATCGAGATGGACATCGCCGCCGTCTCCGTGAAGGTCAACGATCAGCGGCGCGAGGTCAAGAAGTACCTGCGGCTGGTGCTGGACTTCCCGCGCTTGAACTACCAGGGCCTCCGCTGGTTCGACGTGGCCGTGCGCGGCGATGACGAGGTGATCCGCGACAAGGGCGACGTAACGGTGCAAGTGTATTCGCCGCTGTACGTCTCCGCGACCGGCCTGACCCGCGACGAGGTGCAGCAGCGCAGCTACGGCGACGAGCGCACGCTCTACTGGCTGCCCGCGCCCGCCGACGCGCTCTACCGCGAGCTGGGCAAGCTGATCCAGACCGACACAGTAGTCACACGTCGCAGCGGACGGCAAGATAAAAGCCCGGAAGAGGATCGCATCCTCTTTGAAAAGCAGCGCGATCTGGGCAACGCACAGCAGCGGATTCAGACGATGCTGCGCCAGAGCCTGGTGGATGGCGTGATCCTCTACAACGGGGAAGCGCACGAACTCGCCGGGCGCACGGGCAACCTGACCACGATTTTTACCCGCGAGGTCTCCGCCGTGATCCCCCACGTCTACACCCGCTTCGAACCGGCGGCGGTGCGCGTGAATGAGAAGAGCATCGAGCAGGCGCTGACCGTCAAAGATACTCAGCTTGCCGATATCGAAGCCGACCTGCATCTCTTCGACGACGCGGCGCGGCTCAACCGGCATACACCGGTGGTGAACGAGATGTTGGAGGAACTGCGCCTGCGCACGCGGGCCGGCGACCCTTGCGACGGCAAGACGCTGACGGACTTCTTCGAGAGCGTGCCCTACGGCTGGGACCCCACGTTGGTGCGCATCGTGTTGGCGGCGATGTTCCGCGTGGGCGTAGTGAGCCTCAAGTACGAGGGGCGCGCCTACACGGATTACAAGGCCACCCGCGCGCGGGAACTGCTCACGCGGGCGCTCGATTTCCGCAAGACCGAATTCCTCTACGACCCGCAGGAAGGGCTGACCCCGGCGGAGCGCAAGCAAGCGCAACAGGCCCTAGACCGCGTCTTCCACCGCCGCGAGCCGGACACGGTGAATATCATGGCGACGGCGTTGGAGGAAGAACTGGTCAAACTCCAACAGGAGAACGCCGAGCAGCGCATCCTGGCGGAGCAGGCCGGTTTGCCGCTCAAGGCGCTGTTGCGCGAGGGCCAGACCGTGATCCAGGACATCCAGCAGCAGCCCCAGGCCGACCGGCGGCTGAAGGCGTTGGTGCAGCACGTGGAGACCCTGAAACAACTCAAGGAGTACCAGCAGAAAATCAAGGAGTTCCGCGAGGCCGGACGCCCCGCCGAATACCGCCGCGCCCGCGCTCTAATGGAAGCCGTAGCGCGCGGGCAGCGCGTGGCCCCGGCCCTGGCCGAACCGGAGGTCAACGGCTGGCTGGAAGAACTGCGCGCCATCGAAACCCACGGTGAGTTGGTGGAGAAGTGGGGGACGTTCGCGCAGAACCTGCACCCGCTGCTACACCGCTATCAAACGGTCTACGAGGCGTTGCACGCCGAGCGCCAGGCTGCCTACGCGGCGGTCAAAGCCGAGCTGGACGCGCTCACCATCCCCACCGAGTCGCTGGCGGATCGCCTCTGCGCCGGGCCGGTGACGTGGGGCGCGGGAGACCTGACCTGTCCCGCGTGCGGCACTGCGTTGGAGACGCTGTACTACCAGATTCAGTCGGCGGCGCAGGAGCAGGGAAGGCTGGTAGCAAGTAGCAGAATAACAGGGAACGAGGAAGAGGGAGACTCGGAGCAGGTGGTGGTGTATTTGCAGCAGGCGATTTTGACGCGGGAGGTTGCGGATGAGGCGGCGTTAGAAGCCGCCCTCTGTGAATTGCGCCGGGCGGTGGAAGCAGGATTGCAGGCCGGGAAGAAAGTGGTGTTACGGTGATACAGACAAGAATTGAAAGGATGAGTGCATGACACACGATTATCCCGAAGCTGTTGCGCACCTGCTGACGCTGGGAGAGATTGAGTGGCACGCGGACTGGGCCGACTATGCCGCGTTGGGCATCGGGCCGGAGCATATTCCGGCGCTGATCGAGTTGGCGGTGGATGAAGACCTTTACACGGATGATTGGGATTTTCCAGAACCCTGGGCGACCGTCCACGCCTGGCGCGCGCTCGGCCAGTTGCGCGCCGAGGAAGCCATCCCCGCGCTGAGTACACTGCTGCCGCGCGCGGACGAATATCTCGATGAGCTGATTAGCGAGGAACTGGCCTCGGTCTTCGCGCGCATCGGCCCGGCTACGTTACCCGCTTTACGCGATTATTTCACCACCGCGACGCACGGGATGTGGTCGCGCAGCGCCAGCATCAACGCACTGGTTGAACTGGTGCGGCAGTTCCCCGATTGCCGGGCCGCTGTGGTCGAAATTCTCACCGCGCAGTTGGCCCATTTCGCGGAGCAGGACCGCAATCTGAATGCGCTGATGGTGTCTGCCTTGTGTATTGACCTCGGCGCGGTGGAAGCGGCAGCGGTGATCGAAGCTGCTTACACCGCAGGACAGGTTGATTTGATGGTGCTCGGAGATTGGGAAGATGCGCAAGTTTACCTGAGATTGTTACCGGAACGCCAGACGCCCGCGCCCAACTACATGCTCACGGAACATCCCGAATGGGTTGAAATACAACAAGGCCTGGAGGGATTCAGGCAAAGGCTGCGCAGTGGAATAGCCATCGTACCGCCCGAGGCGGAATCCCGACAGGCTCAGATTGAACAACAAGTGCGTGAACAGACGCGCCACATACGCACGCAGGAAAAGAAAGCCCGCACCAAACGCAAAGCGGCGAAAAAAGCCCGCCGCCAGAATAGGTAACGTATACTATGGACTCATCCACCAAATCCGCCATTAAAGCCCTCGTCCTTACCCTCCGCCACACGCTTGAGGACGAACTGACGCTCGCGCTGAAGCGCTACGGCATCTTCACCGACCAGAAGTGGACGCCAGACGCGCCGCCCGACCGTCTGACGGACGCCGCCGAGCGCGAGGCGTGGCGGCGCATCGTAACGGTAATCCGGCGCGGAACGCAGGAAGGGCGCACGCTGCCCCAGGCCAGCGCGGATTACGTCCGCGAGGCCGCTTTCACGCTGCTCAACCGGCTCGTGGGTCTCAAGTGCCTGGAAGTGCGCGGCATCATCCCGGAGATCATCACCACGCGCGACATCTACAGTGGACGCAGCCAGGCGCACCGCGACTACCGCGACGCCCACCCCCGCGAGGCCCGCGCCGCCGATGACGCGTTGCCCGCCGCCATTCAGGACGCCTGCCGCCAGGTCAACGCCGACCTCATCGGCTACCTCTTCGATCCCGACGACGATTACAGCCTGCTGTGGCCGCGTTACGCCGTGCTCAAGGACTGCATCGCCCGCATCAACGCCCTTGAAGAGATCATCTGGCGCGAGGACGAGATCATCGGCTGGCTCTACCAGTTCTACAACGCCGAGGAGAAGGTGGCAGTGCGTCGGCGCGGCAAGCCGCAGACCCCCCACGACGTCGCCGTCATCAACCAGTTCTTCACCCCGCGCTGGGTCGTCAAATTCCTCGTCGATAACACCCTGGGCCGCCTCTGGCTAGAAATGCACCCCGATTCCGCGCGCGTCCGCGCCAAATGCGATTATCTTGTCCCTGAAGTATTGGCGGATCGGCAAATCAGCGAATCAGCGAATCAGCGAGAAGGTGAAGCTCCAACTCCTAACTCGCAACTCGATCCCACTTCCCCCATCAACAATCCCGCCGCCCCACCGCGTCGCGCCGCCAAACCCGTCACCGACATCCGCCTGCTGGACCCCGCCTGCGGGACGATGCACTTCGGCCATTACGCCTGCGAAGTCTTCGCCGAAATGTACCGCGACTCCCTCGATCACGGTTGGCCCATCCAAAATCCAAAATCCAACATCCAAAATCACGAAATCCCCTCCCTCATCCTCCAGCACAACCTCTTCGGCGTAGACATTGACCGGCGCGCGGTGCAGTTGGCGGCGTTGAGCCTGTTTATGAAGGCGCGGACGCTGCACCCGGAGGCGCAGGTGCGGCAGGTGAACCTGGTGTCCGCCGACGCGACGCTGCCCGATTCTGGCGTGCGCGAACAATTCCTGGCCCGCTACAAGGACGCGCCCCGCGTGCAGAAAGCGTTTGCCCAGGTCTTGGCGGATATGGACCACGTGGCGCAGGTAGGCAGCCTGCTGCGCGTGGAGGAACGCCTGCGCGCGCTACTCACCGAGGCTGGTTACGCGCTGAGCGAGACGGGCGAGCTGCGTCCCCGCCCGCAGCGGACGATCCCCGGCCTGGAAGCGCCCGTGCGCCAACTCGAACTGGGCGAGCAGCCCAATGCCGGCAGCGGGTGGACGCCCGGCTACACGTTGGCCGGCCTGCGCGACGACCTGCGCGCCTTTGCCCGCGACGCCCTCCAGGAGCACGACCTCAACGCCCAACTCTTCGCCGCCGAAGCCGACAAAGCCGTGCGCCTCCTTGATGTTTTTATAGATGATTATGATGTTGTAGTAATGAATCCACCATACGGAGCAGGTTTAAATGAAGCTGATTCTTTGCTAAAACAGCTTTACCCCAATACCTATAACGATCTCTATTCCATGTTTGTCGAACGGGGCTTATCTTTGACTCAGAAAAGCAAGGGCTACGTTGGAGCGCTTACTTCTAGGACTTTTATCCGACTTACAACTTTCCAGAAATTTAGAGAGAAAATATTACTCAGTGAAAGTATCTTATCAATAATCCGGGGGAGACAAACTCCCGCCGAAGGCACTTGCCGAAAATGCCAAATACAGGTACACTGCGCAACCTATGCTAGATGATCTCGATCTCACCGCAATTCACGACGA
>Ga0123326_1002522_pt1 | contig 13912 bp, 12 predicted proteins | sample BioC13SIPDNA_FD_89739 | JGI IMG/M metagenome (GOLD analysis project Ga0123326, IMG submission 89739) | Anaerobic biogas reactor microbial communites from Washington, USA - Biogas_R1_A C13 SIP DNA | ecosystem: Engineered > Bioreactor > Anaerobic > Unclassified | place: Washington, USA | collected...
CACATTCCGGCGCGCGGTGAAGTTCTTCGGGAGTCGCACGACAAAGCGCCGTATCCCAGCCGCCAACAAGGCTTTGAGTTTGAAGCCGGCGTCAAAGACCGCGAGTTCATCAGGGGCTAACGTCTGCGCCACGTGCTGAATGACCTGAGTGTAGAAAACCTGCTCTGAAGATTGCTGTAAGTCGGCGTGCAGCACGTCGGTCAGCACAGCCAGGCGTTGTTTGCCCACGTGCCCTACGCGCCCGAACAACCCCAGCACAATCCCCCGCAGTGCTTTGCCGGCACGCCGGTCGTAGTGCTGACTCTTGAGCCCTTGCAAAGCTGGACGCCAATACGCGCTCAGATCGACGGCGGTGACATAATAGCCCGCGTATTGATAGGCCTGCCACTTGCCTTGCGCTTCTACCTGCCTATGCCAACTGTCCAACAGGGCTTTGATCTGCCAGGCGCCGCCACGCAGTGCATTCCACACCCGGCGGCTGGCCGCTGCGTCCAACCCCAAGGCTTGCAAGGCAGGAAAGATAGCCCCCCGGCTATTGAGTAATTTCCCACTGATGAGCATCCAAAGCAATTGGTAAAGTGCATAATTGGTCCCAATGGGCAGCTTTTCGACCAACGCTGCCAACATTTCTGTGGTATGATTGTAGATGTCCACGGTCTCACCTCTGGTTTGAGAGATTTTGGCATCTTATTCATACCATAGGTGAGACCTTTTTTCTACCCCCTTTTAGCGGAAACTATAGTAATAAAGTTACCTCTAAGCTTGCTGTAAGACGATATGACGAGGCCGGAAGCCGTATCGCGCGTAAAAGCCATACGCCTCCTCATTGCCCGCGGCGACAATCACACGTTTTACAGGGACATTGTGACCGTCCATCCACGCAAGTGCATGCTGCATAAAGGCGTCGCCAATTCCTTGCCCGCGATAGTCAGTCTCGATGAAAATGGATTCGACGGCGCCAGCTTCCGCGGTCACGGCACTGACGCAATAGCCAACATAGTGCCCGGTCTCGCTGTCCTGAGCGAGGTCTACGCGAAGTTCCGCGGATTGCGTCAGGGTCTGGAAATACGCTTTGCGCTCGGCGTATGTCATTTGCAAATACTGCGAAGCAAAATGCGGGGAACGTTGAGCGTGATGCATATTCAACTTTTCCCACAACGGGCCAACCGCATCCAATAGCTCCGTGCCGCCGGTGATGTAAACAATCGCCATTACAGGAAACGCTCTCTCACAACGTTATGGCACATACCGGCTAACCCCACGGGTTGTTCCCACCCAGACCACACCATCTGAGGTGATCCAGACGGACGAAATATCGCCCGGAATGAGGCCGTCAGCTTTGGTAAACGTCTGCCACATCCCATCTGCCGGGTTGAAGTGTCCCAGGCTATCGCCCCAGACCCACACGGTTCCGTCCGCAGCGCCGCGCAATCCCGATACCCACCCGCCGGGCCAGTCACGACGTTCCCAGCCCTCCGCCGTGCGATGATAGAGATCACCAGCGGATGCCGCCCACACGTCGCCGCCGGGCGTCCCGCCCACAGCATCAACCTCGGCGGTGGCGTCGTCCAGGATCTCAGTTGTCCAACTGCGCCCGTCGTAATGCGCCAGGCCACCCTTTCCAGCAATCCAAAGCGTCCCGTCGGAAACCACGTAGAACGCATTGAACCTCTGCGCAAGCAGGGGATGATCAGCCACTGTGAAGGTCGTCCAAGTGTCGGCGCGCGCATCATAGCGCAGCAGCTTATCGTAGCCCCACACCCACATCATGTCGTCAGGATCGAAGGTGATACCGTAGACCGTCACACTGTCCAATGCCGTGGGCTTCAAAATCTGCCATCCACTGCTATCATACGAGCGCAACTCGCCGTAGTAGCCGATCCAGACACGGCCCACACTATCCACGCCGGGGAAGCTGGAATCGTTTGGTACACCCTCGGCTTCACCAAATACCTGCCATGTTCCCTGGTCGGGCGCGTAGCGTGTCAGTCCTGCACCGGTGTGGGCAAACCACAGTGCCCCATCGCCATCCTGAACAATGGCGCGTACGGAATTACTGCCCAATGTCGCCGGGAGCGCCCAGGTTTGCCAGGCATCACCGTCATAACGCACCAGCCCGCCGCCGTCGGTGGCGAACCACAGGGCATCGGCATCTTCGGCAATGGCGCGCACGGCCCAGTCCACCGTGGGATGTACGTCGGCGGTGAAGGTCGTCCACTCATCATCATCGGGATCATAGGCAGAGACGCCTGGACCGCCGAACCACACAATCCCATTCCGAGCGCCATAAATCGTATGAATGGCAGCATCCGCCAATGGAGCCAACGGTGTGAAGGAGCCGCTTTTCACGTCCATCCGGACTACCCCTTGCGAGCAAGCAATGTACAGGGCATCATCTACGATCTGCAACGCCACGACGGTATCACTCGGCAGGCCATCCGCTTTAGTGTAGACACGCCACGCGTTGCCGTTGAAGTGAGCCAAACCCTGATTCTCCAAGCCGACGAAGAGGCCCAGATCCTCGTCACTGAGTAACGTCTTCGAGCGGGGGAATGAAACCGGCAAAGGCGACGCGGGCGCGGCGGACCACAGCCTGCCGTTATAGTAAACGAGCGGCGGTTCGACGGACAACCTGCTAGCCCAGATACCGCCATCCTCATCTTTGGCAAGCGCGGTCGTCCAGGCCAGTTCGAGGCCGTCGCTTTTGCCGAAGGTGGACCACGTCTCGCCGTCGAAAACCGCGATGCCGGCGCGGGTCGCCGCCCACAACCGGTCGTCGTCATCGACGAGCAAGGCATTGATATCGTTATCGGGCAGTCCATTCGCCGTGGTGAAAAGGTCGTAGGTTTCGCCCGCCTGATCCCAACGCACAAGCCCACCCGATCCACCGCCCCAAACGTAGCGGCCTTGAACCGCCACCGCAGACAGGCGATTGTGATTCACATAGCTACGCCAACCGGTCGCCGGGGCGAGCCGCACCGCGTCGAAGTTGGCGTAACCGGTATCACTTCCGCCGACGATGACGCTGAACCTGGAATCGGTCTCCAGCGACAGCGTCGCCAGCGGATGCCAGGTGTTGCCCTGATCGCGCTGGTTGACATTGACCACGGTCTCGCCGCCCGTGTAGACCAACGTATACGGCGTGTCGGTGGCGCGATCATCGCCGCGCGGCCACCACACCCAGACATCGTACAGACCGCCGTTCGCGATGAGGAAATTACAGCTCACCCGGCAGCCGATACAGCCCGGCTCAGCGTAAATGAAATCCTCGGCATACGCAATGCCGCCGCAACCGTCACCTTCACACGCGTCCCACTGTCCTGCCTCAACGGCGCACGCGGCATCCAGGTTATCCAAGGTCAGCTCGGTGCTGAACAACGCCGCAACAGGTGTCGTCGCCCCCTCCTGCACCTGGAATGCTCCAGGCGTAACGTCAAACGATTCTTCATCTTCGTCAGGTCGCAGAGTCGGCCACAGCAATATCGCCGCGACCACAAGGATGATCAGCCCCACCACACCGCCCACGACAGGCAGCCACGGAAAAGCTCGTTTCTTCCCCTCCGGTATAGGTTCAGGCGCGGTTTCGCGCGCAGGGAGCGGTGAAGAAAGCGGTACAGGGGCTGGAACTGGAGCGGCTACTGCGGGCATCTCGCCGGGTGGAGGCGGCACGGGTGTGGAAATGACCGCCGTAGGACCGCCGGGGATCGGCGGCAAGTCGGTCTCGGTGGGAAGGCCGTCTACGGCGCGTTCCAGCGTCTCCACCATCTGCACCGCCGACTGGAAGCGGTCTTCGGGCATTTTCGCCAGCGCCTTGAGGATGATGCGCTCGATCACCTCCGGGATGTCCGGACGCAGGGAACGCGGCAGCGGCAGGGGATCGTAGACGTGCTTCATCATCACCGCCAGCGGCGTCTCTGCATCGAAGGGCACCTGCCCCGTCACCATCTCGTAGAGCATCACCCCCAGCGCGTAGATGTCGCAGCGCGCGTCGAGCGGCTTGCCCAGGCCTTGTTCGGGGGCCATGTAGGCCGGCGTGCCGATGACGGCGCCGGTTCCCGTAAAATTCGACGTCCCGGCGACAATCTTGGCAATGCCGAAGTCGGTGAGGAAGGCGTTGCCCTGCGGATCGATGAGCACGTTGCTCGGCTTGATGTCGCGGTGGATGACGCCCTGATCGTGGGCGTAGCCGAGCGCGCGTCCCACCTGGCCCATCAGGCGCGCGATCTCGTGCAGGGTCAGCGTGCCCCGCTGCGTGATCAAATCGTGCAGCGTCCCCGCCTCGATGTAGCGCATTACAAGATAGGTGACGCCTTCCTGTTCACCGTAATCGTAGACCGGCAGGATGTGCGGGTGTTCGAGCAGCGCCAGCACGCGCGCCTCCTGGGTGAAGCGCGCCACGAACGTTGCGTCCTGGGTAAAATGGCTCGGCAGGATTTTCACGGCCACATAGCGATCCATCGAGGGCTGGTACGCCTTGAAAACGGTCGCCATTCCCCCTTGACCGATCTGTTCTACGAGCCGGTAACTACCGAGCGTTTTGCCAATATATGGATTCATAGCTACAAGAAGGAATTCAGTGCTTTCGTGATCCGTTCCTCCGCCGGATACGCCCCTGGCGCGAATGGCTTTCCTGTCAATTTCTCATAGCACGCAATGTATCTCTGGCTGACCTGCGTAATCAGCTCATTCGTGGGTGCGGGTGGTTCGCCCTCTCCGCGATAACCGCGCTCGGCATACCACAGACGCAGGAATTCCTTGTCGAAGTTGTCCGGCTCTTCACCGGCGGCGCGGCGTTCCTCATAAGTCTCGGCGACCCAGAAGCGGCTGCTGTCGGGCGTGTGGACTTCGTCGATGAGCATCACCCGGCCATCCGGCGCGCGCCCGAACTCGTACTTCGTATCCACCAGGATGAGGCCACCCTGGCGCGCAATCGCCTGCCCGCGCGCGAAGATCGCCAGCGCCGCCGCCTGCACCTGCGCCCACGTTGCCGCGTCGAGCAGACCGCGCTCCGTCACCTCGGCGCAGGTGATCCGCTCGTCGGTCTCGCCCTTCGTCGTTGGCGTGATGATCGGTGTGGGCAGCGCGTCGTTCTTCTGCAAGCCGTCGGGGAAGTCGTAGCCGTAGATGGTGCGCTCGCCAAGCGAATAGCGATACCACAGCGCGGTCTTCGTCACGCCGCTGATGTAACCGCGCACGATCACCTCAATGGGAAACAGTTCACACTCCGCCGCCAGCAGCACGTTGGGATCAGGTACGTCGAGGACGTGGTTAGGGATAATGTCGCGCGTCTGCTCGAACCAGAATGCGCTCAACTGATTGAGCACCTGCCCCTTGAACGGCACGGCAGTGAGAATGCGGTCAAAGGCCGAAAGGCGATCCGTCGTCACCAACAGGCGGCGCCTGTCGGGCAGCGCGAAGGATTCGCGGACCTTGCCGCTGATGTGGGTGTAAGGCCAAGCAATGTCGATCTTTTTCAGTGCAAGCGGTATAGAGCGGGACACAGTCACATCGAGCATCGTTCATCCCCCTTGAATGATCTCGCACACACCACAAAGCTTGAGCGAAGGCTGGTTTTCGATTGCGTGCATACGGAAGTATAGCATGGAATCTCGAATATGCAGGGCAGATATTGATAAAAAACAGGCCGAACGGACAAAAATCCGTTCGGCCTGTGATAGACAGAGATCAAGAGCTTGGATCACATCATCGGCAGGTGCACGGTGAAACACGCGCCGTCCGCCGCATTTTCCGCCTGTACCTGCCCGCCATGCCGCTCGACGATCGCGCGCACGATTGCCAGACCGAGTCCACTGCCGGGATAATCCGCGGTGTTGCGTCCACGGTGGAAGCGGCTGAAGAGGTGCGGTACATCCTCCTGCGGGATGCCGATACCGGTGTCGGACACCCGGACGACAGCGGTGTTGTCCTCGTCCGCCAGTGTGAGGCGCACCGCGCCGCCGGTCGGAGTGAACTTGAGCGCGTTATCGAGCAGGTTCACCAACACTCGGCGCAGTTGCGTCTCGTCGCCTGTCACGGTCGCAGGGGTATCGGGAATTTCCACAGTGAAAGCGATGTCGGCTTGCTCCGCCTGCGAGGCGTACAGCTCGACGACTTCACGGGCCAGCGCAGCAACCTCTACCGGCACAAACACCTTTTCCCCCGCCTCGATGCGCGACAGATCGAGCAGGCCCTCGGTCAACGTTTCGAGCCGTGTCACCTGCGCTTGCGCGCGCTGCACAGCCTCGGTGTCGCCGGCCAGCTCCAGGTTGGTGCGCAAGGCCGTCAGCGGCGTGTGCAGTTCGTGCGCCGCGTCGGAGACGAATTCGCGCAGGGTGGTCACGGTCTTTTCGACGCGGTCGGCCATCTGGTTAAAGGAACGTGACAAAACACCGACCTCGTCGCTGCGAGCCATGGCGGGAGCGCGCGAAGCCAGGTCACCCGCCGCCATCTGCGATGTCACGCCGGTCAGTGTCACCAATGGAGCGCTGAGGCTGCGACTCATCAACCAGCCAACGACAGCCGCCAGCAGAACGGCAACCACGCTGGCGACGGCCCAGGCAACCAGGGTAGAGTTCACAATCAATGTGCCGTAGGCCGGCCCTTCGGAAAGTTCAACGTAGCCCCACAGCGCGCCATTGGCCCAGATCGGTTGAGAAAGAATGACTTCGGAGCGCGTTCCGACAGAGACAACATCGGCTCCCAGGTCAAAACCATAGAGTGTCCGGGCGACCGAAATAACACCCACATTCGGCGACTCGGAGGAAGAACCAACCTCGCTCGCCGCCACTATGAGAGTCTGCGTAGTTGGAGAAGTTTCCTGTGTTATGACACTGCTACCCACGCCGGTCTCCATTGACTCGTCGAGCGCCACTGAATATACTTGCGTTGTAGATCTAAACGCGGTGGATTCGTCGAGCAACTGGAAGGTCACCACTTGATCGCCCTCTATACTGTTGCCGAACAACAGGACCTCAACAGCGCCGAAAAATGGCCCGGAGTCGGCCACAACGTTGTGGCCTGGATCCAGCAGACGGATGCGGGTTTGTGTCAAAAAGGTCAACCCCTCTAGTTGCGTTTGCAAATCCTCCAGAGAGGGGTTTTGCCGCACGATAGTAGCGATCAATGTGCTAATCGTGTAAGCGTTGCTCGACAAATAACGTTGTTCTTGCTGCCTGTAGTAATTGCGCGAAATCCCCAACAGCAGCGCGCCCAGGGCCAGCGCCACCAACAATGCCAGTCCGGCAAAGCTCAATGCCAATCGCCAACGGATAGACCTTTTCACCATCAAACCCTCCGCATTAGGATGCAGGATTCTTGCCCCTTGCCCCCTGCCTCTTCTAGTATCCAACATCCTGCCTGCTTGTCAAAAACCCAGGTAGAGTAGCGTGTCGGCCACAATCCGGTCGCCGCGCCGTGTTCCCCAAGCAGAGATGACCCCCGCGCCGCCTGTGATGTCCTCCAGGCTACAGGGTCTGACCTCTTGTTGCCGTGGCTCTCGCGCTTGCGAATCGCCCATGATTTCCTGCCAGTTGACATCGCAATAGATGTGTGTGTCTTTGGTTGTCAACACCTCGACTTCCGCTCCGGTGTATGTGGCATCGTGTTCCGGCGCTCCGTTTTCGTCGTAGGCGATGGCAAAAGTGACGTTATCCAGCCCGACAAAGAGACTGTTATCCACGACGCGCGTCACCGCGCCGTTCACGTCCGGATCACGGGTGGGCAACTCGGCGGAGGGCGTCCGTTCGATAACCCCACCGGTGTTGTCTGTATCCCCGAAGAAATTCAGCGGCGAGGCGGTGCCCGGCGACTGCATCCAACGTCCCGCCACAAATGCCGCCCCGACCAACAAGACCAAAACGAGCAAACACAGCCCCATTGTTCTCAGTTTCATAGCATTCCTCACTTACCGTGGGGAGTAGAAGCCGGTTGCGGAAACGCGATCCAGCAACCAACTTCCGGTTTTAGTACCCGTAATACACCACCGCATCGGCGACGATGCGGTCACCGCGTCTTTGTCCCCAGACCACCAGACTGCCCTGGTCACCAATGTCGTTCAGCGTGATCGGTTCGACTTTTTGCTGAATCACGTCGGGTAGTTCCTCACCCTCCCTAAGCGATGGGAGTTGCGTGATGTCGTGGTAAATCTGCGTGTCTTTGGTGACCACAACCTCAATTTCCGTACCACCGCCCTCCGGAGTGGGGATGATAATCTCGCTGCCTTTGTTGTAACCCATCACCGCCCCCACATTGTTGTATTGCGTGATGAAAAGGCTGTTACCTTCCACGCGCGCTAACATCCCGCCGGCCTCGGAGGGAGTGGCGGGCAGTTCGGGAGCGTAATCCAACTCAAACTCAACTCCACTAACGACGCTGTCGCCTGATGCCGAGATGCCCCTTTTGATGCCATTCCCGACTTGTGCCGGATTTTGCAGCAATCTCGCAGCCACAAACGCTGCGCTGCCCAACACCAAAACAACCACCAAACCAATGACAATGTACTTTGCTTTCATAGTGCCCTCTCTTTCAGATATGGAATCACAGGATGCAGGATGTAAGATGCAGACTGCAGGATTCTTGTTTCTTGCCTCTTGTTTCTTCCAATATCCGTCACCCAGTCCATTTGTCAAAAGCCCATGTAGAGCAAGATTTCAGCTACGACACGGTCGCCACGGCGCGCACCCCAAACGGAGATCCATCCTCCTTCAGCCTTGATATCTTCCAGGGTACAAGGGGTGACCTCCTGCTGAAGCACCCCTCGATCCTGGGAACCTCTGGATGCTTCCTGCCAGTTGAGGTCACAATAGATGCGGGTGTCTTTGGTCGTCAACACTTCGACTTCCGCGCCGGTGTACGAGAGGTCGCGCTCCGTTGGCCCATTTTCGTGGTAGGTGGTAGTGAACGTGACGTTCTCAACGCCGACAAACAGGCTGTTGTCCACCAGGTGTGCCACTGCGCCGTCCACATCGGGCGCGCGCACAGGCAACTCGGGGGACGGCGTCCGCTCAACAGGCCGCCTGAATTCATCTGCACCGCCAAAGAAGTGCAATGACGAGTCCGCCATGGGTGACTTTATCCAACGGCCGGCTATAAACGCCGCACCGGCCAACAAGATAAAAACGAGCAAACACAGCCCCATTGTTCTCAGTTTCATAGCATTCCTCACTTACCGTGGGGAGTAGAAGCCGGTTGCGGAAACGCGATCCAGCAACCAGCTTCCGGTTTTAGAAACCGTGATACACCACCACATCGGCAATGATGCGGTCGCCACGTCTCTGGCCCCACACCACAACCCCACCCTGCTTGCCGATATCGTTCGGCGTGATTGGCTCGACCTTCTGCTGCAACACCCCCGGCGTTTTTTCTCCACTGCTGAACGACGGGAATTCGGTGACATCGCGATAAATCTGCGTGTCCTTGGTGACCACGATCTCAACTTCCACGCCGCCGCCCTCCGGCGTGGGGATGATGATCTCGTCACTGTCGCTGCTCGACACTGCCGTCAGAGTGTTGCCCTCAAAAAGTGTAATGAAGAGACTGTTATCTTCCACGCGGGTTAATATCCCGCTAGCCTCAGAAGGTGTGTCGGGCAACTCCGGCGCCGACTCCATCTCCATCTCGACGTTGGTGAAGACGCTGTCGCCCGACGCGGAGACGACACTTTCTATGCCGCTTCTGCTCTGTGCGGGCTTTTGCAGCAGTCTCGCCGCCACAAACGCCGCACCGCCTAACACCAAAACAACCACCAAACCAATGACAATGTATTTTGCCTTCATAGTGTCCTCTCTTTCATAGATATGGGATTACAGGAAGCAGGATGCAGGATTTCCTTCTTGCCTCTTGCCGCTTTATTCGTACCTCAACGCCGCTATGGGATCGAGCCTCGCGGCACGCAGGGCGGGATACAACCCAAAGGTGATGCCGGTGACGAGCGCCACACCCAGGGACAGCGGAATGCTGGCCGGAGAGAGCAATGCCATCCCCTGATTCAAGGCAGCGGCCAGCGGAATTGTCAGAATGCCGACCGCGACGCCGAAAACACCCCCGACCGCGCTGAGCAGCACCGCTTCGAGCAGGAACTGCCGCACGATATCGCTGCGCTGCGCTCCCACTGCCAGCCGCGTACCGATCTCGCGCGTGCGCTCGGTGACGCTGACCAGCATCACATTCATAATGCCGATACCGCCCACCACCAGCGACACCACCGCCATCGCCGCCAGGAGCACTGCAAAGGTGTTCGCCGCTTCCTGCTGCGCGCCGAGGACGTCCTGCCGCGTCGTGATGTCGAAATCGTCCTCGTAGTTGCCCGCTTCGTTTTTCTCAATGGTGTGACGATCCCGCAGGTAGGTGACGATTTGCGCCTTAGCCTCAGTTATTCGCTTTTCATCGCGTACGTAGGCTGTGATGTTGACCGACGGTTCCGTCTCATAGAAAGCGCGGATCGCCGTGCTGATCGGCATATAGAGCGCCTCATTCACCTGACTGCGATAGCGCTCTTTCGCATCCGCGCTCTCCAATTCCGCGATCACCCCCACCACCAGACAGCGCATCCGGTTGACGTGGATCGTTTCGCCCACCGGATCGTCGCCTTCAAAGAGGTCGGCGGCAGTCTGCGCCCCTAATACGCAGACCTCGGCGCCGTCCACCACTTCCGCCGGCGAGAAGAACCGTCCCTGGCCGACAAAGTCCTCCGCTGTGAGGGGAGCGCCTTCCGGGTGGCCCACCGGCTGGTAGTCGCCCGTGGAGACAGCCTGTTCCAACGCGTCGGCGGTGGTGGCGACGAAACCCATGTCCAACGTCACCCGCTCGCGCCGCACTTTGGCCGAACCGCCCAACGACATCGAGACGCGCCGCACCAGCGGAACGGCCGACGGCATCGCCAGTCCATCGCTGTACGTGAGCTTGGCTCCCACCGGGCGGAATTCACCATCCTGAATCGTCCGACGCTCGCTGATTTGCACCTGATCCGCGCCGAGGAAACGAAAGCTGGCTTCAACCGCCGCCCGCGCCCCATTGCCGAGCGCCAACATCGCAATCACCGACGCCACACCGATGATGACGCCCAACGTCGTCAACATCGCGCGCAGCTTATTCGCCCACAGACCGAGCAAGGCTGTCTTGAATGTATTGTACAAAGTCATTGTCTCTCTCCCGATACAAGAATCATGAATCATGGTTCATGATTCCAACCGGCCGTCTTTCATCCGCAGGATGCGCCCGGCGTAGCTGGCGACGTGATCGTCGTGCGTGACCATGACAATGGTACGGCCTTCGGCGTGGAGGGCGGATAGTAGTTGCATGATCTCCTCGCCGGTGCGGCTGTCGAGGTTGCCCGTCGGTTCGTCAGCCAGCACGATGGCGGGGTCGGCGACCAGGGCGCGGGCGATAGCGACGCGCTGTTGTTCGCCGCCCGACATCTCCCGCGGACGGTGGGAAGCGCGAGCGGCCAGACCCACGCGGGCCAGAGCCTCCATGGCCTGTTGCGCCGCGCCTTTGACACGTCCCCGGTAAAGCAACGGCAACATCGCGTTATCCAGTGCCGACGCTCGCCCTAGCAAGTTGAAACTCTGAAAAATGAACCCGATGCGCCGGTTGCGCACATCGGCACGAGCGCGATGCGAAAGGCGGCTCACATCCTCACTCTCGAGCCGGTAAACGCCGTCCGTCGGCGTATCAAGACAGCCGAGTAGATGCAGCAGCGTGGACTTTCCGCTGCCCGACGCCCCCATCAGCGCCACAAACTCCCCCGACGCAATCCGCACATCCACCCCACGCAGCGCGTGAACCTCCGTATCGCCCAGACGGTAGGTGCGCGACAAGTTTTTCGTCTCGATGATCCACTGATCCGTCTCTCTTGACTCTTGCTTCTTGTCTCTTGCTTCTTGATTCATTCCGCCACCACCTGTTCGCCCTCGTGCAGCCCTTCGAGGATTTCCACGTAGGTATCGCCACGCAGCCCCACTTTGACGACACGTTCGGTAACAGCTTGCCCATCCCACACCTTGACAACCGCCGTACCATCGCCGCGCGCGCGGACGACGGAGCGCGGAAGGCGCAACACATCCTCACGCGAGTCGAGGATGATCGAGGCATCCGCCGTCATCCCCGGCGCGAGCGTATCCGGCAGCGTTTCATCCACCCTGACGATGACGGGATACAGCGGACGGTCGCCGGACATGCGGAGCGGCACAATGCGCGCCACCGACGCCTTCGGCATCACGTCCGGCTGCGCATCGAAGAACAACTCGACGGCCTGACCAACTTCGACGAGAGGGTAGTCCTCTTCGATGACGGAAGCTTCGATTTCAACGGCGCGCGGGTTGCTGAGGACAAACAGCGGGCTGCCCGCGTTGACCGACTCTCCGACGGCGGCTTTGACGTCCAGCACCACCCCGTCGAAGGGTGCGACAATGACGGCGGCGTCGAGCGCGTCACGCGCTTTATCCACCGCCATCTGCGCGGCCTGCACCTGGAGCTGCGCGGCTTCCACTTCCAGCAGATCGCGTCCCTTTTGCAAGGCCGCCAGCTTACCCTGCGCCTCCTGGTAGGCTTGTGCAGCCCGTGTCACCTCGCTATCGGCGCCGCGCTGTTCCAGAGCCGCCTGCGCTTCGAGCGCCTGAAGATGCTTCTGTGCTTCCTCGAACTCGAGCCGGGCCTGATCGACGAACCAGAATGATTCCAGCTTGCCCTCGTTGTAAAGCCGCTGGCGCGATTCGTACCATTCCTTCTTGTCGTTGTACGAAGTGCGCGCGTTCGCCAGACCGTTGAGAAACAAATCCCCGGCAAGCGTCTGTCCACGCCTGGCTTGCGCAAGGCTCAGCGCGGACGCCGCCTGCGATACCGCGTGTTCGGCGGCGCGCAGTTCGACCTCATCCACAGGGCGTTGGAGCTTTTCCAGATCGAGCTGCGTCTGGCGGAGGTTCAGCTCGGCTTCGGCGATGGCGCGTTCCAATTCGGCGGTCGCCAAACGCGCCAGCACATCGCCCGCTGCGACGGTATCACCGGGCCGTACAGCGACCTCGGCCAATCGCCCGCCCACATCCGGCGCGAGCGTGACCTGCCGCGTCCCCACCAACCTGCCAGGCGCAGCGACCGTCTGCGCCACATCGCCGCGCGTCACCGCGACGACGGGCGGCGCTTCCACCACCGGCGCTGTCTCCGCCTGCGCGCTGCGCGATCCCCAATACCATGCGCCGCCCACCGCCGCTAAGGCCACAATGCCCAACAGAACAATCCACCCACGTTTCATCCATAGCCTCCTGAGACTCGTTGCTGGTTGTTCGATACCCGATCCTGGAATATGCCCCAAGCATCTGCTTCCAGGTTCCAGTATCCAACATTGAGGTTTCAAACCGGTTATGTGGAGATTACAGAGTCGTAACCTGCCAGATAAACAAGAAGTGCTATAATCTAAACGTTGTCGTTTTTAACAGGATGTGTCAATGTCGAGGGGAGCATGAAACCATCATCGAGACTTTTCTGTTGGCTGTCGATTCTATTGCTGATAACGGCTTGTACGAAAGAGACATCTCCCATCCCAACCACGTCTCCACCGCCAACGGCAACTGCCACCGCAACCATCGAAGCCTCAACGCCAACTACCATGCCAACAGCAACGGCAACCCCAACAGGTGCGGAAATGCCACTTCCGCTCTATCTTCTGAGTGATAGCAAAATCTGGTTACTTTCACCGGGCGAGCATTCACCTCGGCAACTCACAATTGAGGGCGAGGTCAGCAGTCTGGATGTATGGCCTGGGGACAATCGGATTGCGTACGGAACAACAAACGGCAAAGGCAATACCGCATAAGTTGCTACGAACTATCAATCGGTGGCAGCGTTTTCCATCGCTGCGCGAGTTGATTGAGTTGCGCCTGGGAGCGTTTCGGGGAACGCGTGTGCAATCTAAAACGCG
>Ga0123326_1002557_pt1 | contig 13756 bp, 11 predicted proteins | sample BioC13SIPDNA_FD_89739 | JGI IMG/M metagenome (GOLD analysis project Ga0123326, IMG submission 89739) | Anaerobic biogas reactor microbial communites from Washington, USA - Biogas_R1_A C13 SIP DNA | ecosystem: Engineered > Bioreactor > Anaerobic > Unclassified | place: Washington, USA | collected...
AATTGACCTTTCGGCATCAGGATGAAGAGACCCAAACCGACAAAAGCTTCTCCCCGAAAAAGGAAAAAGAAGGTAGTGTCATCGGCGGACCAGCCGCGGTTGAAGCTATGCTACCTCTTCACCACATTTCCATTGGTGAGCGAGACCTTCCTTCAAAGGGAAATCCGGGTGATGAAGGAACAACATGCGGATTTGACAATCTTCTCGCTTTATGGAGGTGGAAGCAGTTTCGAGGGCATGCCGGTCCACCGTTTCCGCCTGTTCGAACTCTTCCTTCTGGTCTACTGGCTACCCTACTGGCTGATAGTAAAGCCCGGAGCCATCGCTTCGATTTTTCGCCGCTGGTTCACACGCCCTCCGCGCTATTTCACCAACCTTGAGGAAACTTTTCTTGGCGAGGCCTTCGCGCTGATCCGGGCGCACCAAATCCGCAAGCTCAATCCGGATCTCATACATGGCGTATGGGCGACAATGCCGGCAACTGCTGCGCTCACGTTGGAGGATCTCATCGGCACCCCGTTTTCGATGGGAGCCCACGCCTATGATGTATTCAAAAAAGGAGGAGACTGCCTCCTTCCCGAAAAAGCGCTACGGGCAAAAGTGATCCACTCCTCCACCCGCTTCGCACGCAGGCAAATGATCCGCACCGGGGCACCTCCCAGCCGCATCCACTGGATCAGGCGTGGTCTGTCATCATTCCCTCCGGTCAACACACTCCGACCGGAGATCGACACCATCCGCATCCTTACGGTTGGACGACTGGTCCCGAAGAAAGGATATCTGGATCAAGTCCGGATCTACTCTGCTCTGCGCAAACGCGGAATCCCGTTCGAAGCAAGGATCGTCGGTGCCGGTCCCCTGAAAGAGGAATTGGAAGAATCGATCCAGCAAGCGGAGTTGTCGTGTTGCGTTTCGCTGCATGGAGGTATTCCGCACGATCAGGTCCAGGATCACTACGCATGGTGCGATCTATTCATCTTTACCGGTGTCGTGGACGACAACGGGGATCGCAACGGCCTTGCGAATGTCATCCCCGAAGCCCTTTCCAGAGGAATTCCGGTGATAGCAACCCCGGACTCGGGAATACTCGAGAACTTCAAAAACGATGTTGAGCTGATCATCCAGACTGCCAGTCCAGCCGATCAATGGGTCAAACTCCTGATGGATCTCGCGAGCGATTTTCCCCGACGCGAAAGGCTTGGGAAAGCCGGTCGCGAGTGGACCGAAAAGAACTTCGACGCCCACAAGAATTCGTCACGTCTTTTCAAACTGATGCATGCGGCAGTAGCGAAGCCCACCGTCTCGGGATCACGGTCGAAAAAGCAACCAATGGGGGATCAAGCCTGATCGTCCAGGGATCGGATTGAATACTCGGACCCGCTGATAGCCTCCTTCACATTCACCTTCCCGTTCCCGGTGTCCCTTGAATGATCATCGTGGGATTTCACTTGTTTTTAGTGAACATCTGTTTACCTTTAATGGAGATGAAACTCGCGATTCCCGAGCATATCCTCGCCAATGAGGACCGCAACACCCGATTCCAGGAGATACGGGCATGGATGCTTGGCCGGGAATCACAACCCGCTCCGGCCGGGGAGGATGCGATTACATCGGGATGCGCCCCAATGGATGCGCAAATGGGCGGAGGTTTTGCCAGAGGCGCCGTGACAGAATGCGTGGAAAGGCAGGCGGGCTGTGGGGGGCAACACATCATTCACCGGACCCTGCACTCGGTTCGTCTGTCGCGGAAACCCATCGTTCTGATCGACGCATGCCACCATTTCGATCCGGCATCCGCAGCGCCACCGGATCTTGAGAGTCTTCTCTGGATACGGTGCCCAAAGGCGCTGGATGCATTCAAGGCCGCCGACATCCTGCTGCGTGATGACACCTTTCCCATCATCATGATGGACCTCAGGGATAGCCCCGACCGCATGTGGGTGTCGGTAAGAAATGAGCAATGGATCCGCCTGCAACGGACCACCGCCCAGCACCATTGCGCACTGGTCGTATGGACGTCCTCCGCACGGGTTCCCTGCGCGCGCACCCGGCTGGCACTCACCCGACCGTTTTCGCCGGATTTATGGGATCATCATCCGGCCAGTGCTCCAGTGGATCAGCAACTGCGCATTGAAGTGCTCAAACGTCAAATCTTCGCCGGTGAAAACGGCGACATTCCTTCGGTTGCGTTTGCATCCTGAACCCAACCCTTCGCACCATGTACGCGGCCATCCGGATTCCGGACTTAAACCTGCAGGCCTGCCTGCGCCAGCGACCCGATACAGCCCCGGATCAACCCGCTGCCGTTCTCAAGGAACAGACCCGTCATGCGGTGGTTCATCAGGCCAATGCAGCGGCCCGGCGCCATGGGGTCATAGCCGGACAGACCGCCAATCAGGCGCTCGCCCGATGCGCCGACCTCACGCTCTTCTACCTGGATCCGAAAGCGGATGCATCCGCATCATCGGTGTTGTTTGGAGCCGCCCTGTCCCTCTCGCCATCTGTCGAAATCACATCCCAGGATCTGCTCACGGTGGATTTGAGCGGACACCCCTCCGCCAAACGCACCGCCGCCTCCCGCGCCCTCATTCCGCTCCTCGCATCCCATGGACTCGAAGCCCGTATCGGGCTGGCGCCCGCGCCCGACTGGGCACACTATGCGGCCTACTGCGCACAGCCTTTTCTCGAAATCACCCGGGACCGGACAGCATTTGACGCCCTGCCGATCGACGCCGCACGCCCCTCTGATAACATGCTGCGCATTCTCGCATCCTGGGGAATCCGCACAATTGGAGCCTTTGCCGGACTTCCCAGGCAGGGTATCGGCGAACGCCTGGGACAGGAGGGACTCGCATTATGGGACACCCTCCACTCCCCCCGGCATCGCTTATTAAAACAGGCACCACTCCCCACCGTATTCGATGAAAGCCTTGAATTCGATACACGACTCGAAAGCCTCGATGCACTCCTGTTCTCGATCCGGCGCATCCTCGACAGCCTGTGCCTCTCGCTCCGCTCCTGCGGAAAATCCGCACGGGCGATCCGCTTCGACCTCACACTCGAGGACCACAATCACTACCGGCGATCCTTCAGGCTACCGGAGGCCACCAGCGATGCGAACCGGCTTTTCTCCCTGCTGTCCACCCATCTGGAGCAAGTCAAAACCGACTGTGGCATCACCGCCGTATCCATCCGGGCAAGCCCGACCGACGCCCACGCCCGGCAATTGCTCCTTTTCCAGCAGAGCATCGCCGATCCATGGAAACTCGGGCAAACCCTCAGCGAGCTCACCGGACTCGTGGGGTCCGACAACATCGGCAGCCCACGCCTCCGTGACACATACCGTCCGGATGCCTTCCAGCTTGTTCCGCTGCAGACCGATCTCGATCCGGTTGAGACCACCCCAACCGATTTACCGAATCCACTCCCCCTGAGGCGCATGCGGCCGCCCATCCCGATCCGGGTCACCCTCAACGGAAAGATTCCCGTGCACATCCAAAGCCCGGAGATATCCGGCAAAATCCGCGATGTCCGCGGCCCATGGTTGCAGTCGGGAGACTGGTGGGACTCCGCATCCTGGCAACGCACCGAATGGGATGTGTCCATCGAGGAACATGGGCTTTTCCGCATCTTCTCGACCCATCAACGTTGGTTCTTGGAAGGATCCTACGGCTGATCCACCGGAACAACACACAGGACAATCACCCATGGCCCAGGCTCCGTATTTCGAACTTCACGCACGCAGCGCATTCAGCTTTCTGCGGGGCGCGTCCCGGCCCGAGGCATTGTCGCGCCGCGCCGCCGCCGTCGGGCTTCCGGGCATTGCCCTGTGCGACCGCGATGGAGTCTACGGCACGGCACGCCTCCACGCCGATGCACGCGAACAGGGCATCCGGCCGATCGTAGGCGCCGAACTGACCCTCGAAGACGAAAGTATCCTGCCTGTGCTGGTGCGCACGCGAGAGGGCTACCGCAACCTGTGCAGACTGCTCACACAGGCGCACCTGCGAGCATCCAAAGGCAACCCGCGGATCCGGTGGGATGAGCTGCCCGCGCATGCAGCCGGACTCTCCGCACTCACCGGCGATCACGAAGGGCCCATTCACCGCGCATCGATCCGGGAAGGAAAACAGGGCGTGGAACGCAACATGGACGCCCTCCTCGCCGCCTTTGGACACGAGCACGTGTATGTGGAGATCCAGCGCCACTTCATCCGGGAGGAAGTGCTCTGGAACCGAGCCCTCGTGGATTTGGCCGGACACTACCGCCTACCGCTCCTTGCAACCAATGGAGTATGCCACGCCAGCCCCGAAGACCGGTGCCTACTGGATGCCTTCACCTGCATCCGCCACCACACCCATCTCGACCATGCCGGACGGCTTCTGTCCCAAAATGCGGAGCGCCACCTTTGCAGCCCGGAAAGCATGTTGGAGCGATTCCGGGATCTTCCACAAGCGGTCCACAACACCGTTGAACTCGCGGAGCAGTGCATCTTCTCGCTTGAGAACCTCGGCTACAGTTTTCCGACTTTTCCGGTGCCTCCCGGAGAGTCAATGGACAGCTTTCTGCGCAAGATCACCTGGTTTGGAGCCGAACAACGCTACGGTTCGATTACCCCCCGCATACGCGATCAGATCAATCACGAACTCGGAATCATCGCAAAACTCGGTTTCAGCGGTTACTTCCTGATTGTCTGGGATATTGTCAACTTCTGCCGCGAATCCGGAATCATGGTGCAAGGCCGGGGTAGCGCGGCGAACAGCGTGGTCTGCTACAGTCTGGCGATCACCGCAGCCGATCCGATCGGCGGCAACCTGCTCTTCGAACGTTTCCTCAGCGAGGGGCGGCAAGGCTGGCCGGATATCGACCTCGACCTCCCCAGCGGCCATATGCGCGAATGCGTCATCCAGGAAGTCTACCGCCGCTACGGAAAACTCGGCGCCGCCATGACCGCCAATGTCATCACATACAGGGGACGAAGTGCGATCCGGGAGATGGGCAAGGCACTCAACTTCCCGGTCGATCAGCTCAAACGCTTTTCCGATCTCTTTGCGCACGGAGACTACCCGCAGACACTCGCCCTTCAGGATCAGCTTTCCCAAGCCGGCATACGCCACTCCCATCCACGCGCACCCGCACTGGTCGACCTCTATTCCCGGGTCTACGGACTCCCGAGGCACCTCGGACAGCATTCCGGCGGTATGATCATATGCCAGCAAGGGCTCGATACCATTGTGCCTCTGGAGAACGCGAGCATGCCCGGGCGGGTAGTCGTCCAATGGGATAAAGATGACTGCGAGGACATGGGCATCGTCAAAGTCGATTTGCTTGGACTCGGGATGATGGCGGTCCTTCAAGACGCCCTCGCCCTCACCCGGGCACGGGGCAACCCGATTGATCTCGCACATATTCCGAAAGATGATCCCGCCACTTTCGAGCTGATGCGCAATGCCGACACCGTGGGTGTATTCCAGATCGAAAGCCGCGCCCAAATGGCCACCCTGCCCCGCCTCCAACCCCGCACCTTCTATGATCTGGTGATTGAAGTTGCCATCGTGCGCCCCGGACCCATCGCGGGTAACCTTGCCCACCCTTACCTCGAACGGCGCGCCGGCCGGCAGGCTATCGACTACATCCACCCCAACCTCGAACCCGTCCTGAAGCGCACGCTGGGCGTCCCGCTCTTTCAGGAGCAAGTCCTGAAAATGGCCATGGTTCTGGCTGGATTTTCCGGATCGGAGGCCGAAGAACTGCGACGCGCCATGGGTTTCAAACGCAACGACGAACGCATGGAGCGGGTGGTCCAGAAGCTCCGCAGCGCCCTCGAATCCCGCGGGGTTGAGGAAGACGTCATCCGGAAGATGACCGATGCGATCCAATCCTTCGCACTCTATGGATTCCCGGAGTCGCACGCCATCAGCTTCGCGATTCTGGCTTATGGCAGCGCCTACCTCAAGACCCACCATCCCGCCGAGTTCTATGCCGGCCTGCTCAACAACCAGCCCATGGGATTCTACTCCCCAGCCACCCTTGTCCAGGACGGCAAACGACACGGGATCCGCTTCCTCCCGCCCGACATAACCGGGTCCTCATGGGAGTGCACCATCATCGATGACCACACGATCCGGCTCGGGCTCCTTAGCATTGATGGGCTCAAGCGTGCCCACGCCCACCTCATGTTGGCCGAGCGCTCCTGTGCCCCCTTCGCCGATCTGCGTGACTTCCTCAACCGCACCGACTTTGCCCGCGACGAGCTGCGCGTGCTCGCTGAAGCCGGCGCACTCAACATCTGGTGTGGCGATCGCCGCCAGGCCCTGTGGGCAATCGAACAATTCCACGACAGCGACGACCTGTTCGCCAGTCTTCCGCAAAACCCGCACGCCGGCGATCCATCCGAGACGCGCCCCCTCCCGCCGATGGATCCAATCGAGCGCCTCATGGCCGACTACCGGACCATCGGATTGACCGTCGGAGCCCATCCCATGTCATGGATACGACCGCTACTGGGAGATTCGGTTGTTCCGGCGGGAAAACTTGCACAGATGCGCGATGGATGCCCAGTCCAGGTCGCGGGAGCCGTCATCTGCCGCCAACGCCCGGGCACAGCCAAAGGAGCGGTGTTTGTGAGCCTGGAAGATGAGACCGGCATCGCCAACTGTATCCTCTACTCCGATCGCTTCGAACGCTACCGCCTGACGGTCACGCAAGAGCATTACCTGATCGTATCCGGACGGCTCCAACGCAAGGATGGCGTCACCCACATCCAGGCGATCCGCCTATCTGGAATCCCCTTAAAGGCACTTCCAGCTGTGCAATCCTACGATTTCCACTGAGGCATCATCCGGTATCGAATTTCAGAATTTCAACAAATCGGTGTGACCTTTCCGGCATTCGCAGGTATTCCTGTGTATTGAATCCAACATGCAGGCAGACGATTCCGAGTCGGACGAAGTGATCATGCTCCGGGTGAGAGAGGGGCAAATCGACCAGCTCTCGACCCTGTACAAAAGGTATCGCACGCCCCTCTTCAACTTCTTCCTCCGGCTTACCTCCGAACGCCACCTCAGCGAGGATCTCGTTCAGGACGTATTTTTCCGCATCATGAAGTATCGGCACTCTTACCGCCCACGACACAGTTTCCGCACATGGATGTATCAGATCGCACGCAACGTCCGCATCCAGGCATGGTCCCACGCCGCCCGCGAACCCGTCATGTCAGCGGTTCAGGAACAGGACAACCTGCCCACCGCCGATGAGAACAGTGCCCGCCCGGACACACAAGTGATTCTGGGACAGGATCTCGACCAACTGAAACAATCCATTTCCAGGCTTCCCGAAGCCTCGCGCGAAGTGCTCATCCTAAGCCGCTATCAAGACCTCAAATACGACGAAATCGCATCCATCCTGCAATGCAGCGTAGGGGCAGTGAAAATGAGGGTGCTCCGCTCCATGAACGAACTCCGTCAGCAATTTGAATACCTCAGCAGAAAGGAAGTGTCATGAACTGCTCACGCTTTCACAAACTGGTGGCCGATGACCTCGCGACCACCCTCAAGCCTGCCCTTCGCATGCAGATGGAACAACACATGCGGGATTGCCCGACCTGCCGCGAACACTACACCTCGATGCAAACCCTCTGGAAGTCGATGGGCGAGATCCCCGATTCCCCTCCCGATCCGGATATGAACACCCGGTTCTTCTCCTCTCTCGAAAGGTGGCAACGGGAAGAATATGCATCCGCTTCCACTGCGCATACGGCCAGGCTTTCATCATGGTTCAACAGCACGGGCTGGCTGATCGCCGCCGGATCATCGGCCGCCGTCCTGATGATGCTCGGCCTCGGGATCCTCATCGGTTGGAATCTCGCGTTCAAATCCAGTCCCGATAGTGACCCTGAGCTCTCAACTGTTGACGAACTCCACCGGAAGGTATCGGCCCTCGAACGCGAGATGGCGCTCTCACTCATGCATCAGGAGTCGGCAAGCGAACGCCTGCGCGGGGTGCTCCTGTCCGGCCAGCTTGCCCCAACCGAAGCCTCGGTCATCCAGGCCTTGCTCCAAACCCTCGATACCGATCCCAACGTAAATGTCCGTCTGGCGGCACTTGAGGTACTGCAACCGCATCTCGACCGCCCCGAAATCCGGCATTCACTCCCCGAATCCCTGCTACGGCAAAGCGCCCCGATCCTGCAAGCTGAGTTGATCCGCCTGATCCTCCAACTGGAGGACCCCAAAGCAACCAACGCCCTCCGCGAACTGCTCGAACGCAATCATCTGGAAGACTACATCCGCTCGACTGCGGAATCCGGAATCTCCCAACTCGAAATGATCTAGCCATGAAAACCCACCACTTCCTTCATCTACGGGTTCTCTTCTGTGTAATTGCCTGCTTCTCCACTTACCCGCTCTTCGCAGATGCGGACAACCCGATCCCATCGATCCGGATTAACATCGACACACCCGATCAACCCGCAACCGTCAAACTGAGCGTCTTGAACGGCAGCATCGAAGTCCGCACCCATACCCTGAATGAGCTTCACGTGACCGGCGGAAAATCGGGCATCACCGCGAAGTCGAAGGATGGTATCATAACCCTCGGCACGAGCAACCCGAATCCCGGCAAAGTATCGATCCTGATCCCATCCTCCACATCCCTCATCCTCAACTGCACCAACGGGTCGGGCATAGATGTCGATGGGGTCTCCGGCGACCTCGAGCTCAACAGCGTCAACGCCTCCGTCATCGTTCGCAATGCCACCGGATCCGTTATCGCGCACTCCGTTCAGGGCAGGGTATCCGTGGAGATGACCCGGCTCCCGGCCGACAAACCCCTCTCGCTCAGTTCCCTGAATGGCGACATCGACCTGACGCTTCCACCCGACGCGCCAGCAAGCTTCCGCCTGCAAACCACCAATGGCAGCATCCACTCGGAGTTTCCGATCACCGTCGCCCCAACCGGCAGATTCCCCATCGGGAAATCGGTCTCCGGCACGATCAACGGAGAGGGAGGCCCCGAGTTACGCCTCAAGAGCCTGAACGGCAGCGTCTACCTCCGCAAAGCCCCCCCGATCACAAACGCCGAAGCCGAAGCCTCGGAAAATCCCACCAATCCAAGGTAGGGCGAACCGTCCCGGTGAGCCGCTCTTCTCCAAACCCGAACGTGTCATCCCTTCCGTCAATCCCTCTTAAGGAGTGGATGGCTTCAGCCATCCTCTATTGCCATACCCCACCAGAAGTTCAATCGCATCAGCGGATGAGCCGGGACGCTCATCCCTACCCAAGACGGCACATTCCCCCGCGCGGGTAGGGCGAACCGTCCCGGTGAGCCGCTCTTCCCTATCTTCTTCAATCCTGTAGATCCTGTTAATCCTGTCGAAAAAATAGAAGGTATCCCACATGCCCGCCAATCCGTGTTCATCATCTTCATCAGTGGTTGATGTATTCTTTCCTTCCCCTTTCGTGGTTTTCGGTGATTTCGTGGTTCATCTTCTCATTTCCTCTGAGCCTCTGCGATCTCAGCGCGAGGATATCTTCTTCAATCCTGTAGATTGTGTTAATCCTGTCCAAAAAACAGTTCTTTTCACCACTTTCGAGCCGAAGGCGACACTCAAGCGATAGCGCGAAGCAAAGGACTCGAAGCGCACGAAGAAATTTCTGCAGTTCTGTTCTCCAACCTCTGTTTTATATGTGATCTTTGTGGCTTTGTGGCTAAGATCCATTTTCCAATCCGACATTCCGGGAGACGGAAATCTCACGATTTCCGCTACGGGAAGGGTGACTCAATTCCCCTCTTCCTTCGCGGCTTGCGTGTCCTCCATAGCTCGTAGATCGATGGGGAAATGCAGACGCTGCATGCAGCGTCAAACGGGCGTGAGTCCAATCTGCTTCAATCCCCGTACAGCAATCCGGAACAACGATCCTCCATCCCGGGTCTCTGCTATTTCAATCTGGATTCCACATAGTCCGACAAACTCATCCCAGCAGCATGGGCTCGACGACGCGCATGATCATGAACCGAGGGCGAGAGCCGAATGCTAAAGGTTTTGCGACCGGATGACTTACGTCCACTTCCCTTCCGACGCCCACCACGGACAACCTCTTTCCCCGGATCGAAATACTGATCGATCTCATCGGAACCCGATTCAAAAAGTGCATCGAGCTCCTCTAAGGTAATCACTTTCGTTCCATCAAGGCTTATAGCGACCTTGCCAGAGGGCGATCTCGCTCTCGCGGCTTCTACGGCAACTGATGATGCGGATATTTTCATTTCTATTCGTGATAATTGCTGTCCAAAATCGACCCTTTATTATTCCCACGACAAGAATCCTCGGCTCGTCAGTGTAGGCAGACTCGTAGGCGAACACCGGACCATCCCAAAGCTTCTGCGCCTCCTCGAAGTCTATCCCATGCTTCTCAAGATTCGCGGCACTCTTGGATGAATCAAATTCAAACATTTTGATTTCATAAATAATCAATCAACCCATCCAGTCAAGCGCCATCACATAGTAGCGGGAGCTAATGCTCGCGCCCTTGTTCCAATCGACGTCCCACGAATGGCGAGCAGGGATGCTCCCCCTACTTCAAAGAGGGCTACGGCTGAAGCCGCAGCCTCCGGGGCGTCCCCAACATCCAAGGTAGGGCGAACCGTCCCGGTGAGCCGCCTCTTCACCCCTTTCGTGCTTTACGTGACTTTCGTGGTTCATCCCCTTCCCTCATGGGGATTCGCATTACAAAACAACAAAGGGATGCATTCACCGCTTTCGAGCCGAAGGCGACACTCAAGCGATAGCGCGAAGCAAAGGACTCGAAAAGTACCAAGAAATGTCTGCAGCTCTGTCCTCCAACCTCTGTGTTATATGTGATCTTTGTGGCTGAGATTCTTCTTTTTCAAACCTGCTGCCCCAGGCTTGGAATCAACGGCGCTCTTCCGGAGGGTATGGCTTCAGCCATCCTCTTTTGCTCTCACGCCTCCAACCGTTCAATCGCATTCCGGATGAGCGGGGACGCTCATCCCTACCTAAAACAGAACATTCCCCCGCGCGGGTAGGGCGAACCGTCCCGGTGAGCCGCTCTTCCCTCTCCTCTTCTTCAAAAACCCTCTCGGTTATATCCGGATGATCACGGTTTCCTCCGATTGCATTCGCTGGAAGAGGAGAAATTCACAGATACCATAGATGGTCAGGGACTTCCGATGAAATCCTTCAGAACCTGTTGCGCTGGAATCAGGCGTGCGCTCGACCAACCCTTGTGATCTTCAAATCCATGAACACATCCCGAACCTCGTTCCGTCGATTCAGTATCCGACTTCTCACGATTGTCTCCGTTCTGCTGTGGGGATCAGTTGAAGCGCTTACTCAGACCCCCCCGGAGGCGGATGCCTTTCGGCCCGCAGGGCCAATGACGTGGCAGGAAACCGATGCGCGCCACACCTACCAGGGTCCGCTTGGAGCCGAGCTGCATGCCGATGGCTCGGCGACACTCAGGCTATGGTCACCAATGGTTCATCAGGTCTCCGTTCGCATCTACAGCAAAGAAGATCCGGACACGATCCTATGCAACAACCTCCCCATGACGCGCGGTGATGACGGGGTCTGGCGCCTCGAGCTCGACCAAAACAACACCGGAATTCAGGACCTCAACGGCTGTTTCTACCATTACCTCGTGCAGACGACATCCGACTCTCCAGCTCGCGAGGCCCTCGACCCCTATGCCAAATCGATGGCCCCGTTTGATTATGCCAGGCACCCGGCGGGCAAGGCGGCGATCGTGGATCCGACGAGACTCGGAAAACCGCTCACCCATGCGACCATCGAAGGGTTTTCAAAACCGGAAGATGCGATCATATGGGAGATTCATGTCAGGGACTTCACGGTGGATCCCACGATCGAAAAAGATCTCAACGCACCCTTCGGAACGTTTGAGGCAATGATCGACAAACTGGACTACATCCGGGATCTGGGAGTGACTCACATCCAGCTTTTGCCGGTGATGAGCTACCGGTTTGGAGACGAGCTGGCCAGCCGGGAGCGCGAGATGCACTACTCATCGCAAGACAACAACTACAACTGGGGATACGATCCACACAGCTACTTCGCGTTGTCCGGTATGTATTCGAAGCATCCATCGGAACCCGAATCCCGGATTGTGGAGTTCAAAAACCTGATTGATGCGATCCATGAACGGGGAATGGGAGTCATTCTCGATGTGGTCTATAATCACACGGGGAACTTGAGCGTGCTCGAGGATTTGGCTCCGGGCTACTACCACTACATGGATGCCGATGGCACCCCGCGGACCAGCTTCGGTGGTGGACGTCTGGGGACCACACACGCTATGTCACGGCGCCTGATGATCGACTCGCTGGTCTATTGGACCGAGGTTTTCAAGGTCGATGGTTTCCGTTTTGACATGATGGGAGACCACGATGCGGAATCCATTCAGCTTGCCGCTGATGCGATCCGATCCCTGAACCCAAATGCCATCATACTGGGAGAGGGATGGAGGACCTACGCCGGAGATGAGCACGACCCCCGAAAACCTGCCGATCAGGACTGGATGGCACAAACCGACTCAGTCGCCGTGTTTTCGGACGAGTTCCGGAATGAAATCAAATCCGGATACGGGCACGAAGGGGATCCGCGGTTCATAACAGATGGCCAACGTTCGATTCAAAGGATTTTCGACAACATCAAAGCACAACCGGGGAATTTTCATGCGGATAACCCCGGGGATGTCGTGTCCTACATCGCGGCGCACGACAACCTCACCCTTCACGACGTGATCGCGCTAGCCACGAAAATGGACCCCGACACAAGTGAAGGACGGAGCGGGATTCATCGACGGATCCGGATTGGAAATGCGCTGCTCCTCACCAGTCAGGGAATTGCCTTTCTCCATGGAGGGCAGGAATACGGACGCACCAAGCAATGGCGGGGGGAAGGAACGCCCGAACACAAATACACGCTTGTGATGGATGAAGACGGAGCGCCCATCACCCACCCCTACTTCATCCATGATTCCTATGACTCCAGCGATGCGATCAACCGGTTCGATTGGGCAAAAGCCACCGATGCATCCGCGTATCCAGAAGCCGTGCTCACGCGTCGATACACCTCCGGCCTCATTGCGCTGCGCCGGTCATCCGACGCATTTCGACTCGGCGACAAAGCGGCAGTTGACGCCAACATCCGTTTGATTGAAGAGCCCGGGATCCGGCAAGAGGATCTTGCCATCGCCTATTCATGCACCGCCACGGATGGCACACGCTTCCTTGTATTCATCAATGCCGACAATCAGGCCCGGGATTTCACTGCGATAACTGACCTGCCCACAGCTGAACTGCTCGTGGACGACGACGAGTCCGGAACCCTACCCGTATCGGATCCATCCGGCTTCAAGTTCACGGAAAAAGGGATTCGGATCGACCCGCTCACAGTATTGATCTTCAGACCCAAGCCTTAACGGGCCAATCGGATTACACCGGGTTCTGCTGGAGATTGAATGGGTGACGATGAGACTCTCCTTCCCGTGTCTTTGAAAGGTGTTGTTTTTTCCAAAACCCGGATTGTCCAACCATCGCTCAGAAGTCCGGGATTAGGAGCGAGGCTCGGCTGGAGCCTTGATGGTTAGGCCGCTTGGATTTGTTTCAATGTTAACCAATCGATCAGTCGCGAACCATGTATCGATAATCGGTTTCATGCTTTTTCACCCTTCAATCTATCCTCGAGAATTTCATACCGTTCGGCGAGCCCAATATA
>Ga0123326_1002588_pt1 | contig 13678 bp, 19 predicted proteins | sample BioC13SIPDNA_FD_89739 | JGI IMG/M metagenome (GOLD analysis project Ga0123326, IMG submission 89739) | Anaerobic biogas reactor microbial communites from Washington, USA - Biogas_R1_A C13 SIP DNA | ecosystem: Engineered > Bioreactor > Anaerobic > Unclassified | place: Washington, USA | collected...
AGATAAGGCGACAAGACTAAAAACAGCAACTCCAGAAGTTAAAAAGGCCATAGAATCAGGATTGGACGATAAGATTATAAACTTTGTTACCGAAGCAGATGATGTAACAAAAGAGGCGATGAAGAAAGTTGTTAGAATAGCAGAAGAGAAGCCAGTGCTTGGAAAGACAAAACAACCTAGTGTTGTTGCTGGTGATTTAGCAGTTAAGCAATATAATTTAATTGATGCAGAAAAGAAAAGAATAGGAAAGCAATTAGGCGATAGAATTAACGCATTATCAAAGACCACTACAGTTGATATAAAAGACAGTTTAAAATCACTTGACGATATATTAAATAGTCAGGGAATACTCAAGACACTTAATAAAAAGGGTAAAATTGAGTTAGATTTTACAACAAGTAAGTTTACAAAAGCAGAAAGAGCAAAAATATCAGAACTTTATGAACTAGCAACAGAGGGTGGTTCAAAATTAACACCTGCTCAGATTAAGGCAAAAGACCAGATGTTTAGTAAGATGCAAAGGGAATCAAAAATGGAATCAATAGGAGATATCATAATAGATACTCCAGAGGGACAGAAAAACTTATTTCAAGCCTTTAGAGATGTTTATAATTCAAAGTTGGATAGCATTGACCCTACAATAAGAGAATTGAATAGAAAGTATGCAGAACTGGCTAGAATCACAGACGACATTGAAGATAGTATATTAAAGACACCAAACTTTAATATAACAAAATCAGCAGACCAATCGGAGTTTGCGAAAGTTAATTTAAGGAGGATATTCGCTGAAAATCAAAGTTCAGCAGTTTATGAGGATATAGTAAATCAAATGGACGATTGGGCTAGAGTTTTAGGATACAAAGACGCATCACCTAAAGAGATAATGGACTTTTCATTAGAAATGAGAAAACTATTTCCTGAAACAGTACCAAAGACAGGATTTACTGGAGGAATAAATGCAGGAGTTGAAAGTACAATTATTAATACTTTAGGAAAGGCCCTAACATCAGGAAAGCCAAACCTAATAGACCAACAGAAAGCATTGAAAGCATTGCTTGGAATTGATGATGTCATACTTCCAAAGTTAAACAAGCCTTTAAATACAGGTAGTAAAATTAATGTTAATTTACCAAAGGCTGGAGTAGAAGTTAAGAACACTAAGATTGATGCTAACTTACCTAAAAAAAAAGTAGATAAAGTAGAATTGCCACAAAAAAGCTCTGGTATCAACAATTTAACTGAAGAAGCAAGAAAATATAAGAGTGCGGAGGAGTTTATAAAGGAACAAGAGAAACAATATAGATACCACGAAACAGGATTAAGTAATTTAGATAGTATTAAAGATAAAGGATTAAAGCCAACAGTTGGTCAATATGGCAAAGGAGTTTATTTTGCACCAAAAACAGGTATAAATGAGGCATCTCAAACTGGTTTAATTTTAAGAGTAAACAAAAAAGATTTACAACAGTTTGGTTATCAAGAGTTTAGTGAGCAAGGTTGGACCAATATGTCAAAAGTTCCTGCTGAAATATTAGAATATTCAAAAGATGGTGGAAAAAATTGGTATGATATGAAAGATAATGCAATCAAAACAAAATCCCAACTAACAGACATCTGGAATAAAGCAAATAATTTTAGTAAGGTTGAAAATCCATTATTAAATATTCCTAAGATTAAATCTCCAGAGAGAATCAATTATTTAGAAAGATATAATATTAATAAGGCTGAATTATTACAAGATAAAGATGTTGTTATTACTAAATTCTTTAATGAAATTAAAAAGAATGAACCTAATTTTATAAAGATTACTGAAGATATAGCAAGTAATTTTGGTGGCGAATATGCTTATAGAATGAAATCTCCAGAAAGTGTTTTACTTAAAATGGATAGAAGAGGAGATAAGTTTACATTAGGTAATATTGATGATGCTTTAGGTTCAACTGTTATAACAAATGATATTGATGGAGCTTTATTAAAAGCTACAAAAGATTACAAAATTACTAATGTTGATGATTTCAGAAAAAACCCAACATTCTTAGGATATAAGGCTGTTCATTTAGATGTTGAACTTCCTAATGGACAAATTGCTGAAATTCAACTTAATACTAGGAATGGTTTAATTAGAAAAGAGGAGGGACACAAAACATATGAAAAATGGAGAAAATATATTGAAACAGCACAGGGTTCAGATTTTGATGATATATTAAAAAAAATCCCACAAGAAAATAAAGCAGAATTCATTAAAGATGTTGAATATTCTATTGGAATATTTGACGGAACAATTCCTGTTCCAGAAGAAGTAATAAAATTAGTTGAAGAGAAAATAATTAAAACAAAAAATCCATTATCATCAGTAATGAATAATAAAAAACAACCAAGTTAGGATGTCTTTTTATCTCCAATGATTTTACCTCTTTCCATTAAATCAAATAAGTCAATTTCAGTTTTTTTTACAGCTCTCCATTTACCATTCTCTAATATATGACATTCAAATTCATCATTAGTCCCTCCTAGCCATCCTAGATTTAACCAATATGTGTTTCCTTCAAATTTTATTAATCCTTTTGTGTATTTCATATTTTTATTTTTATTAACTTGTTATTTGTAAAGCCGACCACCTTTTACATATTTATTATAGAACATAACTTTGAAAAAGTAAATAGATGTCAATAATTAATCATTTGGAGAACAGTGATATTATAATAATAAAAAGAAATAATGGAATAGAAATATACCAAAAAATAACAGATAGAGAAGTTAACATAATTATTAAGGTTATATAAAAAAGATTAGGTTCGCCTAGTAATAAAAATATTAATAAGAGTACGAACAATGTAAGAATGAATGCCATATTTTTAAAAGTTTAAAATTATAATATTATTATATATCAAATCTTTCAAAAGCAAAGTAAAAAATGGCACTTGATAATTAAAATCATAACAGTTATAATATAAGTAAAGAAAACTATGCCAGAAGAAATAAACACAAACGACATAAATAGCAACGAAATAAATGAGCAAATCTTGTTAAATCAAGATGAAAAGATTACTGAAACTAATCAGCTTTTAGGTGCTACAATGCAACAGAATGAGGAAAGAAAGCAATTAAGTGAGGCAGGACTAATGGTACAAGAAGCCATAAAAGAAAAAATGAATGGTAAGCCATCAATTTATGTATCTACAATTATAGATGCTTTTTTAGAATCTCTAGGAGAAAAATTAAAAGGTAAAGACGGACAGAAAGGTGATAAAGGTGATATGCCTAAAAAAGGTGTTGATTATTTTACACCTGAAGAGATAAACGATATCCAAGAATATGTACAATCTCAAATTAGAGTCCCTGAGGACGGATACACTCCAATAAAAGGAATTGATTATTTTACTCCTGACGAAATTAACAGTATTGTTTCTCAAGTAAGAAACTTAATACCAACACCAAAAGACGGTAGGGACGGAAGAGACCCTACTATTGATTATGATATAATAGTTAAGAGAGTTCTAAAAGAAGTCAAAATCCCTGAAGTAAAAAACATCACAGCGTCGGATATATTAAAAAAGATAAAAGGAAAGATTGATTATAACGACATAAAAAATACTCCTACAATATTTAAACAAGGAGGTTCTAAAGGTGGAATGGCAGGACAAGGTTACTTTAAAGATTTAGCAGATGTTAATTTTTCAGATGCAGTAAACGACCAAACCTATGCTTTAAAGAGAGTAAATAATGTTTGGACAGTTACTAAAACAGACACTGAAACATCTTGGGGTGAAATACTTGGAACATTAACAGACCAAGTAGATTTAAAAAATGCTTTAAACGGAAAGGTTGGAACTACTGGCAACGAAACTATTGCTGGAATAAAAACTTTTTCAAGTATTCCAGTTCTACCAGCAACAAATCCAACAACAGATAATCAAGCGACAAGAAAAGGATATGTTGATTCATTAGTATCAGGAGCAATAGTATTACAAGGAGATTGGAATGCATCAACAAATACTCCAGATATATCAGGAACTACAAAGACTGGTTCGGCTTGGAGAGTAAGTGTTGCAGGAACAACAGATATTGGAGGAATCACAGATTGGGAAGTTGGAGATTTAGCAGTTAAGACAGCTAATGGTTGGATTAAAATTGATAACGAAGATATAAAGGCAGTTTGGGGTGGAATAACTGGAACATTATCTAATCAAACAGACTTACAAAATGCATTAAATCTTAAAGCACCATTGGATAGTCCATTATTTACTACATTAGTATCATTAGCAAATAATGTATGGGTAAGATTTGTAGATTACGCAGGAACGGGTTATATTAATATATTTAAGGGAACTATTGACGATGAAGTAGATGTCGCTTCTCAATTAAATGTAGGCACAATAGAAGCAGATTCAGATGCAGGAGCTGTTGCTTTATTTGATATGCCAGTTTCTGATGCTTCTGATGATGGAGCAGAAATGAGCGTTGCGATTAGAATAGATGCAAACGATATTTTGAAAGTAGGAGCTAAATCTGATGGTGCTGGTGGAGTTGATGGATTATTTATTCAGAATTACGGAGCTAACATTCAAAACATTACAGTAATAAATGGTTCAACTTATACAGTCCTTGAAAGTGATAATATTATTCATTCAACTTATTCAGCAACCGGAGCTCAAACAATAACAATCCCAACAGCTCAATTAGTTTCAGGCAGGATAATAGTCATTAAGGATGCAGGCGGAAACGCAAGTGTAAATAATATCACAATTGCAACGGAAGGAACAGAAAAAATTGATGGAAGTGATACAGCAGTAATTAACAGTAATTATGGCGTTATTACTTTATATAGCAATGGCAGTAATTGGTTCAAAATCTAAACATAATTTCAAAAGAAATAAAATATAAATAAAAATGATTAAAATATTGATAGATATAAGTTCTAAGAAATAGATTAAAATAATAATAGAAAATAATATGGGAAAAATTAACATCGGAAACTACTTCATAGACCCTCGTGATGGAACTCGTTATAAAACAGTTAAAATAGGAAACCAGATTTGGATGGCTGAGAACTTAAAATACTTGCCTTCTGTTTCTCCGTCAAATGTCGGTTCTGGGACAGACCCTTACTACTATGTTTATGGTTATCAAGGAACAGATGTCTCTGCCGCTAAAGCAACCAGTAACTACACTACCTATGGAGTTCTCTACAACTGGGAAGCGGCAAAAGCATCCTGTCCTAAAGGCTGGCACTTGCCAACCGACGGAGAACAACACATCCTAGACAACTATCTTACAACTGCTGGGGGGTCTTGTGATGCAAATAGAAATGGTGTCTGGGACTGTGACCCTGCTGGGACTCTTTTGAAAAGTGGTGGCTCCTCAGGATTTAATGCCTTAATGTCTGGCTACCGCACTGCCAATGGCTCGTTCTACGGTCTCGGTTCGTACACGCACTTCTGGTCGTCTTCTGCGTCTAGTAGTTCCCTTGCTTGGAGACGGGACTTGAGCACAAGCGGCTCCACGGTGGGCCGGAACTACTACAATAAGGCTTACGGTTTTTCGGTGCGGTGTCTCAGGGATTAGACTATTTGACTATTTTCCTTCTCCCGTTGAAGTTTCGTGAAACTTCAACACGGCCCCCCTCTTACAAGTCCTTTTGCAATGATTCTCTTGATAGGAGATGAAAAAGAAATTTGAGAGCAAACGATAAAAAAGTAAAAATAAAAAATATGGAAGAACAATTAAAAGAAAATACAATAAAATATACAAAAGAATATAGCGCTAATAATGATATTCTTATAGAAACATCTACACCAGATAAGATTGTAGCAGATGTAAAGACTTATGATATTAAGAGTATCAGAGAAGAAATTGCTAGGATAGATAATGCTATTGCTCAATGGGAAAGTAAAAAAGTTCCATTACAAGCAATTATAGATAAATATAACGAGATAGCATAAAATGAATATTGACCAAACAGCATTAACATACATAATTGGATTAGGAACAATATTAAGTTTCATATTCACTTGGTATAATTCAATTCGTAAGCCTCAAGAAAAGGGTGAAGTTAATGATGCTTGCTTTAATGAAAGATTGTCGTCATTAAGAGAAATGGTTGTTAATTTAAGAGATAATCATTTACACTCAATAGAAGAAAAACTTGATAAACATATGGCAGAAAATCAAAGAGATTCTATTGAAACAGCAAAACAAATGGCAAAGATTGAGACACTATTAAAAGAAATAATTAGAAAAAATTAGAGAAATAACAATTTTAGATAAGCTAAAGATTCTAAATAAGAAAACAAAATGAAAATATACAATGGTGCAATTATAGACCCAATAGACGAACGAGACTACCGAATTGAAGAAGTTGGAATGTTTGCTCCTGTCAATTGGATAGAGAAAAAAGTGATAAGACAATTTGAAGTTAAAGACCAATCGCAATCAGGCTCGTGCGTTGCCCAATCTGTAGCAAAAATACTTGCTATTGAAAATTATCGTGAAGAAGGAAGATACTTTCCTTTATCAGCAAGAGATTTATACACAAGGCGAACTAATGACGGAATGGGAATGAACTTCAGAGAAGCAATGAAACTTGGACACGAGAGAGGAATAACGCTTGAATATCTTATGCCCTCAAACGGAATGAATGAAAATGAAATGAATAAAGCAGATGACAGAACAACATTTACAGAAATGACAGGTAATATCTTAGCAGGTGGTAATTATATCTCAACGCCTTTTGATATAGATATTATCGCATCTATTATCAATCAAGGTAAGGGAGTGCTACTTGGTTTCAGGTTTGATTATAACGAGTGGGATTTAGAAGTCCCAGTAATCAATCCTAATTCAAAACTATCCTGTCATCACGGAGTTGCTGGAATTGACTTTACTATCAAAAACGGAAAGAGAGCAATTGTAATTGATGAGAGTTGGGGATTTAGAAATATAACTCAGAGATATATAACAGAAGATTGGTTCATAAACGGCAGAGTAACAGCAAGTTGGTATTTTGAAGATTTGCCTAATATCAACAATAAAGAGATGACTGAGGTTAAATACAAGTTTGATTACGACCTATACTTTGGAATGAGAAGTCCAGCAGTATCAAAACTACAAGAAGTTTTAATTTCACAAGGATACCTACATATTAAAGAGCCAACAGGATATTTTGGAAGTTTAACATTAGAAGCAGTTAAAAATTATCAGATAGCAAACAAGATTTCACCCATCTCTGGTTATGTAGGTCCACTAACTCGTGAAGTTCTAAATCGTAATAAGTAATAAATAAAAATATGACACAAAAAATAAAATCAACATTGCTAAGATTTGTAAGAGGTTTTGTTTCAGGAGCAATATCAGCGATGGTAGTTATCGCTCCTAATTCAATGAATGATTGGTCAGACCTTAGCACTTGGATCGGAGCATTATCATTAGCAGGTATATTTGGAGGAATTACAGGAGCATTACTGGCGATGGATAAATATATCAGAGACACAATGTCGGAAGGCAAAAATTAACGATTTAAGGCGATGAAAAGAAAGAAACGAGTAAATATACGAAAAGAAGGAGAAAACGATTGTAAGGCGGCAAAATACAAGGAAAAAGTGGTATATGGAATGACTTTTGATGTTTCATATCTACCAAAAGACATCAGAAAGGAGATTTACAAGGAAATGTTGCCTAAATAAAAAAGCCAACCACCCTCACCGGGACATAAGTTGGCACAAAATAATTTTTAGTTTCACTACTTCACTATGTTAGACGCAAAAAGCCAAAACGAGTTACATCACCGATTTGACAAAAATAACTGAATTGGGGGCTCGTGTAGAAGTGGTTTGTTCTTATAACCTGTAATGGAAGAACAACACGTGGGTGCAAATCCCACCGAGTCCACATAAGGAAACGACTATCTTATATATATGTCAGCACATAAATTATAAGCCACTACGTTTCGGCTATATGATTGACCATCATATATGATGACGATAATTCGTTGATTGCTGTGCTATCCTCACACAAAAAATAATACTTGGTCAGATTATGTGAGGGTAGCAATAATAATGGTAATTGTGGTGTAATGGAAACACGGCTCTCTGTGGAAGAGTTAATAGCAGTTCAATTCTGCTCAATCACCCAGCTCTTTTTTACGGGCTCATTGACAAGGTGATAATATGGAAATCGGAAACAAACTAATTTGTTTTCTAATAGCTTTCTTTTTATTGCTATTGGTTGTATCGCTTTATGAACAAAACTATCCAAGAGCATTGTATTGGTTAGCAAGTGCGTTAATCAATTGTGCTGTTCTCTTAATGGGAGGTAATTGAAATGAATAAGGCACTTTGCCCTATCTGTAAGGAAGTTAAATGGTGCAACAGGCATCATAAGTTCCCTCGTGCAGTATGGGGATATGGAGAAGAAAACAACAAAATCATTTATCTGTGCCTTGATTGCCACAGAATGATTCACGAAAAGATAAGAGAAAAGGAAAATGGGATACTTCAACTATTCCCAGAAATCTACATTGAGACATTAAACGACGCAATTAAAGGAGATGGTAAAAATGGCAAAAGAAGAAAGTGAACAGACCACCTTTATCTGGTGGGACGGAAAGCAAAAAAAGCTTTCTGACTTCTGTAAAGAACTTGGAATTGAACAGCCAAAAATGGCTAACAAGCCGAACAAAAAATCAGGATAGTATTATTCTATCCTGTTTTTAATTTGACAAAAAATCTGATTTTAATTTGACAAAAATAAAATGTGGTGTATAATGGAAATATAATTATAATCGTTGCAGATAATGAAAAGGGTATAACTACTTGCAACGAGGTTATACCCTTTTCCTTACCTCAATAAAAAATATGAAAAATGAAAATTATATAACTATTCAAGGTTGGATGATAAACGACCTCAATCTTAAGGGAAATGAATTGCTATTATATGCAATAATTTATGGATTTTCACAAAATGGTGAAGGAGAATATTACGGAAGTCAAAGATATATATCAAAAGCTATGAAAATATCTTTGCCAACAGTAAATAAATTAATTAATTCCTTACTAAAAAAAGGATTAATAATTAAAAAAGAAGAAAGCCATTATCAGGCAGTATTCAAAAGAGAAGAAACAGAGGTGTTAAAGAAAGTTAAACAGGGTGTTAAAGAAACTTTAACAGTAGGTGTTAAAGAAACTTTAACAAATAAATATAATACTAATAATATTATTAATAATAATAATATAACTTGCGAGGATAAACCTCGCAATGATGTTCAAGAGCTTTTAAGATTATTTTATGAGAACCTAAATCCTAACATAAAGTTTCAAAATAAAACATTAAGAGCAGATGCCGAGTTTTTAGTAAATCATTATCCTTTAGATAAACTGGAAACGATGATTTTATACATTAAAGAACATCAGGGAGAGCAATACTTCCCAACGATAACAACGCCAACTCAATTAAGAGAGAAGATGGCATCAATAATAAATCATAGAAATAGAGAAATTAAAGGAAGTAAAATTATAAAAATATGAATCAAGAAATAACAAACAAAACAAAATGCCTTTTAACAAGAGAAGGAATTGAAATATGGATTGATGATATTCAAGCAGAAAAAATATCACAACTGATTTTAACTGCCAAAGAAAACAAACTAATAGAAGTTGACGGCGAAACAATATCAGTCAATTCAATCTCAGGAATATACTCCGCTCAAAAAATTGAGGACCTAAGAAGAAAAAAGCAAGGACAATGGCAGTGCGAGTATTGTAAACGATGGCATCAAAAAGATGAGCAATGCGGGTGTGATGGAGGAAGATATTAAAACAAATATAATAAAATATAAAATTATGAATGTTATAAAAAAAGAAAATTACAAAGTGCCAGTTTTCAGTTGGTGTCCAGAAATAGAAGAAAACGCTATGGAGCAGATAGATAATTTAGTACGATTGCCGTTTGTTTTTAATAGAGTTGCTGTGATGAGTGATTGCCATAGCGGTTTCGGTATGCCAATTGGTGGAGTATTAGCAACTAAAGGTGTAGTCATTCCTAATGCAGTTGGAGTTGATATTGGTTGTGGAATGTGTGCTGTAAAAACTTCTTTAACTGAAATAGATACCGAAACTCTTAAAAAGATAATGGGAGAAATTAGAAAGGTTATTCCCTTAGGATTTAATAAGCACGATAATGGGCAAGATGAATGCTTAATACCATATCGGTTATTAAGCGAGATGATTGAAAAATATCCAGTTGTTTCAAAGGAGTATAATAATGCCTTAAAATCACTGGGCACTCTTGGAGGAGGAAATCATTTTATAGAAATACAAAAAGGTTCTGATGGATATATTTGGATAATGATACATAGTGGTTCTCGTAATTTGGGCAAACAAGTTGCTGACTACTATAATAAACTTGCTGTTGAATTAAACAGGAAATGGTTTAGTGATGTTCCTAAGGAATGGGAGTTGGCTTTTCTACCAGTAGATAGCGAAGAGGGACAATCATATATTAGAGAGATGAATTATTGTGTTGACTTTGCTTTAGCCAATAGACAATTAATGATGGATAGAATAATGGAAATATTCAAAAATATAATTGGTTCTGATTTTAATAATATAACATCTGAAGAGTTTAATGATGTTGATATTATAAACATCGCCCACAACTATGCTAAGATAGAAAATCATTTTGGAGAAAATGTTTGGGTTCATAGAAAGGGTGCAACACTAGCAACAGAAAATACAATAGGAATTATTCCTGGAAGTCAAGGAACGAAATCATATATTGTTAAGGGTAAAGGAAACAAAGAAAGTTTTATGTCTTGCTCTCACGGAGCAGGTAGAAAAATGAGCAGAACGCAAGCAATTGAAGAACTAGATTTAGAAAAAGAGATAAAGATATTAGATGACTTGGGGGTAATACACGGAATAAGAAATAAGAAAGATTTAGATGAGGCACCATCTTCTTATAAGAACATAGATGAGGTTATGGAAAATCAAAAAGACCTAGTAGAGATATTGGTAGAATTAACACCATTAGCAGTAATAAAGGGATAATAAGCAAACAGTTGGCTCGTTAAGATGCTGAAGCGAGCGATACAGGCACAGGTGTTTCGGTAGCATTCACGGTTTGGAACCGTGAGGGCGAGGTTCAACTCCTCGGTGCCTGACAAATAATTGAAGTAATGAAAGCAGTTATTAAAAAAATCATTTGACAAAAAAAATAATAAGAGTATAATAGAAGTATGAAGAACAACAAAAAAATACCAATAATCAAAGAATTATACGAGAAGGGAAATAGTGTGCTAGAGATAGCTTTAGCACTCCGAACAAGTCCGCAGTTGATTTATTACTACATCAAGAAACACGACCTAAAAGCAGATGTGGACAAAAAACATTTGACAAAAAAATAGGGGGGAGTATAATAAAGATAATAAAGGTCGTAAAAATAATTAAGATTAAATTAAGATTAAAAATTATGAACAAAGGACACTCAATAACAGAAACAGCAATAATGGCATCAGTGCTAATTATATTATTTGCTGTTTTTTTAATAGGATTAGACAAAGCGTTAGATGCTCAGGAGAAAGTAGAGTGTTATAGGTTGCAGGAACAGGCAAATCAGTATAAGAACTTCTTATACTCTCCAACAAATCAAGGAGGTTTTTACATAACCTCCCTTGAAAAACAAATGTGCGATTATCACGGAATCGTGATAGACGCACCTGTAAGATAAAAAGGTCAGCGAAAATAATTAAGATAACAATAAATAAAAAAATATGACAATAAACACATTTGAAAAAGTATTACTATTGCCTAAGCACGAGAAAATAACAGCTTCAATAGTTTGGAAGAGTGGGGCAGTTACGGAAAAAGGTAGAATAACGAATGAAGGAAAAAGTATTTTCATTTACAATCGGGGAAGTAAAAAATATGGGACGAGAATTAAAGAAGGGGACTTTTTAAGAGAAATAGAAAGGATTGAAATCAAAGAAAAGAGAGGAAGCGAAGCTGAAAGATGGCTTAAAAGTTGGAAGAAAGCAGAAAAGATGTTGGAGGAAAGCGGACTATGGTCTGATGTACTTCAAAATATAAAAGATGGGATTGAAATTGGGTTTGAAAAAATAGTAAAAGCATACAGGATTGACTTTGGTGACCTACCAAAAACTGAAGAAGGAACATATCAGGAAGAACAAAAAAGAAAAGAACAGCTTATTGGAGAAATAGATGAAAGATTAAAGGACCTTTTTATTAGGTGGCATATGAGCAGACCTGCGGTTATTAAGAAGATGAATTTTGGCTATAACAATGAAGCAATACTGGAAGAAATAAAGCAAGCATTAAAAGAAAAGAAAGAATACTCGGCAAGTGGTCGGAATAAATATGACATCTCATTTAATTATAGTCCAGAATTTAACAAAGCGTGGTATAGTGAAGAATACCGAAACTGTGGCAATGGTCATTATTACTTGGCATTGAATGCTACCCATGCATTGTTTTACGAGGACGATTAGTAATAACAAAGAAAGGTCGGCGATAATAATTAACATTAAATAAAATAAAAATATGACAAAAGAAGAATTGATTGAGCAATACGCTCACGATTTCAGAGGAATGGAGATGCCTGAAAATTATCTCAAAGTAGTATTAGAAAACTTCATTGAGGATTTACAGGAGTGTGTAATTGAAGATGAGGATGTAGGAGACCCTGAGAGGGAGAGATAAAAATAATTAAGAAATAATTAAGATAAAAAAAATATGGCAACTAAAAAAATAAATACAATAAACATTAGTGGATCTGAATACGCAAAAGTATCAGAGCGATTAAAAGAGTTTCATAAGACTTATAAATCAGGTCGGATTGAAACATCTTATAATCTAACGGAGTCAATGATTTGTTTCAAAACAATCATAACTCCTGATACAACTAATCCTGATAGATTCTTTACTGGACACTCTTTAGGAAAACTGACAGGAACGAAAGCATTTGAAAAACTGGAAACAATATCTGTTGGAAGAGCATTAGCATTCTTAGGACTACTTGCAGACGGAGAAATCGCATCTTACGAAGAAATGAGTGAGTATGTGATTGAGGAAGGAGAAAAATCAGCTGAGAAGTTTGAAAAGATAGAGAAACTAAAAAAAGAAGCAGATAAGATTAAGGACATAGATGAATTAAGAAAGTTCTATGCTAAAAACAGAGGAATAGGAAAGGAGTTTGATGATTTCATAGTCAACAAAAGCAAAGAGTTAAAAGAAAAAAATAAAGATGTAAAAAAAGAAAAAAAATGAAGATATACAAAGACATAAATCAAGGAAGTCCTGAATGGTTTGAAATAAGAGTGGGGAAGGTGACAGCTTCCCACGCTCAAGCCATAGGGAACAATGGAAAAGGATTAGATACTTACCTCTTAGAGGTAGTATCTGAGATGTTTTCATCAGCCCAAAAAGACCAGTACAGCAACGAGCATACTGAAAGAGGAAATGAGTTAGAGCCATTAGCAAGGTCAATGTATGAGTTGCAGGAAAATGTAGAAGTTGAAGAAATAGGTTTTGCTGAATACAATGACTTTGTCGGATGCAGTCCTGATGGACTTGTAGGAGACGATGGGATGATTGAAATAAAATGCCCTGATGATAAAACATATTTCAATTTACTAATGAACGAAAATATAGATAGCAGTTATATTTGG
>Ga0123326_1002589_pt1 | contig 13671 bp, 10 predicted proteins | sample BioC13SIPDNA_FD_89739 | JGI IMG/M metagenome (GOLD analysis project Ga0123326, IMG submission 89739) | Anaerobic biogas reactor microbial communites from Washington, USA - Biogas_R1_A C13 SIP DNA | ecosystem: Engineered > Bioreactor > Anaerobic > Unclassified | place: Washington, USA | collected...
GCACCGAGCTCTCGCCGGCTCTCGGGATCGGCGCTTTCGCAGAGAAGACCCTTGTCGCGGCAGGTCAGTGCACCAAGGTCGATGCCGAGGCGCGGGCCGCGGCTGTCGGGCTGCTCGGGTGCGGCGTGATGGCCGGCTTCGGCGCGGCCGTCAACACTGGTGGCGTGGGCCTCGGTGACAGCATCGCCGTCATCGGCTGCGGAGGTGTCGGCAACGCGGCGATCCACGGCGCGAAGGTTACGGGGGCGACGACGATCATCGCCGTCGATGTCGACGACCGGAAGCTGGAGCGGGCGAAGGCATTCGGCGCGACGCACACCGTCAACAGCTCGACCGAGGACGCCGTGGAGCGCATTCGCGAGCTCACCGGTGGCTTCGGAGCCGATGTCGTCGTCGAGGCGGTCGGCCGCCCGGAGACCTACGAGCAGGCCTTCTATGCCCGCGACCTCGCCGGCACCGTCGTCCTCGTCGGGGTTCCGACGCCGGACATGCAGGTGACGCTGCCGATGATCGAGATCTTCGGCCGAGGCGGGGCGCTGAAGTCGAGCTGGTACGGCGACTGCCTGCCGAGCCGTGACTTCCCGATGCTCGTCGACCTCTACCGCCAGGGACGCTTCGACCTCGATGCCTTCGTCACGGAGACGATCGGGATCGGCGACGTGGAGGCCGCCTTCGAGAAGATGCACCACGGCGACGTGCTCCGTTCAGTCGTCGTCCTGGACGACTGAGAGGGATTCAGCCATGACTGAGCTGCAGCTGCCGACCTCGCCCGGCGGGGTCCGCATCGACCGGGTCATCACGTCCGGGGTCTTCGAGCTCGACGGGGGCTCCTGGGAGGTCGACAACAACGTCTGGGTCGTCGGCGACGACCACGAGTGCGTCGTCATCGACGCGGCCCACGACGCGGAGGCGATCAAGGCCGCAGTCGGTGACCGCGTCGTCGCCTCGATCCTGTGCACCCACGGTCACAACGACCACATCAACGCCGTCGAGGCGCTCCAGGACCTCACCGGCGCAGAAGCGCAGATCCACCCCGACGACCGCATGCTGTGGAATGAGGTCATCGAGGGCGAGCCCGATCACGACCTCGCCGACGGGGACCGCATCATGGTCGGCGACGTGAGTCTCGACGTGCTGCACACCCCTGGCCACTCGCCCGGAGCGTGCTGCTTCTACGCACCCTCGCTCGGTGTCCTGTTCTCGGGAGACACCCTCTTCAACGGAGGGCCCGGCGCGACCGGCCGGTCCTACAGCTCCTTCCCGACGATCATCGCCTCGATCACCGACCGTCTCCTCACCCTGCCCGAGGAGACGATCGTCCTCACCGGTCACGGCGACCCCACGACGATCGGGGCCGAGAAGCCACACCGCCAGGAGTGGATCGACCGCGGTCACTGACCGGCCGTCCACGTCAGCGACACCCGAGGGCGCCGGTAGGCTTGACCGGGTGAGTCTGCACCTCTACGACACCGCTGCCCGCGAGCTTCGCGAGTTCACCCCGATCACCCCGGGGAAGGTCGGCATGTACATCTGCGGCCTCACCACCCAGGGGTCACCTCATATCGGGCACGTCCGTTTCGCTGTCGCCTTCGACGTGATCCGACGCTGGCTCGAGCGTGGGCACGGCTACCAGGTCAGCCTCATCCGCAACGTCACCGACATCGACGACAAGATCCTGGCGAAGGCGGCCGAGTCCGGTGAGGAGTGGTACGCCCTCAGCTACCGCAACGAGCGGGATACGAGCGAGGCACTGCGCCTGCTCAACGTCCTTCCGCCGACGTACGAGCCACGAGCGACCGGCCACATCCCCGAGATGGTCGAGCTCATGGAGACGATCGTCGAGAAGGGGCACGCCTACCCGGCCGAGGACGACAGCGGGGACGTGTACTTCGACGTGCGCTCGTGGCCGGAGTACGGTTCGCTGACGCGGCAGCGCCTCGAGGACATGGCCGACGCGGAGGACGCCGACCCCCGGGGCAAGCGCGACCCACGGGACTTCGCCCTGTGGAAGGGCTACAAGCCCGGCGAGCCGGTGACCGCCTCCTGGCCCACCCCCTTCGGGCGCGGCCGTCCGGGCTGGCACCTGGAGTGCTCCGCGATGGCGCGCAAGTACCTCGGCGACACCTTCGACATCCACGGTGGGGGCGTCGACCTGCGCTTCCCCCACCACGAGAACGAGCAGGCCCAGTCGCGGGCCGCCGGCCTGGGCTTCGCGAACTACTGGCTGCACAACGCGTGGGTCACCGTGCGTGGGGCCAAGATGGGCAAGTCCCTCGGCAACGCGCTCGCCGTGACCGAGCTGACCAAGACGGTGCGACCCATCGTCCTGCGCTACTACCTCACTGCCGCGCACTACCGCTCGATGATCGAGTACCACGAGGGTGCGCTGGAAGAGGCGCAGGCAGCAGTCGAGCGCATCGAGGGGTTCCTCACCCGCGCCCTGCCGGATGTCTCGAGCCTCACGCCGACCGGCGACGAGCAGCTTCCGCAGCCGTACGTCGATGCGCTCAACGACGACATCGGCGTCCCCGGTGCGCTCGCGGTCGTCCACGACACCGTGCGTGCCGGGAACGCGGCCCTCGACCGGGGTGACCGGGACGCGGCCCGGGAGGCCGCATACCTCGTCGTCGCCATGACCGACATCCTCGGGGTCAACCCGCTCGACCCGGCGTGGGTCGGCACAGGTGGCCAGCGCGACGATGCAACCGCTGCGCTCGACGCGCTCATCCAGGAGCGTCTGACCGCCCGGCAGAAGGCTCGCGCGGCGAAGGACTTCGCCACTGCCGATGCGATCCGGGACGAGCTCACGGCCGCCGGCATCGCCATCGAGGACACACCGAACGGTGCCCGGTGGTCGCTGGTCGGGCCACCGACTCGCACGCAGAAGACTCAAGGAGCCTGACATGGCCGGCAACTCATCGCGACGCGGAGCGATCCGCAAGGCCGGCTCGAAGAAGGGTGCGATCACCGGCTCGGGTGGTCAGCGGCGCAAAGGGCTCCAGGGCAAGGGTCCGACTCCCAAGGCGGAGGACAGGCCGTACCACAAGGCCCACAAGAAGGCGAAGGCCGCTTCCCGGTCCGGCTCCAAGGGCGGCGGCGGAAGGTCCAAGGATCCGCGTCGCGAGAAGGCCAGCAGCGAGATCGTGGCAGGCCGCAACGCGGTGCTGGAGGCGCTGCGGGCTGATGTACCGGCGGTGACGCTCTATATCGCCGGGCGGGTCGAGAGCGACGACCGCGTGAAGGAGGCACTGAAGATCGCTGCCGAGCGCGCGATCCCGGTGCTGGAGACGCCCCGCGGCGAGCTTGACCGACTCACGAACGACGCCGTGCACCAGGGTCTGGCGATCCAGGTGCCGCCGTACGAGTACGCACATCCGAGCGACCTCATCGACCCGGAGGCTCCCGGGGCGCCGCTCGTCGTCGCCCTCGATGGGATCACCGACCCGCGCAATCTCGGCGCCATCGTCCGCTCGGTCGCAGCCTTCGGAGGCCACGGCGTGGTCGTGCCGGCCCGGCGGTCCGCAGGGATGACGGCCTCGGCGTGGAAGACGAGCGCAGGAGCCGCAGCCCGCATACCCGTGGCTCAGGCGAGCAACCTGACCAGTGCGCTCAAGGACTTCCGCAAGGCGGGCTTCTTCGTCATCGGCCTCGACATGGACGGTGACGTCGAGCTCCCGGAGCTGGAGCTGGCGAACGAGCCGCTCGTCGTCGTGGTCGGCTCGGAGGGCAAGGGGCTCTCGCGCCTCGTCCGCGAGACCTGCGACCAGATCGTCTCCATCCCGATGTCGTCGTCGGTGGAGTCGCTCAATGCCGGACTCGCCGCGGGCGTCACTTTGTACGAGATCATGCGGCAGCGGAACCCGCGGCACTAGGATCGCAAGGCAACTGCACACGGTAGCCGCGACCCGGGGGAACTCCGGCCCGGCCGCGACCCCTCAGGAAGGACAGCATGTCTGACTACGGCACCAACCCGCCGCCCCCGCCCCCGCCGCCCTACGGCGGTCCCGCAGGTCCTATCGACCACCCCAAGGGCATCACGATCCTGGTCCTCGGCATCCTCTCGCTCGTCTGCTGCAGCCCCCTGGGCATCGCGGCCTGGCTCATGGGCAACACCGCGCTGAAGGAGATCGACGCAGCCCCCGGTCGCTACGGCAACCGGCAGATCGTCCAGATCGGCCGCATCCTCGGCATCATCGGCGTCGCCTTCCTGGTCCTCAGCGTCATCTGGATCTTCTTCCTCGGCGGCATGGCAGTGCTCACGAGCAGCACCGAGACGATGGGCTGACGAAGCAGCCTGTCCACGATCGACGATGACAACAAGCATGCTCGAGCGACCCGGTCAGCCCACGGCTGGCCGGGTCGCTCGGCTGCGAGCCCCGGCCCTGGTGGCGGCGAGTGCGGCGGCGGGCCTCGCATACATCGGGAGCGTGAGCCCCTACAGCGCCGGCGGCTACCCGCTCTGCCCCGTCTATACGCTGACCGGTCTCTACTGCCCGGGCTGCGGGACAGCGCGATGCCTGCACAGTCTGGTCACCGGCGACGTCGGTGGCGCGTTCGCGCGCAACCCCCTGATTCCCATCGTGATGGTGGCCCTTGCGGTCGCCTTCGTGCGCTGGGTCGTGCTGCGCTGGCGAGGGGAGCGGTTCACCTGGAACCCGCCGACCTGGCTGCCCATCACCCTCGGTGCTGGCGTGCTGCTCTTCGGCGTGCTCCGGAATCTCCCCGGACTCGAGTTCCTCGCGCCGTAGCGGGGTGTGCGTCGGGGCTCCGTCACGCACCGGACCGATGCCCGACCATCCGCGCATGGCCGTCCGAAGAGCCCTCCCGACGCGCAACTCATCCGTACGTCCACTTTCCCGGCACGGATTGGGAGTCCGCTCCCGGGCTGGCTACCGTCGGAGGGGCCTCCCCCGAGCAGTGCCCTGCGAAAGATGGTCCATCCATGTCTGTGTCCACCTCTGGTCGCCTCCGTGCCCGAATCTCGGGCTTTCTCGTGGCGGTGGTGGCATCCGGCCTGCTTATTGCCACTCCGGCGTCGGCGGACACCGTCACCGCAGCACCCTGCTGAGATCTGCAGCTGAGACCACTACCCCCGCCTACAACCGAGACCGGTTCGAGCACTGGATCGACGCTGACGCAGACGGGTGCAACACGCGGTACGAGGTGCTGATCGAGGAGTCGCTCACCGCCGTCACGGTTGGTTCCGGATGTTCTCTGACCGGTGGCACGTGGCTGTCGGTTCTCGATGGCGCGCCGGCCTCCAGCCCGACCGAGGTCGAGATCGACCACCTCGTCGCCCTGGCGGAAGCGTGGCGTTCGGGTGCCTCGTCCTGGACCGATGAGCAGCGGCGCGCGTTCGCGAACGACCTCGACGTCCCCTACGCGCTCCACGCGGTCTCCTCGGCCTCGAACCAGTCCAAGGCCGACAAGGACCCGGCAGAGTGGCTGCCCTCCAACGTGGACTTCCGCTGCGAGTACGCGATCTCGTGGTCCCTGGTGAAGTACCGCTGGTCCCTGGCCGCTGACCCCGCTGAGATCGCAGCGTTGGCAGGGTTGTTCGTCGATGAGTGCGGAGCCACCGAGGTCACCCTCCCGACGGTGATGATCGCCGACGAGCCTGCTCCCGACCCGGACCCGGACCCGGCACCTGAGCCGGACCCTGGACCCCAGACCGTGATCAGTGGGTTCCCGAATGGCCTCACCCGGCTGGCGGGATCCAACCGCTACATCACCGCGACCGAGCTCTCGAAGCGGTATGCCCCGGATGTCCCCGCTGTCTTCGTCGCGACCGGAACCAACTTCCCGGACGCACTGGCAGCCTCGGCCGCCGCGGCACTCGTCGGAGGACCGTTGCTCCTGACGCCGACGGCCTCCCTGCCGGTCGAGGTCAGGACGGAGATCGAACGGCTCAAGCCGCGCAAGATCTACATCCTCGGGAACACGGGAGCAGTCTCGGACGCCGTGGCAAGCACGTTGTCGGGGATCGCCCCGGTGGAGCGCGTCGGTGGCCCCAACCGCTACGAGACCGGCCTCGGCATCGTCAATGCCACCTTCTCGTCGGCGGAAACCGCCTTCATCGCGACCGGACGGACCTTCCCGGATGCGCTGGCGGCCACCGGGGCGGCCGGGGCTCAAGGCGCTCCGGTCATCCTCGTCGACGGGATGGGCACAACGGTGCCGTCGAGCACCCTGGCCACCCTTCAGCGCCTCGGGGTACAGAACGTCGTGATCGCAGGTTCGAACGGAGCGGTCTCGGACCCCATCGCCGCCCAGCTCACCAGGACCGGGTACTCAGTGACCCGCTACGGAGGGTCCAACCGGTACGAGACCGCGGCGCTCATCAACAACGCCTTCTTCTCCTCGGCCTCCAGCGACACGATGTTCCTCTCCACCGGCACGAACTTCCCGGACGGGTTGGCCGGCGGTGCGGTCGCCGGTCGCCTGGGCGCGCCTCTCTACGTCACCGATGGCACGTGTGTCCCTCCTGCCGTACGGAGCTCGATCATCAACCTCGCACCGGTCAAGCGGGTGGTGCTCGGGAGTGAGCCCACCGTCAGTGACGCGGCGGCTGCGAATCTCGGTTGCCTCAGCTCGCCCGTGCCGGCCATCTCCGGGACCGTTCGGGTAGCGAACACGCTGACGGCGATCGCAGGCACCTGGAGCCCCGGGACGTCCTTGTCGTACCGGTGGCTGGCGAGCGGGGCCGTCGTCGGCACCGGCACCTCTCTTGCGCTGACGTCGGCGCACCAGGGCAAGACCATCACGGTCCAGGTCACGGGCTCGCTGTCTGGGTATGCCACCGTCACCCGCGTCTCGAAGGCCACGGCCGCAGTGGCGCCGGGAACCCTGACCTCCTCGGTCCCGACCATCTCGGGGACGCTCGAGGTCGGGGCGGTGCTGACGGCGAATCCAGGCGTGTGGACGAGCGGGGCCGCCCTGTCCTACCAGTGGTACGCCAACGGTGTGGCTGCCGGCATCGGCAGAACGCTGACGCTCACGTCCTCGCACCAGGGCAAGGGCATGACCGTGCGCGTCACCGGAACGCTGGCCGGGTACACCTCCGTTGCACGCACCTCCGCCGCCACCTCGGCAGTCAAGGCGGCCCCTCCGCGGTACTCGGGCTACGTGACGGCCGGTGCCTTCTGTGCGAAGGAGTACGCCGGCTGGATCGGCTACACCGTCACCGGGGTGAAGATGATGTGCAAGACGAGCGCGACGGACACGCGGCTGCGCTGGCGCGCCGTCTGACCGAGCCGCCGCTCAGTCGTCCCAGACGATGACCGGCATCTCCACGGTGTCGACCCCGACGACGGCCTGCTCGTCCGGCTTTGTCGGCAGGACGTTGCGGAGGTAGTCCTCCTTGACCTCCGAGAGCGGGATGTCCCGCTGCTCGCGCTCCGACATGTACCAGCGGTGCTCGAGGAGCTCGTGGAAGAACTCGGCCGGCTCCAGCTTGCGACGCAGCTCCGGGGGAACCGAGCGGACGAGCGGCTCGTAGACCTCGCGGAGCCAGTCGAAGGCCACGCTCTCCTCGCTATCGCCCTGGCGCTGTAGCGCGGCGCGGTACGAGTCGAGGTCGTTGAGCAGGCGCCGGGCCTGGTTCTCCCGGGCGTCGATGCCGGTGAGGCGCAGCAGGCGACGGGAGTGGTGGCCGGCGTCGACGACCTTGGGCTGGATCTGGATGGTCGAGCCGTCGATGTCGGTGGTCATGGCCAGCTCGCCGACGTCGAAGCCGAGCGCATTGAGGCGCCGGATCCGGTCATCCACCCGCCACCGCTCGCCGGTGTCGACGATCTCGGTGTCGGTGAGCGCGCCCCACAGCTCCCGGTACCGGGTCATGATGCGCTCGCTCACCTCGACCGGGTCGCGGTCCTCCTGGAGCAGCCCTCCGGCCTCGAGGTCCATGAGCTCACCGGCGATGTTCACCCGGGCGATCTCGAGGTCGTGCTCCCGCTGACCGTCAGTAAGCTCATGGTGCAGCTCACCGGTCTCGGCATCGACAAGGTATGCGGCGAAGGCTCCCGCGTCACGGCGGAAGAGGGTGTTGGACAAGGAGACGTCCCCCCACCAGAACCCTGCGAGGTGGAGGCGGACCAGGAGGACGGCGAGCGCGTCGATCAGTCGGCTCGCGGTCCCCGCCCGCAAGGACTGGCTGTAGAGGGCGCGGTAGGGGAGAGAGAACTGCAGGTGGCGGGTGATGAGGCATCCGTCAAGGGGCTGGCCGTCCTGGCTCACCCGTCCGCTGACGATGGCGAACGGCTCGACGCAGGGCAGGTCCAGCCGCTCGAGGTTGCGGAGCATCTCGTACTCCCGGCGGGCCAGCTCGGTCTTGATCTCCTTGATGGCGAGGACGCGGCCGGAGAGCCTGACGAAGCGCACGACATGGCGCGAGATACCCCGGGGGAAGGCCGCGAGGAGCTCCTCCGGCCACTCCTCGAGCGGAACCGACCAGGGCAGGTCGAGCAGGGCAGGGTCCGGCCGGGCGGCGGTGATCTCGAGGGCCACGACGACTTCCTTCCTGGTCGGTGGGTGCTCGAGTCCGGATGAGGACACGGAGAGCGCGTCAGCGGTGGGCCGGTTCCCGCCTCCGCCCACCGCTGACGCCTTCAGGGACCTGACATCCGCAGCCGAGGTCTGGCGGAGTGCGTGTCAGAACAGACGCTCGCCGCTCTCCTTGTGGAAGACGTGCAGGTGCTCAGCCTTGGGGAAGACGAAGATCCGGTCACCCTTGTTCGGCACCCTGCGTCCGTCGACGCGGGCGATGAACGGCCGCTCGCCACCCTCCTCGCTGCCCTCGAGGACGATCCTCTCGTCCACCGGGCGGCCATAGACGTAGGCGTCGGCGCCGAGCTCCTCGACGACATCGACCTCGATCTCCAGACCGTCGTTCTCCTGCCGGACCTCGACGTCCTCGGGGCGCACGCCGACGATGACGGTCTTGCCAGCACGCTCGAGAGCCTCGCGCTCGATCGGGACCTTGTGGCTACCGAAGTCGGCGCCGCCCTCGCTGACCGGGAGAGCGACGAGGTTCATCGCCGGTGAGCCGATGAAGCCGGCGACGAAGAGGTTCGCGGGCTTGTCGTACATCTCGCGGGGGCTGGCGACCTGCTGGAGGATGCCGCGGTCGAGGAGGGCGATCCGGTCACCCATCGTCATCGCCTCGACCTGGTCGTGGGTGACGTAGACAGTGGTGACGCCGAGCCGGCGCTGGAGCGAGGCGATCTGCGTGCGGGTCTGGACGCGGAGCTTGGCGTCGAGGTTCGACAGCGGCTCGTCCATGAGGAACACCTGGGGGGATCGGACGATCGCCCGGCCCATGGCGACGCGCTGACGCTGACCACCGGAGAGGGCCTTCGGCTTGCGCTCGAGGTAGGGCTCGAGGTCGAGGATCTTCGCGGCCTCGAGGACGCGCTTGCGGATCTCGTCCTTCGGCACGCCCGCGATCTTGAGTGCGAAGCCCATGTTGTCCGCCACCGTCATGTGCGGGTAGAGCGCGTAGTTCTGGAACACCATGGCCACGTCGCGGTCCTTGGGCGAGAGGTTCGTGACGTCGCGGTCGCCGATCCAGATCCGGCCCTCGTTGACCTCCTCGAGGCCGGCGAGCATACGCAGGGCGGTGGACTTGCCACATCCCGAGGGCCCGACGACGACGAGGAACTCGCCGTCGTGGATCTCGATGTTGAGCTTGTCGACCGCGGGGACCTCGGAGCCCGGATAGATCCGGGTCGCGTGGTCGTACTTCACTGTTGCCATGGCGTCATTGCCTTTCCTGAGCCGGCAGGTACGTGCCGGACGATCCGTTGCACAAGGATGCACCGCTCACGGCGCAAGCGGTTTCGCCAGTATGCCGCGCGATCGTGCGATTGCCTAGGGCATCGGTCACGTCGGCGACGCCTTGACGTGCAGTGTGAGAGCAGGGTCACCGGACCCGATCTCTGGCGCCGCGTGTCCCCGACCACTAGGGTCTGATCCAACACCGGATGCTGACAATCGGGGCGGGCCGAGCACGCCGGGCGAGTCTTCGCCGCTCCCGGCAGTCGCTGCCAGCCGGTCCGGGCCGAGGGTAGGAGCAAGACATGAAGATCGCCGAAATCGTGCGCACCAAGGGAACCAAGGTAGTCACGATCCGCTCCGACAAGACCGTCAAGGAGCTGCTCGCGCTGCTTGCCGAGCACCAGATCGGAGCCGTGGTCGTCTCGGACGACGGAGAGACCGTGTCGGGGATCGTCTCCGAGCGGGACATCGTGCGCCATCTCCACTCCACCGGCGCCGAGATCCTCGATGGTCCGGTCTCGGCCATCATGACCCACGAGGTGTTCACCTGCACCCACGACCTGCAGCTGGACGACCTCGAGCACACGATGACGGAGCGCCGGATCCGGCACGTCCCCATCGTCGAGGGTGGTCGGCTGCGGGCCATCGTCTCCATCGGCGACGTCGTCAAGCACCGCATCAACGCGCTGCAGAGCGAGCGCGACCAGCTCGTCGGCTACATCAACCAGTAGCCGCTTCCCCGGCCTGACCCTCGGTCGCGGGCACGCGACCCGCTCGGGTCGTGTCGCGCGCGATGTTGGGCGGGCGCGGCCCCGGGCCGTACCGTGGGGTCATGGAGACCGAGGTGATCGGCGGCGACGAGCCGCCCCTGGTCGAGCACTCGCGGCTCGGCCCCTATCGCCTCGTCCAGCAGCTCGGCGAAGGTGGCATGGGGGTGGTCCACCTCGCCCTCGACCGACAAGGCAAGGCCGTCGCCATCAAGGTGCTGCGGCCGCACGTCGCGCACGACCCGGACGCGAGGGCCAGGCTCGCCCGTGAGGTCGACACCCTCGAGCTCATCCGGCACCCCAATGTCGCTCCTGTCCTCGACGCCGATCTCGAGGGGCCGCGACCGTACCTCGTGACGAAGTACGTCCCCGGTCCACCCCTCGACGACTACGTCGCCGAGCACGGTCCGCTCCGTGGTGAGGAGCTCACCCGGCTCGCCGACGGACTGGCCAGCGCCCTCGAGGCGATCCATGCCGCGGGGGTCATCCACCGCGACGTCAAGCCGGGCAACGTCCTCATCGTCGACGGGGACCCGGTCCTCATCGACTTCGGAATCGCCCACGCCGTCGACGACATCCGCCTCACGATGACCGGCCTCGTCATGGGCACCCCCGGGTACCTTGCTCCCGAGATCGTCGAGGGGGCCGACGTCTCAGAGGCCACCGACTGGTGGGGCTGGGCAGCGACCCTCGCCTTCGCCGCCACGGGACAGCCGCCGTACGGCCGGGGCCCGATGGAGGCGGTGCTCGCCAGGGTGGCCCGGGGAGAGGCCAACCTGGGTGGCACCGACCCGGACCTGCAGCCGCTCCTGCGAGCCGCCCTCAACCCCCACCCCGATGCGCGGCCCAGCAACGAGGAGGTCATCGAGGCGCTCCGCAGGTATGCGGCGGGCGAGCCGGTCGATGCAGGAGCCCGGTGGTCGGAGCCCACCGAGGTCATTGAGCACTCGCGGACCAGCGCCGGCGATCACGGAGATCCTCCTCCGCCTCCGCCGCCCCCACCGTCACGGGAGGACGACGACCGCTGGCGCGGCGCATACCCACCCGTCGCGAACGAGGTGAGCGACTGGGAGGCGGCGAGCTCCGCGCCCCTCGGCGTCGACCCGCGCATCGGGCGACCGAACCGCTCAGGCGAGATCGCTGCAGCCGCAGGGATGCTCACCGCGTTGGGGATGGCCGCGCCGCTGTTCGCGGTCGGACTGTTCGTCACCCTCGGTGCCGTGGCCCGCACGGCGGACCGGTCGGTGACGAGCCTCATCCTGCGCCGGGCCGAGCGCGGGGTGCGCAAGTCCGACGTCCCGTTGGCCGTCGCCGCGAGCCCGCTCCACTTCGTCCTCGGGCTGCTCGGCTCGGCAGTGTTCTCCGTCATCCCGCTCATCGTGGCGGTCGGGGTGATGTTCACCGTCGCGTTCGCCCTGTCGACCTCAGCCGGCGGGGTCATCGAGCCGATCCAACCGCTCCCGCTGGCGGCCGGGGCGCTCAGCGGGGTGCTGGCGGCCTGGTGGGGGCCGGGTGGCGCGAGCCTGCGCCGCGGCACGCGCAGCATCATCCGCGGGGTGACGCCGACCCAGGTCGCCCGGCAGGTCTATCTCGCGGTGCTCGCGGTCATCGTCATCGGGACGCTCGTGTGGTTGTTCGGCACCGGCCCCGGTCAGCCGACGTGGTGGCCCGCCGCCGGACCCCCGCAGCTGCCATGACCCGGTGGGGAGCGCCTCGTGACTGAGCGGTCCACGCCCGACGACGCGGCGACCCGGGCAGCCGATCACGACGACGAGGCTCCTCATCCGGACCTGGAGGACCTGGAGGCGCCGGCGGACACGTCGGCCGACGAGGACGGCGCCCCGGCCGAGGAGCGACGGGCGTTCTGGCAGGGCGACACCCCGACCGAGCCCATGCCGATCGTCGAGCGACTGCGGCACACGCCGTACCGGCTGAGCCGGCCCGCAGAGCAGCTGCCGGTGATCGACACGGAGGAGCAGGCGGCCGTCGAGGCGATGGACTTCGCGCTGCGCCTCGGGGAGCTCATGCTGCGCAGTGGCGCGGCCGCCTCGAGGGTGGAGGCGAGCGTCATCGCGGTCGGCGCCGCCGCAGGGCTGCGGCGACTGGACGTCGACATCACCCTCCAGTCGCTGCACATGCAGTGCGTGCTGCGCGGGGGCAAGACCGTGACACGGCTACGGGTCGTCCAGGGCGCTCGGCACGACTTCGCCCGACTCGACGCGATCCACCAGCTCGTGGACGAGATCGTGGCGCACGGGTGGGACGCCGCGCGAGCCCACCGCCAGCTGCGCGAGCTCCGGACGAGGCCACGGACCTGGTCGCAGGACGTCGTGCTCGTCTCGACGGGTGTGCTCGTCGGCGCGGTGACGATGATGCTCGGTGCCGGGTGGGTGGCCGTGCTCGTGGCCGCCGCCTCCGGGATGACCGTGCACCGGCTCACACGCTTCCTCGGGCGGCACGGGTACCCGGAGTTCTACCAGATGGCCTTCGGCGCCTTCGTCGCGACGTCGATCGCGTGGATCGCCTACGCACTGGGGGTCAACACGCCGGTTCCGGTCAGTGGCTCGGACTTCGCCTTCATGGTGGCCGGGGGCATCGTCATCCTCCTCCCCGGTCGGGCGACAGCGGCAGCCGTCGAGGACGTCATCTCGGGCTACCAGGTCACCGGCGCGGGACGGATCCTCGCGGTCATCCTCAACACGTCCGGGCTGACGGTGGGCGTCGGTGGGGCGCTCACCGCGACGCTCACTCTCACCGACCTCCTCGGGCGGGACTTCGTCTCGCCGGAGGTGCTCGACCTGCGCTCCTTCGTCTCGCCGGGACCGGCGACCTTCATCGGGGCCTTCATCCTGGGCATGTCGGCCGCGATCAACGCGCAGGCGCGGAAGCGACTGATCGTGCCGATCGGGCTGCTCTGTATGACGGGAGTCGCCATCTCGCGCCTGGTCACCGAGACCTTCGGGCTGGGCATCACGATCGCGTCGGGCGCGGCCGCCGTCGTCATCGGGGTTGTCGGGCGTCTGCTCGCGTCCCGCTTCCACTCGACCGCGATGACGTTCCTCGTACCGGCGAGCTTCGGACTCCTCCCCGGTCTGGCGATCTTCCGAGGGCTCTACGAGATGGTCTCCGC
>Ga0123326_1002615_pt1 | contig 13574 bp, 12 predicted proteins | sample BioC13SIPDNA_FD_89739 | JGI IMG/M metagenome (GOLD analysis project Ga0123326, IMG submission 89739) | Anaerobic biogas reactor microbial communites from Washington, USA - Biogas_R1_A C13 SIP DNA | ecosystem: Engineered > Bioreactor > Anaerobic > Unclassified | place: Washington, USA | collected...
CAACCGCTGAGCTAAGGGCCCGCTCCTTGGATACTCGAGAGCCTGTGGAACCGCTCAAACATCCCAAAGATTTTTGTGTAAGTCCAATGTGTAAGTCCCCGGAATATTTTCCGCGGATCCGCATCCTTCCATATCCCGAAACCATACAAGAGACTTGAACCTTATTTCTGTTCGGTTCATGCTGGGGTTCCCATACAGACATCCCAGGTAGCGCAACAAAGCATTTCACATCTAAGATAGCCCCACGCGACCCATGGAATCCGAAACAATCGAATACAAAAAATCACTCGCCGATCTCAGCTCGGGCCTGCATTCGATTGCCGCGATTCTTAACAAACACGCGGCGGGCGAGCTCTGGTTCGGAGTCAAGAACGACGGCCAAGCCGTGGGCATGGAGGTTTCGGATACGACCCTGCGCAAGGTATCTCAAGCGATCGCTGCCCACATCGAACCACGCATCTACCCTGAGGTGTCAACCGTGGATCTGCAGGGCAAGTCCTGCATCCGCATTGCCTTTTCGGGCAACGAAAAACCCTATTTCGCGCATGGCCGGGCCTATATGCGGGTCGCCGATGAAGATCGCCAGCTATCCGCAAAGCAACTCGAAGCACTCATCATTCGGAAAAACCGCAATCATCTGGGCTGGGACGCTGAGCCAATTACTGATACTGCATTTACACCCGACGTGGCCAAGCTCCGCGCCTTTGTGAACCGTGCGGGTTTGCCATGGGTCAATGCCACAGATGCCCTTAAAAACCTCGGTCTGCTCGCGGATGGGAGCTACCTCAATGCTGCACGGGTGTTTTTTTCAAAATCTCCACCGCTCACCCTTCGCTGTGGGGTCTTCGGCACATTGACTACTTCCACTATTATCGACCAACACGATTTCCAGGGCGACATCCTCTCGTTGATCGAAGAAGCAGAGAAATACATTCTCAAGAACATCCGCATCGGCATGAGGCTTGAGGGCCTCGTGCGCGTGGACGTTCCCGAGATCGATCGCGAGGCATTTCGGGAAGCGATCATCAACGCCTTTTGCCACCGTGACTACCGTGACCCGGACGAAGTCCGCATTGCCATCTTCCCGGATCGGGTCGAAGTCCGCAACCCCGGCACCCTTCTCGAAGGGCTCACCCTACGCAAGCTGCGCACCTCGACGGTGTCGCGCCGCCGCAACCCTCTCATCGCCGACCTGCTGCGCCGCATCCATCTCATCGAAGCTTGGGGTCGCGGCATTCCCCTTATTCTCGACAAAGCACCCGATGCCCGTTTCACCCAGGTTGCGGGAACCTTTGTCGCATCATTTCCCAGAGTTCCTGCTTCAGAGGTCAGTGCGCCCGAGTCACGGATCGAGCCGCAGAGCCCCACCGTCCCAGTCACCGACCCAGTCGCCGACCCAGTGCAAAGACTCTTGCTCGCGCTTGCCGATGGCGCAATGGCCCCCTCCGCCCTATGGGAACGCCTCGGGCTCAAACACCGTCCCACCTTCAGGGAAAATTACCTTCATCCCGCGCTTTCACAAGGTCTCATCGAACGCACGATCCCCGACAAGCCCAACAGCCGCTTGCAGCAATACCGCCTCACGCCGAAAGGCCGCGCCCGTCTCAGTTGAAACCCATTTCCCATTTTGGATTCCCGTATCCACCTGATCGTCTCCGGAAATCATTCCATATTTATCACCCGACCCGACCCGCCATGATGTCCACCCGACATTCGAGTCCACGAATGGGTAAGTCTGAGTAAACCCTTGCCTGTGATTAGGGAGGATAACAGGTAGATCCAATATTCGGAAACCCGGATAAACCATCGCCAGGGTCTCTGAATACCAGATCGTTGGAAGAAATTTTGTCTCTCATGCGGATGAGTGGGGACGCTCATCCCTACCTGCAACGGGCGTTCCCATGGTAGGGCGAACCGTCCCCGGTGAGCCGCTTCTTACCGAAAGCCCGAACGTATCCTACCTTCCCAAAGCCCTCTTCCGGAGGGGGTGGCTTCAGCCATCCTCTATTGCCCAGACGCCAGCAGCACCCCCCCTAGACCCACGCGGATGAGCGGGGACGCTCATCCCCTACCCGCAACAGCGCTCACCATGGTAGTGGGCTACGGGCCTTGGTCATGAGCTTCGTCGAATGGCTGAAGCCGCAGCCTCCGGGGCAACAGCCATCCCATAGCAGCGGGAGCATCCCTGCTCGCTCCCCGACCCTTCCGTTTTCTCAGGCTGACGCACAGACAGCACAGACACGACAATGCGGGTTTCGTCACAGCAGAAAAACTAATCCAGTTTTCTATTGGGGCGGATGATCCGGGAACTGATGCGTCAAAGGGAGATCACAACTTGTGGGAAGTGAGAAACTCCACCGGAGTCATGACAGGAAGAGTCGACATCCGGAAATCCCGGATGTTGCGGGTCACGATCACGTGGGCTCCCTGATTCACGGCCACAAAATACTGTATTCCGTCCTCGAGATCCTCAAAACCCGATGCCAACGCCTGCTCCAGCTCACGGTCGCCGAACGGACATACACGGAGCAAAAGCCTCAGTTTTGCGATCACTTCCCTCGACGTTGAAGCGCCCGCATGCCGTGAGAAGACATAGTGGCAATTGGCCACCACCAGGGATGATGTTAGCCCATCGATCTGTCCCCTCTCACTCAAGTTCATTACAGCGGATGCTGATTCAACGAACCCACGGCGCCCCATCACACAATCCAGAATGACATCACTGTCGAGAAAGACCCGCATTACTCAAAACGGGATAGCTTTGCTTCTTCGATAAGCTGTTTGGACGACTTTTCTTCCGCGTCCGGATCCGCGATCCGGATGCTACCGATCAGCTCCGAAGTCAACTGCCCAAGTGGAAAAGGCACCCGCTCATCCAAATCATCGGAAGCAGAAACCAGTGCCAAGTATTGCTCAACCATCTTTGACACCGACTTATTGTGTCGCCGGGCGTATTGCTTGGCTGTGCGGATCACTTGCGGTTCAATTACCAATGTCAATTTAGTACCCATTGCCCCAATGAAACCTCCTTCACGTAAAGATTCACGCAAATTCGCACGTGTCAAGTCTCGCATGGAATTCATCCCCCGCTCCTACAGTAGCGGGAGCATCCTTGCTCGCGCCGTTCTTCCAATCGACGCCCCTCGAATGACGAGCATTTGCTCCCCCTACCTTGAAGAGGGCTACGCCACCCGCACCAAGGTAGGGCGAGGTGTCCGCACCTAGCCGCCGATTCGAAACCGGACAGCACGGGAGCGGTTTGCGGCTTATGGGCGACCGATTTCGACCTTTGATACGAAATGGACGCCACTGGCGGAGATGCCGTCAACATGGAAGGTGTATTCCGTGCTGGATTCCACCCGGATGTGCACTTCTCCGAGGAGTTGGATCTCCTTCTGGATGTGGATTGAAATTGAGGAGACAGAGGGGAACCGACCGAGATAAAGGGAGAGGGCATCGACGATCCAGTCGAAATATCGGGTGTTGTTCACATGCCCGTTGGGATCCAGATCACTGCAATAGGCGCGCCGCACACATACTTCCACCGGGGCATCCAACGACCCGACCCGGGAGGGGGAATCCGAACCGATAGCCTCCACCGGGCGAATCTGCATCCGCTGAAAGGCATCATGGGGTTTGGCCGGGCGGCGAGTGTTGGTATCCAGTAGAAACCAGGAACTGCTGGCCTTAAGGAAGGGTTCAGCAGATCCACGCCGCGAAATCCGGAAGTCGCGGTAGGCTTGCATCCGGTCGAGTTTCCTCGGCCAGGTTTCGATCCGGATGGTTTCGCCCCAACAGGGAAGTAGACCACAGACCTGCAGTTCAAAGCGCGAGAGCACCCATGTACGATCGATCTTCAGCAACTGTTCGTAACCCACTCCCAGCAAACCGGCGTGATGGTAAGCCGCATCTTGCATCATTCCAAGCAGGGCTGAAAAACGGATGCGTCTATCCACTCCGACATCCCATGTCGGAACCATCGCCTCCTCGATGTGCAATGACTGTGATTCCATCAGCACAATGGTCAGGACCGCCTACGAAAATTCTGGCAGCAAAGCCAAACGAGAAATGATCTATTTCTTCTCACGCCAAGGGCAACTACTCAATCAGGAGGAAGTCGAAAGCAGCTCGACGTGCCGGCCGATGCGTTCGTCCAGAAAATCGACGAACAAGCTCTCGTGTTTTTGAATGACTTCTGTCAAAGCCTCCTTGAAGGGGATGCCGTTCGGCCTGCGTCCGATAGAAAAAACCGGGGCGAACATCCCCTCAAGTAATTGTCTGCCGACTTCATGGTCGATGAAAGATCCCTCGACATCCTTGAGCGTGGTTCGTGCAAGTTCTTCGATCGCATCCCGCTCCAACGAACAGGGGATCGGATAGCTCCGCATTCCGTGATTCTCGAGACAAAACGCCGCAATCTCGTTGAAAAGAGTCGGATGCTTCCGGACGACGACACGCAATCCCTCGAGGTAGCTCGTGCCGGAAACCTTAAAATGCAATAGGTTCCCACAAATCAGACCAATGGAAGGCAGGACTCTGAATTTGTCGTCCCCATGGTGAATTGAAACCTTATATGGGCCTTCGTGGTAGGCCACGGCAACATGAGCCTTCATGAAGCGTTCGACCTGCTGACGGGTTCCGCGGAAATCCACGACACTCTCCCATCCGATTAACATACGGGGAGCAAAACTCGTGATCGTATGACCCTTCTCCTTCAGTAACTCCACGACAAACATATGCTCCTCCGCAGTTGTCGGGGAAGGAGAAGAACTCAGGCTCAGCTCCACCTCGTATGTATCCCTGCCTGGCATCCGGTCAGCCAGCGCGGACATGAGCGCATCCGCTCGCGCGATGGCGCGGCCGAATTTTACCGCAAGCCGCATCAACTTCTCTTTTCCGAGCTGAATCACAAGCAGTTCAGACACTTCAAAGGGTTTATCCAGAAAACGTTCGCAGAGAGCGTCCCATTGGATGATCCCTTCTTTTGACAATCCCTCACACAAACTTGCCAAAGCATCCTTGGAAAGGTCGTCCGCATCGCTGAACACCTCTTGGGACACGTCAACCGTGAAAAGACTGAATCCTGCATCCTTTACCCACTCGATATCATCGACAGAGCGAATCCCATCGATATTGGCAGCCCAACGATTCGGATACCGCGCCTTCTCCAGTGCCTGCCGGGCGGCAATCACGACATCTGAAGGTTTCCGCATGGTGCCACGGATCTCGTCGACGTGCTGTTGGGCAAACGCACCCATAAACGTGCATCGATAGGATGCCTGAATGTGGCCGGCACCAGCCAACCCCCACCGGTCACCAAAACCAAGGGTGCGCTGAGTATCCGTGAAACAGGGCTTGGGAAATCGCATCATGATGGTGATTGATGTAGGGGACCGATTGGAAACATGCAATATCACATTTTTCTCGTGAAATGACTGGCAATACAGCCTTCTTGGCATACGATTGTTTTGTCCCTTTCTCTATCTCACCTGTCCATGCGGATCTCCACGGATATACCCCTTTATCTGAGCGCGTCGCCAAAGGCGACAAGGATGGCCGTATGCGGGTTGGTGTTCAGTTTTTTCTTCAACAACCATCAATACCCATGAAAAACCGATCCATGTGCTTCACGGGTCTAATCCGCATTGCCGGATTATTCCTCGTTCTCCCCCTGCTGTCTTCGACCACAATGGCGCAGCGCTCCCCGGTGATCATTCCCGGGAAAGACACCCTACCGCTACGGGTTCTTACGCGGCCGTTCTCATCCGTATATGAAACAGCGCAGGAGGACGCAGCAATTGTGGAGGAAAACCTGCCGGCATTTCAGCCGTTGTATGTCTACACAGCGCCACAGGTGGACGACTTTGATGGACAAACAGGATGGTATGAAGTCGGAAGTGATGACAAAGGAACCGTCCTTGGATGGATGCGAGCCGAGGATGTCATGGAATGGAAACAGGCCATGTGCCTCGCATATACCCATCCGGAAGGCCGTCAACCGGTTTTGATGTTTGGGAAACGGGATAGTCTCTTTGATCTCCTTCAGGCATCCGATCGGGCGGAGCAAGCCGAATCGCTTTTGAACACAGCGACATCCGGTGAAATCCCCGACGATTTTCCCTTGATCTCGATGGAACCCAAGCGGGCGGTTTTCATGTTCATTGAAGAACAGTTTTATCTGCTTCCGATTCTTAGCCACGAACCCATCGAACTCGACGGCCGCGAAGGTCGCCTTCTCCAACTCGCTGCAGCGACCACCGCCAAAGGCGGGCGCGGCAAAACCACACTCGAGGACAAAGCGTTCGTGGAAAGTGCTGCGATTGCATCGACTGAGAGCAAATCCGTGCAAGACCTCAAGATTGAGCTGGTTTACGTGATCGATACGACGGCGAGCATGCAGCCTTTCATCGAAGGAACGCTTCGCGCTATTGAGAAAATGGCAGGTTCGATCGCCGGCGATCCGGACATCGCGGATAACGTGCGTTTCGGGATGTGGGCCTTCCGTGACTCGCTCGAAATCGAAGGCATCGAGTATCTCACCAAGAATTATACTCCGGAACTTCAGGATGCGACAGCGTTTGCAGCAACCCTCGGTTCGGTCGCTGAAGCCAAAGTCGGAAGCAAGGGCTTTCCAGAGGATGTCTTCTCCGGACTGGACAAGGCCATTGCGGAAACCGCATGGAGCGAAGACGCAATGCGCTTCATCGTCCTGATTGGTGACGCACCATCGCACACCAAAGGTGAAGCATGGAACGCATCCGGAAAGGGATCCGAAGAAATCAGCCAACTCGCAAAGGACAAGGGAATCTACGTATTCTCCGGGCATCTACGCGATTTCTCTGACCCGCGGAAGGAAGAGTTTTTTGATCTGACCGAGCAGCAGTTCCGCAAGGTATCCGAAAACCGTGATTATGCATCCACGGGCCGCGAAGCCTACTACTCGCTTCCCGCGGATGATCCGGCCGCATTTGATGCGATGTCCGACACGCTCCTCAACGCGATGAGGGATCTACTGTCCGCCGCCCGCAAGCAGGGTTCGGTTGAGGAAGTGGTCGCCTTCACCGCAGCGGATGATTTCGACACCTCGGCATCATCCGAAGAAGAGGTTACGGTGGAACAAGTCGAAACGGAAGTGGCCGGACTCGCCAACCAGATGATCAAAGCAGCGCTGGTGGATTGGATCGGCAAAAAAGACGCCGTTCAGGCTCCGCGCGACATCACCGCATGGGTGGTCGATAAAGACCTCGCGGATCCGATGGTGCCGTCCCTTGAGGTGCGAGTGCTTATCAACAAGAATGAACTCGATTCTCTGCGCACTGTGCTTCAGGAGCTGATGCTCGCAGGTCGTCAGGGGCAGATGAGCGGTACCGGATTCTTCGATGCTCTTCAAGCCACATCGGCCACACTGTCCGTAACCCCGGAACAGATCGCAAATGCGCGCACACTTTCCGACACCGGCCTGATTCCGGAGTTTCTACAGGATCTGCCTTACAAGAGCCGGATCATGGGCATGACTTCAGAGGACTGGAACAATTGGTCCCAGGACCAACAGGATGAATTCCTGAATGACCTCGATGCCAAAATCTCCTACTATGCTGCGGTTCACGATGACCCGGGAGTCTGGGTGCGCCTGAACATGGGAGACGATCCGGATGCGTATGTGCATCCCATGAGTCTCGAAATGCTCCCGTAAGTTGATTTCGGACCGCTTGTTTTGCCGCCGGGGCCTATCTCGGCGGCAAAGCGGCAGCGGTTACCAATCTCATCCGGGGAAATACCATCCCCGACAAAGGGAAATTCATGTCAACTACCGCAAAAATGGCGTCCCCCGCTGTTGAGGTGATCGATCTGGCCGGCGTTAAAAAGCGCCGCGAAAAAGGAGATCAGGTTTTTGAACTCCACGTTCCCGAATTCCGCATCAAACGCGGCGAATTCATCTCCATTGTCGGCGAAAGCGGATGTGGCAAAAGCACGTTGCTCGACATGCTCGGACTGCTGCTCACACCAACCGTCTGCCAACGTTTCCATTACTCCGTCAGGCATCCTCTTCCAGGGGCGGACATCGAGCGCTTGAATGCACCGCAACTGGCCGCCATCCGGCGCAGGGACATGGGATACGTCCTTCAGTCCGGAGGGCTGCTCCCGTTCCTGAAGGTCCGTGATAACATCCGGCTCCCGAGGAGAATCAATGGACTTGCACCGGACAGCGCGGCCGTCACGCGAATCTGCGACCGGCTAGGAATTGCCGGCCAACTGCCAAAGCTGCCCGCTTTTTTGTCCGGCGGGCAACGGCAACGGGTCGCCATAGCCCGGGCCCTCGCACATGAGCCGCCGCTTGTGCTGGCCGATGAACCCACCGCGGCTGTCGACAAACTCACCGCTCGTGAAATCCGGGACACATTCAAGGAACTCACCGCTCAAATGGGTGTGACTGTCATTGTGGTTACCCACGATCTGGACCTCATGCTACCTGTCTCGGACCGCGCGTTCACCTTCGAATTGGTGAAAGCTTCCGGATCGCACACCATTTCGACCTGTGTCGAGAAGCCAATCGGATGAATATGGCGCGATCAAATCACACCTCCGATCGAAACGCTTCATCCCCAGCCCTTATGCTGAGGCTGGCGTTGGCGGATCTGCGTCATGAGTGGATTCTGACCGCATGCCTGATGTTGGCCATCTGTGCTGTGATTGCTCCGCTTCTCCTGCTTTTCGGCTTGAAGTATGGGACCATCGAAACACTTCGGCACCGCCTTATTCAAGACCCGAAGAACCGCGAGATCCGCCCGCTCAGCAGTGTATCGCATCCCAAGGAATGGTTCGAAACCATGCGAAGCGACACCCAAGTCGCTTTCGTAACGCCCATGACCCGCCAGATCGCATCCTCCGTCGCAATGTGGGTCAGGGAATCGGCTCCGGACTCCAAGCAGGACTTGGATCTTATTCCAACCGGCGATGGCGATCCGCTGGTTCTCGAAAACGGAGCACCGGTTCCGTCCCTGGGCGAGTGCGTGCTCACCGAATTTGCTGCCGAGGCAATAGGTGCCTCCGTTGGTGATGTGCTCACGATGGAAGCATCCAGGATGAGAGGCAGCCGACGGGAAACCGGGACCACAGAAATCAAGGTAACGGGCATCGTAAGCCGTAGGGCCAGCGCCATAAAGGCGGTGTTTGTTCCCTTGTCTCTGCTTGAAGACGTCGAATCCTTCAAGGATGGGCTTGGAGTTCCGGCATTCAATTGGCCGGGAGACAAACCACTGGCTTACCCCCTGTACGATGGCGTAGTCGTCAGCACAGAGAGCCCATTGCCGACCCTCCTTCAAAGCCGGTTAAGGGCCAATACCGGGTTTACCCGGATTGCATCCCCGGCGCCTGCGGCACTCAAAGCCACCCTCGGTTACACCATTCCGGAAACTCAATCCAATATCCTGCTATCAACCGAACTGCGCCCTCTGGCCGACTCGAGCCTTGCTGCGGTCGAAACCCAGATCAGAGGGTATGGGGCCACCCTACTTCCATGGGTGAGAGAACTGAAAGGAACCCTCACAATCACAGGAACCGCCGATACGCGCTCCGTGCGGATCGTCGCCCTTCCTGAGGATGGCAAACGCATCGGCATTCTTCCAGAACCGCCTTGGGATAAAGGATCGGATGAACAAATCCATGCCATCTCCGCACTCGTCCATCCCGATCTTGCGGGTCAACTGCCTTCAGCGGATCTGGTGTTGGGCCAAACCGACCAGCCCTTGACGATCCCTTTGCAACTAATTGCAACGGAAGGCGTTCCAGCAGACACTATCATGGTGGGGGCGAGAACTGCGGGGATCCTCAGGCTTGCTACAACGCGGCCCCTCAGCTTCGACGCCAGCAGCGGGCACTTCCTGCTCTCCCGGAGGGGATACGCGGGATTCCGGCTCTACGCACGGGCGCTGGAGGATGTCGACGGATTGCGCCGATTCTTCGAAAACCGCGGAATTCCGGTTCACACCGAGGCCCAACGAATCCAAACGGTCATCGAGATGGATCGATACCTCACCCTCATTTTTTGGCTGATCGCCACTGTTGGCATCGGCGGAAGCATGGCTTCACTCATCGCCAGTCTCTACGCATCGGTGGAACGCAAGAAACGCGAGCTCAGCGTCCTCCGCCTACTTGGACTCTCCGGGCCACGGCTATTCCGCTTTCCGCTGATTCAGGGAGCTTTCATAGCCGGTGGAGCTTATCTGCTCGCCTGGGGATTCTTCACGGCCATGGCGGCTGTCATCAACCATCTTTTCAGGGGACACCTTCAGGCCGGGGAAAGCTTCTGCTACCTACCGGTTTCCACAGCGATTCTGGCCGGAGTGATCATCCTCGGGCTTGCCTGCCTGGCAGCCACCGCAGCATTGATCCGGCTTGCACGGATTGATCCTGCCGAAGCCCTTCGTGACGAATAACCACACCGACAACATGCCCGCCCCCACATACACCAGAATGGAAGCGACGTTTCCGCTACGGATTCGCGCCGCGCTCTTGCTGTTTCTCTGGATGATCGGATTGCCATTTCTACCTACACTCGCCCAAACACCCGCCGACGACCTTATTTTGCCCATGCCGGATGGACAGACCATGGTCTTCCGTCCGGTCGCCCTTGGCATCGGCCCTCAACCATTCGCAAACCGCAGGCTACTCGTCGGTGACCGTGCAGCAGGTGGTTATAAAGAATATCCGACGGTCCTCTATATCGGCGGATCATTTCTTTCTCCTGCGGAACAGCCTGTGGACTGGGTTTTCTACATGGGCAAATTCGAGGTCACCCGCCAGCAGTGGAATGCGATCATGAACCCGGAAACACCGTCCACCGATCTGGAACCCGCAAATTCGGTGTCCTGGTTTGAGGTTCAGGACTTCATCCACCGCTTCAATCAGTGGCTTTACCAACAAGCACCGGATTCGCTGCCCCGGCTGGATCAGTATCCAGGTTTTCTAAGACTCCCGACTGAGGCCGAATGGGAATTCGCCGCACGTGGGGGATCGTTGGTAACCGAAGCCGAATTCGACCGACGCCACCCCTATGGGCGTGACCTGCTGAAACATGAATGGTTCTCCGGGCCAAGGTCTTCCCACGACAAACTCAAAAAAGCCGGCCTCCTTAAACCCAATCCTTTGGGCTTACACGACATGCTCGGGAACGTGAGCGAGATGACGCTCTCATCCTATCAAGTCGAATACATCCAAGGCCGGACCGGTGGTTATGTGGTAAGGGGCGGACACTTCAGAACCCCCGAAAATCAGGTGCGGGCTTCCCTTCGCACAGAGCAACCCTACTACAAGCCGGATGGCTCGCCAAGCTCCCAGGCCGAGATGGGATTCCGGCTGGTCATTGCCAGCCCGGTCTTTGCCGGAAGGGAGATCACCAACGCGCTCGCCGAACAATGGGATGAATACCGAAAGGATCGACCTACCCCGGGCTCAGCGCAACAATCGACCGACCCCACCAGCGTTCGCACGGGATCCTCCCTCAAAGACGCTCAGGATAGTCTGACCCGCATCGAAACCGGAATCTCGCAAGCCAGCGATGTTCCTGAGGATGTCATCACTTCGCTGGGGCTCCTCAAAGCTTCCTTCGGCGATGTGCAGGCACTTATGCTCAAGGCAGAGAAAGACTCCGCGGCAGCATGGGCCCGAATGGCGTCATTTACGGCCTGGTTCCTCAGAAATGAGCTGCTCAAACTCCCGGCAAGCGAACGCGTCCTTGAGATCAGCCGCCAAACCGGTAAGTCAGCAGACGTAGCAACCTACGAGCAGCGCCACGCAAACCTTCAGGCAAACATCCGCGATGCCACCGCTCAATACGGCGTGATCCTGAACGAACTCATCCGGATCCAACCGGACACCGTCACCGCGGGTTTCCAACAATATGAGCAATACCTGATCGGTCTGGGATTGGTTGAACAGATCAAGATGAATAAAACCGCTATCCGGCATTATGAAGAATTCCGCGAATCCAAACGTCTGAATATGGATGAGTGGGTTGAAGCATTGAAGACTCTTCAATAGAATGTTCACATCTTCCAATCCTCTCGCACCTCTGAAAGCCCGTTACCTTCACGAATTTTCACAACCTTCAATCCGATAACACTCAATACTATGAAAATCCTGACCATCTCGTTCCTCTGTCTTTCGATCCTGCTCAGCGGATGCGCAAGTATGTCCGACAGCAGCACCACCCGCGCCCAAGGCGCCGGCTTCGGCGCTGCGATTGGCGCCGGGCTGGGGGCAATTGTGGGCGCAGCAACAGGCGACACTGAAAAAGGGGCCTTGATCGGGGCAGCAGTGGGTGGAGTGGCCGGATTGGCCTATGGCGATCACGTAGCCAAGAAGAAGGAGAAATACGCAAACCAGGAAGACTACCTCAACGCTTGTATCGCCGAAGCGGATAAACGCCACCGCGCAACCAAAGTCTACAATGACAAAATCCGCAATGAGATCGCTGCACTCGAAACCCAACTTCAGGAGGCCGAAACCCTCGCTGCAAGTCAGCAGAGCAATGCCGATCAGCTCAAAACGTTGAGAAACACCCTTGCGAAGAGCATTGAACAATCTCAGCAGATGATGACGCAGGTGACCGATGAAATCACCATCCAAAGGGAAGTGCTGGCAAATGAATCCGGATCCGGATCATCCGACCGCCTTGAAGCCCTGAATCAGGAAATTGCCAAACTTGAAGAGCAAAAAGCCCAGCTTGAGGAAAACACACGTCAACTCGCAGCTCTTAACAACCGGGCATCCGCCTGATTCAAACTGGAGGGCATATGTCAGCAAGTGTGATTCGTTTAAGTGTTGTCTGTCTGGTTCTATTCGGAATGGTCTCCTGCACCACTTCGGATGATCCGCGCCAAGGCGGACTCATCGGCTATATGGCCACCGGAGAGGAAGGTTATCAACGCAGGCTCGACAACCGCCAATCGGAGTTGAGCGATGTGGAATCCAAGACGCAGCAGGAGAAAAGCAAGACCTATGCGTTGCAGGATAGCCGCGAGAGTCTGAGCGCTCGTCTCCAGAAGCAGAGAGAAGCCATGCAGGCAATGGACGAGGAGATCGGGCGCCTCCGGACCGAATGCGAGAATCTTCAACAGTTGCCTGAAGACAAAGAAATCGAGCGACTCAGGATCCTGGATGAACTGACGGTGATCCAGAACCATAGCCGCGAGCTTTCCGGCGACTCTTCGATGTTGATCCAACAGAAGGAAGAGACGCTGCATAAGCTCCAGGACGAAGTGGCTCTATTGCTCGAGCGCTATTCACTGCTGACCACCCTTTGAACAACGCGATACATATGCCACCATTTGGTGCCACTCCAGAGTCTTTGTGTCGCTGGATCTGTAGCATCGCTCTGCTTGCTGCCCTGAGCGGAGGATGCCTGAGTGCGGAACAGTCCTCGGCCAAGTCGGAGGAAACGTCCAACCTTGTGGCGGACGCACCGTCGTCGTTGCCGAGAGGATGGACGTCGAACGACGCCATGATGGTATTTTTCCAGATCGCCGGACTGATCGACACCAACGCGCTCAACCCGCTTCCGGTGGCAGAAAGTG
>Ga0123326_1002618_pt1 | contig 13565 bp, 17 predicted proteins | sample BioC13SIPDNA_FD_89739 | JGI IMG/M metagenome (GOLD analysis project Ga0123326, IMG submission 89739) | Anaerobic biogas reactor microbial communites from Washington, USA - Biogas_R1_A C13 SIP DNA | ecosystem: Engineered > Bioreactor > Anaerobic > Unclassified | place: Washington, USA | collected...
GACAGAATGCCCGAGCCCTGGTCGCCTGTCAGATGTGCCACAGTCTGTCCCTCGCGCTCCTCGAGCCAGACCCGCAAATAGTGCCGACGACCGTCTTTGCGCTCGATAGTGTCGGCCAATTGGGCGCAGATCACGGGCTCGTCAATGTTGCTCAGGCCACGCAGTTTGTGGATAGCGGGGCGCCCGAAGAGGTGAAAGCTAAGCATCGCCGCCACAGGGTTGCCGGGCAGGGCCAGTAGAGGCACGCCGCCCAGGTGGCCAAACGCCAACGGCTTGCCTGGCTTCATATTCACCCACCAAAAGTCCATGCGTCCCTCGGCCACGAGCACTTGCTTGACCAGATCAAAATCGCCCACCGAGACGCCGCCTGAGGTGATGATCAGGTCGGATTGTTGCATCGCCCTATGCAGCCGCGCCGTCAGGTGGTCCTGACGGTCGGGCACCGGTTCGAGGAGCAGAGGGTCTCCCCCTGCACGCATGATCTGGGCTGCGACAGTGTAGCTGTTGATATCGTAGATCTGTCCGGGCAAAAGGGGTTGGCCGGCCGCCACCACCTCGTCACCAGTGCTTAGCACTGCTACCCTGGGGCGGCGATACACGCGTATGCTGGTTCTGCCGAGTGAAGCGAGCATGCCGATCTCTTGTGGGCGCAAGAGCGCGCCCGCCATCAACACCTGCTGGCCAGCGCGCACATCCTCACCAGCCTGGCGCACGTTCTCGCCCGCACGCGGCACACGATCGATCCGCACAGCAGCGGCATCGGCGGCGCCACAGGCGGTCGTATGCTCAAAGCGCACCACTGTATCAGCACCTGGCGGCATCTGTGCGCCCGTCATGATGCGCAGCGCGTGCCCGGGCTTCACCGGCGCAACCCATGGATGCCCGGCGGCCACCGCCCCGGCTACTGGCAGCTGAATGCCCAGGGCCAGGTCCGCGTGACGGACCGCATAGCCATCCATGGCCGAGTTGTCATGTGGCGGCACGTCAAACGAGGCACAGACGGTCTCACCCAGCACCCGATCGAGGGCTGCCAACAGAGGCGCCTCGACAATGGGCAAGGGTGCGATGGAATCGAGCACGCGCTGACGGGCTTGCTCGACCGAGAGCAGTGCATAATCCTCAGGGGTGCGCAACATCGCCTTCTTGTTGGTGGTGCTCCAGATCGATGCCCTGCGCCATCTGCACGGCATGTGGCAGAATCGGCAGCAACGTCTCCATACCCTCGGCCACGGCTCGCAGGCTGCCCGGCAGGTTTATGATCAGGCAGCGACCACGCAGACCAGCCACACCGCGGGAAAGCGAGGCCATCGGCGTTTTGAGGGTACCCTGGGCCCGCAGTAGCTCGGAAATACCCGGAACCGGCCGGTCAATTACGGCCAAGGTGGCCTCAGGTGTCTGATCGCGTGGCGCCAGACCAGTGCCACCGGTGGTGATGACCAGATCGACCTGCTCGGCGAGGCGGATGAGCGCTTCAGAGATCATCGCCGGCTCATCTGCGACGAGCACTCGTTCGACAACCTCGGCAATGCGGCCCAGCTGCTCGGCCAGCAAAGGTCCGCTCGCATCCTTGCGAACGCCCTGATAGCCCTTGTCGCTGATAGTGATCACTGCTGCGCGCATCATCACGTTCGACCTCCGCAAAAGCGAACGGCACTGGTGTTCGAGAGAACGCCAGCGCCGCCGAATGCGGCCGGTCCGTTCTCCTTTCCAAATACGGGAGGCGATGCCGTTTCCAGCATCACCTGCGGGAGGGCGCGAGACCCTGCCTTGACTGCGCGCCATAGCTGCCACCACGGAGCCACAGGCCGCGCAGTTCGGAGAGACGATAGCAGAGCGAATTAGTCTACTTTAAACCATTATGCTAAAATAGCGTTTCAGGTCAAACGTCATCGTCTCGAGGGTTTGACACGACTAGCGCCGATGATATAATCACGCCGAGCCTGCTTCGGCAGTAGGTTTGTATGCTCGCTTTTAATGTCGCTCAGCTGCTCAAGGAAGGGATCGGAGCCACCCGACATTATTCGTTGTCGGGCAGTCTCTACGATATCGATGAGCAGAATGCTGGGCCAGTGCCGATCGAAGGTTTCCTCGATGTCGTGCGCATTCCCAAGGGGCTTTTGGCCCAGGGCAAGGCGATGCTGACGTTGAACGCCATGTGTCGGCGCTGCCTGGCAGTGTATGAGCGAGATGTCGAGCTCGACATTGAAGAAGAGTATGTGGCCACCGTGGATGTGGTGACCGGTTATCGGATCGATCTGACCGAGGGTGAGGATGACGAACCCGAACTCCTCATCAATGATCATCATGTCGTTGATACGCGTGAGGTTTTACGGCAGTATGCCGTGGCGGCGTTGGTCGATGCTGGGCTATGTCGCATCGATTGCCGTGGTATCTGCCCTATTTGTGGAGTAGATCTTAATAGCGAAAGCTGCAACTGCCATACCGCCTCCGTCGATCCGCGCCTGGCTTCGCTGGCCGGGCTGCTGGAAGAGATGGACTAGGCGATGGCTCTGGAAAGGAACGATCATTCATGACGCCGCAACCGAAACGTCGACATTCTCACAGCCGCGCCCTTCGTCGTCGCTCGCAGGACGCGCTCACGCGCATGCACCTGGTCGAGTGTCCTACTTGCCATAACATGACGCTACCGCACCGTGTCTGCGTCAACTGTGGCAGCTACCGTAACGAGCGGGTGGTCGAGGTCGAAGGCTAACCCCTCACTTGCTGATCGGTGTGGGCAAGAGGAGAACCGCAACGTGGCAGGAAAACTAGGCTCGGTCCGCATCTCACCTGAAGTGTTGGCAACCATCGCCAGGTTGACGGCGTTGAACGTGCCTGGTGTGGCGCATATGCATAGTGCACTGGCAGGCAATGTGGATCGTTTGTTCCACGGTCGCGGCAGTGCCGATGGTGTGCGTGTGCAGGTGGTCGACAACGCCGTGAACATCGATTTGAGCCTCATTGCGTTCTCTGATGTCAACCTGCTCGAGATGGGGCAGGCCGTCCAGCAACAGGTGGCGCGAGCCATTCAGACGCTGGTCGGTATGCCCGTCTTGGCGGTCAATGTACGGATCGAGGATGTTGTGATCGCTCCCAGAGACTAGGTGAGCGGAGTCGAACCTTGAGACCACGACGAAGAGCGCGCATCGTTGCGTTGCAGGCCCTGTTTGAGGTGGATATGGCCCGACATGATCCTCAGCAGGTTCTGCAGACCCGCATAGACGAAGAGAGGCTTGCGGTGGAGCTGCAGGCCTTTACTCAAGCGCTCGTGTATGGCTCGTTGAGCCACATCGATGTGTTAGATGAGGTCATCCGGCGGATGGCGCCCGATTGGCCTGTGGAGCAGATGCCGGGTGTAGATCGCAGCATTTTGCGTATGGCGGTTTATGAGATTCTCTATCCCGGTGACACGCCTGCCAAGGTAGTCATCAACGAGGCCGTGGAGCTGGCCAAGCTCTTTGGCAGCGATAGTTCCAGTCGTTTTGTCAATGGCGTGCTTGGCACGCTCGTCAGTCACCAGCAAGATATCGTGGCCAAGCTCGGGCTGGCGATTGACTAGTCTTTCCTCAGTTCATGCACCCTCTCTGACGAACGCGCCCCAGCGAGTGCCTACAGGAGGGCAGTCTCAACGATGTTTGGCATAGGTACGGGCGAGCTGCTGCTGATCCTGGTTATCGCCATGTTGGTGGTAGGGCCAGAGCGCATGGTCGACTATGCACGGCGCGCTGGTGTGCTGCTCACCAAGATCCGTCAGCAGACCGATCAGGTCACCAAAGAATTCAAGCAGGCACTTGAGGCCGAGACAGGTGAGCTAAGAGATGCCAACCCGCTCGCGGCCATCAGTGAACTCAGGTCAGAGGCCGATGCCGCCGCGCGAGACATTCAGAACATAATGAGCGGCAAGCCTCTGGAGGCCGATAGGGTAGCGAAGCCAGAGCAGCCAGCCGCAGCCCCCCCTGTACCGGCCGAGGCCGCGCCAGAGCAGGTCGCAGAACCTCGAGTCGAGGCACTTCAGCCAGCTCCAGTGGTGTGCGATGCCAGCAACGCTGAGGTCGAGCCCGTCACCGAGATGGGTGAGGTCGAGCTCATCGACGATGATACCTTTGCCGAGCTGGGTGGCCCCGAGCTTGTGGACGAAGCCGTGGACAGTGGGGCAGAGAGCGAGGAGCGTCTGTGAGCGCCGAACGTGACCTCATGGCCACCGATAGAGAACTGAGCCTCTTTGAGCATCTGAACGAGCTGCGCATTCGCCTTACCTGGTCGGCTGGCGCCCTGATGCTGGGCACTATCGTCAGCATGGTCTTTGCCAAGCAGGCGCTGCAGGTGCTCATTTTGCCCCTGGGGCAACGCATACCTCAGACCATCGCGCCCACCGAGCATTTTGTGGTCTACTTTCGTATCGCGCTGATCGGTGGCGTCATCATCGCCATGCCGATGATCGTCTACCAACTGGTGCGTTTTGTGTTGCCTGGCCTCCTGCCTCACGAGCGCAAATATCTCTACTTTCTGCTGCCCAGCGCCACCATCAGCTATGCCGGCGGCGTGGTCTTTGCAGCGCTCATCATGCTGCCTACGGCGATCAATTTTATGCAGGGCTTTCTGAGCGATGTTGTCGAGATGGGCTGGACACTTGACAACTACGTGGCCTTTGTGACGCGAGTGCTCTTTTGGATGGGCATCGTGTTTGAGACGCCGCTCTTGGTCTTTTTTATGGCCAAGCTCGGTGTAGTCAACGCACGGCAGCTCTCGCGGGGGCGCAAGTGGGCGGTGCTGGCCATCGCCGTCATCGCTGCACTGGTGACGCCGACGCCAGACCCCGTCAACATGATGATCGTGATGATCCCCCTCTACCTCTTGTACGAGTTGGGCATCATTCTGGCGCGCTTTGCGCGGGCCAAGCCCAAGGAAATTGCTACGTCAGAAGACTCGGCTAGCGCCTCTTGAGGCTGATTCAGCTACAAAAGGAGCCCCTGCTACTGGCAGGGGCTCTCTTGGAGTGTCACTGCAGATAAGGCAGTACTTCTTGGGCGTGCCCCTCAGGCTTGACTTTGCCGAACACCTTGATCAAAGCGCCATCCTCTCCCACCACAAATGTCGAGCGGATAATGCCCTCATAGGTGCGCCCATAGTTACGTTTCTCGCCCCAGGCGCCATATGCCTCAGCGACGCTGTGGTCGGGATCGCTCACCAGATAGAACGGCAGATCGAACTTGAGGCGGAACTTGGCATGAGATGCGGCCGAATCGGGGCTGATGCCGATCACCACCGCCCCTAGTGCGGTGAACTGCGCATAATCGTCACGGAAACTGCAGGCCTCTTTGGTGCAGCCTGGTGTGTCGTCTTTGGGGTAAAAGTACACAACGACTTTGCTGCCGCGAAAGCTCGAGAGCGTCACCTCTTCGCCCGTGTCGGCCAGCAGCGTAAAATCGGGTGCGAGAGCGCCTTCCTTGAGCATGGGAGCCTCCTTCTTGAAACTCACTATCACAAGTGTACTAAATATGAGCTAATTCGTCAAGATTATCGAGGCAAATGTTCAGGAGCGCGAGAGGTAAAGCGGCCAAGACCCAAGCCCTTCGAGAAACACTTTGATGGGCCTGGCGGCCGAGGGTGTGATCTTTTGCTCCCCACGACGGCGCTGCGCAGCTACCGCGTCAACGACGATGTGGTCAAGGGCTGGATCTGGAACGCGGCCTGTGACACGCGGACGTGTGCGGCGTGCTGGGACGCGCATGGCACAGAGCATTCGTTCGAGGACGACCTGCAGGATCACCCCAATGGCCGTTGCGCGCGGTCACCGTGGGTGCGGAGCTGGGCCGAGCTGGGCTTTGAGGGTATGCCAGAAAAGCCGCCGATGAAGAGCGGTGAGGAGCGGTTCGCCGAGCTGACGGCGGAGGAGCAGGACGCCATTCTCGGAAAGGCGGGAGGCGCGGCGTATCGCGGCGGCGCGGCGAAGCTGAGCGACTTTGCCACCACGAAGACGAGCACGGTCTGGGGCACGCACGTGCAGCGCAAGAGCCTGAAGGGGGCGCTGGGAGAGGAAGAGGCGCAGCGGTGGCGGACAGCTGTTGCTGATCAGGACAGGATCGTGTCAATTGGCGGCGTGCGGGTGACGCCGGAGCGCCGCTATCATTGGCGTGAAGGGCACAAAGAGGTGACGCTGGCGGACGAAATGGTGATGCTGCCACGGACTATTCTGCAGAGCACGTATGAGCGGCCAGATCCAAAGGATAGCTCAGTGATCCGTCGATACGCTCAGGATGATGCCGGGAAGTGGTGGCGCGTGGTGATCAAGACAGGGGTGGATGGGGGAGACTATGTGATAACCTTCCATCGCGCTCATGGCAAGGGGAAATGAGCATCCTGCGTCTGCAAGCCCGCCCACCAACTTGCCCCTCTCTTGCGAGTGTGCTTTAGGGCAGAATACACCAGACGCAGGATTCTAGGAATATTGTGAGGCAAAGTGGTTGCGGTGTCAAGGCAATAGACAGAATGATAATGAGGCCCTCTGCCAACAAGTGGCAAAGGGCCTCGGTCGCCCAAGCTTCGCACACGCAGTATAGCACAGCGTAGAGCCAAACGCCGTCGCAATCACCACCGGCCTGATTATCCAGGCCGGTTTTCTGTTTGCCACGAAATTGCCTGCTCAAACCGACGAACTGGGGAAACTGGCGGGATACACTGAACATGCAGAGGCGCGCGTTGAGGCCAACGGTTTCACGCAACTGGTGAGATATGGTGAGGGTGTAGAAGCACGCCACGGTGGCGGTAACAACCGGGGAGGAACGATGCAGCGACAGTTGGATAGGACGATGTGGGCGACCGATGAAGGCGAAGGCGGGGCTGTTACACCCCAACCCGCGGGGGGCCAGAGTCGCACGTTCACGCAGGAGCAGCTCGACGCGATTGTGGGCGAGCGAGCGACGCGGGCCAAGGGCGCGGCGATCAGCGAGCTGCTGGGCGAGCTGGGCTTTGAGAAAGCCGATGACCTAAAGGCGCTGGTGAAGGCGGCCAAGGAACGGCAGGCCAGTGAGCAAACCGAGGCGCAAAAGTTGCAGGCGCAGCTGGAGGCGGCGCAAAAGCGCGAGGGCACACTGACGGCGCAGCTGCGCGAGCAGGCGTTGCAGATGGCAGTGCAGGCGGCGGCGCAGAAGGTGGGCATTGTGGACGCCGAGGTGGCGCTGGCGCTGGTGCGCGGGCAGATCACGTTTGACGACAAGGGCGCGCCCCAAGGCGTAGAAGCGGCGTTGACTGAGCTGGTCAAGAGCAAGCCGTATCTGCGGGCGGGGGCCGGCAATAGCGCGAATCCTACCAACCCGGGCCGGCAGGGCGGCAGCAAACTGACGCGTGAGCAGATCGCCAGGATGACGCCAGAGCAGATCAATGCCAACTGGAGCGCAGTGCAGGCTGCGCTGGCAGAGGAATAGGATCGAACACGTAGCAGCGGCCGCGGGCCGCGAGGAGTAGAGAGATGGCTATCGAGACGTTTATCCCGACTGTATGGTCTGCGCGGTTGCTGCAGAATTTGGAAAAGGCGCTGGTGTACGCGCAGCCCAGCGTGGTGAACCGTGACTATGAGGGTGAGATCAGTGACGTGGGCGACACGGTCAAGATCAACACCCTTGGACCGGTGAGTGTATTGCCGTACACCAAGAACTCGAACATGAGCTCGCCCGAGACCTTGAACGATGCCTCGCAGATCATGACGATCACCCAGGCCGACTATTTCAACTTTCAGATCGACGACATCGATCGGCGACAGCAACAGCCCAAAGTGATGGATCAGGCGATGCGCAACGCGGCCTTTGCGCTGGCGGACACCACTGATCAATGGCTGGCGGGAATCATGTGGCAGGGCGTGCCAGCGGCCAGCACGCAGGGCGCGGTGGGCGCGGGCCTGGTGTGCGGCTATGGTGCTGGCGAGACCGATCCCTACATCGCGCTGCTGAACGCGGGCATCGAAGGGGTGCCGGAGCGGCCCTAGATGGAAACGGGTGAGGCGCGCTTTGCCAAGCTCAAGCACGAGGAGCAGTACAAGGTGCTGGGCAAGGCGGGCGGGGCGGCGTATCGGGCTGGGGCGGTGCAGCTGAAAGACTTTTGCCATCGCCCGCACCAGCGCGAGATGGGGCACGCACGTGCAGCGTAAGAACCAAGGTGGCGGAGGCGGCCCAGAGGCGGATGTGATGCAGGCGCGGCCACACAGACGAGCCCGTAAGCGACGCAAAGCCCCGGGTCATCGCCGGGGCTTTTGCTTTCGACCGTGCTATGATCGTATGCCCCCACGGGAATTCGAATCCCGGTCGCAGCCTTGAAAGGGCTGTGTCCTAGGCCTCTAGACGATGGGGGCCAACTGACAGGGCAGCATTGTACTCACAAAGCAGGGTTCGGTCAAGTTAGCCTCGGTGTGCTACGACCACCTGCTCCAAACTGGCCAGGGCCTCAAGGATCTGGTCCTCGCTCACGGGGCAGCCCAGTAGGTGGATGATATCGCGCTTGGCGTCCATGTCGAACTGGCTGGCGCGCTCGACCACCCGACCAGCATAGGCAGCGCTGCAGTCGCCGACCAACAGCTCGACATGCCAGCCAGCCGAGGGAACCTCAGCGCCAAGGTGTACCTGTGCCCCAGCCGCCACAATGCGCAGGTGAGGGGCCAGCGTCGCCGGTAGGCGATCGAGCAGGCCTTCGATCAGATGGCGGCACTTGAGGCACACCATCTCCTGAGCCTCCATCGCTTCGCGTACCGCGTCCGCCGAGGCGGGGCAACCGCTGATCCAGGTCCCCAGGTGAGCATGCCTGCTGGCGCAGTTCCCCAATACCAGGGCCGGACGATCGAGAGACGCGATCTTGTCGCCCTCGCCGAACACCAGGGCAAAGGGCTTGGCAATGCCCTGCTCCAGGTATCTCTGGAGGGCCGACAGGGCCGCCACGCGACAGCCAGAGCAAGCGCCCTGGTCGATGATCTGCAGCCCAGGTAGCAGCTCGCACATTTCTTCAGCCCCGGTCTGAAAACGACGGCCCAACGCCTGCACCGGCTCACCCCGCACCTCAATCTCATCGCTGCGGCTCGTGCCGAGGCCATCGGCCGCAGCCCACTCCAGGTAGCGCGTGCGGCAGCTCATGCCCATCAGTTGCCGTGCAATAACGTCTACCGCCACCGGGTCGGCTCCCGCCATCATCAGACGCGCGCTTGCCGGGCGATCGAACTTGATGCCGCCGGCGATGCCCTCAGCGCCGTCATAGCCATCTACGATCACTAGATCAGGTGGCCGCAAGCGGTTGATGTCGACGAGTGCATGTTCGACGCGGTAATGCCGGTGCGCCAGCGTACGGGTGGCCTGTGGCACATGGGCATAGGCGTTCTTGAGGGCGACGGTATAGTCGGTGGTGATGTGCGTCTTGAGGCAGGGCAGGGTGATCAGTACGTCGGCCTGCAGAAGCAGATCGGCGATGGGCAACTCGCCTGGGTAGCGCCCGTTGTCGATGGACAGTGCTGTATGTGGCCCCGCGTCGAGGTTGTAGAGCTCGATGCCGGTGCGCGCCGCCATCGCCCTCCACTCGGGCCGCGGAAAGGCGGTCTCGTGAGCCAGCCCAAACATGCCGGTGCCTTCAGCAACCACGATGGACCCCGGCCTGCAGGCCTGCACCTGCCTGACGACGGCCTCGGCCAGCGCCACATGTGTGGTGCCACCTGATGCCTCGGGGGCGTCGGCCGTCAGATTGGGCTTGATGACCACTGTCTGCCCAGGCCTGACAAAGGCAGCCATACCCCCCAGCTCTTGTAGACAGTGTGAGAGCACGTCGTCGACGCCGGCGAGGTCATCCCAGCGATGTAGCGAGACGATGGCATGGTGCATGTTCATTCCTCTTGACAAAAGATAGCCGTCACCCTACGATGCCGGCGCGATCCTCAACAATGAGGTGTTTCGATGCGCGTTATACCGACTCGGCTGCCCGACGTCAAGATCATTGAGCCTCGCGTGTTTCCCGATGAGCGTGGCTTCTTTTACGAATCCTACAGCCAACGCGCCCTGGCTGCCGAAGGCATCACCGATGTGTTTGTTCAGGATAACCATTCGCGTTCGACGCGGGGCACGCTTCGCGGCCTGCACTATCAGGTGAACCCTGGGCAGGTCAAGCTGGTGCGCGTGGTGGTCGGCGCTGTGTGGGATGTGGCTGTCGACATTCGTCTTGGCTCGCCTACTTTTGGGCAGTGGGTGGGTGTCGAGCTCACCGCCGAAAACATGCGCCAGCTCTACGTCCCCATCGGCTTTGCCCATGGCTTTTGCGTGTTGTCGGACGTAGCCGAGTTCCTCTACAAGGTGACCACGTTCTACTCTCCGCCAGACGAACGTGGGATTATCTGGAATGACCCTGACCTGGCCATCTCCTGGCCGGTGAAGATGCCACTGCTCTCGCCCAAAGATCGACAGCACCCACCGTTGCGCGATATCGCCCACGAGTTCGTTTTCGCGAGCCTATAGCGGTAATGCATCTGGCTGGTGTACGCCCAGTTCGGTGATGATGGCTGTTACCAGGGCGGCGGGCGTTATATCGAATGCCGGGTTACGGGCCTGACAGCCATCTGGCGCTAACCGTACACGTCCATAGTCGCCGCCAGCCAGCACACCTTCAGCATAGAGCACTTCGTCGCCGCTGCGCTCCTCGATGGGGATGTCGTCGCCCGATGGCGCTGCAGCGTCTAGCGTGCTGGTGGGCGCCGTGACGTAGAAAGGCAGCCCATGTTCTCGTGCGCATAGCGCTTTCTCGTAGGTGCCGATCTTGTTGGCCACGTCGCCATTGGCGGCTATCCGATCGGCCCCCACAAATACCATATCGATCTCGCCACGGCGCATCAGGTAGCCTGCGGCGTTGTCGGCGATAACTGCGAATGGCACACCCTCGTTTTGCAGTTCCCATGCAGTGAGGCGTGCTCCCTGCAAGCGTGGGCGGGTCTCGTCAGCGTAGACGAAAACCTGCTTGCCCTGGCGGGTAGCCGTGTACACCGGCGCCAGGGCGCTGCCCCAGTCGACAAAGGCCAGCCAGCCAGCGTTGCAGTGGGTGAGAATGCGTGCCCCATCTGGGATCAGGGCCGCGCCGTGCTCACCGATGGCGTGGCCAGCGGCAGCGTTCTCGTCGGCGATCTGTGTAGCTGCCTCAACCGCCGCCTGGCGCGCCGCACGCACGCTACTCGCCCCCAGCATCGCCTGTTGAACTCGCTCTACGGCGTAAAAGAGGTCTTGCGCTGTAGGACGCGTGCGGCACAGCGTTTCAGCGCCGACAGATACATACTCGTCAAAGGCAGGCCCGTCGGGCGCCTCGAGTGCCACCTGGGCCATGCCGTAGCCCGCCGCGGCGCCGATAGCGCCAGCTCCTCGGACGATCATCGTCTGGATGGCGTTGGCTGTATCACGGTGTGTTGCCAGCTGGATGATCTCGAACCTGTGAGGGAGAAGATGTTGATTGACCATGTAGACGGTACTGCCCTCTATCCACACGGTACGATAGGGGACCCCATTAACGAGCATGACAGACCTCCGCGATTATTCGGGTGACAGAAATGCGATGATGCCCTCGGCAATACCACGCGCTACACGATCCTGCTGATGCGTCAGCATCAGGCGATCACCTCCTAGAAAGCCGCACTCGATGATGGCACCTGGTGTAGCGGGGGCGATGCGGCGAAAGGCATGATACTGGCGCATATCGTTCGTGATAGTGTTGGGGTGAGGCGCGAGCCCCGTCTCGACCTCATAGGCCTGGTAGAGGGCATCGACCAAGCGGTCTTCAGTCTCGGGCACAGCAGAGTCCGTAAGGCGTGCTACCTTAAAGCCCGATAGGTCGGCAACGCACGAGTCACAGTGCACCGACACGAGTGCAGCGGCGACATAGCCGTCCAGCGCGGGATCGAACTCGGCTAACAGCTCGGCCCGATATCCCTGAGCTCGTAAGAGCTCGACGGTGGCCTGAGCGATCTGCAGGTTGACGTCGACCTCTTGCAGGCCATCGTCGCAGATGGCGCCCGAGTCGCTCTGCCAGTGACCTGCGATGATGCCCACGCGGGGCCCAGAGGGCTCAGAAGCGAATAGCCTGGCCCCCCAGCCCTGCGTTTCAGGCTCAGACCCCAGTATCACTAGCAGCGCCACAATAGCCAACAACGCCAGACCCAGCGTGCTCGAGAGGCTACATCCTCGACGCGCTCCATCGCTACGGGGGGCGCTAACGTTATTCAGTTGCATGGATGCGAGTCTAGCGAGGGCATATCGTCTGGTCAAGCAACCGATGTGGACGCAGCACGTACTGCAGAGTGCAGGGCTCTACAAAGAGTCTCTGGCGTGGTATAATGCACTTCAGCAATAGAAGGAGTAGACGGTGAGCAAACACTTGACCTTCAGAAGGATCGTCATGGTGCTGGGCTTGGGCATCTTGGCGCTGATCGTGATCTTTTCCAGCTATGCCATCATCGAGCCCGGTCACCGCGGGGTGGTGGTGCGCCTCGGCAAAGTTGAAGACACTGTGCTGGGTGAGGGCTTTCATCTGATCATCCCGCCCATGGTGCGCCAGGTGGTGCCCGTCGATGTGCGCACGCGCAAGCTCGAGGTCTACACCGAGGCCGCATCTGCTGATATGCAGACCGTGCAGGTCACGGGGGTGCTCAACTATCATGTCGACCCCATAGGCGTCAACCGGCTCTATCAAAACGTGGGGCTGGGCTATGAGGGCATCCTGATCGAACCGGCGCTACAAGAAGCCATCAAGGCATCGACTTCGCGATTTCGCATCGAACGCATACTGAGCGAACGCGAGGTGCTGAAACTGCAGATCGAAGAAGGTCTGAAGGAGCGCTTGGGCAGCCGCAATATCGTCATCGACCAGTTCTCCCTGGCGAACGTCGAGTTCTCGGCCGAATTCGACGCAGCCATTGAGCGCAAGCAGGTGGCTGAGCAGTCGGCCCTGCAGAAGCAATACGAACTGCAGTCCGCTCAGAAAGAGGTCGAGATCTCCCTGGCGCGGGCCGACGGTGAGAAAAAGGCCGCCGTCATTGCCGCAGAGGGGCGAGCCGAGGCTCGCCGCATCGAGGCCGAGGCCGAGGCTGAAGCGCTGCAGTTGATTGCCGCACAGATCCGCAACAACCCTGACCTGATCAAGTACGAGTGGGCCACGCGCCTGGCGCCTTCGGTACGGACGGTGCTGTTGCCCGCGGGGCAAGACCTCATTCTGGAGGGAACGGGGCTCATCGACAGCACGACGACGCCATAGTCTGGGTTGCTATGCAGATAAATTACTGGTTGGTGGGCGTTGGCGCCCAGGCTCCGCAGAGCCGGCGAGGGGCTGCGCTAGACCTAAAGGCGCGACTGCCTGAGCGAGGTTGGCGGCTGGTATGGGGCTTGGCGCGCATACCTACTGGTGTGGCACTGGAGATGCCCTCAGCCGCTGTGGTGCGCATCACGGGACGGAGCAGCGCCTTTCTACGCGGCCTGTTGGTGCACGATGGCCTGGTCGAGAGCGAGTTCAACGGGCAGGAGTTGCAGGTGTTGGTATATAGCCCATGGCCCAGAGTCATCCGGCAC
>Ga0123326_1002641_pt1 | contig 13504 bp, 9 predicted proteins | sample BioC13SIPDNA_FD_89739 | JGI IMG/M metagenome (GOLD analysis project Ga0123326, IMG submission 89739) | Anaerobic biogas reactor microbial communites from Washington, USA - Biogas_R1_A C13 SIP DNA | ecosystem: Engineered > Bioreactor > Anaerobic > Unclassified | place: Washington, USA | collected...
CAAAAAACCCTCCACGGGGAGGGTTGCTGAAACATGGTATCTGCATCCCTCCGCCGGTATGATCCGGATCAGGTGTTGCGGGTCGGACCGATATGGTCCCTCTCAGCCTCAAGGCTCCCCGTGTTATCTGATTAAAAAGATACCACGAAAAGGCATTATTTACAAAATATCTGAATATCTGATATCCCTCTCCAAATCTTCTGAAAATAAAAAGGGGAATTTTATGTTAATATTGATTTGGGGGATCGATCTCATAACTGCACTTCTGACTTAATGACTGCAATTTGCTATAAGGTAACAATTGCAAGTATCCGAATTTACATAAGTAAGTTTCAAGGAGAGCAAAATGGAACAGAGCTTTATCGCAAGGGAAGAACAGCTGAAACAGTTGCATGATTGCCTGGCGCAAGCAGTCAATGGACAGGGACGAGTTAGTTTTGTGAGTGGCGAGGCCGGCAGCGGCAAGACCACCCTGGTGCAGGAATTCATCAGGCAGGCACAAGCGCAGGATAAGGACCTGGCAGTTGCAGTGGGCTTGTGTGATGCCCAGACCGGGGTAGGCGATGCCTATTTGCCGTTCCGGGAAGTATTGGGTCAGCTGACTGGCGATGTAGATGCTAAACTGGCGCAGGGAGTCATCACAAGTGAGAACGCCGGCAGACTAAAGAACATGCTGGTTCTTGCAGGGCAAGCAATCGTAGATGTGGGACCCGATTTGATTGGCGTTTTCGTTCCTGGAGTGGGTCTGGTGACCAAGCTGGGAGCGTTCGTAGCAGAGAAAGTGGGCTGGCTGGATAAGCTTGAGAAACTGGTCAACAAACCCAAAGCCAAGCCGGGGGAGAGCGGTATCCAGGACAGCCATATTTTTGAACAGTACGCCAACGTGCTGTGCCGCATCTCTGAAAAGAATCCGCTTCTGATCATTTTGGATGATCTACACTGGGGCGATGCCGCTTCGATCAATCTGCTCTTTCATTTGGGCAGGCGTATTGGCCGACACCGCATCCTGATCCTGGGTACTTATCGTTCCGCGGAGGTCGCTATTGGGAGAGGGAAAGAGCGGCACCCACTTGAGAAAGTGCTGGCAGAATTCAAGAGATATTTTGGCGATATCACTATCGACCTGGATAAAGCTGTGGAAGAAGAAGGCAGACAGTTCGTGGAAGCCTTCTTGGAGAGCGAACCCAATAAGCTCAAAAATGACTTCATCACCAACCTCTATCACCATACCGGCGGGCATCCCCTTTTCACAGTGGAACTGCTGCGAAACATGCAGGAGAGGGGGGATTTGGTCAAGGATGACGCAGGCAGATGGATTGAGAGCGAGAGTTTGAACTGGGAGGATCTGCCGACCAAAGTGGAAGGCGTGATCGAGGAACGCATCGGCAGGCTGGAGCAAGCCCTTAAACACCTGCTGACGGTTGGCAGTGTGCAAGGGGAGAACTTCACGGCTGAGGTGGTGGCACGGGTACAGCAAGCAGAGGCAGGCGGGTTGATCCGCAAGCTGAGCGGTGAGTTGGAGCGTCAGCACCGGCTGGTGCACTCGGAAGGCATCCGAAGGCTGGACCCGGGCGGGCAGCGGTTGTCGCTGTTCCGGTTCCAACACAACCTGTTCCGGACCTATTTATACAACGAACTAAGCGAGGCTGAGCGAGCCTACCTGCATGAGGATGTTGGCAACGCCTTGGAAACTTTATATGGCGACCAGGCAGATGAGGTTGCCGTGCAGCTGGCCTTGCACTTTGAGAAGGCAGGTGTGGATGAGAAAGCAGGCCATTACCTGCAGAAGGCGGGGGAGCAGTCTGCTGCCAGGTATGCCAATGAGGAAGCAATTCATTATTTCACCAAAGCTTTGGAGATTACACCACAATCGAACCATGAACAACGCTTTGATCTGCTGATGCTGAGAGAAGATCTAAATTCAATTTGTGGAAACCGGGAAGGTCAGATAAAAGATCTCGAATTAGCTTCCAAACTGATTTTGGCAATGGATGATGGAGTAAAAAGACTCAACTTTGTTCTAAAAAAAGCAGGATATTTTGAGCAGACTGGGAAGTACCAGGAGGCTTTAGACCTCTTGGAAGAGGCTAAGCTGAACGCAACTTCTCAGCATGATCTTCCACAGAAGGCAAGTATTCATAAAGCGATCGGTTTTATTTATTGGAAGAAAGGTTCGTTTACTGAAGCTTTAAAAGAATCTGAGATAGCTCTTGAAATGGCAAGACAGGCAGGCTTGACTAAGCTTGAAGCAGGCGTGTTGCATGATCTTGCGGTTATTCAGTGGCGCATGGGATCAGTGGACAAAGCCAGGGAAATGGCAGAACAATCTCTGATTATCAGCCGTTCACTCTCTGATACCAGGGGGGAATCGCTGGCATACAGTATTCTGGGTAATATTGAATTAAGCAAACACCATCACCAGGAAGCAAGAGAGTATTATCAAAAGATGCTGCAATCGGAAACAAAAATTGGAGATGTTCGGGGGCAAGGCATGGCTCAGGGTAACCTTGGAATCATTGCTGAGATTGAGTGTGATCATTCAACAGCAATAGAAATATTTAAAAATGTGCGTGACATTTTTCAGAGAATGGATGATTTGGCCAGTGAAGCCCGGGCATGGGCACACATCGGATTGGATTATTCTCTGCAAGGTTTATTTGTGGAAGCAAGCTTAAACCTTGAAAAAGCTATGATAATTTTCAGGAAGATTGATGGCAAACAAGGCCTTCAATGGGTGCTTGGTCTGTTGAGTAGAGTGTCTTTCGACAACGGTCAAATTACTCAATCTGAAAAGTATTGCCTGGAAGCTCTGGAGATCGCTCAAAACGCAGGTATCAAATATTATGAAAAATTTAGCTGGTGGATGTTAGGCAGAGTCCATTTGGCTCAAGGAAAAATTGACAAGGCTGAAAGTGATTTCCAAAAAGCTAAAAACGATGCAAGTGAGGAGAAGAAAAACAATTCTGTTCAAGCTTCTTTGGCGGAAATTGAACTGATGAGGGGAAATTTTGAGAATGCGTTGAGTTTTGTCAATGAAATTTTGGTTGAAGGAACAGATTTGCCCTTTGAAACAGATAACAAAGATCGGTTGGAAATACTATTACTTTGCTATAAAGTTCTTGCAGCGAACAATGATGGAAGGGCAAAAGTTGTACTGGATTCTGCGCACAAGCTTCTTTTTGAACAGGTTGAACACATTGACGACTTATCCATCCGACAAGCCCTTCTTGAAAATGTGCCTGCTAACCGTGAGATTCTGGCAGCCTACCGTCAACAGGGATGAATTACAATTTTGCAGAAATCGAACGTTTTTAACAGGAGAAATTATGATCACCAAAGAGGATTTCAAGACCTTATTTGAAACATGGGAATGGATCGTCGATGTACAGACGGAAGGACTGAGCCAGGAAGATTTGCTGTTTCAACCTCAACCAGGCGGAAATTGCATGCTGTGGGTCTTGGGGCATATGGTTGAAAGCATGAAAGACCTGATCCTTACCATGGGCGGGGAGGTGCCGGAGGGTTATCAGGTCTACAAACGTTTCGAGAGAACCAGTGAGCCGGTCTTGAAAGATGAACCGGGTTTGCCAGATCTGGGAAGGTTCAAGCAGGACTATGCAGCCCTCAGCGCCCTGGCAATCCAAGCCCTGGAAAACCAAACGGATGACTACTTCAGACAACCCGGCTGGAGCGGCACCAAGGGAGCGACGGTCTTGTTCTTTAGTTTCCACATGTCCTACCACGCAGGACAGCTGGAAGTTCTGCGCAACCTGGCGGGTAAAACAGATAAGGTGATCTAGCTGAATTTTGACGATCGTGCCGGCGTCTTCACCGCGCACGGGGTGTAGCCGTAGGCTTCAATCCGTTATCATCTTCATTAACCGGAGCCCTACGGTCAAATCATGTGCTCGGTCAGCCCACTAAAGGGGTGCTTCGCAAGAGACCAGCACAATCGAGGAGGAGAGCCCATCACAAGCACATTTATGCGGTATAATAACTTCCTCATGAAATACTGGGATTTAATTTTTTTGGCTCGAAAAAACTATTGACTTAGTAACCGAATTGTCTTATACTGAAATATTGCGCTTAAAAAGTATTAAACGCGTGGTTCGCGGCTTGCACCACGCTTTTATCACGTTAGGAGATGTGAATGACTGAACTGATGAAACCCAAGAATTACGCACGTATCCCCGTGGGGCTTCCATTACCTGATCTTATTGAAGTTCAAATTGAATCTTTCAAACGCCTGAAGTCTGAGGGTTTGGGTAGTTTGTTCAACGAAATTTCTCCCATTGTTTCTTATGGTGGTGATCTGAAGTTGCATTTCCCCAGTGACAGCGACACTGCCAGACAGTTTGGTCTGGAATATCGCTTCGAAGATCCGAAAAATTCAATTGAAGAATGTCTTGAACGCGATCTGACTTACGCTTGTCCGCTTTACGTCTCAGTTCTTTTGGACGGCGCAGAAAGCAGCGACAAGATCAAGCACGAACTTTTCCTGGGCGATTTTCCTGAAATGACCCCAAAAGGCACCTTCATTATTAATGGCACAGAGCGTGTGGTTGTTTCCCAGCTGATCCGTTCTCCAGGTGTTTATTTTGAAGCTGAGACCGATCGGACTACTGGCCGCAAAATGTCGACTGCCAAGCTGATCCCTGATCGTGGTGCCTGGATGGAGTTTGAGACCCGTAAGAATGATTTCATCATCTTGAAATTCAACCGAAAACGCACTGTGCCGATCACGGTGTTTTTGCGCGCCCTGGCAGCTTTGCGAGACAGCGATGATGATATTGACATCGCTCCGCTTAAAGAAGGAACAGACGAAGAGATCCTGGCACTTTTCCAGGACGTGGACAACAACCCGAATCATCTCTTCATCGAGTCTTCGTTCGAGCAAGAACCTGAATACGACCTGACCAATTTAAGTATCAGCCAGGCAGCCCTGATTGAGTTTTACAAACGTCTGCGCCCAGGGGAACCGCCCCAGCTCGATAATGCTAAAACTTATGTTAAAGAGCAAATTTTCGATCCCCGCCACTATGACTTGGAAAACGTTGGGCGCTATAAATTAAACCAAAAACTGGACCTGCAGAATGTGATTCCAATGAGCCATCGCACTATTACGGCGCATGACATCATCCGGATCGTTCGGCATATGATCCAGATCAACAACGATAAAACACCAGCCGATGATATCGATCATCTTGGCAATCGCCGCGTAAAGACGGTCGGGGAATTGATCCAAAACAAGCTGCGTGTAGGTCTGCGCCGTATGGAACGCGTTATCAAAGAGCGCATGTCCATTCGCGATCAGGGTACAAGCGCTTCGCCTGTCAGCCTGGTCAATATCCGTCCGTTGGTGGCTTCTTTACGTGAATTCTTTGGCTCGAGCCAGCTATCCCAATTCATGGAAGAAACTAACCCGCTTTCAGAATTGCGCCACAAGCGCACTGTGTCTGCCTTGGGTCCCGGCGGTCTGCGCCGTGAACGCGCCGGCTTTGACGTGCGTGACGTGCACTTCTCACATTATGGCCGAATTTGCCCGATCGAGACCCCGGAAGGTCCGAACATCGGTCTTATTGGTCGTTTAGCCGCATTTGCGAAAGTAAATGAGTACGGTTTCATTGAAACTCCGTACCGCAAGGTTTATCGCTCGATGAAGGGCGATGACCCTAACCTGGTCAACCACCTGCTGCGTCAGAATATCGTTGACCCGAAGACCAAAGAAGTGATTTACCCAACCGAAACCCGGGTAACTGCGGCAATGGCAAAGAAAATCAAGTCCTTAGGGATCGAAGATGTTTTGGTTCGTCCTTATATAAGCGACAAATACGAGTACATGAGTGCTGATGCAGAAGATAAATATGTGATTGCCCAGGCAAACGCCCCGGTCAATGAATATAACGAATTCCTGCGCCGCAACAGCTGCCGATTCCACAATAAGTTTGAGATCCGGGATTACGAACACATTGATTATATCGATGTCGCACCCAACCAGTTTGTCGGCATCTCAGCGGCCTTGGTTCCCTTCCTTGAACATGACGATGCCAGCCGTGCTCTGATGGGCTCCAACATGCAGACCCAGGCAGTACCTCTACTGCGTCCTGAAGTACCGATTGTCTCGACCGGTATGGAAGATGTGGCTGTGGCTGACTCAGGTCAGGTGGTCATCGCTGAAGAAGACGGCGAGGTTATTTCTGTGACCGGCGACACGCTCGTGTTGAAACAAGCCACTGGCAACCTAAAAATGCATAAATTACGTAAATATCAGCGCTCCAATCAGAGCACTTGTATTGACCAACGTCCTGCCGTTGTCAAAGGTCAGTTGGTCCATAAGGGTGATGTGATCGTCGATTCTTCTTCCACCCAGGATGGTAAACTGGCACTTGGTCAAAACGTTTTAATCGCCTTTTTGCCCTGGGAAGGCTTCAACTTTGAAGATGCCATCCTGATCTCTGAGCGCCTGGTTGAAGAGGATCGATATACCAGTGTCCACATTGAGAAGTATGAAGTGGAAGCCCGTGACACCAAGCTGGGTCCTGAAGAGATCACCCGTGAGATCCCCAATGTTGGTGAGGACACTATCCGCGACCTGGACGAGACCGGCATTATTCGTATCGGTGCTGAAGTTGGGCCAAATGAGATTCTGGTCGGCAAGATCACCCCGAAGGGTGAGAAAGAACTTACCCCTGAAGAGCGTTTACTGCGAGCTATCTTTGGTGAGAAATCCCGCGATGTGAAGGATACTTCTCTGCGTATGCCTCATGGGGAACGTGGAATCGTGGTTGACGTCAAAGTCTTCACCCGCGAAGAAAACAGTGATCTGAGCGCTGGCGTGGATAAGATGGTGCGTGTCTCTGTGGCACAGCGCCGCAAGATCACGGCTGGCGATAAAATGGCTGGTCGTCATGGTAACAAGGGCTGCGTATCGATGGTTCTTCCGGTCGAAGACATGCCCTTCCTCGAAGATGGCACGCCTATCGATATCATCCTCAATCCCCTGGGTATTCCTGGTCGTATGAACATCGGGCAGGTACTTGAGGCTGAGCTTGGTTGGGCAGCCCGCAGTCTGGGATTCCGCGCTGTAACCCCCGTCTTTGACGGCGCTTCTGAAGCTGAAATTGAAGCAGAATTGGTGCGAGCCTGGATGATCGATGAAGCCTGGCGTGTCACTGCCGAGAAGGGTTCAGAATGGCTGCAAGGCATCGAGTATGACCCAGAAATGATCAGGGACGACAACGAAGTCCGTCTACTCTACCTGGAGGATCAGTTAGCAGATAAGGATGTAGACCTGTTTGAGATTAAGGAAAACGAAGTGTTAGCCCGCCGGGCAGCTTTGAACCTCTGGTTGGAAAGTGAAGGCTACGATCCTGCCACCATCACCGCTTTCCCGGAAGACAATATCAGCGTGGCAGACCGTAAGGAACAAGATGACAATGCTGTAAAGGCTTGCCTTGTGTTGTGGGCAAAGAAGCAGGGTAAAGAAATCGACGACCAACTCGAACGTACTGAGATGGAAGCCAAAGCCCGTGAGATCATGATGGAAACCGGTAATCCCATCCCGACGCTTGGGAAACAATTGGTTCGAGACGGTCGCACCGGCGATTTATATGACCAGCCTGTGACGATTGGTGTGATGAGCATGTTGAAGCTGCATCACCTGGTAGAAGACAAGGTTCATGCCCGTTCGACCGGTCCATACAGCCTGGTTACCCAGCAGCCGCTGGGTGGTAAGGCACAGTTTGGTGGTCAGCGCTTTGGTGAGATGGAAGTTTGGGCACTTGAGGCATACGGTGCGGCTTATACACTGCAGGAAATGCTGACCGTGAAATCCGACGATGTCGCTGGCAGAACTGCCACCTATGAGTCGATCGTCCAGAACAAACCGATTGAAGCCCCGGGTATTCCGGCTGCCTTCCGCGTCCTGGTGAAGGAACTGCAATCGCTAAGCCTGGCTGTGGAAGCGATCATGGACGATGGCGAAATCGTTAAGTTTGGCAAAGACGAAGATCGTGGGCATCGCCAACGCGTCCCAACCGGTTTGATGGACCAGGGAGCAGATGTCTTTGAAAAACTAAAAGGATTGCAATGAGCAATTTAGCGCTTGACGTATTTATCAGAGGCGTGATAGAATAACTGCTCATTCCTGACAGACAGGAAGGATTCTTTGTGTCTGTCACTGTATTGGCTAAGAGGGCCATCCGCTCTTTAGATGGCCTTGTTTATTGAATAATTGATAGTTAATAGGTAGTACGGAGATAAGAACGTGCCAACAATAAACCAACTGGTTAGAAAAGGTCGCAAGACAAAAAGTCAAAAAAGCAAGTCACCCGCCTTGCAATATACGTTGAATTCGGAAAAACAACGCCGAACCCGCCAGCCCAAGGGCGCTCCCCAAAAACGCGGTGTTTGCACCATCGTACGCACGATGACCCCCAAGAAACCGAATTCCGCTCTGCGTAAAATCGCTCGTGTTCGTCTTTCCAACGGCATCGAAGTGACCGCATATATCCCTGGCGAAGGTCATCAACTGCAGGAGCACAGTGTTGTTTTGGTGCGCGGCGGTAGAGTGAAAGACCTGCCTGGTGTGCGTTATCACATCGTCCGTGGTACTCTGGACAGCACCGGTGTTGCTGATCGCAAACGCGCTCGTTCCAAATACGGCGCCAAACGCGCTGAGAAATAATTTGGAATGAAAGCTGGCAAAAGCGGGTAACTGCTGCCGGCTGAAACTGAGGAGCAATTATGTCAAGAAGATTGAAACCAGAAAAGCGAATCACTACTCCCGATGTTCGTTACAACAGCGTACATCTGCAGATGTTGATCAACCGCATCATGTTAAACGGCAAGAAAAGCACCGTTACCCGCCATATCTACAAAGCGATCGATCTGATCGGCGAAAAGACTGGCAAAGAAGGTATCGAGGTTTTTGAAACCGCCCTGAAGAATGTCAGCCCGATGATGGAAGTTCGCCCCCGCCGTATCGGTGGTGCGACCTACCAGGTGCCAATGGAAGTTGCTCCAGAACGCCGGATAACCCTGGCGATGCGCTGGATCATAACCGCTTCTCGCGCACGCTCTGGCAAATCGTTCTCCGAAAAACTTGCAGGTGAGTTGATGGACGCTGCTGAAAATCAGGGAGCTTCAATCCGCCGACGTGAAGAAGCGCATAAGATGGCTGAGGCTAACCGCGCGTTCTCTCACTTCCGCATGTAATTCTGGTACTTTAACAATTAAGGTCAACAATGACTGAATTTCCGCTCGAGCGTTATCGAAATATTGGCATTATCGCCCATATCGATGCTGGTAAAACAACTACCACCGAGCGGATTTTGTTTTATACCGGCAAAACATATCGCCTTGGCAATGTCGATGACGGCACAACCGTTACCGACTGGATGCCCGAGGAACGTGAACGCGGTATTACCATTGTTTCCGCTGCTGTCACAGCAGAATGGAAGGATCACCTCGTTAATATCATCGACACTCCCGGTCATATCGACTTCACCGCTGAAGTACAGCGCTCTTTGCGCGTACTGGATGGCGGTGTTGTTGTTTTTGATTCCGTTCAGGGTGTTGAACCTCAAAGTGAGACTGTCTGGCGCCAGGCTGATAAGTTTGGCGTTCCAAGAATTTGCTTTGCCAACAAGATGGACCGCATTGGTGCGTCTTATGAGCGTACCATCGAAAGCATTAAAGAACGCCTGGGCGCTAACGCGCTCCAGATGCAGATCGCAATCGGATCTGAAAGCGATTTCGTTGGTGTTATCAATCTGCTTGAACAAAATGCTGTCTACTATTACGATAGCTCCGGTGCGACACCTGAAGTAGTTGAGATCCCGCATGAATTCAAGGAAGAAGCATCCACGCTGCGTGAAGTTCTGGTTGAACGCATTGCCGAATTGGATGAAGACCTGACGGATAAATTCCTTGAAGGCGAAGAGATCAGCCTGGATGAGTTAAAAAAGGCACTGCGTAAGGCTGTGATCGCCAACCAGGCTACTCCGGTTTTTTGCGGAAGCAGCTTAAAGAACAAAGGCGTGCAATTAGTCTTGGATGCAGTGATCGATTACTTGCCATCTCCACTGGATATCCCCCCGGTAACGGCAACCTTGGTGCGTGATGGCAGCGAAGTACTGCGTCACTCTGTGGACAGCGAACCCATGTCGGCTCTGGTTTTCAAGATCGTCTCAGACCCCTATATGGGTCGCCTGGCTTACTTGCGCGTATATTCAGGCACGGTCAAGCAAAACTCAACGGTTCAAAACTCTTCAAAAGATAAAAAAGAACGCATCGGCAGGTTGCTACGGATGTATGCTGACCGGCGTGAAGACATTGAAGAATTACATGCAGGTGATATCGGTGCGATTCTGGGCTTGAAGTTCAGTTTCACCGGTGACACCCTGTCCGATCCAACCAACCCGGTCCTCCTGGAAACCATCAGTTTCCCTGAACCAGTCATTTCGATTGCCATTGAACCCAAAACCAAGGCGGACCAGGATCGCATGTCTGAATCTTTGGTGAAATTATCTGAAGAAGATCCCACCTTCCGGGTTCGGCAAGATGAGGTTACCGGTCAGACCGTTATTTCGGGTATGGGTGAGCTGCATCTTGATGTTTTGGTCACTCGTTTGTTGCGCGAGTTCAAGGTGAAAGCAAATGTCGGCAAACCCCGTGTGGCGTACCGCGAGGCGATCACCAAACCGGTCATGAATGCTGAATATCGTTACAGTAAACAAACCGGCGGGCATGGTCAGTACGGTCATGTCATTTTTGATCTTGAACCGCTGGAGAGCGGTCAGGGTCTGCAGTTTGACAACAAGATCCGTGGCGGCGCGATTCCCAAAGAATTCATCCCTGCCATTGAAAAAGGCTTCTACGAAGCCTGCGAAAGCGGTCCTTTAGCTGGCTTTACTATGACTGATGTCAAATTCACACTCACTGACGGCACATACCATGAAGTCGACTCGAGCGAGATGGCGTTCCGTATGGCAACCATCTTTGGCGTGCGTGAAGCAGCTGAGAAGGCTGACCCTGTCATCCTGGAACCGGTCATGCAGGTCGAGATCACCATTCCCGAAGAATACACCGGTGATATCATCGGTCAGATCAACGCCCGCGTTGGCAACATCACCGGCATGGATGACCGCTATGGCAATGCCAAGGCGATTCATGCCCAGGTGCCGCTTTCAGAAATGTTTGGATATGCGACAGAACTGCGTTCCGCCACTCAGGGAAGAGGCGTTTTTACAATGGAGTTCAAGCATTATGACCGCGTCTCTGACGCTTATATGAGGAAAATCCTCGGTCGGATCAGCGGCTGAGAGTAGAAAAAATCATTCCAGCGCGAGCTGGGTTGAAATTACGAACAAGAACAGGAAAACTATGGCTAAACAAAAAATCAGAATTCGTTTGAAAGCTTACGATCATCGTATCTTGGACCAATCAGCAAAACGTATTGTTGAAACCGCTGAGCGTTCCGGCGCCCGTGTGGTGGGACCCGTGCCCTTGCCAACCAAAATTGAAAAATACACTATTCGCCGTTCCACCTTCATTGATAAGGACTCACAGGAGCATTTTGAGATCCGTACGCACAATCGTCTGATCGATGTGCTGGAGCCCGATTCCAAGACCATTGACATGCTCATGCGCTTGAGTCTGCCCGCTGGTGTTGATATCGAGATCAAGATTTAGCTAAGCGTTCGACCGGTTGCTCTGCTTTGTTGTGAAACAAGAGCAGGGGAATCTATACAATTTGACAAAAATTTCGAGTACCCAATCGGGACTCGCGTTTTTGTTTTCCTGTTTGAAAGCGGCGGTCGGCGACCGTCGTTTTTGTTTAGAGTCAGGGAACAGGGGACAGGGAACAGGGAACAGGGAGCAGGGAGCAGGGAACAGGGAGCAGGGAACAGGGAACGGGGAGCAGGGAACAGGGAGCAGGGAACATGGAACAGGGGATAATGTGAGCGGAGAAGAATAAAGTTGACCTAGCGCTTGAACGAGTTGCAGAGAACGAGTATACGGACTGTAAAAGCATCGCAGTTAATTACTGACTTAGTTTATGAATCATCTTATAGAGCATTTTTCCAATTTCATCACATAACGCGACAGATTTATGAGTTTGCGCTTCAGTAAAATATCCGATACGAACGCAAATTTCAAGTTGTGTCTCTGTTTCTGCTTTTGAACCTCTTGCGATTGAAAGAAACCTGGCATATTCCTTATCGGAATTTCGAGCATTGCCTTCTGCAATATTAGATGGAATAGAGAACGCCGACCTTCTCAGCTGACTCGTTATTCCGAAAAGTTCTTCTTTTGGTAATAACTTGGTTAATCGGAAAACCTCCTCTACCAAATCCATTGATTTTTGCCATACCACTAAATCACGATGATCTTTGGTTGCCATGTATCTTTTGTCCTTTCTTCTGTTCCCTGTTTCCTGTTTCCTGATTCCTACTTGTACGCCCCAAATTTTGGGAGATCGGAGGGGTTGACAGGGGTCATTTCGTCAGAATGGGGATCAAGTAAATAAAATCCGCCGTCTCGGTGCAAAATCGGGATTTGTCTGCAAATCTTGACAAAATGCTCACGCATGTCCTCTGAGAGCCAGTAGTAGCTGTCATACTCGCTGGGATGTTCGAAAAGCAGGTTGTCGTAAATATCCAGGAACTCTTTGCGGTACCGATCGCTGACCTGATCCAGATTGCTGATAACCCAGCAAACCTCTTCAAAATCCCAGTTGTAAGTTAACCCAATCAGCCTGTCATCGGCTGTGATGTAAGGTGAGAAGGGAAATTGCCGGCAGCTGAGCGTACGGAAATCGCGTTCGCAAAAGGCAGGTCCTTTACACGCCATCAGGTGCATGTAAGCTGGAGTTTCAGCTTGCATTTTTGGGAGATCGATCGGGTCCTGAGGACATTCATCGCCACGCAGTTTATGCCAAAGCTGAGTGTTGGATTTCAGGTAAGTCCATTCTTCCTTGAGCGCCACAGGCACAGCCACACAGATATCACAGCAAAAAGGCTTGCCGGAAAGGTTGTATTGCCGGCAGATCAAGCCACAATCCATATCGCAAATTGGTGAGGCAAAACGGGAATAATAATCAGGAATATCCAGGTAGGGCTTATAGACCATGAGGTGTATTTTACACTGATTTACCCTCATCCCAATTTAAGATAAAAATAGGGATGGATGCGGGCAGTTTATTGGCTTGATCGATACTGTGATTTGCCCATAAACCGCGATGACACAAATAATGTTAATGTATATTGAAAACCTTAACAAAATTTGTTATAGTATATATATCAATTTCCCACCTCGTCCGAGGTAATTTGTCAAATTCAACAGAATACTTTAACTGATGCACAATTTCTCCACCGGAGGATTTGTGCGATTCACTCAAGAGGAGGATACCTATCATGAAGGTGAAAACCATTCTTTGGACGTTCTTTTTACTCTTTGCACTTATTCTAAGTGCCTGTGTTCCTCAAACCTTTTCATCCCC
>Ga0123326_1002646_pt1 | contig 13463 bp, 16 predicted proteins | sample BioC13SIPDNA_FD_89739 | JGI IMG/M metagenome (GOLD analysis project Ga0123326, IMG submission 89739) | Anaerobic biogas reactor microbial communites from Washington, USA - Biogas_R1_A C13 SIP DNA | ecosystem: Engineered > Bioreactor > Anaerobic > Unclassified | place: Washington, USA | collected...
TGGTTACATTGGCTACTGGATTGCGCAATGAGGTAGTTATAACGGCCGGGATTATAATTATCAAACCTCAAAAATACATCTATTTTCAATAATATTAAGCGCCCTTCTTAGGGTGCTTTTTTTAACCCTAATTTCGTAAACATATTATAGTAATAAACGCAGTGTATATTTACATTATTTAATCCGGCAATTTTGTCAACATTTTAAGCTTTTGTTCATATAATGATAGAAAACTAAATACCGTACATCCCCCTATGAGTATTTTATTTCTGTGGGATTATTTTAAGGGAAGGAGACAATATATTATGGCTTATTGGCATTTTTGTACAGCTTGTCAGCAGTGGAGCAAATCAGCGACCCCATTGTCAGATGACAAGACCTGTTCATTCTGTGGTAAAAAATATACTAAATTGGCTAAAAAGAATGGGGAGGAAATTGTTTCAGCTCCAGAAGAGGTACAGACCGAACCGGAAATGACGGAAACAGTAGAAGAACCAGTAGCAGAAGAAATATCGGCAGCCGTGGATGAAAAGGAAATATCCGCTCCGGATGAAACGGTGGAAGATTCGGAACCACCCGTAAGTGAGACAATCGAAATGGTGGATGCATCCGAAGAAACAGTGATAACCGAGGCAGCAGAGACATTGGAGACTACAGAGATACCGGAGACAGAAGAGACAACCGCAGCCTCCGAAAAGGCAGATGCCCCCAAGATTAAAAAAGTACCAACTAATAGAATATCGGCTGAAAAGAAAGGACGGCCGGTAAAAAAACGGTAACCGATTATCTGACTGTTTCTTAATTAATTTGACAGCCGCAAGCCTTCTGTTTTAGAAGGCTTTTTTGTTTTTGCAATAGAAATTGTCCTTTAAAATTCCGGACCGCTCTGTTTGAACCCTCGGCCTAAAACCTCCATCGCTTCGCTGATAGTAATAAAGGCATTGGGGTCGATCTGAAATACGATTTCCTTTAAGCGCGGAAGCTGCGTAGTGCTTACGGTAACCATAATGATGTCCCGGTTCTCACCGGTGTAGGCTCCCCGACCGTTCAGAAAAGTGCATCCGCGATGCAGATTGCCCAGGATTTCCCCGGCTATATCACTGCAATGGCTGGAAATGATCATGACACTTTTGCTCACATTGGATCCCGTCTGCACTTTGTCCATCATTCTGCCGCTGATAAAGATGGATATGGCTGAGAAAAGCGCCAGTTCCAGATTTGAGGTTAACAGGAAAATACTCAGGATGACGAGATTCACATAAAAAGATATGCTGCCGATATGGTACCCCCAGTAATTATTAATGATTACCGCAATGATATCCAACCCGCCGGTAGAACCTTTGCTGCGCAGCGTGATCCCGATCCCCAGGCCGCTTATCACACCGCCCAAAACGGCTGCCAGCAGGAGATTATCCAAACCCAGATCAATCTGCAAGCCCGTAGCGGTTCCCAGAAAAAAAGTCAGCGACAGCATGCCGATCAGGCTGTAAAGCGCAAAGCGTTTACTGATGAATTTATATCCGGCGATGAAAATGGGGATGTTCAGACCAATATACCAGAGCCAGATATCCACCCCGGTCAGGAATTTCAGAATGATCGCAATACCCGTGACCCCTCCGGTCAGCATATGAACAGGAACCAAAATCAGTTGAACGGAAAGAGCAAGTACGAACGATCCCAGCAGTATGCCCAGGATATCGCGCCAGGAAATGGTTTCCCTAAACTTTTTTAAACCGGAAGTCATTCCATTTATGGGCTTTTTTATATGCATAATCCATCTCCTTTAAGGTCATGATTCATATTATTATATTAGCTCATAATAACCAGTTTTGTTATAGCCTGATGTTCCGGTGTAACTTGTATACTAATCCACTGCATAAAATTCTGATTTATTTACCCCACAAAGAGGACAGCCCCAATCATCAGGCAGATCCGCGAAGCTGGTTCCCGGGGCAACCTCCATTTCCGAGTTGCCTTCCGCCGGATCGTATATATATCCGCATATACCGCATACATATTTGGTGTTTACGTCAGCCATTACAACAAATCCATCAGAAATAAACAGCATAAGCATTCGACAATTTGGTTAACCGCCTGACGTATATAATAGTCATTGTAATCGAAGCACAGCGCTGTAGCAACCGGCTTGGCATTTCCTATGCCGGGCGAGATCCAAGTCCGGATTGGGGAGCGTCTTACCCCTAAACCGAAGACGGCTTATGGTAAAATTATATTGATACAACATCTATAACAACAAGCAAAAAAATTTGAAGGCGGGGTCAGAAGTATGAAACGAATCGGCGCGGTTTTAGGTGCATTATTATTACTTTTATCTGGCTGTATCCCAAAAGATAACAATATAACATTTACGGCATTTATTGAGAGTGTGAATGAAAACAGTATCCTGGTGATAGATGTATCCGCAAATTCTGGTTTTGATAAAGCCAGCGTGGACATCACCGAAGCAAAGTATGATTTTGATTTGAAGGCCGGTCAGAAGGTGGAAGTCACGATCAAGCCTGAGATCAGAGAAAGTTATCCGGTTCAGGCAACAGGTGTGAGAATACGCTTGATCACGCAGGAAGATGCAGGGGCAGGGGCGGCAGAATACAAAAAAATCACTGCTAAAGAGGCTAAAATGCTCATCGACAGCGGGAATGTGACCGTTCTGGATGTACGTACCCAGGCTGAGTTTGCAAGCGGACATATTAACGGAGCAATTCTTTTGCCGAATACCGAAATTAAGAAGAAAGCCCCTGAAGTGCTGCCTGACAAAAACACTACCATACTGGTTTATTGCCGCAGCGGCAACAGAAGTGCCCAGGCGGCAAAAATTCTGGTGGAAATGGGATATACAAAGGTATATGATTTTGGCGGCATTATTGACTGGCCCTATGCAGTGGTGAAATAAAGCTGAACTAAAATTAGCAAATGCTGGTTTAAATCTACGCCGGCTGTATTATACTTCTATTAAAAGACAAACGAAAAAGAGAGACAGGGAATTGCTGATGTATCTGACTGATGAAGATATAAACATAATAAAAACATCTTTGGAGCAACAATTGGATCCGTATTTAATTGTACTCTTCGGTTCAGCCAGCACGGGGCGCTTGAGATCGGATAGCGATGTAGATATAGCATTTCTAAGCGATCAGGAGATGGATTCTTATGAACTTTTCATTGTAGCTCAGCAATTGGCAGATCAATTGGGACGCGAGGTACACCTAATTGATTTGAATCAGGCAAGTACAGTTCTGCAAGCCCAAGTAGTAGGGAAGGGCCAGGTCATTTTGGATAAAGAACCAAATCGACGGCAGGAGTATTTCATTTTGGTATTAAAAAAGTATGCTCGTTTAAATGAAGAACGGGCACCTATTTTGAATAAAATTAAAGAGAGAGGCAGTATCTATGCAAGATGATGTGAGTGTAAATAAGGCTCAGATTATAGAAAAATGCATCAAACGTATACAAGATGAATATGAAGGAACACCAGGCAATCTCCTGAATATAACCAAGCAGGATTCGATAATCTTAAACCTTCAAAGGGCCTGTGAAGCTGCGATTGCTTTGGCGATGCACTGGGTTGCGGAAAAGGGATGGGGAGTTCCGAATAATAGTCGTGATGCATTTAATTTCCTGGCCGAACGTGGAATATTGGAGGAAGAATTAACGAACAGACTAAAGTCTACGGTGGGATTTAGAAACATTGCAGTTCATGATTATCAGAAAATGAATTTGGATATCTTGCAGCAAATTATCGAGAACCACTTGGAGGATTTGCTTAATTTTGCTCAAATCATGTTAGAGAAGAACTAGGCCATACATTTCTTTTGGCCAAGCAGTGACATATTAGAGTCGCTGCTTTTTTATATTTTCAAACGGCGAAGTCAGTTTCAGTGAATATGTTGACTGGCTGGCGGACAATTACCTGCAGGATTAAAAAAGCATCTGCCTGCCTTCAGTCCAATGTTACTATATTCAACTGACAGATGAAGTTTTCGCAAAAGAATTAATCTCAAGCGGCAAATATGAAGAATTATTATTAGATGCCTTCAGATCAGATCTTGTTTACGGTGACGAATTCGAAGGAGGCGAATTGCTTGACTGATTCGCTTTTCTTTGATACGGATTGTTTGTCAGCATTTCTATGGGTTGGTAATGAAGATCTTTTGGTAAAACTATATCCTGGAAAAGTTATGATACCTCAACAAGTATATAACGAATTATCGTCTCCCCGTATTTCTAATTTAAATAGTACCAGTCCTTTTTTTTATTTCCGGGCTTTATCTCCTACCTTACAATTCCCGGGGAAGTATAGACAGACATAATGATGACTGCAGTTGTAACAAAAACGAATCCGACCAGCACGAACTTAATCGTTCTAATTGTATTGGCATTAGTTAGGGCATTATTGATTTTATTTATGAGGCTGCGTTTTTTCTTTTTTCTTGCTTTAACTTCCACTGGATATGTATCTCCTTTATTAATTGAGAGTTTTGCATAATTCGAAAATTAGCCGAAGCGCGCTTTAATAACCACAATATATAGCGCATACATCTTACAATAACAAAAATATATAGAAAACCTTTTTAGTAAAAACGCATTATGCAAAAGTCTCAATTGCTTGTTTTATTAGTTCTAATTGCACATGCTTAAAAAACATACCATAATATATACGAAAACATGATAGTAATTTATGGGGCAGGAATAATACGCAAAAATATTTGTGATGTAAACATATTAATTATATCGGTATTTTGGAGCTAAAATTTAATGCATAGTTTAGAAAATAAAATTGAATCCGGGAAAAAACTCACCAGCAGCCCCTGTAATTTATGCCCCCGTATGTGTGGAACCGACCGTACTGCCCAGACCGGGTTTTGTCAAAGCAGCAGCCGGCTGAAAGTGGCCCGGGCGGCTTTGCATTTCTGGGAAGAGCCTTGTATCAGCGGCAGCCGGGGCAGCGGCACTATTTTTTTCAGCGGCTGTACTTTAAGGTGTTGTTACTGCCAAAATTACCGTATCAGCAGCGAAAACTTTGGCCAGGAGATCTCCATCCTGAGGCTGGCGGAGATTTGCCTGGAATTACAGGCCCGGGGTGCGCATAACATCAATCTGGTTACGGCCACTCAGTATTTGTACAGTGTCCTGCCGGCTTTGGATTTGATCAAGGGGAAACTGCAGATCCCGGTTGTGTACAACTGCAGCGGTTATGAAAGGGTGGAGGTCATCCGGGAGCTACAAGGCTATGTGGATATTTTTCTGCCGGATTTCAAATACTACAGCAATGAATTGGCCCGGAAATACTCACGTACCCGGGACTATTTTGAAGTTGCTGTTGCTGCCATAAAAGCCATGATTGATCAGACCGGTACCCTCGTTTTTAATGAAGCGGGCATCATGCAAAAAGGCGTCATTATCAGGCATCTGGTGCTGCCCGGCGCCAGAAAAGACAGCCTGGCGCTATTAAATTGGATCAGTGACAATCTGCCACAGGATAAATTTATTTTGAGCCTGATGAGCCAGTACACGCCGGTTTACAAAAGCCGGGAACATCAAGAAATCAATCGTCGGGTAACCTCGTTCGAATACGATTCAGTGGTGAAGGAAGCTATCCGCCTCGGGCTGACCAACGGTTTCATTCAAGAGCGCAGCAGTGCCACCGAGGAATACACCCCGCCCTTTGACCTGGAAGGAGTATGACCCGCCAAATATCCACCACGGTCACGAGCACCATCATCATTGATAATAAAGCATACTGCAATTTTTATTTGCAGCAATACGTGCCCCGCTTATGCGGCTCCTGAACAGAGAATATATAACGGACAATTTGCCAACAATATTTTTATGGAAGTGTAATTGCCGGATATATTGATCGCTATTAAGGAGCGGGGCGAATGTTTTTCAAACGTCAGCAACATCTGTATTTGAGCCGCAGTTATGATGACAATTTGGATCTGTTCAAGCAGGAACTGGGGGAAGGGGAAAGCTTTGATGTGATCGTCAGGGAAATCGAAGTTGCCGGTAAAAAGGCTGCTCTGATTTGTTTTGATGGTCTGGTGAAGGATGACATTCTGACGGAAGTCATGGAATCCCTGTTTGCCTTACGCAAGGAAAAATACTTTCAGGATAAAATGGAGCAACTGCTGCAGCAGGGGATACCTTATATAGAACTATCAACCGAAAGCAAAATTGACGAACTTCTCTATGGGGTTTTGTCCGGGTCGATTCTATTAATTGTCGACGGCTGTCAGGAAGGCTTTATCATTGATGCCCGCACTTATCCTGCCCGGGGACCGGAGGAGCCGGATATCGAACGGGTGGTGCGCGGTTCCAGGGACGGTTTCACTGAGACCGTGGTGTTTAATACTGCTTTGATCCGCCGCCGTGTCCGCGATCCAAAACTAAGGGTGGAACTGATGCGGGTGGGCAAGCGCTCCAAATCGGACGTAGCAGTTGTATACATCAAAGACATCACCAATCCGGATCTGGTTGAAACTATCAAGGAAAGAATCGGCGCCATTAAAATAGACGGGGTTCCCATGGCGGAAAAATCCGTGGAAGAGTTGATTATAGGCGGCAATACCTGGAATCCTTTCCCCAAAGTCCGTTATACGGAGCGCCCGGACGTGGCGGCTCTGCACTTGCTGGAAGGCCATGTGCTCATCGTGGTGGATACCTCACCCAGTGTGATCATTGCCCCGGCTACTTATTTCCATCATGTGCAGCATGCTGAGGAGTACCGGCAAACCCCGACCGTAGGAGTCTACATTCGCTGGCTCCGTTTTGCCGCCATCATAGCCTCGGTTTTTCTCACTCCTTTATGGCTAATGCTGGCGCTTTCCCCGGAGTTGCTGCCGTCCTCGCTGGATTTCATCGGACCAAAAAAAGTTGGTAATGTGCCGATTTTTTTGCAGTTTTTTCTGGCGGAAATCAGCCTGGATCTGATGCGCATGGCCGCCATTCATACCCCGGCACCCATGGCTACTGCCCTGGGCGTTATTGCTGCGTTGCTCATCGGCGATGTGGCAGTTAGTATTGGTCTGCTGATTCCGGAGGTTATACTCTATACGGCCATGGCAGCGGTGGGAACCTTTTCCACCCCCAGTTACGAGATGGGCATGGCCAACCGTCTGGTAAGATTGTTTATTCTGATCTGCACAGGTTTTTTCCGTTGGCCAGGTTTTGTTGTCAGTACATTGCTGGCCTTTATTGTACTGGCGTTTACTAAATCATTTAATGTACCCTATCTTTGGCCTCTCATTCCCTTTAATTGGCGTGCCTTGAAAACCATTCTGGTCAGATCGCCGGTGTCGATGCAAAATATTCGCCCCGAAATATTAAGCCCCCGTGATAAACGCCGCCAGGCTGCACCGGCGTTTAAAAGGAGGCGTTAATATTTAGAGCGATCCGCAATACCGGAAATTTATCTTATACCAGATTTATTCCCTTAAATGATGCGCGTAAATACGGCCTTGTTGCCTTCCCAATCGAGACGGTAGCCCATTTTCCTAACAATTTCATTGATGGTGGCCCGGTCCGGCGAATTTTTGTTGAATACTACGGCGTTTTCCAAAGGTGTTCTTTTGCCGTCCACTTTTATGGTTTTCAGTCCGGGAGTGATCATGATATTATCTGCTGGCCGTTCCGGGGTCATGTCCGTTGCTGTCCAGGCTTCAGACACGGACCAGCTGCCGGAAATTTTATCATCCAGCCAGGTGTAGGGCAGGTAGGCGTAACCGTTTTCACCCCAACTGCTGCCCCATGAATTCCTGAGGATCAGGTATTTGTTTTCGGGCAAATCTCCGACGATACCTACCGCATGACCACCCCGTAAATCTCCCTCAGGCAGCGGAAGTACATAATTATCATCCGGTTTAAAATTTTCGCATACCATCAGAGCCAAAATAAAGGGACCTTCATTTTTTAAGGCTTCCCGTATAACATTAATAACCTGACCGCGCTCTTTATCCGCTGAAGAGCAGAGCTGGGCATATGTTTTTATTCTGTAGATTACCGCAGTTTCCAGGGCTGTATCTGTGATTTTAGGGACTTTGGGGGAAGACAGTTCAGTCAGGCCGGAGTAGGGCATGATTGTTTCCGGACAGATTCCGTATTTTTTTAATACCTGCATGGCCACTTTGGGTTGGGTCCCTTCCAGACATGGCATACCGTCATTCTGCTTGCACATACTGTACAGAAATGAGGCGGAAAGCCCTCCCTCAGGATAATCTTCCTGCTTGATTTCTTCATAGGCTTTCAGTGTCCAGGCCGAAGCGCAGGCCACACAGGTGCCCCGATCTTCCTGATCAAATACCGGGGGGAGTTGGGGTCGATAATCTATGGGGACAGGTTTTTCTGCAACTGTGGCGCCGATAAGCTTTTCATAACGATAATCCCGGGGATCATAGGCAGAGGGAATGAAACTCAGCTTGCGGCCATAATGTATCTGCGGTAGTTTTTCCAAATAGCGGCGCAACTGATAAACTATTTCAAATGACAACTGCTTTACCTCCTTGCCATGTTTACAGTTTTATCAATAATGTATGCGCAAAAATAATATGAGTGACATTTAAACGATTAAGAACATGAATGTTTTATGTAGGATAAAAGGAAATGGGTCGATCACTGGAGAATAATGTATACAAAATAATTGAAGATATTCCCTTATTGAGGATGTCAGGCGGGGAGATATATGATTAAATATTGTGCCAGGTGCGGAAAAGAAATAACCGATAAATCATTCCAGCTGACGCGTTACTGTGATAAATGTCTGCGGGAGAGCAAGGTCAAACATTGCGCCAGGTGCGGGAAAGTAATCAGCGACAAATCGTTCCAGCTGACCAGATACTGTGATGAATGTCTGCGGGAAAGCAAGGTCAAACATTGCACCAATTGCGGGAAAGTAATCACCGACAAATCATTCCAACTGACCAGATACTGTGATGAATGTTTGCGGGAGAGCAAGATCAAACATTGCGCCAATTGCGGGAAAGTAATCACCGACCAATCATTCCACCTGACCAAGTATTGCGATGAATGCATAAAAGAAAACCACCGCCGCAAAAGAATCCGACATAAGAATCCTTATAAAAAACCAACCGGAACCTGATTGTAAAAAAGGATATGATTATAATGTCACCACTTTTGGCTATTTGGCATATATTAAGCTAGAATTACTGAGAGTGGTGATTTTATGGCCATATCCATGAAATATACCCAGCCGGGGACTGCAGGAGGGACGCCGGTATCTTCTCCTGCCGATGCTGCTTATTCATTTTGCCGGACGGATGCCTTCCGTGAACTGGAAAAGATGATCGGCCTGAAATCGGTTAAAAAGACGATTGCGGAAATCAGTGCCTATGCGCTGATTCAGGCCAGGCGCAACCAGCAGTCACTAAAAGCTGATCCGACGGCGCTGCACATGGTTTTTCGCGGTAACCCCGGCACCGGCAAGACCAGTGTGGCACGTATTCTGGGGGGCATTTTCAAGGAAATCGGGATTTTGCCTAAAGGTCATCTGCTGGAGGTGGAACGGGCAGATCTGGTGGGTGAATATATCGGTCATACCGCCCAGAAGACCCGCGAGGTTTTAAAGAAGGCCAACGGGGGCATTCTGTTTATTGATGAAGCCTACACCCTGGCCCGGGGGGGCGGCAAAGACTTCGGTCATGAAGCAATTGCTACGCTGGTAAAGGCGATGGAGGATCAGCGCAATGATTTGATCGTGATTTTGGCTGGCTACTGTCTGGAGATGGATGCTTTTATGCTCAGCAATCCCGGTTTACGTTCCCGCTTTGCACTGCAGATAGATTTTCCCGATTATGACAGTGAAGAACTTTTCAACATCGCTTTGCAGATGTACAATGAACGGGACTATGAATTGAGCAACCGCTGCCGCTGGAAACTGAAATGTAACCTGGATGCGTTTGTCAAATCTCACCATCCCCATAGCGGCAATGCCAGATATGTACGCAACCTGGTGGAAAAATCGGTGCGCCTGCAGGCGCTGCGGCTGGTGGATCGTGAATATTTAAACCGTAAGGACCTGATGACGATCGAAGCCGTCGATCTTCCTTAACCTGGTGCCTGGCACCAAGTTATTAAAAATATTAAGTTATTGGAAAGTGGTGCAAAAAAATTGGATGCTTTACACCTGATCCGTCAGGCAGAAAAGGACATGCAGGGATTGTTTACGTCTTATGAAGAAATCGCTTTCGACAACCAGGCCAAGGTGCTGAAGGCTTTTCAGGATCACCGGGTCAGGGAAGGTCATTTTCAGTTTTCCTCCGGCTATGGCTATGGTGATCTGGGCCGGGATGAACTGGAAAGCATTTATGCTCAGGTTTTCGGGGCGGAGGATGCCATGGTCAGGTCGCAGATCGTATCCGGCACCCATGCCATATCCGCCTGCCTTTTGGCGCTGCTGCGGCCGGGTGAGGAACTGCTGTCATTGGCGGGAAGTCCCTATGATACTCTGTTAAATGTCATCGGTGCCAGAAGTGCGCACCGGGGCAGTCTGATCGAGCGAGGCATAAAATATCGGGAGATTGCCCTGCTGCCTTCCGGAGAAATCGATATGGAGGCCATTCGCAGCGGCATTACGGATAAAACCAAAATGGTTTTGATCCAACGTTCACGCGGTTACAGTTTGCGTCCCGCGCTGGGGGTTGAAAAAATAAGGCAAGCCGCCGAAATCGTCCGGCAGGTTAATCCGAAAACGATCATTTTTGTGGATAACTGTTACGGCGAATTTACTGATCGGTTGGAGCCTACCCAGCTGGGTGCTGACTTGATGGCGGGGTCGCTGATTAAAAACCCGGGCGGAGGACTGGTGCCTTCGGGCGGCTATATTCTAGGGCGCAGTGATCTGGTGGAGGAAGTTGCCTTTCATATAACCGCACCGGGGCTGGGCAAGGAATTGGGCGCCAGCCTGATCAATAACCGTTTGTTGTATCAGGGTTTGTTTATGGCCCCGCATACGGTGCTGCAGGCGCTGAAAACCGCCTGCCTGCTGGCTTGGATATGTGAACAATTTGGTTGTGCAGCATTGCCCCGCTGGAATGAACCGCGCAGCGATATTGTCCAGGCCATCCAAATGTCAGATGCCGCGGCAGTGATCCATTTCTGTCAGATCGTACAGCGCAGTTCGCCGGTTGACAGTGATGTTAAACTGGAATATGGGGATATGCCGGGTTATTCAGATCAAATAGTGATGGCGGCCGGTACCTTTGTGCAGGGTTCCTCTATCGAATTATCCTGTGATGCGCCGCTACGCGAACCATATACGGTATATTTCCAGGGAGCTTTGAGTTATGAACACGGACGTTTCGTTGTCCAACAGATAATCGAGCAGCTGTTGGAAAAAAACAAGAAGAGCAGAGGTTGATCCGGGAATGAATTCTCGTTCTCGGCTGCATTGTATTTAAAAGGGAGGTTATATTTATGCATACCGGAGCAGTTGTATTGGCCATCATTGTTATCCTGGTTGGCATCGCCGGTATATTTATACCGTATATTCCGGGAATTCCGCTGATTTTTATTGCTATTTTGGCGTATGGATGGTATGAGGGCTTTCAACATATCACGGCCTATTATATTGCTTTCATGGCTGCACTGACTGTTTTAGCCTTGGTGGTTGATTATCTTTCGGCTACTCTGGGTGCTAAATATTTCGGCTCCAGCAAGTATGGAATTTATGGAGCATTGCTGGGTACGTTGCTGGGCATTATTATTTTCGCTCCCATCGGAATATTTGTGGGTCCTTTTTTAGGAGCAATGGTCGGTGAAATGATGGCCGGCAAGGATATAAATGCAGCGGCGAAAACCTCCCTTGGAACCATTGCCGGTTTGTTCTCCGGAATTGCTTTTAATCTGGTACTGGGACTGGTAATGTTTATTTCTTTTTTAATCATCATCTTTTAATTGCATGACAAACATTAATATGCTAACCTAATCAAATCAGAACAGGCAAATGGGGGGTATTGGCGTGGATAAAGAATATATCATTAAAAAATGCAAAGAAGAAAATGTTAAATTCATCAGGCTGCAGTTTACTGACATCGTGGGTGTTTTTAAAGCTATTTCCATTACGGTGGATCAATTGGAAAAGGCTCTTGATGGGGAACTGATGTTTGATGGATCATCGATAGAAGGATTCGTAAGGATCGAAGAATCGGATATGTATTTGAAGCCAGACCCCGATACATTTACAGTTTTACCCTGGAACAGTCTGACCTCAGCCGGCAAAACGGCCCGTATTATCTGTGACATCTATAATTACGATGATACTCCTTTCGAGGGAAGTCCGCGCTATATACTGCAGAAAACCTTACGGGAAGCTGCTGAAATGGGCTATACCATGCAGGTGGGGCCGGAACCGGAGTTCTTCCTTTTTAATCTGGATGAAAACGGGCAGCCTACGCTGAAAACCAACGACAAGGCCAGCTATTTTGACCTGCCGCCGGTGGACAAAGGGGAAGAAGCCCGCCGCGATATGGTGGAAGTGCTGCAGACGCTGGGATTTGAGATCGAAGCAGCTCACCACGAAGTAGCTCCCGGCCAGCACGAAATTGATTTTAAATATACCGACGCCCTCAAAACAGCCGACAATATTATGACTTTTCGGGTGGCAATCCGGATCGTGGCCCAGAACCATGGGCTGCATGCCACGTTTATGCCCAAACCGGTTTTTGGCATTGCCGGCTCGGGGATGCATATGCATTGCTCCTTGTTTAAAGACGGCGAAAACATCTTTTATGATGATAGCCGGGAAGACGGACTCAGCGATACCTGCCGCTATTTTATCGGCGGCGTCCTCAAGCGTGCCCGGGCCATCTGCGCCATTACCAACCCGACCGTCAATTCCTACAAACGGTTGGTACCCGGTTACGAAGCCCCGGTCTATATCGCCTGGTCATACAAAAATCGCAGTCCCCTAATCAGGATTCCGGCCCGCCGCGGCATCGGCACCCGCATCGAAGTACGCAATCCCGACCCCAGCTGCAATCCTTACCTGGGTTTGGCGGTCATTTTGAAAGCGGGATTGCACGGGATCAAAAACCAGATCGCTCCGCCCGAACCGGTGGAACAAAATATTTATGAAATGGATCTGGCCACCCGCAAACAACAGGGGATATCCTCCCTGCCGGAAAACCTCTATGAAGCGCTGGATGAGCTGAGCAAAGATGAAATCATCAAGGAAGCTCTGGGCCAGCACGTTTATTCCCGCTTTGTTGCCGCCAAGATGAAGGAATGGGAAAACTACAGTTCGCGGGTGTATGATTGGGAGATAGAGGAGTATTTGGCCAAATTCTAACCCACCCCCCCCCAGACCGACGACGGAAGTGAATATCTGCGTTGCTGCAAACAGGCCGCTCAATCAACGTACCTTGTGTACGTCTCAATCGCGGCCTGTTTTTGCGCCTTGATCTTCGCTCCCGTCGTCGGTCTGCTAAACGGAA
>Ga0123326_1002649_pt1 | contig 13451 bp, 9 predicted proteins | sample BioC13SIPDNA_FD_89739 | JGI IMG/M metagenome (GOLD analysis project Ga0123326, IMG submission 89739) | Anaerobic biogas reactor microbial communites from Washington, USA - Biogas_R1_A C13 SIP DNA | ecosystem: Engineered > Bioreactor > Anaerobic > Unclassified | place: Washington, USA | collected...
CAGGGGAGTGAAATAGTACCTGAAACCGTGCGCTTACAAACTGTTGGAGCCCTTTAGTGGGGTGACAGCGTGCCTTTTGCATAATGAGCCTACGAGTTATTCCTTGCCAGCGAGGTTAAGTGTTGTTAGACACGGAGCCGAAGCGAAAGCGAGTCTTGAAAGGGCGCTAAGTTGGCAGGGATAGACGCGAAACCTAGTGATCTACCCATGGTCAGGTTGAAGTTTCGGTAACACGAAATGGAGGACCGAACCGGTAAACGTTGAAAAGTTTTCGGATGAACTGTGGGTAGGGGTGAAAGGCCAATCAAACTGGGAAATAGCTCGTACTCCCCGAAATGCATTTAGGTGCAGCCTCGATTAAGAGTTATCCAGAGGTAGAGCTACTGATAGGACGCGAGGGCTTCACCGCCTATCAAATCCTGACAAACTCCGAATGCTGGATAATGTTTTTCGAGAGTGAGGGCATGGGTGCTAAGGTCCGTGTCCGAGAGGGAAAGAACCCAGACCATCAGCTAAGGTCCCCAAATGTATGCTAAGTTGAAGAAAACGCGGTATGGTTGCAGAGACAGCTAGGATGTTGGCTTGGAAGCAGCCATTCATTTAAAGAGTGCGTAACAGCTCACTAGTCGAGCGACCGTGCATGGATAATAATCGGGCATCAAGCATACTACCGAAGCTATGGAATGATACTTAGGTATCATTGGTAGGGGAGCATTCCAGTCAGCGTCGAAGCAGTATCGTGAGGTATTGTGGAGCGTCTGGAAAAGCAAATGTAGGCATAAGTAACGATAATGGGGGTGAGAAACCCCCACGCCGAAAGACCAAGGATTCCTGATCAACGTTAATCGGATCAGGGTTAGTCGGGCCCTAACACGTACCCGTTAGGGGAAGTGGATGGCAAACAGGTTAATATTCCTGTACCCGTTATACAACAAAAGTGACGTATAAGAGAGATGTCTGGGTGCTGACGGAATAGCACGCTGAGCTTAGGTTTCGGCCGAAGCGAAGGCAAGCATCTTGTACCGAGAAAAGCGAGTATAACGGCTCGTACCGTAAACGGACACACGTAGTTGGGTTGAGTATACTAAGGCGCTCGAGTGATCCACGGCTAAGGAACTCGGCAAATTAACCCTGTAACTTCGGGAGAAAGGGTTCCTGTTAAGCGATTGACAGGACGCAGAGAAATGGCCCAGGCGACTGTTTAACAAAAACACATGGCTATGCAAAATCGAAAGATTAGGTATATGGCCTGACACCTGCCCGGTGCTGGAAGGTTAAGAGGAGATGTCAGGAGCAATCCAAAGCATTGAATTGAAGCCCCAGTAAACGGCGGCCGTAACTATAACGGTCCTAAGGTAGCGAAATTCCTTGTCGGGTAAGTTCCGACCTGCACGAATGGTGTAACGATCTGGGCACTGTCTCAGCCGTGAGCTCGGTGAAATTGTAATACCGGTGAAGATGCCGGTTACCCGCAACGGGACGGAAAGACCCCGTGAACCTTTACTGCAACTTAGCATTGATTTTGGGTAAGTTATGTGTAGGATAGGCCGGAGACTATGAAGTGGTGCCGCCAGGTATCATGGAGTCGCCGTTGAAATACGGCCCTTGACTTGCCTGAAGTCTAATCCCTCAGAGAGAGGGAGACATTGCTTGGTGGGTAGTTTGACTGGGGTGGTCGCCTCCAAAAGAGTAACGGAGGCTCCCAAAGGTACCCTCATGACGTTTGGCAATCGTCAGTAGAGTGTAATGGCACAAGGGTGCTTGACTGTGAGACCGACAAGTCGAACAGGTAGGAAACTAGGGCATAGTGATCCGGTGGTTCCGCATGGAAGGGCCATCGCTCAAAGGATAAAAGGTACTCCGGGGATAACAGGCTGATCGCCGCCAAGAGCTCACATCGACGCGGCGGTTTGGCACCTCGATGTCGGCTCGTCACATCCTGGGGCTGGAGAAGGTCCCAAGGGTTCGGCTGTTCGCCGATTAAAGTGGCACGCGAGCTGGGTTCAGAACGTCGTGAGACAGTTCGGTCCCTATCTGTTGTGGGCGCAGGAGATTTGAGAGACCCTGTCATTAGTACGAGAGGACCGTGATGGACAAACCTCTGGTGTATCAGTTGTACCGCCAGGTGCAGCGCTGAGTAGCTATGTTTGGAAGGGATAAGTGCTGAAAGCATCTAAGCACGAAGCCTGTCTCAAGATTAGATCTCCATATAAGGGGCGTTAAAGACTATGACGTTGATAGGCTGCAGGTATAAAGGTGGTAACATCAAAGCCGAGCAGTACTAATTACCCGAAACTTTCAGAGCTGGTATTTTAGTCTCAAGTCTTTATCTTGTAATCAATATGTTAAGTTATCACTACGACGAAGGTTGTAGCAATGAACAAAGAGAGAGTACAAACTCTAAGATATTTAGGTGGCTATAGCGCAGGGGATCCACCTCTTCCCATACCGAACAGAGAAGTTAAGCCCTGCCGCGCCGATGGTACTGCGTAAAAACGGGAGAGTAGGTCGCCGCCCATCTTACAAGAGAGAGGCTGTCCGATAAAGGGCAGCCTCTTATTTTTTTACAAAAGCCGGTTCAGAGCAATCTGGACCGGCTTTCGTGTTGTATATCCCACTATGTGTTGGAAGGGAATAATATGTATTAGGGGAACATTTCAGGGTTTACTTACTAGATACTTTCAAAGATTTCTTTTCCGAATTCCAGGCAGTCCTGTCTTTTAAGATTGTCATACTCTACCATGCCCGGGAATGACTGCATTTGTTCCCTAACTTCAGGTTCCATTAATCCCCAGGTGATCCTGCCAAGGAATACTTTTTGAGGCACATCAACTACTCCGGTTATTTTGCACAAATGATCAGTAAAAAACTGGGTATAGAGCTGATCTGTCACCGGGCGCATCATATTACCACATACTGCAAAGTAAGCCTTGATTTTTGGGGCTAGTTGTTTACGATGTTTCTTAAGATATTCCTGCAGTTCTGGACTTGTCGCAGCACTTCTGATAGAGCCGCCAACAACAATATGGCTGTAGCCAGAAAGGTCGGGATTCTCCTTTACGTCGAAGACCTCAGCTATTCCGTTCATACCTTCCGAGATCCAGACTGCTGCGTCGCGTGACGAACCGCACCATGTGCTGTAAAGGATGGCCCAGTCAGTATCCTTTTTTGTTGGGTAGAACTTCAGTGCGGAAGCTTTTCTGGGTATCATCATGGCCCCGGCTGCAAGGAGCGAAACTTTAAGGAAATCTCTTTTTTTCATGTGTGTACCTGTTAATTTTTGGATTTGGTTTTTATTAGTATGCCTAGTTTGATAGCCAGATTATCTATAGTACGCTGCATTGCATATGGTCCATAGCGATAGTGAAGGGACAGTCCGCAACTAACAAATTCATGTCTTAGCAATTCAGCAAAATAAATACCAGATTCAAAATAACCTTTTTCGAACGTTTTTGCAATTTCATCAAATGCTTGAGATAAGTTACCTACGCCACCTGATGATGAAAAGATTATCAGGGGTCTGAAACCATAAGGCTTATCCTTTCCTGTTTGAAGTGAGGCCCTGAGATAAAGAATTGCAAAACTTGATGCGGCAAATTCGGATGGACTCATAGTGGCAAAGGAATAGCGTGACTCTATACCAATGAGCCTACTCCTTGTACCGAAGGCACTATATAAGTGAGATGCCTGTAAGTCTCCTCTTATATTTGCAGCAGTCATTCTTACATCTGTAGTCCATACAGCTGACAGAGGTACAGATATTTCAGCCTGGGTTTCCAACCTGATATATTCGTAAGGCACTGTCTTATTGCCCTGTCCAAAAAAGACATTGGTCCAGATGGTTGTAGCAGTTTCCTTTTTTGTATGCCATTTGAGGCGAAGTCCGGCTTCATTGCCTTGGAGATCACCGAGATTAGTAGAGTCGGTAAGGAAGGGGTAGAGTTTCCTGGGCGACAGAATGGCGTGGTTCCAACTCAGTTCGCCTTTGAGTGAGGCACTTAGTTGTTGGGTAACAGCAATTGAGTACTTGCGTGTGAGATCAACGCTTTCTGTTGCAAACATCTTAAATACTTCATCTGAGAAGGGCTCCACTCCTTCAAGGAAGTAAAAAGTCCCTGTTGCATTCAGGTCTTTTTGAAAAGCCAGGTCAAGGTAGGATGATCTTGAAGCTTCCAGGTAGAGTCGAAAGAAAGCTCCGTAGTTGTTGTCTTCTGAGCGAAGGCTTCTTGAATAAAAACCACCTGTACTGAAGAGTTCAGAAAGAAAGGCGTTGGTCCTGAGACCAACGCCCGGTTTAAATCCTTCGTAATGATTGTAGTTGATCAACCTACCTAGTTGGACACTAACAAATCCTGCCGGCATCCAGCCTTCGGCCATTTCTTCATTAAAGACACGTTCTGCCTTAAGGTAGTGTTCCCTCTCCAGACTGTCGATAAGGGCAACAAGTGCAGAATCGCTTTGTGGGATATGACGAATAACTTCATTGCCTGTCCCTGTTTGCTGTGAGAATAGGGAGGGCATGGTAAGAATGAAAACAACTATACAAAGCGACTTTGCGCAGGCATGGAGGCGTCCCATTTATTTCATCAGTCCGGTTTTCAGGTTTCTAATCTCTTCCTTAGTGAGGAAGCGCCAGTGACCTTTGGCAAGATTCTTTTTTGTCAGACCTGCAAAGTACACCCTGTCGAGCTTTTCAACTTTGTATCCGAGGGTTTCGAAGATCCTTCTTACTACCCTGTTTCGTCCTGAGTGGATCTCAATACCAATCTGGGAATGGTCGCTCTCATCAGCATATCCTATGTCATCTGCCTGAATCAATCCGTCCTCCAGTTCGATACCCTTTTTAATATCAGTCATATGCTGACGGGCTATTGGCCTGTCGAGGAATACATGGTAAATCTTCTTGGTCAGAGATGACGGGTGCGTGAGCTTGCGTGAGAGTTCTCCGTCATTTGTTAGAAGCAGCACTCCTGTGGTGTTTCTGTCGAGACGACCAACAGGGTAAATTCTCTGAGTACAGACCCCTTCTACAAGGTCCATCACAGTTCGTCTTCCTTCGGGATCATCGGTTGTAGTAACCATATCCCTTGGCTTATTTATAAGGATATAAACCTTTTCTTCGGGATTGAGTCGTTTGCCATTATAGCGAACATCATCACTCACCTTAACCTTAGAACCGAGTTCGGTCACTACCTTGCCATTGACAGTAATCAGTCCCTGGGTAATAAGTTCATCGGCATCCCTTCTGCTGCATACCCCACTGTTGGCAATATAACGATTTAGCCTAATGGCTTCACCTTCGTCAAATACTTTCTCAGTTGGTTTTTGTACGGGTCTGGTGCGGGCTTTGGGTGCATTATCTCTGGCGGCAAACTCGCGTTTGCCGGCATATGCGCCTTTTCCGGTCCTTACCCCTGGTTTTGAGCCTGCTTTATCCTGCTCCGGTCTTGACCTTTTTCCGGCAGGCCCACCTGAATTAAAATCCTTTTTGTTTCTCATTTTATTTTATCCAAAATCACTGCAAAGTTGCGAAAAATTAATGGGCTTACACCTCTTTTTCAGCTATCTTTGCTACTGCAGCGGGAAAATACCCTTGCATAAAGATACAACATGAAAAAACAAGTAAAATGACATTGATAAAATCTATTTCAGGAATCAGAGGTACTATCGGTGGTCAGTCCGTTGATGCCCTAACCCCAATGGATGTTGTAAAATTCTCATCAGCATATGGAACCTGGATTAAAGGAGCCTTTCCGGGGATAAAGCCAAAAGTTGTTGTAGGTCGTGACGCCCGCATATCGGGTGAGATGGTGAGTCGCCTGGTTACAGGTGCACTGATTGGTCTTGGTATTGATGTTATTGACCTTGGGTTGATGACTACACCGGGTACCGAACTGGCAGTTACGCATTTTAATGCGCAGGGAGGTATTATAATTACTGCCAGCCATAATCCCAGACAATGGAATGCATTGAAGCTGCTCAATTCATTGGGTGAGTTTTTGTCAGCCGCTGACGGTGAGATGATTTTGGATATTGCGGCTAAAGAGGCCTTTGATCATGCTGAAGTTGATCAACTGGGCACGTTGACTGAGGAGCCTAGTTTTCTGGATGTGCACATTAAGCATGTGCTTGATCTGGAGCTTGTCGATGTTGAAGCAATCAGGAAGGCCGGCTTTAAGGTAGCTATTGACTGTGTCAACTCAGTAGGCGGCATTGCAATACCAGCCTTACTTAAGGCACTTGGAGTAAAGGAAGTAATTGAGCTATACTGCACCCCCAATGGTCAGTTTCCCCACAATCCAGAGCCACTGCCTGAGCACCTCACAGAGATTTCAGACCTTGTAAGAAAGGAAAAGGCTGATGTAGGCTTCGTGGTTGACCCTGATGTAGATCGCCTGGCAATTATCAATGAGGACGGCAGCATGTTTGGCGAAGAATACACCCTTGTTGCGGTTGCCGATTATATACTTAGCCGCACTCCCGGCAATACTGTATCAAACCTTAGTTCAACAAGGGCTCTGCGTGATGTAACAGTGAGACGTGGAGGTAGCTATGCTGCCGCTGCTGTTGGAGAGGTAAATGTAGTTACTAAAATGAAGGAAACCAATGCAGTGATAGGTGGCGAAGGAAATGGTGGTGTAATCTATCCTGCAAGCCATTGCGGTCGTGATGCCCTTGTAGGCATCGCATTATTCCTGACTCACCTTGCCCATGAAGGAATCAGCTGTTCGGCACTTCGTTCGCGTTATCCTTCATATATAATGTCCAAGAACAAGATAGAGCTGACACCCGGTATTGATGTGGATGCAATACTAAGTAAGGTTAGAGACTATTACAGCAAGGAGAAAGTAAATGATATTGACGGAGTGAAGATTGACTTTTCGGATTCATGGGTTCACCTGCGCAAGTCTAATACAGAGCCGATAATCAGGATATATTCTGAAGCTCCATCAAGGGAAGCTGCTGAAGAACTGGCCGGTAATGTGATGAAACTGATTAGGGAATTTGCCGGCTAAATCTTTGACCGAAAATTTCAGACGGTATAATTTACCTTTTTATTTGTATAAATGGCCAAGGAGATTAAACCTTGGGCATCTCATCTTGTCTCACAGGAAACTATTCTTCGAACATGCAGAAAAATAATAAGCTAATCAGGATCGCTGCAATAGGTCTTGCAGCAGTGATATTGATCTTTGTAGGGTACCGCTTGTTAAAGAATAACAAAATCATACATGAGGTTTTGATTGAGGTACCCGTACAGCGTGGGGATTTTACTGGAGTTGTGTTTTCGACCGGGCAGTTGCTGGCCGAGAATTCAACCTTTATTGAAGTTCCCAAAGAGCTGTCAAGTCGTAACATTAACATTTTTGAGATTCAAATCACAGAGTTGGTAGAGGAAGGTACTGTGGTACAACAGGGTGACTTTGTTGCATCCCTCGATCACAGTACTGTTGAGGAGCTGCTTACAAATGCAGAGGAAAACCTCAAGAAGGCATTGCAGTCTCTGGAAGATGCGAGGATCGATACCAACATTAATATGAGCAACCTGCGCGATGGATTGCTTAATGCCAAGGTTGAAGTAGAAGAAAAAAAGCTTGTGCTTGAGCAGTCGGTGTATGAGTCGCCTGCCGTTAAACGTCAGGCAGCTCTTGATCTTGAAAGGGCAGAGCAGAACCTCCTGCAGTTGCAAAGAAACTATGAGTTGAAGGAAACTCAGGCCAGAAACACAGTGCTCAGGGCACAGGATGAAGTTCGTCGTAACCAGGAGATAGTAAGAGATATTCAGAATCTGTTTCAAGCCCTTGAGATTAAGGCTCCTATGCCTGGTATGGTTATTTATTCTTATGACCGTATGGGCAATAAGATCAAGGCCGGTAGCTCGGTAAGCCCCTGGGCCTCAATTATTGCTGAGTTGCCCGACCTTTCATCAATGATATCCAAGACATATATCAATGAGATAGATATTTCAAAGATTAAGAAAGGTCAAAAGGTTAAAGTTGGAGTTGATGCCTTCCCCGATAAGGTCTTTGACGGAGAGGTAATATCAGTTGCCAATATCGGTCAGACACTGCCAAATGGAGATACTAAGGTATTTGAGGTAATAGTGAAACTGTTTGGTTCGGATCCTGAACTGAGACCTGCGATGACAACAAGTAATATTATTACTGTAAGTGATCAGAAGGATGTGCTTTATATACCGCTTGAGTCAGTATTCAGGACAGACTCAACAAACTATGTATTCACCTATAAGTCAGGACTAGTAAGGCAGATTGTTGACCTTGGACCTGAAAACAGCAGTCATGTTGTAGTGAACAGGGGACTTGAAGAAGGTCAGATAGTAGTGATGAATGCCCCTGCTGATCCTGAGAGTTTGCCATTACTTGGAACTGACATATATGAGGACCTGCTAAAGAAGGCAGAGGAAGCAAAGAAGGAAGCTGCGGAGCGTCAACAAAGAGAAGCTGAAGAGAGTGAAGCTGACTCTGAAGGCTTTGGTCAATTTCCTGGTGGTCAGGGAGGACCAGGTGGTTTTCAAGGTGGACAACCAGGACAGGGTGGTCCTGGTGGTCAGGGAGGCTTCCAGGGTGGTCAGGGAGGCTTCCAGGGTGGTATGTCTGCAGGTGGCCAGGGCGGTCGTGGAGGAGAGAGGAGAATCACACCTCCGGGTAGTAATTAATATTTAAATATCCAGAAGATGAATATAATACATCTTTTTACCCGATACTTTCATGATGTGATTATTGCCGTAGAGGCAATCCTCGCAAACAAGATGAAGTCAATGCTTACTGCATTGGGTATCATGTTTGGTGTGGCTGCTGTTATCAGCATGTTGGCTATCGGTAAAGGTGCACAGCAGGAAGTGTTGGAGCAAATCAAACTGGTTGGTGTTAATAATATTATTGTTACCCCTTCAGAGACAGCGCTGGGTTCACCAGATGTCCCTGGCGGAGGAGTTGGTTCAGTTAAGAGATTCTCCCCAGGTTTGACACTTAGGGATGCTGAAGCTATCCAGGCGGCTATTCCAACTGTCAACAAAGTTAGTCCGGTGATATCCCTCAATTATCATGCTGTACTCAATGGAAAGAGTTATCCTGTGTCACTAGAAGGGGTGTCTCCTTATTACTTCGAGTTGCTTAACGTGCAACTGGCTGACGGAGAAATTTTCACTCAGGATCAGAGCGAAAGGGGACTCCCTGTTTGTGTTATAGGTGATAATATTAAGAACAGGTTCTTTTCAACAGAGGATCCGATTGGCAAGTATATTAAGTGTGGGGACACCTGGTTACAGGTAATCGGACTTATTGAAAGACGTGACTTCACAGCTTCTGCATCTGACGAACTAGGTATCAGCAGTACTGACAACAAGATATTTGTGCCTGTCAAGACTATGTTGCTGAGGTTCAAGGATAGGGCAAGAGTTGATCCGGAAATTCTGGAGAGTGTTACCAGAGCCGGTGCCAATAGCACTGTGTCGGGCGATCAGGCGGCAACTAAGGCAGAGGACCAGCTTGATAAGATTATTATTCAGGTTGAGGAAACTGAGCACCTTGGAGTCACCGCTGATATAATAAAGAGAATGCTGCTTCGTCGTCATTCAGATATTTATGATTTTGAGGTTACTGTTCCCGAGTTATTGCTTAAGCAACAACAGAAGACCAATGATATTTTCAACATAGTGCTGGGGGCTATTGCTTCAATATCCCTTGTAGTTGGAGGTATCGGCATTATGAATATTATGTTGGCTTCAGTCTGGGAAAGAATCAGAGAGATAGGTACACGTCAGGCCATCGGAGCATCCCGAAAGGATATTATTGTACAGTTTCTGTCAGAATCCACTCTTATCAGCGTAAGTGGTGGTATGATCGGAATTATTCTGGGTGTGATAATGGCCCGGCTTATTAATGTGATGGCAGATATCCAGACCATAGTAAGCGTATTCTCAGTTCTGGTGGCCTTTGGAGTATCGGCCACGGTAGGAATAGTCTTTGGCTATATCCCTGCAAAGAGGGCAGCCAATCAGGATCCTGTGGAATCGTTGAGACATTGACCTTAAAATATTGAAAACGAAATGAGTAAGAGTGCTATGAGATTAAACCATGTATTAATACTGCTCATGATGGTTTTGCTGCCCGTTTCAGCAAAAAGCCAGAACAGGGAAGTTATAGAAGTTAACATGACTCTGGAGGAAGTCATTGAGATGGCGCAGAGGCAATCCCTGTCCTATTTTAGGGCCAAGAACATGTACCTTGCGGAGTATTGGTCATTCAGAAGTTTCAAGGCCAGCAGACTGCCGAGTTTGAACCTTACTGCAACACCTGTAGCCTATACTAATTCAATTATCCCGTTGCAGGACGGAGTTGGATACCGTAATAACTACAGTTTTGTATCGAATGGGGCCTTGTTTATACGTCAGAATGTGCCATTAACAGGTGGTACTTTTGATATTACTTCAACTTTGTCAAGAACATACGACTACGAAACCGGGAATACCATATTTTCTTCGGCTCCGGTAAGTATTGGTTTTAAACAATCACTAAATGGATATAACAGGTTTCGCTGGGAGTCTAGAATGTCACCTGTTCAATTTGAACGTGCAAAGCTTACTTTCATTCAGGACCTTGAGGATATAGCATATAATGCAACAAACTATTTCTTTAATGTAGCCACGGCTGAGATTAATGTCCGTATAGCCGAAATCAACTATGCCAATGCCGATACTCTTTACAGGATTGGAAAGGGGCGTTTTGAGATTGGTACCATCACTCAGGATGAACTATTGGATCTTGAACTAAGTCTACTTAATGCAAGGCTAGAAGTAAGCAAATCTGATATCAATCTGAAGCAGGCCAAAGCTACTTTGAATTCATTTCTTGGTATTGCAGATGATATTCATGTTAATTGCGTTTTGCCTGATAAGTTGCCTCCATTAAGAATTAATGTCGATGAAGCGCTCAACCTAGCGTTGGAGAATAATCCGGATATTTTGGGTTATAAGCTACAGTTGTTGAGAGCAGAGCGGAATGTGGCTGAGACAACGGCAAACACGGGGCTTAGCGCAAATATAGAAGCCAGTCTCGGTGTAAACAGGAATGCTTTGGAATTGAGTGAGGTGTATGAGAGTCCATTTATGCAACAGCAAAGGGCAAACATATCACTTAGTATACCGATTATTGACTGGGGTAATAGGAGGGGACAAATTCAGATGGCTAAGGCCCAGAAGGATGAAGTTGATGCATCAGTCAAGCAGTCACTTGTAGATTTTGAGCAGAATGCATTGATTACTTTCCTCAATTTCAACCTTCAGGAGGATCAGGTGGCAATTGCTGCCAAAGCTGATACTGTTGCCCAGCTTGGATTTGATGTAACAATGCAGCGTTTTATGATAGGCAAGGTTGACGTTATTCGTCTGAACTCAGCCAGAAATAGTCTGGATGCTGCAAAGAGGAACTATATATCTGCACTTAGAAACTACTGGACAAGTTATTACGACATCCGTAGAATTGCGATGTATGATTTTATTAACCGTCAGTCCCTGATCAGGGAGCTGGATGAGTTCTTACAACGATAGAGAGGTAGCTTATGAAAAAGAGACTATGGCAATTGGTTGTGCCTGTAGCTGCGGTGATTCTGACACTGGTTATCTATGGTATTACGACAAGGGAGAAAGATGACGAACCGGATGTAGTAAGGGTTGAGAAGGGAGTCTTTGAGGTTGTCGTGACCGGTATGGGAGAGCTGGAGGCCCTTGAGTCAACAGACATAATGATTCCGGAAGTACTTAGAACCAACGAGGTCAGGATTAGGCAGATCACTATCACTGACATTGTTAAGGAAGGAACCATGGTTAAGAAGGGCGACTATGTTGCAACACTTGACCCGGCTGATGTTGAGGAAAGGATGAGGAGTGCAGAAGATGCACTGGAGTTGTATCACAACAACCTTGAAAATGCCAAGATAGACAGTTCATTGGCCCTTTCAAGTGCCCGTGATGAAATCAGGCAGGCCCGTGACCTTGTGACAGACAGAGAAATTAAGTTGGAACAGTCTATATATGAATCTGCTGCTGTTCAAAGGCAGGCTCAGATTGCACTTGAGACAGCCCAAAGATCGCTTGAGCAAAAGCTGCGTAACTATGATCAGTTGAGAAGGCGTTACAGGATGCAGGTTGAGCGCATCGAGGAGAATCTTGCCGACCAGCAGGAGTATATGGATAAGCTTATTCAGCTCAAACGCGATCTTATTATTAAGGCACCTGCCAACGGTCTTGTAGTCTATGCACGTGATGGACGGAATGAAAAAATAAAGGTTGGCTCACGGGTAAACCGTTGGAGTGCCCGCATTGCCATGTTACCTAATCTGTCTACATTGCAAGCCATTGCATATGTAAAGGAAATTGACATAGCCAAGATTCGTCCGGGTCTGTCAGTAAGGGTAAGCATTGATGCCTTTCCTGAAGATCAATTCTCTGGTGTTGTAACCCGAGTTGCAAATATCGGACAGGAAGTTCAGGGTGAGTTTTATAATGCCTTCAAGGTAGAGATAAAGGTTGATCCTTCCGGGAAAGAGTTGTTGCCAGGTATGACAACCACCAACAATATTGTTGTAGAGTCTATCAGGGATGCTGTTATGGTGCCTCGTCTTGCAGTATTCAAAGACTCGTTATTAGGAGACTTTGTATATAAACGTGAAGGCCTTAATCTCGTTAAACAGCAGATAAAGACCAATGGCGAAAATGATCTCTATTACATGATCCATTCAGGCCTAAAGCCGGGTGATAAGGTAATGATGAAGGAGCCTGTAAAGAAGGATAGACTGGCTGTGCATCACCTTGAGGAATAGGCCTGTTTATGCGGTCTTGAATGCTCCACTTACAGAATTACTGACCTGGTTGTTAATTGAAATTAAAAATGCGGATTTTTTTCCGTAATTCATATTACTTCCATATATTTGGAATGCGGTTTTGAACAGAAACAGCCTTAGGGCTGTTTCTGTATTTAATCTGATAATTAACAAATTAGGAACAAACAATAATTATATCAATTATGAAAGTAACTGTAGTTGGAGCAGGAAATGTTGGAGCTACCTGTGCTGACATTCTGGCTTATCGCGAAGTTGTAAATGAAGTTGTCCTTGTTGATATCAAGGAAGGAATGGCAGAGGGTAAAGCCCTTGACATCTGGCAAAAGGCTCCAATTGACATGTATGACACCCGTACAGTGGGCGTAACAGCTGATTACAGCAGAACTGCAAATTCAGACGTAGTTGTAATTACATCTGGTCTTCCACGTAAACCAGGCATGTCTCGTGACGATTTAATTGAAACCAATGCCGGTATCGTTAAGTCTGTTACTGAACAGGTTGTGGCACATTCTCCAAACGCAATTATCATTGTTGTGTCCAACCCTCTTGACGTAATGACATATCAAGCTCACATCACCAGTAAGTTGCCA
>Ga0123326_1002678_pt1 | contig 13321 bp, 8 predicted proteins | sample BioC13SIPDNA_FD_89739 | JGI IMG/M metagenome (GOLD analysis project Ga0123326, IMG submission 89739) | Anaerobic biogas reactor microbial communites from Washington, USA - Biogas_R1_A C13 SIP DNA | ecosystem: Engineered > Bioreactor > Anaerobic > Unclassified | place: Washington, USA | collected...
CTCCTAAGCAAATTAATTCTACTATATGTACCGGAGCAGTGCAAGAATGCCAGATAAAAGGCCGGTAGAAGAATATTAATTCTAAATCCACTCCCACCGGCCATTCAATATTATTTTTTATTAATGCGGCAGCAGGGCATGAGCAAAGACTTCGTTGATATCACAAACCGGAACCACTTCAAGATCAGGAAAATCATTAAATATATCCAACATGTTATCTTGGGGAATTAAGACTTTCCTGATGCCGGCATTGCGGGCTGCCTCGACCTTGCTCATGACCCCGCCCACCGGCTTGATCCGTCCATGTACCGACAATTCCCCGGTCATGGCCAGATAATTATCTACCGGCACCTGCCGCAGTGCCGAATAGATAGCGGTAGCCATGGCCACCCCTGCGGACGGCCCGTCTACCGGCACCCCACCGGGAAAATTAATATGCACATCAAAATCCTTGCTGTGAAAATCAAATTGACTTTTTAAGATGGTCATGACATTTTCCACCGCACCTTTGGCCATGCTTTTACGGCGGTAACTTTTGTCTCCGGAGCCCAGTTGCTCTTCCTCGATGACCCCGGTGGCCGTCCATTTACCGGTACCTTTATCAACCGGGATCACCGCTGCCTCCACTTCAATGAGCGTACCGGCGTTGGCACCGTGTATAGCCATCCCATTGACGATTCCAATCAGCGGGATTTCACGCGGTTTCATGTCCGGGCGGGGGGCAAAACGACCGTTGTTGATGACTTTTTTTATGATCTGCAGACTGATTGCTTCCTGCTTTTCCACCTGGGCAATACCGGCCGCCAGCTGTACGATATTCACTGCCTCCCGCCCATTGTCAGCATACTTGGCAATTTCCTCCAGAGCATTCTGGTTAATCTTCATATTTATTTTTTTTGCCGCGTTGGCTATAATTTGCAAAATAGCAGGTTTGTCCAGGGGTTTGAAAAATATCTCCAGACAGCGTGATCTGATGGCCGGCGGCAATTCTTCCGGATTGCGGGTCGTCGCACCGATTAGCCTAAAATCAGCCGGCAGACCATTTTTAAAAATATCATGGATATGCGGCGGGATTACTTTATCGTGTTCAGTATAATAGGCGCTTTCCAGCATCACTTTGCGTTCTTCCAGCACCTTAAGCAGTTTATTGATCTGGGTGGGGTGCAATTCCCCGATCTCGTCCACAAACAAGACCCCCCCGTGGGCCTTCGTACAAGCCCCCGGCTTGGGCTGGGGAATACCGGCTGAACCCATGGAACCTGCTCCCTGATAAATAGGATCATGCACCGAGCCAATCAGCGGATCGGCTATATTGCGTTCATCAAAGCGGCAGATAGTGGCATCCATTTCTACGAAAGTGGCATTGGATTTGAAAGGAGAAAGGGGATTTTCGCGGGCTTCTTCCAGAACCAGCCGGGCGGCGGCGGTCTTGCCCACCCCGGGCGGTCCGTAAATAATAACATGCTGCGGATTAGGCCCGCAAAGGGCCGAGCGCAGGATACTGATACCTTCTTCCTGGCCGATTACATCCCGAAATGAGCTGGGACGGCTCAAACTCGACAGGGGTTCGGTCAGCTTTATATTACGCATTTCCCGGAGCCGGTTTTTTTCCTTTTCCGACTCATGCACCATGACAGTTTTGCCTTTCTGCTGTGATTTCAGCAGATTCCAGAAATATAAACCAATCACAACCGCAAAAAACAATTGAATTAAATAAAAAATACCTCCGTATTGGATAAAAAAATTGTTCATGGTTTATTTCCTTTCCTAGTTCTTTTTTTTATTATGCCCGTCAATGTTCTTTTACTGCCAGGAAAGCAACCTGTAAAATAAGGCAGCTTGCGCTGCCTTTTCCAGAGCGTATAAAATTTAAAATCAACGAAACAAGCAAGAAAAACTAAAATCAAGGCTAGCAAAAAGTCCGTGACTGTCGCTTCTAACTTTTTAAAGCTCAATGAAGACCAAATCAACTAGAGCGAGCAAAAAAGCCGAAGAGCAAGGCATGCAAAAAGCCTGTGACTGAGGCGTAATAATGTATGGGGACACACTCCTTTGAGAGAATGTCCCCTTAACATGTACGCCGACTGAACAGGCTTTTTGCACTTTACAGCATAAGTGCAACCAGGGTTTCTAACTGCGCCTGCGGCTTGTCACAAACCCGGTTTTCTTTATATAACGCAGCTATTCGGTTTTTTGCTCGCTTTGTTGTTCTGGAATTAAAAAAGGCAGCTTGCGCTGCCTTTTTATCTAATTTACTTTACGTTTGGCGTCCACCGTCACCAGCAGAGGCTTTTCCTTTTTTTCAATGACATCTTTGGTGATCAGTACCTTGGTCACATCCAGGCGGGAGGGCACATCATACATGACCTCCAGCATCACGTCTTCGATGATGGCACGTAAACCTCTGGCACCGGTATTGCGGCGCAGGGCTTCCTCAGCAATGGCCAGCAGGGAATCCTCCATGAATTCCAGATCCACCCCGTCCAGTTCAAACAGCTTTTTATACTGTTTGATCAGCGCATTCTTGGGTTCGGTAAGAATTTTGACCAGAGAACCCTTATCCAGTGCATCCAGGGTAACAATGATGGGAACGCGTCCGACAAATTCGGGAATTAATCCATAACGGAGCAGATCCTGGGGCAGAATCTGATTCAAAATATCCCCAATTTTCTTTTCTTCACGCTTTTTGATATCTGCACCAAATCCCATCACCTTTTCACCGATACGGTTCTGGATGATCTTATCGATGCCCTCAAAAGCTCCCCCGCAAATAAATAAAATATTACTGGTATCAATCTGAATGAATTCCTGGTGGGGGTGTTTGCGTCCTCCCTGGGGCGGAACACTGGCAACTGTCCCTTCCAAAATTTTCAACAGCGCCTGTTGTACACCCTCCCCGGAAACATCCCGGGTAATGCTCGGGTTGTCAGTCTTGCGAGCAATTTTGTCAATTTCATCAATATAGACAATACCTTTTTCTGCTTTCTCAATATCATAATCGGCGGCCTGGATTAATTTGAGCAGGATGTTCTCCACATCTTCACCCACGTAGCCCGCCTCCGTCAGCGAGGTCGCATCAGCTATGGCGAAAGGTACATTTAAAATGCGCGCCAGCGTTTGGGCCAGCAGAGTTTTACCGCTGCCAGTAGGTCCAAGCATCATGATATTGCTTTTTTGCAGTTCTACATCATCCAGTTTCATGCCCAGATTGATGCGTTTGTAATGATTATATACCGCCACTGCCAACGATTTTTTGGCAATCTCCTGACCAATCACATAATCATCCATTATTTCTTTGATCTCTTGCGGTTTAGGTATTTCCCCCAATTCAAAACCGATGTCATCGGATAACTCTTCTTCGATGATTTCATTACAAAGCTCGATGCATTCATCGCAAATATATACACCCGGTCCGGCTACCAATTTCTTAACCTGCTCCTGGGTTTTGCCGCAAAACGAACATTTCAGTTGGCCTTTGTCTTCACCATATTTTGGCATTGTGTCACCTCTCTTTTCGGTGGGATTTATTTGCTGCTCTTGGGATGACTGATTACTTCATCAATGATGCCGTATGCTTTGGCTTCGGCCGCACTCATGAAATAATCTCTTTCAGTATCCTGACGAATTCTTTCCAGATCCTGTCCGGTTCTTTCAGACAGGATGCGGTTCAGGGTTTCTTTCATATTGATAATTCGACGGGCGCGAATTTCAATATCGGTGGCCTGCCCCTCCGTTCCTCCGGAAGGCTGGTGAATCATTACTTCGGCATTGGGCAGCGCAAAACGTTTACCCTTCTCGCCGGCAGCAAGCAAGAAAGCTCCCATACTGGCCGCCATGCCGACACAGATGGTTGAAACGTTGGGTCTGATATACTGCATGGTATCAAAAATGGCCATGCCTGCGGTAATGGAACCTCCGGGGCTGTTGATATACAAATTGATATCTTTATCGGGGTTCTCCGCTTCCAGGAAAAGTAACTGGGCAATAATCAAATTAGCAACCGTATCGTCTACCGCACTGCCCAGAAAAACAATACGATCTTTCAACAAGCGTGAATATATATCGTAGGATCTCTCCCCACGATTGGTCTGTTCTACTACCATTGGCACCAGATATGACATAGGAACTCCCTCCTCTACTTAATTATTCAACACTTAATATCTATAGTATTCTTTTTTACGCTTCTGGTTCGCTTTCGGTTACAGCTGCGGTTATATTTTCAACTGCAGGGTTTTCTTCATTCTCATCATCAACTTCTGTAACGACAGCATGATCAACCAGATAATCAAGTGCTTTTTCAATTTTCAGCCGGTAAGTAAAATCGTCCATAACTCCGGCCAGATTCTGTCGGGCCTGGTCAGGTTCAATTCCCATCGAGGTGGCAATTTCAACTATCTGATTATCTAATTCTTCATCACTTATAGTAATACCTTTTTCTTCAACGATTTTTTCCAGCAGGAAGTTGGTGCGGGCGTTCTTTTCCCCTTCCGGCCACATTTCTTCATTAAATCTTTCCACATTTCTGCCGGTCAGTTGGAAATATTGTTCAAGTGATATTCCCTGCATTTTCAATTGGTCGGCAAACCTCTCCAGCATGTTGGCCAGCTGCATTTTAACCACGGCAGCGGGAACATCGATCTCGCAGCCTTCCAGAGCTTTAGTCAATGCAGCTTCGCGCAGCAAGCTTTTTTTATGATTTTCCATCGAGGCCTGCAGATTTTTTCTTACGTCATCTCTTAATTCAGCCAGAGTATCAAAATTACTTACTTCCTGAGCAAATTCATCGTTTAGTTCACGGCTTTTTTTCGTTTCAATTTTATGTACGGTTACTTTAAAAACCGCATTTTTCCCAGCCAATTCTTCCGCTTGATAGGTTTCCGGGAATCTGACCGACACATCAGCTGTATCGCCCACCTTCAGACCTACAACTTGTTCTTCAAAACCGGGAATAAAGGTATGGGAACCCAATTCCAGCGGATAATCCTCTCCCGCTCCGCCCGGGAAAGCTACGTCATCAATAAAACCTTCAAAATCAATTGTCGCTGTATCGCCCATTTCGGCAGGCTCATCGACCTTTTCAACCAATTGGGCATAGTGGGCCGCCATATCTTCCATACGTCTGTCAACGTCTGCTTCATCCAGGGCAAAGACCGGTATACTTACTTCCAGACCTTCTGTCTGGCCCAGTACTACCTCCGGTTTTACCGGCACAACGGCTTTGAATTTCAGGATGTTGTCTTCTTTTATTTCTTCTATTTCAAACTCCGGTTGGGCAATTGGTTCTATATCTAACTCCGTTAAAGCTTCCTCAAAAGCATTAGGAACAACCATTTCGATGGCGTCTTCAAAAAGGATCTCGCGTCCGAAATGTGCTTCCAGCAGTTCCCGGGGTACTCTGCCTTTGCGAAAACCCGGAATTGCTACTTGTTTGACTACTTTTCTATAAGCCTTCTGCAAACCCTCTTCGAATGTCTGTGCGTCCACCTCAATACTCAGATGGGCTTCACTTTTTTCTATCTTTTCTAACCTGGCGCTCATTTATGCTCCTCCTAAATAAAATTGAAATTCTGCTCTGCTTTGATTATTGCCAAAATATTTTTAAAATCAGCAATATAAACAGAGAAAAGCTTCCTAAAGAAATGTACTCTATTTTGGCTAAAAACACAACACCCCGGCAAAAGCCGAGGGGGTTAGTTGCTTATGGAGCGGAAGACGAGATTCGAACTCGCGGCCCTCGCCTTGGCAAGGCGATGCTCTACCACTGAGCCACTTCCGCAACTCAAACAGTTCTACTAAAAAGAATAAGCAATAATACCACCCCAAGTCAAGGTTTTCCGATCAGGTATATTTTTTCACAAACTAATATTTTTTCTCTTTCAAGTTTGACCCTGCTCTGCTTGAATGGGATTACCCCGGCTCAGGTTGCAGGCTTGCAATTTATGAAAACAAAGTATTTGTACGTAGCCGTTTTCCATGAATGGAGGCGTTAATTTGCATGTTTTCTTTACAGAACCATTATTGCCTTTTTGCGCAATGCCTAATCATAAAACTTTTATATTAGATCGGTCTTTTTCTTTTTTTTGTTTTCCAGATAATCCATCAGCAATGATCCCAATTTTAAAAGAAATACTCCCTGCTGCCATTCTTTTTCTTCATTATTAAATGAATCCTGGCGCAATAGAATTAGGGACTGGGCCGGATTCTCATCGAAATAATTAGCCAAATCTGCTACCATGTAGCCTTCCAGTTCCTTCAGCATCTTCAGGCCAAGTTCGGCGGGACGAAATGCCAGCACCAGATCCACGCATTTAAAAGCCCGGCGGATATCCTTGGCAAACTTGTTCATATCTTTACCCGGGGGAGCAGTGATAATAATCATACTATCCTTAACCAGCACGTAACCCCACTGGTAATTACCCTGGGCGCAAAAACGATCCCACATGAAACTGCTGCGGTTGCCGTCGATGTAAAGCAGCCGGAACTGTTTGTTATTGGCAATCAGGTTATGGGCTTTTTCATTACATATGATATGGGCATACTGCCATTCCGACTGCAGGGGCTGATTGACCATGTTCAAGGCTTCCTTTTCAAATTCTTCAATGGAACGAATATAGGCCTTGACTAAAAACTCCCCGCGTTTTTTCAGATATAATGGATCGCTGACATCATAACCGCCCAGCTCTTCGGTCAGCACATTAAAATTACGTTCAAATATATCCTGCATATCCTGCAGCACAATAAACATCGGGTCGCTTACCCAGCTCAATTTTTCCAGCGGCAGCAGACGGCAGATACCGATCATGCCGGGTACAATATTTTCGTGCACATTATCTCCGAAACGGCCGTAAACTTCTAATTGTTCGCCGCTGAAAATATCTTCAAAAATCAAGCTGCTTTTGCCGACCGGACTGATGCGATAAGCCCCCACATAACTCATCATCAATCTGAAGGCGGCTTCCCGTAAATAAGGAGGAAAACGGTTGGCCTGATTATCCCAAAAGGTATTCATAAGCGTCGATCCGTTGGCATTGATATAATCAAGCAGGTAGTGATTTTCAAAAAAGTCACCGTAAATTTTTTTATTTAATTCGTCCCAGAAACGCGCCTTGGTGTTGACCGGTTCATAATATAAACTTTGCACCGCTTCTTTTAGTTTGGGATTTTTACTACCGATGGTATAGGCATAAATACTGAGATGGTGATAAACCTCTTCATAAGACTGCACCATTTCATAATGATCCAGCTCTTCCCAGGAGGGATAATGAATCAGTTCAATTTTGAAATTAGGCGGGAATTTCTCAAAATGCCGGTTGATGATATAGGCACTGCGGCTGATCATGGCAGTAGATATTCCGAAAGCGCGGGATAGCTTGGTATAACTAATTTCCTCTCCCAAACAGTTGGACAAGGTGTATTCCAGGGCGGCGACCCAGTTCTGAATGCGTGACACGCGAGGCCGATGTACAGTGGTGAACTCACACCATAAATATAAAAGCCAGGCCAGTCTTCTCGGATCCATTTTGCCGTTGGTATAAATATCAAAAATCACCGCGGCTACCTGGGCATATTCATTGCTCAACCAGTTGTAGGCGGTCACATAAGAACTCAACTGTTGGCGGTTGCGGATCTTTTCCACCTTGATGGAGATGGCCTGGGGGTTGGACATTTCACGGCTGACAGCATTTTTATCTAGTCCCAAGGTTCTTCTGATCACCGCGGTGGGGTAATTATATTCCCCACGGCTGCGGGCTATCAATTCCAGCATTTCCATATCGGTGAGCAGATTCTCCAGCAAAACCCGGCCTTTTATATCCTGCATAGCCTCAAGCGGGGTCAGATCAGCCAGCTCAGGATGCGGTAAATTCAGCCAGTCTTCCAGATTCTTATCCACCATTAATTCCGTTTGGATCTCTTCTTCCTGCTCGGAATTGGCCAGTACGATTCCGTCCTGCCAAATAAACTCTGATTTTTCGCAGGCCAGCATTTCTTCCAATATGCGTGCAGCAAATAGTATATCGGCACTTTCATCCGCAGAAACCAGCAGCGCCTCCTCGCCGATATACAGCCTTTTAAATACTCCCTGACCTTCCTGCCAGGTAAATTTCAACCAGTTGTTATGCCGCTCCAGCATGTTAAATCTTTTACTGTTGTTCAGCTTGTAAAGCAAAGCTTTGCGGGCCCGGCTTTCCAGGCGGAGCGTTTTGGATTTCACCCGATTTTTTCTGATTCCCTGGACGACATCCATGACCAGCCCGGAGGTAACTTCGGCACATTCGCGGAGAAACTCACAAATATCTTCACGGTTGTGGCTGTTCTCTGATAAATAGACCGCATTGACCTCATCCAGGAGGTAGGACTTTTGTTCAGCATTAATTAAAATCGGCCGCCCGATTACCGTGGAAGCGTTCTCCAGTTTTGCTATACGCCCATAAAGCAATGACCCCTGCTCGATAAACTGGGTAACCGAACCGAAGTCACGCTCAATAATATGTTCTTCGCCGCAGAATATATCGCGGACGGCAACTGTATTGTTTCTGATCCAGCTGACGTTGTAGATGCTAAGGAAGGATTTCTGCAGGGCCGCATAGACGGTTTTCATTTTGTCACTTAGAATATCCTCCATCTCCACCAGATAAAAATCTATCAAGGGCGATACGTCACTGTAGAAACGATAATTTAAAACATACCATTGCCAAAATATTGGGGAAAATTTCTGGTTGATCTCGCCTCCTTGGGAATACGACAAAAATTTAGCCTGCGCCGCATTATCCCAATTGGGAAAATAACGACGGGCATAGAGAATCAAATCTTCCAGTGCTTCATCAATAACCACACGAAAGTTATTTCTTTTCCCCCGGGGGAAATGAATAACCTGGCAACTGGCACCCGGCGCACAGCATTGTCCATATTCTTTTCCGCTTCCGCAAGGACAGGGATCATTTAGCGGCAGGTAAGACATTGTTACTTCCCCCATATACTTAAACAAAATCCCGTTGTTGCCTGGCGCATCATCTTTAATAAATGCAACATAAGTTATTATATTTAATATTATATAGAAAATTAAATAGATTGGATATTCTAAATTTTATGATATTTTATGGTTATATCTTATTATTAAACAAATAAATACACTATATTTCATTTCTTCGCTGTAAAGTACCAATCTCCTGCCGTTTATTCTTCCTGCTTATTGCCCTTCTGCGGCTTATCCGCATCAATATTGAAGGCAACATTATTTATTTTTGCCATCTTGGCAAAACCGTCACCGAAATCATCGTCGCAACCGGACTCGCCCCTTCCGCAGGCATAATTGGCCAGCAAAATAAACCCGAACATCAGCAGCAACATTAAATAATTCATTATCCCAGCCTGATATAATTCCCGCCAGGATAATTGATTTTGGATATAGGCCACCGTAATTCCATCAACATCCTGCAGGGGAATGACCAGCATTTTCGTATTGCGGTCAAGCGAGCGGGAAATCATATCACCGTCCTGCAGCTTTTTTATATCGGCGGTATTCAGTGATGATTGCATCTTTTGATTCTGCCAGAGCAGAGTGCTGTCAATGCCGTTTAAACTAAATATTGCGTATTTACCCGGGCTTGACTTCTGCAGTTGGCTGCCCAGATAGGGCATGGAAATACCGATTTTGCACAATCCGATATATTTATCATTATTAAAAAGCGGTCGGGTAGTTACCAGCAGGGTATTATTTTCACTTGATTCCAGCACCGATACAGTTTCTTTTTGCCGCCGTGACTGGTTGACAATGCGCTGATAGCTCATGTCATCCCCGGGTTTAATACTCTCTTCTGAACTCCAGACAGCTTTACCGTCGGCGGAAATCAGGCTGAGTTGGGCGATGCCGTAACGCTGCCATTGTTTAAAGACAGGCGTCAGCATTTTATCCAACTGTGTATCGTCTCCCTGGCGGAAAGCTTCGATCACCCTGTCGTTGCCGGCAAGTTGCAAGGCCATTTTTTCCGTTTCCTGATTGACCTCAGCAATCCGGGCCGATATGTTTTCCGTCTGCTCCTGCAGATAAATTTTTTCAGTACGATGCAAAATCCTGTTTTGCACAAATATTACGTTCCAAATCATAAATCCCATTATCAGCAGACTGACTAACAACACCGACCATACCGGCTGCCAATTGGAACGGCCCTTTTCTTTTGCTTGCAAGCTTTTCCCCTCTTCCCGGCTCGACTTTATTTATTGCCCCTAAAAAATTCACAAATCAATACCAACATCTAAATATAAACAACAAAAGCTGTCCATTTACAGGGTTTTATCTCCGAGTAAATCCTCAATCGGTTAAAATTTGGAGTTTTTCAGAGGCAGCTAATTAATTTTAACCTCGTAGATAGAATGCTTCTACGTACACATCCGATTTTCCCCCTTGCCAACATCAGAAAAACTTTTTTCCGTTCCGGGCAGGCCAAAGCACAGCCATCTCCTGATGGCACCCGGATATCGGTCTGCGAATAGTATATATAGTATATATAATAATGGGTTTTGCATAATTCAATGATTTGCTGAAGCACGCCTTGGCAGCACAACCTACAGTATATCTGTCATATTTACTTAACAATATAATGATATTTTCTGTGGTAAAAAAGCATTATTCAAAATTCTCAAATAAATACGGGAGAGGAGCGGAGCGGAAGAAAATGGCCAGGCAGCAATACAGTCAGGCCGCAGGGCCGGTTATAAACATACATGTCGATACCCGTATTCTTACGCTGGTGATTAATAATTCCATCACTGTCTACCCGGTGGCGGTAGGAAAACCCAGCACCCCAACCCCGCCCGGACACTGGCAGATCGTCTTCAAATCTGTAGATCCCGGCGGGCCGTTCGGAGTCAGATGGATGCGCCTCTCCGTTCCCTGGGGAAGTTATGGTATCCATGGCACCAACAACCCCAAATCAATCGGTAAGGCCGTCAGCCACGGCTGCATACGTCTTTACAATGAAGATGTGATTGTTGTATATAGCAAAACGCCGATAGGCACACCGGTCAATATTGACGGCGTCGTGCGTAAAATCCGGATCTTGAAGTTAGGTTCAAGAGGTAATGATGTGCGTCAGGTGCAGGAATTGCTGCGTGATTTGGGTTATTACACCGCCAGGATTGACGGCTATTTTGGCCCCATAACCAGACGGGCGGTCATCCGGTTTAAGCGGAACCAAGGCCTGAAGGTAAATGGTCTGGTCGGTAAAAAAACTCTAAAGGCGCTCCAAATCGCCCATGATCTGGCCTTTAGCTAATAATTTCTTGGCCTGAGCGTCTGCCGCCTCTCCCTGTAATGTAAAGAAGAAATTGACGATTTGCTCCAGGATAGGTCAAATTTGGCATCTTTCAAGAATATAAAAGCTAATAAACAGATAAACAGCCCCACAGCCGTGCGCATCTGCAATCAAAATTGACAGGGTTTCGCAAATAATGTTATCATTTATTAGTTCGGGGCGTGGCGCAGCTTGGTAGCGCGTCTGATTTGGGATCAGAAGGCCGCAGGTTCAAATCCTGTCGCCCCGACCATTATGAAACACAAAACCCGTCCAAAGCTGGACGGGTATTATTTTCTATATTAGTTTTGCTTTTACCATATCTCCTGTTGCCCCCTGCCCGGCTTGGATATCTAGTATTAAAGGATTATTTATGATATGATTGCTGTTTTTATTAATAGGCTGGGCATAAATACTACCCTGTTCAAAGATCATTTCCCCCTGGCACAGGTTGCGAACTGGCTTAACGACTTTTAACGGACAACCAAGCTTTATATCAAACCATTTCTGACTCGAAAACAGATCTCCTGATAATTTTTGCAGAGCTGGTTTTATTAACACTTCAAATAGTAAACCTGCTGCACATGGATTTCCTGAAACATTGAACAAGATTTTACCATTAAAAAGTACAACCGATGCTCCCTTGCCAGGAATAATATTTATTCCTCTGAACAGCGGTTTAGCATTTAAATATTCAAACGTTTTATAAACAAGATCATATACTCCCTTACCTGTTCCGCCGGTTATTATAACCATATCAGAAACCATTGCAGCCTTCTCTATTTCATTTGCAATTACCTGCAGATCATCTTCAACAATACAATCCGATAACAACGGTATGGCGCCGGCGCCTTTAATTTTACCGGATAGTAAACTCCGGCTACTGGCATATATTTGTCCTTTTTTGATATGAGAACCGGGTAAAAGTAATTCGCTTCCGGTGTCTATGACGCTTACGCGAGGTTTCTTATAAACATTTATTTTATCAATTCCGCAGGCAGCTATCCTTTCCAATACTTCACCTGTAAGCAACTGCCCTTTAGATGCCACCTGGTCTCCGGCTTTTAACTCCTGGCCCGTTTGGCAGATATTTTCACCCTGTTTTTGACTTCCGCAGGCAGTGATAATATTTCTATTAATATAAAACTTAACATCTTCCTGCTTTATTACTGCAGCACTGCCTTCGGGCACCAGGGCGCCCGTCATTATTTTAAATGTTTCCCCGGCTCTAATTTGCTTGCTTTCTATTGAACCTGCCTGTATGATATCGGTTACCTGTAAAGACAAGGAATTACCGGTGTTTAGTATTTCCAAATCAGCTCTGCCAATAGCGTAACCATCCATTGAAGAACGGTCAAAACTTGGTATATCAATAAAACTAACTATATTATCTGCACTTACCCTCATGAAAGCATCATTAATATGGATATGCTCACAGCCAAGTACATTAATATTGGCGCAACTGATAGCAACTGCTTCTTCCAGACTTATATTTGAAGTCAATTTATATTCGCCTCTCTATTAATAACATTATCCTTTATTATGACATCGCTGCGGATAACTAAAAACATTACTTTCATTAATTACCTCACCGATTGCAAGATTGTAAACTCCAACTTTAAGTCCGGCCTTGTTATTAGCAGCCGAACCTATAAGCCGAAGACCTCCGGTAAGGGATGCATAAAATAAGCGTTACTAAAAATTGCGCCCAATACCAATTCAGCCATTATACCACAAATTCCAGCTAGCTCTTTCTTTCGTGGTTGCAGGTTCAGAATTATCTTGAACCAACCGATCTCTACAAGCCGGATTTGCCTCTGAAACTCCGTGATAAATATGGGCTACTAAGCTCCTGATTTCTCAAGGAATTATTTAACAACGGATATTTTTTCGTTATTCAAGCAGGATTTTTTATAGTGAGTATAGAACACTTACCTAACTGAATATACAATAATATAAAATTAGTGCATAGAAAACAAGATATTAATATTTTATTTTTGGGAAAGGTAAAACACAGGACAGGAATAGAA
>Ga0123326_1002699_pt1 | contig 13234 bp, 9 predicted proteins | sample BioC13SIPDNA_FD_89739 | JGI IMG/M metagenome (GOLD analysis project Ga0123326, IMG submission 89739) | Anaerobic biogas reactor microbial communites from Washington, USA - Biogas_R1_A C13 SIP DNA | ecosystem: Engineered > Bioreactor > Anaerobic > Unclassified | place: Washington, USA | collected...
CGCATGCCCCGGGTGGTGACTTTTCGGGCAAGTTTGCGGTAGTTAGCTACAATCAGAATCACAATTGGAATGAAAGCCATTAAACCTGCGGCCAGTCTCCATTCTGTGTTGAAGAGAATGAAGGCAACCACGAAGGACTGGAGCACACTTGAGGTCACATCCGTTGTCAGGCGGATGAGCATCGAGAAATCTTCACTGTCGGTCGTGATGCGGGAAACAATGCGACCAGAAGAAAATCGGTCATGAAAGTCAAGGTCTTGCCGTACAGACGCAGAAAAAGCATCGACCGTCAGGTCGCGGATCACATAGCCAATGACACGCACCATCATACGGCGTAAAAAGTAATAGAAAACATAGCCCAGCACTTCGATGAAAATAACAGACCCGACCAACAATATGAATACGTTGAAAGGCGCGTTGCCGTCAGTATTCCTGTCCAAAACCATTGAAACCAACACAGGTGGGAGAGCGCTTACAGAAGCCTGTAAAATGACAATCAGGATAGTGCCGATCAGGATTTTTTGATAAGGTTTTGTATAAGTCCAGATTCGATCGAACAGCACTTTATTGCTGTAAGCGCGATCGTAAGATTCTCCGGAAAGGCCTTGATGAAAACCCATGCTGCCTAGACCTCTCCAAAGATAGCCTGGTAGGCTGGTGAAGTTTCCATCAACTGATCGTGGGTGCCGATAGCAGAGATGCGTCCCTTGCGCATGACGATGATCAGGTCAGACCAACGGATTTGAGAGAGTCGATGGGTGATGATGAAAGTGGTGCGTCCGCTTGAGGCGGTCTTGATTGCCTGCTGGATTTCGTCTTCGGTCTGGCTGTCAATGGCGCTGGTGGAATCATCAAGAATGAGAATACGTGGATCGGTCAGAAACGCGCGTGCCAGAGCCAGACGTTGGCGCTGCCCGCCTGAAAGGGTTGTACCGCGTTCACCAATGACAGTATCGTAACCCTCTTCGAGTTCGTTGATGAATTGGTCGGCCTGAGCTTTTTGTGCCGCGAGTTTGATCTCATCCAGGCTGGCATCTGGTTTGCCAAAAGCGATATTTTCAGCCACTGTTTTGGAAAAGAGGAAAATGTCCTGCTCGATGATCGAAATTTGACTTCGTAAGCTATCCAGCTTCCAATCTCTTAGGTCCAAGCTGTCGATAAAGACCTGCCCATCCAAGGGGTCATACGTGCGGTTGATCAGGCGGATGAGGCTGGTTTTGCCCGAACCGGTCTGACCCACAATGGCGACGGTTTGACCAGCTTCCACAGTAAAACTCAAATTTTCAAGGTTGAGATTCTTTTCATCGTAGGCAAAGTCCACATTTCGGAATTCAACTTTGCCGTTGATCCGTTTCTGGTGACCGTCAACATTTTCGTCGAGGTTGTTTTCAGCATTCATCACATGCAGGAGACGGCGTGCTCCGGCCAGTCCTGATGAGATCATGGAATAGCTGCGAATGGAGGTGTTGGTCGGAAAACCTAACATGGAGAGGGCGCTAAAGTAGGTGATCACCGAGCCGAGTTCAATCTGACCTGCCCTGGCAAGAACCAGCGCATGCAGCAGACCAAAACCCATGGCTAAAGCAAGCAGCAAGATGGGCAAAAAGCGTGCTTCAATGTCACCTTGTTTAATAGTGGCGTCACGGTAGGCGATAGTATTTTTCCGGAATAATTCGATTTCTTTTTCTTCCTGGCCGGCAGCTTTGACCGTTTCGATACCGTCTATATCTTCAGCCAGGCGGCTGTTCATCTTTCCAAAACTTGATCTGACCTCAGTTGTGACCGGCCTAAGAATTCTCAGATAATGCCATACTGAAAGGAAATAGGCAATGATAAAAATGATAGGTGTGGCTAATAGGGCAGGGTGGATGGATGCGCCAATTCCAAGTGGGATAAACAAAAAGTTTATTGATCCAAAAACCATATTGATTCCCGGGCTAAAAATGTAGTTGACTTCCCGGATGTCGTTTGTAGCCCTGGCCATCAAATCACCGATGGATTGAAGACTGTGAAAGGTCATACTCTTGCCGAGCAAACTGATATAAAACTCCTCACGAACATCGCGTTCAATCATTTGAGCGGTCACTTCGAAACCGAAATTCCTGAGAAATTGCATAAAGCCGCGAATTGTTTGGGTAATCCCAATGATGACCGCGCTTCTAAGGAACAGGTCGACTGAAGAATCTCCGGAAGTCAGGCTCGTAAACACTTTCCCGAATTCGATGGCGGGTACTGAAGCCAGGGCGGCATTGCCAATTGCCCCAATTAAGGCCACAAAGAAAATCGGCCAGTGGTAAAGCGCGTGCCCGCTAACCCAGCGCAGAGGGCTAGATTTCCAAGTTTTGTACTTGAATGGAATAGTAAATTCACTTATGGTCATAATATTAATAAATAGTGATTTATTGTACCGTAAGCCAAAACTTTAATACCAGGATTGAACAAAACATTGAAATTACAATTGGTAGAACCGTATAGGGATGTAGTCGGCCTTCGTTTTTGTGATTCAGACAAGGTTTCAATTGTTTGATCTGTTTAGGGAATTGCCATAAGGCTTGACTCACTTCTCAACCAGGCTTATAATGAAAGAACACCTGATTAATCTGATTAATCATATAAATCAGGGTGGATGAAATGAGCAATTCTAAAGTCGCGCTTCTTTCTTATCTGGCTGACAAAGCTAAACTGGATGCCACTATTCCAAGCATTTCACAATTAGGGCATGATCTTGGACTCAGCACTGCCGCAGTGCGTGAGCAACTTGAAATTGCACGCCAACTGGAACTGGTTGAGATCAAGACAAAAACCGGGATCCAGCGTAAAGCATTTTCTTTGACCCCAGCGCTTTGCCTGGTCTCACGTTACGGTATGGAAGTTCAACCCGACTTGATCTGGGAACTCATTTCTGTTCGTCAACACCTGGAACTGGCTTTCTGGCAGGAAGCGGTTGTGCGCCTTTCCCACAAGGAAATTGACTACCTGGCTGACCTCATAGAGAAGGCTGAAAAAAAGATTCAAAATCAACCGGTTGTGATCCCTTTGGAGGAACACAGCGAATTTCACCTTTCAATTTACAGATCTCTTAACAACACTTTTCTAAACGGAATTCTGGAAACTTACTGGCAATTAAGCCAGGAAACCGAATTTCGGATGTACAGCGACCAGGTCTATCTGGAAAATGTTTGGACTTATCACAAGAAAATTCAACGCGCGATTGCCACTAAGGAATATGACCTAGGCTATCAAGCACTGATGACGCATTTCGAATTGGTCAGGACCCAAAAAAAAGCTGAGATAACACAGCGATTTGAATAAAGGAGAGCATCTTTTATGAGTGAAGTTAGCGAGATAAATCACGAGGAAGAAGTACCAAGCATCAACGAATTTTGCATAACAACCTGCACGGTCAACGGCTCTGGCAGCGCGACAGCCAACCATATCTTGTATCGAACATTGTTTCATTTGGGCATCCCAACTTCAGGAAAAAATATTTTCCCTTCAAACATCAAAGGTTTGGCAACCTGGTTTGTACTCAGAGTTTCTGAAAAAGGCCATACCGGACGGCAGCCCTACGATGACATCATTATTGCAATGAATAAAGATACCCTGGAAAAGGATATGGCATATCTTCACGATGGGGGGGTGGTTTTTTATGCTGACCACCTGAGCTTGCCTGAAAATCCTTGTGATGATCTGATTTATTACCCTATGCCAATCAAGTCCTTGATGAAAGAAGTTGATATCCCAAGAAAGCTTCACTCTTTTATGGAAAACATGCTTTTTGTCGGAATCGTAGCTCAGGTTTTAGGGATCTCACTGGAAGCCTTGAAATCCACAATCCATGGTCATTTTTCTTCAAAACCTGCCATCGCTGATTCAAATTTTTCGATCGTCAAACTTGGTTTTGACTACGCTGCTGAGAATATCGAAAAAAGAGATCGTTTTCAGGTAAAAGCTCTAGCTCCACTTGATGACTATATCCTGACGGACGGAAACAACGCCGGCGGACTTGGCTCACTTTTTGGAGGTGTGCAATTTTGTTCCTGGTATCCGATCACCCCGGCAACAAGCCTGGTTGAGGCAATGATCGATCAGGTGGATAAGCTTAGACTGGACCCTGAAACCGGAAAGAAATCCTGTGTAATTCTGCAGGTTGAGGATGAGCTGGCTGCGGCGGGGGCGGCCGTTGGAGCTGGATGGGCGGGGTTGCGATCGATGACGGCAACTTCGGGTCCAGGGATAAGCCTGATGACTGAAAATATTGGCTTAGCCTACTTTACTGAAACGCCCTTGGTGATCTGGGATGTGCAGCGTGTGGGTCCCAGCACGGGTTTGCCCACCAGAACGGCACAAGGCGATCTTTCAATGTTGTATTACCTCGGACATGGTGATACAAGCCACATCATCCTGATTCCTGGAACGGTAACAGAGTGTTTTGAATTCGGATGGAAATCACTGGATTTGGCTGAACGCTTCCAAACTCCAATTTTTGTATTAACCGATCTTGATTTGGGCATGAACCAATGGGTAACCGAAAAATTTGACTATCCTGACAGACCGATTGATCGGGGAAGGATCGTTTGGGAAAAAGACCTGGACAAAATGGAGAACTGGGGCAGGTTCAAGGATGTTGAAGGCGACGGCATTCCATATCGGACGGTGATGGGCAATCAGAGTCCTAAAGCTGCATATTTTACCCGCGGTACAGGACATGATGAATATGGGAATTACAGTGAAGATGCAGACAACTGGTCGGAAATTCTCTTTCGGATCGAGAAAAAACTGAAAGGGGCGATTCCGTGCTTGCCTGAACCTGTTTTCAGGCGTTCAACTGCGGAAGAGGTCGAAATCGGGATCATTGGTATGGGTTCCACGGACGATGCCTTACGTGAGACTCAAGATAAATTAGCTGAATTGGGTATTCATGCAGACTATATGCGGATTCGGGCTTTACCTTCAAATTCGCAAGTTCGGGAATTCATAGCCAGCCATGCCCGTAACTATGTCTTGGAATTGAATCGAGATGGGCAGTTGCGTGAAATATTATCTTCTGAAGTATCTGAGTATTCTCAAAAGCTGACCTCGCTAACAGAGATCGGTGGTTTGCCGATGACTGCTGTTTGGGCAGTTGAAAAAATTGTCAATATGGAGCGGAAAAGAGGGAAACGTGGAAACTAAAACCGTTGAACTAAATTTATGTGGATTAGCGATTGCTGATTACAAGGGCAAACCTTCAACCTTATGCCCGGGCTGTGGCCACAATGCGATCTCTGCCCAGATCCAAAATGCAATTTGGGAACTGGGATTAACCCCGGAAAAGTTTGTTAAATTGAGCGGCATCGGCTGCTCAAGCAAGAGCGCGAACTATTTCCTGGATCGATCTTTTGGTTTCAATGGTTTACACGGCCGTATGCCGACCCTGGCAACAGGAGCTTGTTTTGCTGACTCCTCAATCCAAATTATTGGCATTTCAGGCGATGGTGATACCGCCAGTATTGGCATGGGGCATTTCAAGCATGTGATCCGCCGCAATGTTCCGATGACCTATATCATCGAAAATAATGGCTGTTATGGTTTGACCAAAGGGCAATTCTCCGCGACATCAGATCAGGGGCTAGTCTTGAAACATCAAGGCGTGAACATGCTGCCTCCTCTAGATATGTGTATGGAAGCTCTGATCAGCGGCGCAACCTTTGTCGCCAGAACATACTCAGGCGACGCGAAGCAGTTGAAAGAGCTGATCAAAGCGGCAATCTCACAACACGGTATTGCTGTAATTGATGTCATCAGCCCTTGTGTGACCTTCAACAATCAGGATGACGCTCTTCAATCTTATACCTGGGGTCGAGACCATGAAGCGCCACTACATGATTTCAAACACTTCAGCACTAAGGAAGCGATTGATTCAGAGCATTTTGAGCCAGGTTCATTCCGTGAGATTCGGGTTGAAAACGGCACTTACATAGTTCTAAAAAAGCTTGAGAAAGATTACGATCCAACTGACCGCAACTCCGCTTTGGATCTTTTGACTGAATCGTATAAGAACAAGTATTTTGCGACTGGATTGATCTACTTCTCAGAAGCCAATCCTACAATTCAAGAGTTATATGATTTGCCAGAGGAACCACTAAATCGAATAGGCAGTGAGCGCCTGAGACCAACACAAAGCCAATTGGATGAAATCAATCGAGCTTTATATTAAAAAGCTGAACTTAAACAAACAAGACCGCGGAAAATTCCGCGGTCTTGTTTAAACTAAAATTCTACATTGCTTTATCCCCTGATCGTATAAAGAATTGCCAGATTTGGCGCAGTGAATGCGCCAACGGGGAAGCCGCTGATGACAATGACCTGATCACCTTTTTCAAGCGGGGTAGCCGCGGTGATTGCGGTTTCAACGTGGGTGATCATTGTTTCAAGAGTGTCGGCGTGGGGTACGCGCATAGCTGTCACGCCCCGACAAATTCCCAACCAACGCTGAGTTTTTACTTCCGGAGTAAAGGCATAGATTGGAACAGCCGGTTTGGTTTTGCTCATCCATAAAGCTGACATGCCCGAAAGGGTGAAGACGATGATCGCTTTCACGTCCTGGTCTTCAACCATTAATTTTGCCGCCCGGGAAATGGTCACAACGTCGTCGTTGTAAATGCGGCTGTCAAGGATGTTGATGTGACCCCATTCCTTCAAATGCAATTCAGCCTGACGGATGATCGTATCCATCATTTGGATGCTGTGGATTGGGTATTTGCCGGCTGCTGACTCAGCTGAAAGCATCACAGCGTCGGTACCATCAAAAATGGCGTTTGCCACGTCAGCAGCTTCCGCGCGAGTTGGGCGGGGATTGTTGATCATGGACTCCAACATCTGGGTAGCCGTAATGACAAACTTCCCATTCAGGTTAGCCGTTTTGATAATCGATTTCTGCACCGCAGGAACTATCGCGGGAGACATTTCCACACCAAGGTCACCGCGGGCGACCATTACACCGTCGGTTACTTTTATGATCTCTTCAAGGTTCTGGACAGCTTCAGGACGTTCAAGCTTGGCGATAATTGGCGGAAGCCAATCGCTCTTGGTCATGGAACGCATAGTTTCGCGCACCATCCTGATGTCGTCCGCTGTTTTTACAAAAGAAACAGCGACCAAATCAACGCCTTTATCCAAGCCAAACTGAAGATCTTGTAAATCTTTGGGCGTGAGGATCGGGATATCCAGATTTGAACCGGGCAGGTTGACGCCCTTATGGGATTTGAGTTTGCCGCCCAATAAGACTTTGGCGAAGATGTTCTCCCCATCCATGCGTGTCACCTGAAATTCGAGTTGACCATCGTCGAGAAGGATGTGATTTCCCGGTACTAAAGCTTCGTGAAGTTTGGGGACATCAAAGGGGATGAAGGTGAAACCGTCTGGTAGATGGTCGGGATTCTCTGAAGAACTTAATACGATCTCCTGGCCTGATATTAAATCAAGAGGTTCACTGCCAAGGTTGCCAATGCGTAATTTTGGACCTTGCAGGTCCATTAAAATGGTGACCGGCTTGCCAACTTTTAGAGAAATCTGACGAATCAGCGTAATCAAAGCGGCATGCCCTTCGTGATCTCCATGGGAGAAATTTAACCTGGCAACATCCAGACCGGATGTCACCATCTCAGTGAGCGTTTTTTCGTCAGAACTACTTGGTCCAAGTGTAGCAACTATCTTGGCAAATCTGGTCATGGTGTTACCTTGACTTTCTTATCTTTTCAATACGTCCGCGATGATCCCAAGCGCCCAATCAAGATCAGATTTTTCAATCACCAGCGGAGGAGCGAAGCGAATGACATGATCATGCGTTTCTTTAGCGAGGATGCCTTCCTCTTGGAGCATTTCACAATATCGTCGGGCACCGCCAGCTTCGGGGTGGAGTTCGACACCTATCAGCAAACCACGCCCACGGACTTCTTTGACTACGGGCGCATCGATTTTGCGAAGTTCGCCTCTGAAGTATTCACCCAGTTCCATAGCACGTTCAGCCAAATTTTCTTCATCCAGAACTTCCAGGGCAGCTATCCCAATGGCAGCAGCCATGGGACTGCCTCCAAAGGTGGAGCCATGTTCGCCTGGTTGGAAAAGACCTAAAATTGGTTTATCAGCTAAAACCGCAGAAACGGGGTACATTCCGCCAGAAAGCGCTTTACCAATGATGGTGATATCAGAACGAACATCCTCATATTGAGAGGCAAACCATTTGCCCGTGCGGCAAAGACCGGTCTGGATTTCATCTGCAATAAATAAAACATTGTTTTCTTTACAGATTTCAGCAACAGCTTTCAAGTAACCATCTGGAGGAATAACGACGCCATTTTCACCCTGAATCGGTTCAAGCATGACTGCTGCCGTATTAGGATTGATAGCAGCTCTTACGGCTTCGATGTCTCCATAAGGGACAGCTGTAAAACCAGGGGTGAAAGGACCGAACATTTCCTTGTAAAATTGTTCTGTGGAGAAGGAAATGATGGTGGTTGTGCGACCGTGGAAGTTGCCTTCAGCAACGATGATTTCAGCTTCGTATTTAGGAATACCCTTGGTAGCATAAGCCCATTTGCGGGCAATTTTTACGGCTGTTTCAACGGCTTCGGCGCCACTGTTCATCGGTAAAGCCATCTCATAGCCAGTCAAGTCAACCAGTTTTTTGTAAAACAAGCCTAATTTATCATTTCGAAAAGCGCGTGAGGTCAGGCCAATTTTTTGGGCTTGGTCGATGCTTGCCTGAACGATGCGGGGGTGACAATGACCCTGATTCAAGGCAGAATAAGCGCTGAGGCAATCCAGGTAGCGTTTGCCATCTACGTCAGTGACCCAACAACCTTTGCCTTTATTTAAGACAACATCGAGGGGTTTGTAGTTATGTGCGCCGTATTGATCTTCGAGTTTGATGTAATCCTGGGTATTCATTTTGTTACTTTCCTCCTAATAATCTATATAAAACTGCTTTTTGAGCGTGCAATCGGTTGTGAGCTTCCGGGAAGAGCCTTGAATGGGGCCCATCAGCTACTTCATCAGTGATTTCCTGGCCGCGGTGAGCCGGCAGGCAGTGCATTACGATAACGTCGTCATGAGCCTCTTTTACCAGAGCCTGATTGACCTGATAGGGTGGGAATACTTTTTCACGTTTGGCGGATTCTTCTTCCTGACCCATGCTGGTCCAGGTGTCAGTGTAAATTACTTTGGCATTTTTGACTGCTTCGTGGGGATCGCGCAAGAAAGTAAGCTTGCTTCCGCTGGCTGCAGCGATGGGTTTGATGGTCTCAATTGCTTCAGCCGGCATATCGTAATCTGCAGGATTGGCAATGGTGAAGTTAGCGCCCAACTTGGCAGCGATTTGCATCAGCGAAACAGCCACATTGTTGCCATCGCCCACGTAGGTGATGTTGACGTCTTTTACCTGACCGAATTCTTCGTAAACGGTCATGATGTCCGCCAGAGCCTGGCAGGGATGGCTGTAGTCACTCAGTCCGTTGATAACCGGGATGGTGGTCCAGCGGGCGAGCTCAAGCACATGTTCGTGCTCGAAAACGCGGGCCATGATGCCATGAACCATGCCGTCAAGCACGCGGGCAACATCCGCAATCGATTCACGTTTGCCCAAGCCAATTTCGTTGGGGGAAAGGTATAAAGCATCACCACCCAGATGGCGCATACCCATGTCAAAACTGACCCGGGTGCGCAGAGATGGTTTTTGGAAAATCATTGCCAATACCTTGCCCTTTAAAACAGGTTCGTTACCACCGGCTTTGTATTCCTTTTTCAGTTGTACTGCTAACTCTAAAAGGTCTTGAATTTCCTCGGGGGTGTAGTCGATGATGTCCAGAAAATCTTTGTGCATAGTATCCTATTTCTCTCCTTTGTTCTTATTACCTGACACACTATTATCGCCCAGATCTGGAAATTCTGAGCGACTCTCGCTTGGGATTGTACCAGAGACTGGCTCTAAATTGGCAAAATACTTTAAGCTGAGATCGAAAGCCCAAAGCAGGATAAGCGCTACCAGGGAAATCAGTAAAATGGTTAGCGTTTGTTGGGTCGATTTGTTAACTTTTTGGACGGTTTCGTTAAGCTCGTCCAGAATAATTTGATAAGTGAGCAGTTTGGGCTTTAGACTTCCTACTGAATCGCTGAAATCGTTAAGAGAGTCATTGATGGAATCCAATTGCTCAGTAAAAACCGAAATGTTTTCAGTTGCTGAGGAAAGATCGCTTTGAATCTGCCCCAAATTCTCCGGCAATGAGCCAAAACTGCTTGAAAGGTCTCTCAAGCCTTTTTCCAACGGTTGTTCAGGATCATAGTTTACATTTAAGAACGGGATGCGTGACAGGAAAGACAAGGTCTCGTCAATAATTTTTGCACTATTTGCAGCCGATTCAAGTGATAATTGACCTTCTGAAGCTAAAGCAGAAAAATCGTTTCCAATCAGACTGCCAACATTGTCAAGCAAGTCAGGCAATTCGTCGCCCGAAATTTGAAAATTTTCGACAGAGGTTTTTACGTGAATCAAGCTTGAGTTTAAGTCTGGCAGAAAATCTTCAACCAAGGTCAGGGTTTCTTTTGTGTTTGAGATAAAATTTTTGGATTGCTCCGTAAAGGTGTTAAGGTGAATTCCAAGAGTGATCCGCAAGGAGATCAAGGCGCCTATCAAAACAAGCGCCAGAAGTAGTGAGAAATAATATCGAAAAGGCCTGGTGCGGAATTCCAGGTCTCTTACTTTTTGACTGGTTTCAGTCTTCATTGTATTGGATCCCGCCGCGTAGTGGATTGTTGATTTTTTCCATAATCTCATCCTGTAGTTTTGTCATTTCCTGCCACTGCTCTTTGGAATCGTGATCATATCCAATCAGGTGCAGCAAGCCATGCACGAATAGCATTTCAATTTCGAACTGCAAGGAGTGACCGCTGGCCTGGGCTTGCTGCCGGGCTTTTTCAAATGAAATGATGATGTCGCCCAGGTATTTTCCGCCCGTCTCAGGGTCGATAAAGGAGTTTTCAAAAGAAAGCACATCGGTGACGGAATTTTCATCGCGCCAGGCACGGTTAAATTCTCGAATTGTTCGGTTGTTAGTGACGCGCAGGGTGGTAGTCGTATTAGCTTCAAGACCAAAGCTTGAGAGGCTAAAGCGATAGGCAGCACCAAGGCGTGATTGGTTGATCTCTTTGGTGTAAGAGGAGGGAATAATCAAATTCAGCATTGTGGGTTACCTCGAAAGGGTGTCAGGATGGATTGGACGCTTCTGTTGTAGCAGCCACTACAGCCTGTTTAGGCTGCTCAGGATACTTAATTCTTGGGTGATATGACTGCTTGAGGGTGTTATAGAAAGATTCTTTCACGGTTTGAATGTCTCTCAAAGTTAAGTCTGTATTATCAAGCTGACCTGAGTCCTTGCAGAAATCTATGACATCATTGATCACATTCAAAATTTCTTCATCAGTTTTTGGAGTGTTTGCTCGCGCGCTGGCTTCTGTACCATCTGCCAGCATCAATAAAGCTGTTTCTCTGGACTGTGGAGGGGGACCAGGATAGGTGAAATCCGAAACGTTTACATCCTCCGGATTTTCAGCGGCTTCCAAGGCTTTGCTGTATTGATAACGTGTCACGTTTGTGCCATGGTGTTCTTTGATGAAATCGATCACACGTGATGGCAGCCGGTGTCTTTTTGCCAAGGCAACACCATCAGGAACATGACGAATGATGGTCTCTGCTGCTACCTTCGGGTCGATATTGTCGTGTGGATTCACTTTATCGCGAATTTGATTCTCAACAAAGAAGACCGGGTTTTCGGTTTTACCAGCGTCGTGGTAGAGAGCGCCGACACGAATCAGAAGGCGATCCGCGCCGATGGCATCGGCCGCCTGTTCTGCTAAATTTGAAACTTGTAAGGAATGTTGATAGGTTCCCGGAGAAAGTGTCAGGATTTGCTGAAGCAAAGGATGGTCAGGTCGGGAAATGTCCATTAACTGCAAGGCTGTGGGCACATCCAGGACAAAGGCGAAAATGTTTTGCAGTAATAAAGCCAATGTGCCGGCCGCCACACCGTTGAAGAACCCTGCCGCGATCAAGGAGGCTAAACCGATCCAATCGGTAATACCATCACCAAAACGAAAAGCAACCACAATGACGGCTGATAACAATCCGATGACGATACTGGTTACGATGAACGAGCTTACCCTGCGGGCTTTGCCAATCACCAACATGCCAGCCAGGGTCGGCAGCAAATAATATAAGGCTAATTCTATACCTCGGGGATGACCGTAAACTGTCAAAGCTATCAGCAGCGTGCTCATGAATGCCGCAAATTCGAAGTTGAAGACAATCGAAAGCGTCAACCCAAGCGCCGCAATCGGGAACAAATAAGGCAGGATGGTACGATCCATCACCAGGAATTTTTCAAAAAAGAGAAACAATAAGAAGAAGAAAGCGATCAATAAAACCGAATTTATCTGATTGATCGCGGGACCGCGCCGCTTTTGATAATAAATAAAAATCAAGATGGCGGTCACAAGCGCAATCGCTCCGCTGTTGAGCAGTAGTGTGAGTTGATCAGTGGGTTCACCTAATCCAAAGGTCGTCAGGGCTTCAAGATCGGCTGGTGTGACAATTTCACCTCTGCGGACCAAAACCTCTCCCGCCATGATTTGCCGGGTAATTGGTTTTACCGCAGATTTGGCTTGCTCTTTTGCCAGTTGAGTTTGTTCTTCACTAAACAGACTGGTGGGAACGATGTAAGGGGAAACCAAGGCGATGATCAAATTAGTTTGTTCGTTTTTGAAAGAAAAATCGATGATTGCAGGCAAATTACTACGAACAGTTCCAAGTTGATTGTTGCGTATGCTTTCCCGCAAGACGCTTTCAAGCACCCTTCTGGATTCGTTTTGAATGGATATCCAATCTTGTTCAGACAATTCCAACAAATCAATGTATTCCTCATCGGTAAGTTGAAGAGAGGAGATTGCCTTTAAATCCTGAATTTTCTGGGTCTCGTTTGAAAAGGAATCACTCCTGATGGTTGACATGTAGTAAAGCGAATTTTCGAGCGTTTGGAGTTGGGTACGGGCGATGTCTGGGTCTGGAGGCAAGTAAACGGCCTGGACTTCTGAGGCAGCACTTTCTTTGGCTGAGTCGGTGTAGATTCTGGATTCAAAGGTGACTGAATAGGGGGCAAGAATTTCTTGAGTCGAGACTTCACCAATAGAAACCATTTGCGTC
>Ga0123326_1002720_pt1 | contig 13163 bp, 7 predicted proteins | sample BioC13SIPDNA_FD_89739 | JGI IMG/M metagenome (GOLD analysis project Ga0123326, IMG submission 89739) | Anaerobic biogas reactor microbial communites from Washington, USA - Biogas_R1_A C13 SIP DNA | ecosystem: Engineered > Bioreactor > Anaerobic > Unclassified | place: Washington, USA | collected...
CCATTCCCTTGCGGCGTCGATGTCGCCCGTCTCGGTATGGCATTGTCCAATGCGGAGCGGAAGAATCCATGCGTAACGCATTTTCCCGTATTCGGGCAGTATCATTCCGTGAAGGCCGACATACTCTTCCATGGCCTCCACATACGATTTTTCGCCTTTCAGGATCTCTGCGAGGCGAAACCTACATTCGTAGGCTAGATCCTTCGCACCTTTTTCCCACGCGAGAGACCATGCTTTTTCGTAGATTCCGGCAGCACCCAAAGGATCACCCGAAAGCTGAACACAGCGCCCGTAAAAATACCCGAATGCCGGATTCCCCGGAAAGCGTTGGCGCAACTCGTCGAAGACCAGCTTCCCTTGCTCCGCATCATGAGTGACACTGAAATGATAGTAGCCCATGTAAAAAGCGCTTTCAATCTCAGTCCACCTGCCCTTTTCTCTGGCGAGTTTGAGATACTTCATTCCCTGCTTGGCGTCGCCACGGACTCCCATCAAATAGGAAAACGGACGCAGGAACAAGGGAACATCGTCCAGGAAACTCATCGATACTCCAACCGCGAAATAGGCATCGTAACATTCGGGCTCACGCCGGATGAGGTCTTCCAGCACTGCGAGCCCCCGACTCGCCCGGCGATAGGCACTCCACCAGCTTTTTTCCTCCAGATAGAACCTGGCCACATTGCATAAACTCACGCCATAGAGAAAAGCCTTATCCGGAGACGAAGGATCCTCGCGGTAATCCCGTTCCGCGAGCTCGACCGATGCTTCCATCTCAATCTCAGCCCGATCCCGCTTAACCGCATCCGGCTCGTCCACCAAGTATTGCCAGAAACAAGCCGACGCATGCAGGAACGACGCAAACGCATCATCCGGATTGCGGCTCCGGGACTCCTCCAAGCTGGAAAACGCTTCGGGCTCAAAATCGTATGCCGAGTGGATCATCTCCAAATCAGGAGCCGACCACATGCCCACGCAAAGACTCAACAGACTATAGATCCCGTAAATCACTGGCTTCCCTTTATTCCCCACACGTCTCTCGCCTAAACGAAAGCTCGCTTCAAACCATCGCTGATAGTCAAAAACAATAAGCTGATCATCAATACATTTCTTTCAATCCACACCCGAAGGATCAGCAACCGGATTTCCATCTCCACTTGCCGCAAAACCCACTACGGGCATGCGGTATCCAGTTGGACCGTTGAACAACACCAAACCACATCCGCGCATGGCACGCTCAGGTCCACCTGGCCAAGCGGCTTCCGCCTCCTGAATCATTGACCCATATTCCCTTCTGATAGCTTCCAGCATCGCTACATGATAGCCCGAATCCAGCACCGGATACCACAGCAAAACCGTCGCATCCGGCCACTTCCCGAATAGCCTCCCCATCCACTCGACCACATACCCATACTCGGATTTCACTTCGTAGCTCGGGTCCACAAGCACCAGCCCTCTCCGTGGCTGAGGAGGGGCCAACCTGAGAACTTCCTCATATCCGTCTCCAAATACCACCGATACTTGTCTCCCTTTAACTGTTTGTTGCAAAGCACGATGCTCCTGTGGATGCAATTCCATGAGGTGCATCCGATCGATCGATCGCAGAATATTCCGCGCTATCACCGGCGATCCGGGATAGACTGTCACTCCCTGTTTTTCCCGGATTTTCCGGATGATCCCGTCCAGTCGCCGATCGATCTGACCCGTCCGCAACGCGTAAGTGATCCCGGTCTCTGCCTCCCCCGTCTTAAGCGCTTCCGGAGCATCCAAACGATAAAGCCCACGCCCGGCGTGTGTCTCGATGTAAGTCATCGGTCGGGAACTTCTGACGAGCCGACTCAACAAGTCCACCAAAACAGTGTGCTTGAAGACGTCCGCCCGGTTTCCGGCATGGTACAAATGCTGATAGGAAAGCATGCTCCAATATTCGCCATCCTTCGCGCTGCCGTCAACACCAGCATCCGCTGGCCGGGCAGGATCGCAGCGTCACGCCCCGTTTGACACTGATCTGCCATTAGTGCTTGATCCGACCGGCTGGACATGAAAGATCATCACTTTTCACGATGCACACCCGGGTTACATTCAGCCGACTCATGATCCTGACACTTGCCTTATGGTGGGCGGGATTTGTGTGCTTCGGAAATGGGACCGTTCAGGACGCCGGAGCTGTATCCCAACCCATTTCCGAAATCCACTCGCCGGCCTTCGCCACTCGTTTTCGGGTGACATCCGACGATGGTCAGCAGATTCTTTCGATTGAGAATGGAGCAGCCGAAACCGCAAACAACAGCTGGTTGCTTATAGGAAAAAGCGACCCTGAGCCTGAAGGCAACACCTTAGCGGTTCTTCGCCTGCCCCTAACCCGGGTTGCACTGCTGTCCACCACTTTCCTGGCCCACTTCTCCGTTCTTAATGCCACCGATACCATCTGCGCGGTTGACAACGCAGCCTATGCCTTCGACACCGGGGTCCGCGAACGGATCCGGAACGGAAGTATTCCGGAAATCGGCGAAATGGACACCTTGGATCTGGAAACGGTCATCCATCTGCGACCCGATGCCATTTTTGTAAGCGCGGGAATGGGAGGTGCACCCGGCCGGAGGGACCGGCTCGAAAAACTCGGAATACCGGTCATCGAGATCCCCGATTTCCTCGAGCCCCATCCCCTGGGCCGTGCGGAATGGATCAAGTTTTTCGGGCTGATGCTCAACCGATCCGATCTCGCCGAAAATCATTTCAACACCGTGCAAACCCGCTACGAAGGCATTCTCGCGCAGGCAGCATCGATCCCCGCGGAAAACCGGCCAACCGTGCTACTGCACTCTCCCTTCCAAGGGCTCTGGCACCTCCCTTCGGCAGACAGCTACGCCGTCCGGCTCATTCAAGATGCGGGAGGCCGATACCTGTTTCCGGATTTGAAAGCACACGGGGCCCGACCCTTCGACTTCGAGTGGGTGTTCGCCAACGCACGCCACGCCAACATCTGGATGCAAGTGGACGCAACCTCACTGAAGGCCTTCGCTGCTTCGGATCCACGCTTCACCCGTTTCGACGCCTATCAATCGCAGCAGATCTACACCCATTTCAAACGGACCAATCCATCTGGCGGAAACGACTTCTACGAAAGCGGAGTCATTCATCCGGACCGGATCCTCGAAGACCTCTTCAGCATCTTCTCCAACTGGCCCAACGATGTGCCGGAAGAGAAACTTCACTACTTCGTGCGGCTACATTGAAATCATGAAACGGATCCAACCCATCTCCGTCTTCATCGCGCTTCTATCCGCGCTCGGCTTGTGTCTGTTAGTCGACCTAACCCTCGGATCCGTCCGCATACCCGTCCGACAAATCCCCAGTATCCTATTCTCAGCAGACGCAGACCCCACCCTTCGGTTCATCCTGCTTGAAGTCAGGCTACCCTACGCACTCACCGCAATCCTGGTCGGCATGGGCCTTGGTTTGGGTGGTATGGTCATGCAGACTCTGCTTCGCAACCCATTGGCCGAACCGTTCATTCTCGGGATCAGTTCAGGGGCCAGCCTGGGGGTCGTGATCATGTCTCTCGGGCTTGGGGTGCAATGGCTGAGTGCCACCGGTTTGAGCAGTCCGATGCCGGCATTTTCCATGGTGACCGGGGCCTTTCTTGGATCTTCGCTCCTGATGGCGCTGGTTATCGGATTCTCAAGGAGAATGGACTCGGTTATGCTCCTGATCGTGGGCCTCATGGCCGGCTATTTCTCCTACGGAGTGGTGAGCATGCTCGTGTTTTTCCGCTCCCCTGAGGAGCTCCGCACCTATCACCTCTGGACACTCGGTTCATTCTCGGGTGTCACATGGCGGGATCTGCCCATCATCGCCAGTGTTACGCTGGGCGGATGCGCACTTATCACTCTGCGATTCCGGATGCTCGATATCCTTCACATGGGCGACAGCTTCGCGCATACCGTGGGAGTATCGGTCGCACGCGAACGCTGGATACTGCTGCTCGGGGTTTCACTGATCGCCAGCACTCTCACTGCCTATTGCGGACCGATCGCATTTCTGGGGATCGCAGCCCCGCACATCGCCCGTCTACTCCTTCGCTCCCATTCACACGCACTGCTGCTTCCGGCATCCATGATCACAGGAGCCCTGCTTTCCCTGATTGCCGCATTCATTGCAAAGGCACCATGGAGCCCACACACACTCCCCTACAATGCCGTCGCAGCTCTCATTGGGGCACCGGTCGTGATCTCACTCCTCTTCAACCGCACTTCGCTCCGTCGTCTATCCCAGGAATGATGCAACCCAAGTCCACAGATTCCGGAGCATTGCTTGCGACCCTCCACCTTGAGATCGGCTATGACAAAGATCCCAGCCGCACGTGGCACTTCGACACCCCGCTTTCTCTCGAAGCCCATCCAAATCGGCTCATTGCTATCGTCGGACCAAACGGAGCCGGCAAATCCACCCTGCTGCGTACCCTTGCCGGCCTTCAACAACCAGTTGCGGGTCAAGTCTCGCTTTTGGGTCAGAACATCCACCAACTCGCCCCACCCGACCTCGCCCGACTCCGCAGCTATTCATCCACCCACCTCAACCGCCCTCAGTGGATGAGCGGCAGGGAATGGGTCGCACTTGGCCGTTTCCCTTACACTGGATGGCTGGGCGCACTGGATGCACGGGATGACGAAGCCGTCGACCGCGCTTTGCATGCCGTAAACGCATCCTACCTGTCGGATCGGCGCCTAACCGCATGCTCCGATGGGGAATTCCAGCGCCTGATTGTCGCGCGATGCCTCTGTCAAGACACTCCGGTGGTATTCATGGACGAACCGCTCGCTCATCTGGATCCACCCCACAAAGCGGAGATGATCAGTCGACTCAGGGAACAGGCGCACAAAAGTTCCGGATCCATCCTGATCAGCATTCACGACATCGACCTCGCTTTCCGCCACGCCGACGAGATCTGGGTGCTCGGATCCGATGGATCCTTTACTCAGGGGATGCCCGAAGCCGTCCTCGAATCACCGGTGCTCGCGCGTGCATTCCGCACCAGCCAGGTCACGTTCAACTCCCGCACGCTTACATTTGAGGCCAATCCGGAGCAGCTCCAGCCCTTGGTATTCGCTGGAACCCATGCGTCCAGACACATCCCCACCGTGCATCTCCTCACCCGCCTCGGATTCCGTCCGGTCTCCCCGTCCGATCCATCCGCCACCGATCTGCCCAGCCTGACTTTTCAACCCCACCCCGATGGAACTCCCGAATGGGTCCTGAAACCTGCCAACTCTCCCACGCCGGAAGCAATTAGCTCCATCGAAGCACTCGCTGCAAAGCTGCAGAGACTCCCCACAAGCGGCAACGCCTCCTGAGTTTCCTCAAGGCTTCATGGCCATCCGCCTTCTTCTCCTGGTAATCTGAATTACGGCGACCAATACTGCTGGCCACAACGTCAGGAAGATATCAGTCCAATTTATCGAGTTTTTGAGCGGATCATGGTTTTAGGATAAATAGCCATCGGGCGGGGATTCCACCCCTGCATTACCCTGGAAATACATCAAGGGCATGCCGCCAGTGTTGACTGGTATCACGTGCCCGACTCATAGGCAAGATTGGGCTGCAGCCACCTCTCGACGTCCTCCACGCTCATTCCCTTGCGCGCCGCGTAGTCCTCTACCTGGTCGCGCTGAATGCGCCCGACCGGGAAGTAATGACTGCCGGGATGTCCAAAATACAGACCCGAAACTGAACTGGGGGGATACATCGCATAAGACGAGGTAAGCTTCATCCCTGTGTGACGTTCCACATCCAGCAAAGCCCAAATCGTGGCCTTCTCAGTGTGATCCGGGCTGGCAGGATAACCCGCAGCCGGACGGATACCGCGGTAGCGCTCACGCACCAACCAGTCAACGTGTGGATGCACCTCCTCGGGCGAGGCTGTCAGACGGTCTCCAAAACGGAATAGCTCTTCATGTCCGTATCCCAGCACATCACGGACTTCCTTGTGGCAATACTCTGCCAACGCCTCAGCAATCCGATCCGATAGAGCCTGAACCAGGATGGCACGGAAATCATCTCCGGATTCCTTGAGGCTTCGGGCATAGGCCTCGATCTCGTCGCCTGCTGTCACCGCGAAAGCTCCGATGACATCGTCTCTGCCACTGGAAGCGGGTGCAACAAAATCGGAAAGACACAGATACTCCGAAGACTGGTCAGCGGATTTCTCCCGCTGCTGGCGCAGAAAATGAAAACGCTGAAGCACATTTCGACGGGTTGTGTCCTGGAAAACCTCAACATCATCTCCTACCGAATGCGCACTGAACAATCCCCAGACCGTGCGAAGACGAACCCGTTCCTCGCGGATCAGAGAATCGAGCATCAGGCGTGCTTCCCGATACATTTCCTGTGCCTGCGCACCGTGTTCCGCATGCTCGAAAATCTTCGGGAATCTTCCCCTCAGACCCCATGCATGGAAAAACGGAGACCAGTCGATGTATTCGGCAACTCTTTCCAGCGGAACGTTGTCCGCTGCCCGAATCCCATACTCAGCCGGCAATGCGATGGACTCCTGTGCCCAATCCGGACGGAATCCGCGTCTTCGGGCATCTGCGATCGACACATAGCGGGCCCCGGCATTGAGCCCTTCAGCATGCCGCCTCCTGGCGTCTTCATGCCGGGATTCCAAATCGCGGACATACGCATCGCGGGAGGATGGGTTGGAAAGCTTCGAACACACCTCCGTAACCTGGGATGCATCACTCACATGCACAACCGGCCCACTGTAGTGCGGAGCAATTTTCACAGCGGTGTGAGCTCTCGAAGTCGTGGCGCCTCCAATCAAAACCGGAAGCCGGATCCCTTCGGACTCCAACACCCTCACATTTGCGATCATCTCGTCCAGCGAAGGAGTGATCAAACCGGAGAACCCGATGAAATCGGCCTTCTCACGGCGCACCGCTTCGAGAATGACGTCCATGTCCACCATCACGCCGAGATCGACCACCCTGTATCCGTTACAGGCCAACACCACCCCCACGATATTCTTTCCGATGTCGTGAACATCACCCTTTACCGTGGCGATCACAAAGGTTCCGGCTGAACTGTCTCCGGTCTTTTCAGCTTCCATGAACGGCTGAAGGTACGCCACGGCACGCTTCATCACGCGGGCACTTTTGACCACCTGTGGCAGGAACATTTGCCCGGACCCGAACAACTTGCCCACCACTTTCATCCCATCCATAAGGGGCCCTTCAATCACGTCCAACGGACGACCGAGTTTTGCCCGGGCCTCCTCTGTGTCGGCCTCCACATGATCGGTGATTCCCTTGACGAGCGCATGAGACAAACGTTCTTCGACGGTACCCGCCCTCCAATCTGATCCAGAAGCCACCTTAGCCTCAGCTTTCGAAGGAAGTGCATCGGCTGCCGATCCGTGGGAGACACTCCCGGAACCGGATTCGATGAAACGTTCAATGACACTGGGATCATTGGTGCGAACCGCCTGCATGAACAAGTCAGCCAGGAGCGTGTTAGCCCTCAGATAAGCTTTCTGAATCCGCTCTTCAATCGACCCGACAGCGGGCGCGACACCATTTTCCGAGCTCACCTTCGCTGCTTTCGCCTGCTCTTTGAGCGCTTCCGCGAGCGTAATCAGGCGCTCCGTTGCACCCGAATCGCGATTGAGGATAACATCCTCGACCGCTTTGAGCAGAACGGGATCAACTTCCTCGTAGGGAATCAACAATCCGGGATTCACAATTCCCATGTCCAGCCCGGCGGCAATCGCATGGTGCAGGAACACCGCATGCATCGCCTCCCGCACAACGTTATTTCCCCTGAAGGAAAATGAAACATTCGAAATACCACCACTGGTCCTGCATCCCGGACAACGGCGCTTCACCTCCCTAACCGCCTCGATAAAGTCGAGCGCGTAAGATGAATGCTCATCCATGCCGGTGGCCACCGTGAGCACATTCAAGTCGAAGATGATATCCTGCGGATCAATGCCCAGTTCATCAACCAGTATACGGTATGAGCGTTCAGCGATCGCAACTTTGGCGTCGCGCGTGGCCGCCTGCCCTTTCTCGTCGAAAGCCATGACAATCATGGCTGCGCCATGCCTCCAGATCTCACGGGCATGATTGCGGAAAACATCCTCGCCCTCCTTGAGGCTGATCGAATTCACGATGCCCTTGCCTTGGAGACACTTCAACCCCGCCTCGATCACGCTCCACTTCGAGCTGTCAATCATGATCGGAACCCTTGCCAGATCAGGCTCGGAAGCAATCAGGTTCAGGAAGCGGGTCATGCTGGCCTCTCCATCCAGCATCCCTTCGTCGAAATTCACATCGATAACAGGTGAACCCTTTTCGACCTGCGAGCGAACCACCGCGAGGGCGCCGTCAAAATCCCCGGCGATCACAAGTTTCTTAAATTTCGGAGAGCCGGTGACGTTCGCCCGCTCACCGACTTTCACAAACTCTCCATCGCCCTGGATCACATTCAGCGGCTCAAGCCCGCTCAAGCGAAGCGCCGGAAGCACAGATGGCAGCTTGCGTGGAGGAAGGCCCTTCACACTTGCGGCGATCTTGCGGATGTGCTCCGGGGTCGTTCCGCAACAACCACCGACCAAATTCACCCAACCTGCTTGTGCAAACTTCCGGATCGCTCCTGATGTGTGCTCCGGGGTCTCATCATAACCGGTGTCACTGAGCGGATTCGGGAGACCGGCATTTGGGTAAACGTGCACAAATGTGTCCGCCACGTCCGAAAGCGCCTTGAGAAAGGGGCTCATCAAGTCCGCACCCAGTGCACAATTCAACCCAACGCATTGGGGACGGTATCCGCGGATCGAATTCCACACCGCTTCGACGGTCTGCCCCGAAAGCGTACGTCCGGATTGGTCCGTTACAGTGATGGAGGCGAATACGGGAATCCGGTGCGATATGGTTTCAAAATAGTCCTCAATCGCCGCAAGAGCGGCCTTGAGGTTAAGCGTATCAAAGGTGGTTTCCGGCAGGAACAAATCCACACCGCCCTCCGCAAGCGCTGCCACCTGCTCAAGATAAGCCGCCCTCAATTCCTCAAAGGTAACCGCCCGATACTCCGGGCGATTCACGTCGGGAGAAAGCGAAGCCGTCCGGTTGGTTGGCCCGAGGGCACCCGCCACCCATACCGGTCGGCCGGTTTCAGCCGTGAACGCATCGGCTACCTCGCGGGCAACCTTGGCTCCGGCGAGGTTGATCGCCCGCACCTGATCACTCAGCCCGTAGTCAGCCTGCGCGATCCGGGTCGCACTGAAGGTATTGGTTTCGATGATATCCGCTCCCGCTTCCAGAAAAGACCGGTGAATCGATGCGATGATTTCCGGACGGGTGATACTGAGGATGTCGTTATTGCCTTTCAGCGGCTTGGTTGCGTGATCCAGCGACGCATTCCGGAAATCCTTTTCATCGAGCCTGTAGCCCTGAATCATGGTGCCCATCGCCCCATCCAGAATCAGGATGCGTTCGCGCATTGCGTCGAGCAGCGTGGTGCCTTTTGCGTTCATGGGGTTACCCTGGATTCGGAATGTCATGCGCGAAAGCTAGCACAGATGCCCTTGTTTTCAATTCCAAAGGCAATCCTAAACACACTCATCCGTCATCGTGAGGGATCGAATCACCCCTTTTTTGCTTTGCTCAACTCATTCCTCAGCTCACGCCAACGCTCAAGCCGTTCGGCGACACCCGCTTCCGCCCCGGATGTTTTGGGAAAATAGAACTGTTCGGGTTGATCCATGTAGTATTGGCCGCTGATACCATCGGGGTATTCATGGCTGTAGCGGTAGTCCTTTGCATTGCCCAAGCGCTTGTTGGCCGCACCACCCTTATCCCGCAGCCAAAGCGGAACCGGCTGAACCCCATGCTCGCGCAAGTGCACACGGGCACGGTTGAGTGCCTCGTAAGCACAATTGCTCTTTGGACAAGTCGCTAGAAACACAGTCACATGCGCGAGATTGATGTCACACTCCGGGCGCCCGATCACCTCACAGGCCTGAAAAGCCGCCATTGCGAGAAGCAAAGCCCGCGAATCCGCCATTCCCACATCTTCCGATGCAAGAATCACCAACCGCCTCGCGATAAACCGCGGATCCTCTCCACCCTCCAACATTTTCGCCAGCCAATACAGTGCGGCATCCGGGTCTCCTCCCCTCATGCTCTTGATATAGGCCGACGCCGTGTCGTAGTGTTCGTCCTCATCCGCATCATAGCGGATCCGGCGCTCAGCGGCGTAACGACCGATCACGGATTCATCGATCACACCACCGTCATCCACCAGTCCAGCCAGTAACTGAAGCGTGTTGAGCGCCTGGCGAAGGTCGCCTCCCACAAGATTGGCGATATCGAGCAGGCACTCCGTTGCGCATTGGATGCTTCGCTGACCCAGTCCACGCTCCCGATCCTCCAGAGCACGTCCCAACAGCGCCGCTATTGACGCCGGGTCCAAAGGTTCAAGCCGGATCAAATGACAACGGCTCAGAAGCGGAGGATTCACGTAAAACCCCGGATTGTGGGTCGTCGCACCGATCAGGGTGACGGTCCCCCTTTCCACATCGGGCAACAACAAGTCCTGCTGGGATTTGTTGAATCGATGGATTTCGTCGATGAACAGCAGGCTCCTTTTCCCCCTCAGGTGACGGTTGCGTGCCTCTTTGAGGACTTCCCTCAACTCAGCCACATTTGAGGCGACCGCATTCAAGCGGATGATGTGACTCCGGGTCTCACGGGTCACGATCTCGGCAAGGGTCGTCTTTCCGGTGCCGGGCGGCCCATAGACGATGAGATTCAGACGCTCCCCCCGCGCCATTGCTTTGCGCAACATGGTATCGGGACCCAGCACATGCTGTTGCCCAACCATCTCATCAAACGACCGCGGGCGCATCCGTGCGGCAAGCGGTGCATCCGGAGCAATATCATCAATGGATGATTCGGATGCATCCTCGTCGCCAAAGATGCTTTGTTGGTAGGCGCTCAAAATTGCGAAACTCCAATCATCCAAAGGTTCAGGCCAAGCCTGAACGCCGCGCCTTGACCCAACCGATTACCTTAGCGTCACTGTCCCGGCTCGCCCAAACGTGCCTCAGAAACTCGGCAGGATGTATGTTCGACTCGCGGAAAAACTTTCGATCACCACCGCAGCCATACATCACGTCATCCGCGAGCTCACCCCTCAGCTTGGCACGGGCCTTCGCCAACAGCCTGGGCAGCCAGACGATGCCATCCACGTCAGCATCCTTTGCCGGTAGCGAGGCGGAGTCCACCACTTTCCCGGAAGCCTGCTGCTGCTGGATAACCATGAAGTAATCCCGCCGCGCCTCACAGATCATCAGAAAGGTCTCGAAATCCGGTTCACCATAGGTTGTGAAATCCTCCACGTAATCGTAAACATCCATCGCCCGAAGGCCCATGTCATCCATGAAGGCTCGTTGCGAACGGTCAAAATAGCTCTGTGGATCACGCCCGCCCTTGCGGTAGCGTTCGAGCGCGAAATCCCAAAGCGCCTTAAGATTCTTTTGATATTCGTAGTGGGTTGTCATGGAGGATAGGATATCAGGACTTACTGCGTTTTCTCAAATCGCGTTTCGAGTTTTTCCCAGGCAAAGATCCCGATTGGGCTGAATCCGATGAACCGGGTGCCTTTTCATGAATCCGGAAATCGATCTGACGCTTGAAACGGTCCACCCGCTCCACAACAACTTCCATTTTCTGGCCGATCCGATAAGTCTTCCCGGTTCTACGCCCGACGAGGGACACTCCGTCTCTGTCCAGTCCATAGAGATCATCGCCCATGGTCGAGATGTGAACCAACCCGAATGCCATCGAATCCGTAAGCTCAACAAACATCCCATGGTTCTTGATGTCCGTCACAATAGCGCCAAAGGGCGTCCGCACCGGACGGCTCAGGTCCTTTTCAAAATACTCCATCAACTTGGTTTTCACAGTCTCACGCTCTGCCTCGGCACTGCGCGATTCGGTGATACTCAAATGCTCGGCGATGCTTGCCATCTGGGACGCGGAAAATGCGACGGATTCATCCAGCGGAGCAGTGGAAAAACCCTTCTTTCGAAGGTAAATATCAAACACCCGGTGGACGATAAGATCGGCGTAGCGCCGGATGGGCGAGGTGAAATGGGTGTAGTTATCCATGCTCAGACCATAATGCCCGTCCGAAGTCGAACGGTAGCAGGCCTGTTTAAGGCTTCTCAGGAATTGCACCTTCAAAGTGTGTTCCTGCGGATGCTTCTGGATACGCTGCAGCATCTTCACCACCTCCTTGCGGTTACTCAGATCCCCGACCTGAACACCGAAGGTGGCCATGTATTCGGAGAGCTCGGAGAGCTTCTCATCATCCGGTTTGTCGTGCACGCGATAGATCAAGGCCAACTGGGCAGCTTTCAGATCCTTGGCGACTGTCTGATTGGCCAACAGCATCCATTCTTCCACCAACTGGTGGCTCTCGTCCGATTCATTCTTCACGATCCGATCGGCATATCCATTCGGATCAACATAGATTTTCACCTCGGGCATGTCCAGATCCAGACTTCCCTTCCTCATGCGCGCTTCGCGCAATCCCGACGCGATGGACCACAGGCTCTTCAGGGCATTACGGATCGCATCCATCTCGGAGTCGGACAACTCAGCCACGGGCTTTCCTGTATTGCCGGTCTGGTGAGACAGTGGCATGGGCATTCCACGGATCGCATCCGAAGACAAACCACGCATGAAAGCCAAAGCCTGTCCGTAGGTCAGGCGTTTCCGACTCCGGATCACCCCATTGTAGAAACGGTGACCCTTCAGTTTGCCCTGTTTGCTGAAGTGGAACTCTACGCTCTTCACGAGCCGGTCCTGATCCTCAACCAAGCTGCACAAGCCGTTTGACAAGCGCTCCGGAAGCATCGGGATAACGGTTCCAACCAGATAAGTTGAGTTGCCCCGTTTCTTTGCCTCCTTGTCGAGCGCTGAACCTGGTCTCACATAGTGCGATACATCCGCAATGTGAACTCCGATCTTAAGATCCCCACCATCCAGATACTCCAGACTAAGGGCATCGTCAAAGTCCTTTGCATCGTCCGGATCGATCGTGAGTGTGAACACATTCCGGAAGTCCTTCCGCTGGTTTATCACCTTATCGTCAATCCGGTC
>Ga0123326_1002729_pt1 | contig 13136 bp, 12 predicted proteins | sample BioC13SIPDNA_FD_89739 | JGI IMG/M metagenome (GOLD analysis project Ga0123326, IMG submission 89739) | Anaerobic biogas reactor microbial communites from Washington, USA - Biogas_R1_A C13 SIP DNA | ecosystem: Engineered > Bioreactor > Anaerobic > Unclassified | place: Washington, USA | collected...
TAGGCTATTTGGGCTTTGCTCATGCGCGGCAATTCACCGTCTATCAGTACTTGCCCCTGATCCGGACGATTGAGCCCTGCTATCATTTTAATACTGGTTGATTTACCTGCTCCATTGGGACCAAAAAGACCAATTATTTTACCGGTGGGAAAATTCGCGTCCAACTTATCCAGGGCCAGTGTACTGCCGAACCTTTTCGACACCTCTTTAAACTCAATCACTAAAACCCTCCTCCCTGTTCCTTTTCTTCTTCCTCCAACATGCTTATCATCTGGGCGCAGGTATATCCCAGAGACTTCATCTCCCCGACAAAATACTCCAGCACATCCCGGGCCATCTCCAACTTAATTTCTGTCAGCATCGGCTCGGCAGCAATAATAAATGTCCCCTGCCCCCGCTGCGTTTCCACCATTTGCAGGGCCTCCATTTCGCGATATGCTCTCTGCACGGTATTCGGGTTTATGCGTGCTTGCTCAGCATATTCCCGCTGGGATAGTATTTTATCACCCATCTTGAGCTCACCCCGAATAAGCTGCTTTTTATAGCTGTCAATTATCTGCCGATAAATGGGACGGGAACTGTCAAATTTCATGGCTTCCACCTCCTAGACCTTTAGTGCACTAGTCTATTGGTCTACTGTTAGAGTAAGCGTATTATTAATCATTGTCAAGCGGTTTATTGAAAAGCTCAGATAAGACGTGAATAGGAGCAGGGACTGGAATTTCCAAGTTGTCTTTATTCGCTTCTTGGTCTATGCTAATATATGGGTATAATTTGACGAAATATAGCTTATGGGGTCGAAGTTTGGAATCGCACCCGGGAGTTTGCATGCATAACAAAAAGGGCATAAGTATTATATTAGGATTTTTCTCCCAATAATGGTAGTGAAACTAAGAGAACGGTTCCTTTCCAACTGTCAAGGAACCGCCCCTTTTACCTGGTAAATCTTATTAAATGCTCAATAATTTGAGCGGTATTTTAAACTCGGGAATACCGGCCGCATAGGGGGCTATTTCATACTGGCTGAAATATAGCACTAGGTTTTCTCCATCCAGATAATAACCCTGTTCCTTATTGAGACCTTTAAAGCCCTGCTCCCCTTTGAAATAGACCTCCGGGTTCAGAGCGATCTGCCGCTTGATTTCCTGCTCTATTACTGCCTTGTAATCATAACCCGGTTTGAACATCGCCGTCAGGGGCAGCAATTCACCGCTCTTCAAGTCAATATTATACGCCCGGCGCTCGGTTATGCCGTGGGCACCGCCGGTATACTGGTAATAATCCACATAAAGGCTTAACACCTTATCATTAAGGCGACACTGCTGATAGCGGATAAACAACTGGTAAGGCCGGATGGGGTAACCCTCTGCTTTACACTCGGCAATATAAGCCTTGAGCCCAGTCTCCAGGGATTGCTTTAATTCCATAGCATCCCCTTCAAAACGCTGGTTGATGGCGGATTGCAGCGCCGCTTCCAGTCCGCTTACCATCGGTATCTCCAGGTCAACATCCATATTATCGGATTTCTCCTTCAGCACCCGGCTGCTTACCTTTACTTTTCCCGCTTCGGCCTGGCCCGGAGCAATTACAATTTTCAGGGTAAAGGTCTTTATGGGTTCAACACTCTCCCAGGAACGGGAATAAGTCATCTTAATCTCGGTAGTTCCAGCTTGCAGGGCTTTAAATATCCAGGTATCCTTGCCCCCCTGCCCCATGACATTGCCTTCTCCCGCCTGCTGGTAGTGCCTAGCAGCCAGGGCTAAAATCTTTTCATCATAGGAAGCTGTCCAGGAATAGCCGGTAGTGGGATTGCTGTCCAGCATCAGGGTAAAGCTATGGCCGGGAGCCAGGCGGTATTCCTGACCGTCATAGCTCTCATCTACTGCCAGCAGTCGCAACAATCCATTTAACACTATGGCCAGCTCCGCCCGAGTAATCTGCTCCTGAGGCCGCCAGTTCTGGCCGTCTCCTTTCATCAAAGAGGTGTTGCTGGCGAAAACCAGGGCATTGCTGTCCTCTTGTGACAACCCCTCCATATCCTGGTAATAAGGCATCAGCATAATCATGGGAATATTCAAGCCTTTGGCTTTGACACAGCGATGTATCGCTCGGGCTACTTCTATCCGGGTTACCGCTTGTTCAGGATAGAATTTTTCCGCAGAATCAAATACCTGGTTTATGGCGCAGAATTTCACTGCCTGCGCATACCAGGCTCCATTGTCCACATCCAAGTAATAATCATTGGCCTGCGGTTGTTTTATAAAACTCTTTTCTCCATAGTCCAGTTCAAATGTGCGCTGCAGCACTACCGCCAACTGCGCCCGGTTAACCAGGCCATCAGGGGAAAAAACCTGGCTTCCCTGCTCATTTTCTCCCATTCCACTCATCATCCCCAGATTACAAACTGCGCTAACATTTTTTTGCGCCCAGTGCCCCAGTAGATCGACAAAATCCCCCGGCGCCGGTTTGGCCAGAGCTGGCGCGGCGCTCAAGGCCATTAAACTCAAAACCATAGCATAACAAATAATCCTTTTCAGCAAAAATATCACGCCTCCCTCTCCCTTAAATCTATTTTTATTACGACAAAACACAAACTTTACTTTCACCTGGTAATTTTAGGCACCGGAAGAAGCTGCGGCAGTTTCAACACAACGCTGCAACGAGGCTTGGGATTAGAACCCGCCGCCTGTTTTGCTAACAAAAGGATTATAGCTTACCGCGTGGTCGTAGGTATCAATACCCTCCCGGCGTTTCAGCCATCCCACCACCGCATAAGTCAGAGGAGTAGCCAGAATTTCAAAAGCTACTTTAAAAAGGTACTGGTAAAGCACCATCTGCAGGAGAACTGCATTGGGTACCACTCCCAGAAAACAGACGGTAATAAAAACTATGGTATCAAGCCCTTCCCCAATCAGGGTAGAACCAATGGTGCGCGTCCACAGCCACTTCCCTCCGGTCAATATCTTCATCCGCGACAGAATAGCAGCGTTGGAGAATTCCCCCAAGAGGTAAGCTAAAAGGGAAGCCAAAACAATACGCGGGGTCATGCCTAAAACGGTCGCAAAAGCATCTTCCGCTTCAAAAAAACTGGGGGAGGGTATAGCCATAACCAGGAAAAAAACCCCTACCATCAGAATGTTGCAGGCAAAACCGGTCCATATAACCATCCGGGCCCGGCTATAACCATAAACTTCGGTAAGTATATCGCCAAAGATATAAGCCAGCGGAAATAGGATTACGGCTCCGGGCAGAATCATGCTTCCAATGATGATTAGTTTCCCCGCTATGATATTGGATAACAACAAAGAAGTTACAAAAAGGCAGGCAATGATGACAAATAAGTGCGACAGTTTATTGTGTTCCTTAAGCAATTATAATCTCCCCTCAACCCCAATACTTTTCGACCTGCTTTTACTATCCATAAGTATAAATAAGAATTACGCAGTTAGCAAAATATTATTGCTGGCAGTTTCTTAGATAATATGTTATGTAGACCTAACACTGGCTTTACACATTACAGGTAGGTGGTCGCCGGTAATCTACTTCTTGCATAAGAACCACATCGGGATTAAGGACAGCAGGGAAAAAGCGCAATATTGGCGAATTGATTATAGAAGCTTATTTGTAACACGGGAGAAAATAGCTGGATGAAACAAATCAAAATACCTGCTTTCAGGTTTTCCTACCGCATTGATCCTAACGAAAAGCAGTCCGTTTTCATTTGCTCTATAACTTATTTTTTCATCATTTTAACGTCATATGTATGATTAGACTGGACCTCACTAATAGGATAAACTGATAAATAATCACAGTAAAGCAATAAGGATTTTGTCTTATTGGAGTTAAATGAGTAAGAGGTGTTGGGATTGGGATTAGTTTTAAATAAAGATATAAGTTATGAGGTAAAACCCTTCGTAAAATGGGCTGGAGGGAAGGGACAACTGCTTTCTACCTTTAGGAAATTTTATCCGCATATGCTTTCCACTGGCAAAATAAACCGCTATGTTGAACCGTTTGTTGGCGGTGGTGCCGTTTTATTTGATATGCTTCATAGTTTTCCAGTGAAGGAAGCTGTTATTATTGATATAAACAAAGACCTTATTAATACCTATAGGGTTATTAGAAATAAGCTGGACCAACTCATTAGTTTGCTAACAGAAATGGAGCATGAATATCATGCATTGGATATAGATGCCCAAAAAGAAAAATATTACAGTGTCCGGGAAACATTTAATTCAAGCAAAATCGATACAAACCTGCTAGACGTTGAAAAGGCTGCTAATTTTATTTTTCTTAATAAAACATGCTTCAACGGCCTTTATCGCGTTAACATGTCGGGGGATTTCAACGTTCCGGCGGGTAATTACAGAAATCCAGCTATCTGCGATACTCAGAACCTAACTGCTGCTAGCGCTTTGCTAAAAAATATAGAAATAGTCTGCGCAGACTTTAAGCAATCTTCCAGCTATGTAGATTCCGGGGCTTTCGTATATTTCGACCCACCTTATCGACCACTAAATACAACCTCTAGTTTCACTTCATATAGTCCACAGAGCTTTACCGATGAAGACCAAATAGCTTTAGCTAACCTTTACCGGGATTTACATGAAACTGGTGCATTACTTATGCTTAGCAATTCTGACCCGCACAACATAGATACTAATGATGATTTTTTCGATAATCTCTATTATGGCTTCAATATTAATAGAATACAAGCCAATCGAGTAATTAACTCCAAAGCAAGTAAGCGAGGTACAGTTAGTGAAATCCTGGTAACCAACTATAAAAAGTAGTAACGGAGATTAAATGAATGACCAAACCAGAGCAATTACTCCAACCGTGGCCGCCTCTTTCAATAGAAAGCAGGGCATCCAGATGTTTATCAACGCGAGTAGATAGTTTAAGCATCGGAAGAAACTTCGGATCAGTTTCTACACACCGCTGCAACGAGGGTGGGATTAGAACCCGTCGCCTGTTTTGTTAATAGGCGACCGCTTAGCGAGGGACATATTTCCCTCGTTATATTTCAGCAAAAATATCTCCTAATGATATCTTAAGCCCTGCAAAAGCGCTCGATTCTATGGTATCTTTCTCCCCTAGGCATTTTAAGCTATCTATATCTCTTTCGGGGGAGAAGGAGTACTGTAAAATACTCTTGTTCTCCAGATTTACCACCCAGTACTCCGAAACACCGCTTTTCATGTACAGGTTTAGCTTCGTAACCATATCCTTGCCTTTAGTTGATGGAGACAATATTTCAACAACAAGTGTGGGGATGCCCTCATATTTATTAGCCTCGTTGACCTTATCCAGATCGCAGATAACAACAACATCCGGCTGAACAACATTAGGATCTTCTTCGAATTTGGTGGCAAAGCCGAAAAGCCTCACATCAAAAGGCGAGGTTAATGAGCGGCAGGACTTTCCTCTAAAATAGTTATTGAAGTGCCAGGCTATTTCATTCACCATAACCTGATGCTTAAAACTTGGTGAAGCCAGCAGGTAAATTTCCCCATTGATGAGTTCATACCTCTGGTCAGATGAATCAACCAAATCCATGTATTCTTCATAGCTGATTCTCTTCTTTGTTTTATAGTTTTTTGATTCTTCGTAAACCAGAAAATAATCAGGTTCATTATAGCGAAGCAGTTTGGCCACGCTTCTCCCGTTTTTGGTAATAATAATATCTTCCTTCTCTAACAAAGAAAGATACTTCCCGAAAGCATTCTGCAAATCTGTACTATTGACACGCATAAGCTCACCCCGGCTTCTTATTTTAGCTATTATTTTAAGTGGCTTTAGCTATATTGTCAATTTATATTACCTATACGGGAATTGCTTTATTCATGGCATTTACCTGTGATAAGCCAGGTTGGGCCTGTTTCGCAAACAAATAACATGAAAATATCTCTCTTCAAACACAATATAGGGCTTGTTTCCGATATGGTTTTTGCATATTTTGCACGGTGTCTTGGCTATTCGGTTTTTCTTTTCGGCCTGAAGCTGTTGCTCGAAAGCAGTCATGGTTTTCATGCCCATCTCCCCTTTCTATAGCACCCGGAAGGTGACGCTTTCCCTACCATAACCTTCTTCTCCTAAACCCGGACTAATCATATACATCAAATCGTGGCCCTGAGCCTAATCCACGAAAATTATATCCTTTTTTTTAAAATCCTTCTTAGCAACATAAACTCATATAAATATAAAATGGGGGCTTCTAGCTTAAACTGGGATCCTCCATCAGGTTATCTGTTCCATAATACCTTATATTTATGTAATGATCTGGCAACTTGGAAGCTTGGAGACCCCTGTTTCTTGTTTTTATTATAACAGATTAATTAGAAATACTCTAGATTGCAGCATTAATGGTAATAACAGGTTCCCCTACTTTTCCCGACCCTGGATTTGCGCTAAGATAATAATAATCCGATGTCGGCGCCGCTAAAGCAATATTGCAGAAAGGAATGATTACTTGGCATGTTAAACTTTGATATTCAATTTCCCACCCGTATTCATTTTGGCCGGGGCAAGATTAAGGAATTGGCCCGGGAGATTTTGACTTATGGCAAGAAAGTATTGCTGGTCTATGGTAGAGGCAGTATTAAGCACAGCGGGCTTTATGAACAGCTGCTAAATATTTTTAAAGAGTCCGGAATCACAGCTATAGAACTGCCCGGGGTCCAGCCCAACCCGCGAATAAGCAGTGTACGCCAGGGGGTAAAGCTCTGCCGGGAACACGGGATAGAACTGGTGCTGGCAGTTGGCGGGGGAAGCACGATTGATTGCGCTAAGATTATTGCTGCCGGTACGGGCTATGAGGGAGATGCCTGGGACTTCTTTACCCGCCGGGCCAGAATTACCCAGGCTTTGCCGCTAGGATGCATACTGACTCTGGCTGCTACCGGTTCAGAAATGAACGGGAACGCGGTTATCAGCAACGAAGAAACGGAGCAGAAGCTAGGCACCGGCAGTCCCGTCTTGATTCCCCGTTTTTCCATCCTCGATCCGGAATACAGCTTCAGCGTTCCACCTGAACAAACGGCAGCAGGGACAGTAGATATTATGAGTCATGTATTTGAGCAATATTTCAGCCCTACTTTGGGAACCTTTATTCAGGATCGCCTGGCGGAGGCTATGCTGAAGACCTGTATCCACTATGGGCCGGTAGCCCTGGCTGAACCGGACAACTATGAAGCCCGAGCCAATCTTATGTGGACCGGAAGCTTGGCCCTGAATGGATTGCTGGGGGCAGGCAAGCACACTGACTGGGCTACCCACGATATGGAACATGAAATCAGCGCCATTTATGATGTAACCCATGGTCTGGGCCTGGCCATCCTCACTCCCTATTGGATGCACTATGTGCTGGATGAGAAGACTGCCCCCCGGCTAGCGGATTACGCCCGCTTTGTTTGGGGAATCGAAGGAAGTGAAGACTTTGCCGTAGCCCGGGCGGGCATAAAAAAGACGGCGAAATTTTTCCACTCACTGCATTTGGCCGGCAGTCTGAAAGAAATCGGGGTGGAAGCGGAGCGACTGGAGGAAATGGCCACGAAAGCAACCGCCTGGGGGGCCCTGGGATCATTTAAGAAACTGGAATATTTGGATGTCCTGACGATTTTACAAAACGCCTACAAGGGAAATACTGCTTTTAACGCATAAGCCAGGTACTTTAATAAAATATTACTTGCTCTAAAAATGCTTATGATTCTGCGGGCTGTGACTACAAACACTATTACAAGCACTATATTGATACAATTGCCAAGGAATATTATTACTTCTTGTTGTAGAATCTCGCTTTTAAAAAAGGTTAGGGGGTTAATCCCCCTAAATTATTGTTTTGGCTTTCCTTGATATTTAATTAAAACTGATAAGTCAAAATTGACTTGAGCAGTTTTTTATCAATTAGCTCTTTTTCAAGGTTTATGGTAAGTCCTTTGTTCTCTGGATCATATACTATTTTTGCTATTCCAGGTAATCGACATGTGAGCAGATTTCCTCAACAATGGCTTCCTTCTTAAGGTTGAAGGCCTTCTTATTCTCCTCAAAAAGGTTATTTCCTCTGGTATCGATGGAAACGATCAGGGGTCCGAATTTCTTCACGCGCATTACCCACATTGCTTCCGGCATACCTAAATCCAACCATTCCACAGCTTCAACCTCTTCTACGCAATTGGCCGCCAGAACAGCACAACCTCCGGGAAAGACCGCATGAATAACCTTATGTTCCTGGCAAGCAGCCACCGTATTCTGACCCATGCCACCTTTGCCCACAATCAGCTTCAAACCGGTTTGAGCGATAAATTCTTTTTCGTATTTCTCCATACGCATGCTGGTGGTCGGCCCAATGGAGATTACCCGATATTTCCCCGGCTGTCCTTCTATTTCTTGCATAATCGGCCCGGCGTGAAAAATAGCTTTGCCGGCCAGATCGATTGGTAGTTTCTTATGCTGTTTGATCAATCGTTGATGCACATCATCCCGGCTGCTAATCAGATATCCATTCAAATAAAAAATATCGCCAATCGACAGTGATTCCAACTCTTCATTCTGAATCGGTGTCGTTAATATCTTACTGCTCATAAAACTGCTCCTTTGTGCGAAATGCTTTCGTACTCCATATCAGCATAAAGTTTAATTACGGCTCTGCGATGGGCCCAGCAGCCTGTAGACAGGCCTACGGCTATAGTAGCCGGATGGCGGGCAGCTTCTTCAATATGTACGCCCATTACGGAATTTTCTCCGGTAAAACCACCCGGTCCAATTTGTATGGCATTCAGCCCGGCTTCGATTCTGGCTTCAAGCTCGGCACCGCGTGGATTGCTGTTTTGGGAACCTATAGGACGCAGCAGGGCTTTCTTGGACAATTTGGCTGCAACCTCCACCGAACCGGCGATACCAATACCGACCAGCAGAGGCGGGCAGGCATTTATTCCATAAGAAGTAATCTGGTCAAATACCAGCTTTACTATGCCTTCATATCCTTCCAGAGGCATCAGGACTCTGGCTATACCAGGAAGGCTGCAACCGCCCCCGGCCATATATACATATATTTTTGCTTCATCGCTATCAGGTATTATCTCCCAGTCAATCCAGGGAATCCTCTTACCGATATTATTGCCGGTGTTTTTCTCGTCAAAAACCTCCACCGCGTTATGGCGAAGTGGGCCAAGGAAGGTAGCCCTTTTCACTGCTTCACGCAGGCAATCCTCCATTTCGTCAAGCAGTGGAAACCCGGTTCCCACTTGCACAAAATACTGAATTACGCCGGTATCCTGGCAGAGGGGACGGCCCAGCTGCCCGGCCAGTTTCAGATCCTCGAACATAGCATCGTAAACAATCGTAGCCAGGCCGCTATCTTCCTTTTCTCGTAGTTCCTTTAATTTGGCTTTTACATCATCAGGTAGATATATACCGGTGTATACAGTAAACCTGGCCATAATATCGATAAATTTCTCGCGAAGCTGTTCTATATTTTTCTTACCGACTTCTTCCATACCCATTTTATCTTCCATATGCTTCACCCCAATTGTTATCTTAAGGTTTTACTATAGATTATTCAACAGTTAATGACAACTGCAATGCATTTGATTTATATAGCCATAGTAAAAAAAGGCAAGTGGTAAAGCCACTTGCCAAAAATATTTATTTTGCTATCATTAGCAATTAATTTACTTTTCCAGGTTTATTATCTACTTCTTTACCAGCCATCCAGCTACATAGGCCTCTCTGTTACCATATTTTACTTTCAGCCACTTTCCGCTACTACCCAATACTTGCAGCTCTGTTCCTTTGATTACACTACCTAAAACCTTGTAATTGGTTCCAGGACCAGTGCGAACATTCAAAGCATAGACATTAACTGTAGCTTTGTCAGTCGGGCTGATTGCAACCGGGGCAGGAGCCGGGGCCGGTGTTGGAGCAACAACTTTAGGAAGAGCATCAGGAGTAAACAATGCTTTACCATATTTTTCCTTACCAAATGAAGCTATCATATTCTGTCCTTTAGTTCCGGTCATGAATTCAATAAAGGCATTGGCAGCATTCTTATGAACACCGGGATGCTTGGCCGGGTTCACAGCTATAACTCCATAAGGATTGAAAAGCAACTTGTCACCTTGAAGAATCTCGGTCAATTCGGTTTTTCCTTTCCAGCTTAACCAGGTGGCCTCATCTGCCAGAGTATAGGCCTTCATTTCGCCTGACATTAAAAGGGTATCGCCCATGCCTTTGCCGGCTTCAATGTACCAGGGCAGGGCCGGGGTAATTTCAGCTTTTTTCCATATGCCAAGTTCTTTGGTGTGAGTACCGGATTTATCCCCACGGGAGACAAACTTACTTTCACTGGCAGCAATCTTTTTGAATGCAGCTACTACATCGCTAGTTCCTTTTATTTTAGCCGGGTCGCTAGCTGGACCCACAATCAGGAATTCATTATGCATTACATCTTTACGGTTTATGCCAAAACCATCAGCTACAAATTTATCCTCAGCCGCCCGGGAGTGAACCAACAATACATCGGCATCTCCCTTTTGTCCCATTTCCATGGCTTGGCCGCTTCCCACCGCTATTACTTTTACTTTGGTATTGTAATCCTTTTCAAAAACCGGTAGTAAGTAATCGAGCAATCCAGAATCCTGGGTGCTGGTAGTGGTAGCCAGAGTCATTGTGCTTTCCACATTCTGAGCCGCCTCAACATTAAACGGCAGCAGGGTAAAAGCCATCATACAAATAGCTATTACAGCAACTACATTCCGAAATCTTTTCATAATACTAACTCTCCTTTCCTTAGAGCTTTCCAATAGCTCCCTCTCCTATATATTCTCCCTAATAAACCATGGTTCCATCTAGAAATTGACGGGTTCTAAGCTCGCGAGGATGGTCAAAGAACTCAGCTGTATAAGCTCGCTCGACTACCTCACCATTAATCAGCAAAATACTTTCATCCGCGATTCTTTTGGCTTGAAAAAGATTGTGTGTAACTATAATTACACTGGTATTATATTCCTGGTGATATTTACGGATTATCTCCTCAATATGCTGGACACTTCCTGGGTCAAGATTAGCTGTGGGTTCATCCAAGAGTAAAACCCGAGGCTGTAAGACTAGAGCCCGGGCCAGAGCTATCCTCTGAGTCTCTCCCCCGGAAAGGCGGGTAGCAGAATGCTTCGCAAAATTCCCCATACCCACAAAATCCAAGGCTTCATTAACCCTTCTTTCGCATTCGGACTTCGCTACTCGCCTGAGCTTTAAGCCATAAGCTACATTATTGAATACCGTACTGCGAAACATAAATGGTCTCTGAAACACCATGCACATTTGCCGCGATACCGACAGCCGGTCAGCCTGTGAAATTCCGATATCACCTCCCATAAACTTAATCCGACCGCTATCAGGTGCAAGCAGGAGATTTAAAATCCGCAATAATGTCGTTTTACCTGAACCGTTAGGGCCCAGGACAGCATAAATTTTACCTGTCTGCAATGCTAGTTCATTAATATTTAATACAGTTCTATCGCCAAAGCTCTTTTTTAAACCTGATACTTCGAATAAGTTCATTGCCATCACCTCTACTTCAAACTAAATTCTTCGGCATTTGATAGAACTATTGAACTTACCATGAAGGATAGTAATAATAGAATAATCCCCAGAGCTATCCCCATCTCAAAATTACCCTGCCTGGTTTCCATTACTATGGAGGTAGTAAGTACTCTGGTCATATGCCTAATGTTTCCTCCCACCAGCATTACTGCTCCTACCTCAGCAAAAGCTCTGCCAAAACCGGTCATAATTCCGGCAATAATTCCGGTACGCGCCTCCTTTATTATGGTCCACGTAGCCTGCGCCTTACTCGCTCCCAGGCTAATGGCATGCTCAAAGATCAATCCTTCCTTGGCAGCTATACCAGCAGATACCAGTCCGGTAATGATAGGTGTAACCAGAAGAAACTGAGCTATAATCATTGCTGTAGGAGTAAAAAGCAATTCCATAAAACCCAGGGGTCCGCTGCGAGATAAGAGCAGATAAACCAGTAGGCCAGCCAGAACCGGCGGTAAGGCCATCAAAGTATAAACCAACCTCAATAATAGCCTCTTCCCTTTGAACTCAGACAGACCAATCCAAGCCCCCAGGGGAATACCTATCAGGGCACTAATTATAGTAGCTGATCCTGATACCTGCAGGGACATTTTAACTATTTCTAATATCTCCATCTTTTGTGCAAACAAACTGCTTACGGCTGCTTCCATAGCAATAAACCCTCCCATGGTTTCAAAATCATTCTTGCCCGAAAACCCTTTTGCTTCTCCTCATACGAGGCCACTTAATAAATCAACCCTTTAAGCATCGGAAGAAACTGCGGAGCACTTTCAATAGAACCTTCGCCTGTTGGGTTAATAGGAACCCGGCCGCTTAAATAAGCGGGAGACATAATTCACCTCATTATACACAAATAAAAACCAGGCCCATCCAGAAAGATAAGCCCGGCATTTAGTCAAACTTGCATGCGTTTTTGCTCTCCTTTCCAAACGGGAGGCATGAGCGTTTCCCCTCCTACCTATCGGCTTTCCAGTCATAGCTTTTAAAAACCTTAGACCGAAAAACTCGGCGAGCCATAATTATTTACTGCTTGTATCTTTATTCTACAATAATTCTAAAAATCCTCCATATCATAGTAAGTTTATACAATTAAAACAGGAGCCTTTATTTTACTCACTTCCATATTCCAGGTCTGCCCGGTAAGGCTGTTCAGAATGCTTGACCAACCGTTGGTATATGCCGGGAGGAAGGAATTGCAGTCCAAGCCTGACTATGTCCTCCAGGAGATATAGCAAATCGGGCTTACCATCCCAATAACTATACAAAACCTCGGAGCTCACGCTATCTGTTAATCGTTTGAAAACCAGAGCCAGCAATACTAGGTCATCCAATTGCCCTAAAAACGGAATCATATCAGGGAGAAAATCCCAGGGCGAGATTACATAGGCTGCTGTAGCCAATAACAAAGTCCTGTCAAGGGTAGTAACTGACTTATCATTAACCAAGCGATAGAGAAGCTTTAAGAGATTTGGAATAAACAAGAGAAATTCTTTCACTGTAGTTTTTGTCAAATCCTTTAGACCATAATTGCTCATAAA
>Ga0123326_1002753_pt1 | contig 13065 bp, 9 predicted proteins | sample BioC13SIPDNA_FD_89739 | JGI IMG/M metagenome (GOLD analysis project Ga0123326, IMG submission 89739) | Anaerobic biogas reactor microbial communites from Washington, USA - Biogas_R1_A C13 SIP DNA | ecosystem: Engineered > Bioreactor > Anaerobic > Unclassified | place: Washington, USA | collected...
CCTTCCGCATCACCCATGGCAAGAGCTGTCACTGTAACCGAGACTCCCGGGGCAAGGGTTCCCGGTGACGGAGGACTTCCCCACCCGACGCCGCCTTCCAGGGACTGGTTCAGCGGGGCGAGAGACACGGCAAACCCGGGAATGGGTTTCCCTGAGACGTTCATCACAGTAATTGCAAAGGAGGTGCTCTCTTTATCCATCAGCCGGGGAGTCACCGTCCACCGGATCGGAACCTCCGGAGCTGACGGTGCTGGTTTCACGGGAGCAGGAGCAGGTTCAGGTTTAGTCACTTCTGTCTGTGCCGCCGGTTTGGTAGCCTCCGGAGGCGCCGCAGGCTTCTGGGTCGCCGGGTCTATCTGCTGGGGGTAGTCCTCCGGCATGTCGGGAGCGGGAAGCGCCGCGGTCTTCTTTTCTTCCGCCGGCTTACCTTCCTTTTTTTCCGCCTGCTCCTTTTCCTTCGCCTTTCGCTCCTCCTCGAGGCGGGCCACCCTTGCAAGCTCTTTATCCCGTGCTATCTCGGCGGCCACTTCCGCCTCGATCCGGATTTCCCGCTCGAGAACAGCCAGAGTTCTGTCCTTTCCCGTCAGGTCGTAGACATCACAGAGGCTCTCGAATCTGCCCTTGGCAAGGATCATGTCCACTGCCACGTCCTCGGCTTCGGTTCTGTTTTTCGCATACCCGTTCTTAATGAGATAGGTCTCGAGATACCGGTATTCAGCAGCCATAACAGCCTGGAAGAAATCATCCCTTTTCGCCCGGGCGCGGTCTTTCGGCCATTTTTCAACGGGTCCGACCACTTCCAGCATCCGGTTGTAGATTTGTTCGAAATTCTTCTGCCCCACCCAGTTCGCCGCTGCGTCGCCCGCCATCTTCCCGATCTTCCCGAGAGCTATTATCTGGCCCACCGCAGGGGCGGACGCACCGATCATCTTTCCGGCGGTGAACTCCCCCACCTTGTTCATGGCTTCCCCATGATTGCCCTCGAGAACCAGTTTTCCTATGGAGACAAGGTCCGAGGCGTCGGCGGCATACCCCAGGGATGCCGGGGAACCTCCGGTGAGTCCCGTGATAAAGTCGTTCGCCGCCTGGATGGGGTCAGGAGAGGGCTGTTCCGGGAGCGCCCCGGCACAGGCCGGAAAAAGCAGAAGCGCCGCGGCGCACAGAAGGGTCACGAAGTTTTTCTTTCTCATTACGGCCTCCTTTTCGAACTACTTCATCCCAGAGGCGATGGCCTCCAGCCGGTCCGCCTTTTCGGGGTCGATTGTCCTCAGGATTTCCGCTTCTTTGCTCAGGCTGTCATTCTTTCCCATCCCCGCAAAGGCGACTCCCCTCCCGTAGTGGGCGTCGGAGTAGCCGGGGGCCAGCCGGAGGGCTTCGGAGAAAGATTTTTCGGCCTCGGAGTACTTCTTCTCACCAATAAAGCAAAACCCCAGGTTCGAATGGGCCATGGCAAAATCCGGCGCCAGGCGGACAGCTTCCATAACGGCCTTTTTAGCCTCCTGCACCCTGTTCAGTCCCAGGTAGACCCTGGCCAGGTTATTGTGGGCATAGGGATAATCGGGAGCCTGCTCTACTGCCTTCTCGAAGGCTTCTGCCGCCTCTTCCTGCCGGTCGAGGCTGAAAAGGGACACCCCCAGGTTGTACCACGCCAGCGGGTAGACCGGGCGGAGCTTCACAGCCCGCCGGAAGGCAGCGGCGGCCTTTTCCTGGTTCTGCAGCCCGGCGTGGCAGATGCCTTCGGAATAATGGATTTCAGGGATATCCTGCCGGATGCCCCGGGCCTGCTCGAACTGGGGAAGGGCGTTCCCGTACTGCTTCAGCGAGGCGTAGACCGCACCAAGCTTCAGTCGGGGTTCCACGGAACGGGGGGACAGGTTCACAGCGTGCTTGAGGGATTCGATCGCCCAATCGTTCTTTCCGAGGACGGCATAAAGATCTCCGAGGTTGTAGTGGGGTGCCCAGTATTTCCCGTCTGTTTCAGCGGCTTTCCGGAAGGCCGCCTCGGCCTTGTCGAACCGCTCCAGCTCCCTGCAGGCCACGCCGAGCCCATTCCATGCGGGGGCATACGACGGCTTGAGTTCCGTGGTCCTCCTGTAGGCAGAGGCGGCCTCTTCGAACCGTTTCAGGCCCGCGAGAGCGACCCCCAGGTTGTAGTGGGCTTCCGTGTAATCATCCTTCAGAGAAACCGCCCGGCGGAAGGCAGCGGCAGCCCGTTCATAATCACCCGCATTTGCGGCCTTCATTCCGGCTTTGAAAAAGTCCTCCGGTTCCGCTCCCCATGCCACAGCCGTGAAAAGGACAACGACAAAAAGGGCGGATAGGTATTTCACCATTTTTCCCATGAGGTCTGCTCCTTTCTTTTATTACCGCAGTCTTTATTTTTCCGGTCTATCCTCCTTTCCGGGATAAAGATCGATCCAGCTCTCGGCGAACGGAGCGCCCGATCCCGGGCTGACGAGGGGATCAGTTAGAAGGTTCACTCCCCTGGTTCCCTGGGGCAGGATGCAGTACCCGCCGCCAAGGGAAGGATCTTCCGCGACCCTCACATCCAGTGATCCTCCTCTGCTGTTTACCGCCACCGCATTGTCTCCGTTTTTCAGCCCCCTGTCCGCCGCATCGGAAGGGTTCATGGAAAGCACGGGGATCTCTGCTGCGGAGGGTACGTCCCAGTTCTGGCCGTTGATATATTCTTTCCTGTGGACGGTGACCAGTCGGAGGTATCCGGCAGGCCCCTCCGCAGTTTCCGGCACGCGCACCGGCAGCACTGCCTTTTTCCCTCCTGAACGCCAGTATTCAGGCTCGTTCCAACGGTACACTCCTTTCCCTGCGGACTCAAGCATTGGGGAAGACCTCATCTCCCGGTCCATTTCCTCTTTCATGGCGTTCAGATCGCAGTCGATCCCGAGCCTCCGGGCAAGCCGTGTGTAGACCTCCGTCTCCTCCAGTGCTCCCGGGCGGGGAGGAAGCACCCGATGGCTCCTGACGAGATAGCTGTGCCAGTAGGACCCTCTCCAGTCTCCTTCCTCTTCAAGAAAAGTGGTTATGGGCAGTACCAGGCTGGATGCCCCGGCCGTGTCCGAGAGGATGAAATCCGCGCACACGGTAAAGGGGATTTTTTCATAGGCCTTCTTCACGAGGTCCGACGCCGGATTCTGGCGGACAGGGTCGGCCCCGGAAACAACGAGCACCTCTACGGGGGGCTCGAGACCCTCAAGCTCCACCGGCCACCCCGAGACAGAGAGGGATCTGACCTGGGCGGAGGACGGAGCGAGCCGTGACGGAAAGAGAGCCATCTCATCCTTGCTGAAGGCAAGTCCCGCCCCTTTTCCGGAATACGCCCCGAGAAGCACCGCAAGTGCACCGATCCACCGGAACTGCATATCGCCGTGCAGGTAGCGCTGGGCACCGAAGGCCGGGTACTGGGTCACCGGTGAAAAACGGAGGAGCCAGGAATACACCTCTCCGGCCTGTTCTCCGTTCAGTCCTGCCGCCGCAAGAAGGGAACCGCTGTCAAGACCTTTCACGAAAGCCTCGAAATCTCCCGGGTTGGCCGTGTGCTCTTTCCAGCCTGCGGAGTCCTTTCTCTCGTCGAGGATCCTCCGGCAGAGCCAGGCAGCCAGGGCCCAGTCACCGCCGGGAGCAAGCCGCCACCATCGGTCGGCGAACCGTGTCGTCGGCGTACTCCTTATTTCAAGAGCGGCTATCTCCCCTCCCCGTTCCCGGACTTTCTTCAGCACCGGGACCACGTGGGAATGGGTCTCCAGGGCGTTCCTGCCCCAGAAGAGCACGCCGAGAGAATGGGCTTCAACAGTCTCGGGAGGGGTGACAGGGACCTCCCCGAAGGTCTGTTTCAGGCCGAAGCTCCCTGCTGAGGAACAGAGGTTTCCTTTCTTCGTGGTATATCCCCCGAGGGACGCAAAGACATGAGGCAGCAGTTTTTTCGAGAAGTACATGGAACCCGCGCTGGGCAGGTACATGACAGACAGCGGCCCGCAGCGGTCCACAGCCTCCCGGATCTTTCCCGCCCAGAGGTCGAGTGCCTCTTCCCATGAAACGGGAACGAGTTCCCCTCCCTTCCGGGCAAGGGGGGAAGAGAGCCGTGCAGCGCTTGTGGCCCGCGAAGCCCACCGTTTCCCCTTCCCGCAGAGGAAGGTGGAATAGGGAAGGTCAGGGTTCGGTTCAAGGGTCACGGCATTCCCGTCGAAGCAGCCGCGCATGGCGCATCCGTCAGGACAGTCGTAGGGGCATGCCGTAATTTTCCATAGTTTTTGCTTCATGATCCATCCTCCGGATACAGTATTTTTTTATCTTACCATCCATGTACGGGCTATCAACCCTATAAAAGCGGATTCCCCTTCTTTCCCGTACATTACTGTGGTATGCTTCTTTGCAAATCAACGGAAGCAAAGGTGGATCCGCAGTGTCGTTATCGAAAAAAACCGTTCATGAGCTTGTCTCTGATTCGTCGTTTCCCCTCTTTCTGCTGCTTGTGGGGGCTTTTTTCCTGACCGTTTTCTTCCGTATCTCGGCATCGGTGGTACTGCCCCTCGAAGGGGTACGACTGGGAATGAGCGCGTCCCTCATCGGCTTCATCTCCAGTGTTCATTTTTACGCATACGCTTTTCTGCAGCCGGTTTCAGGCGTCCTTCACGACCGGTACGGCCCGGTAAGGGTAGTGACCTTCGGCCTGTTGCTCACTGCTGCTTCCTGCCTTCTCCTCACCCTCGTCCGCACTCCATTTACTCTCGGTGCCTGGCGCCTTCTTTCGGGATTCGGCGTAGCCCCCATGTACTCTGCCGTCCTTGTTTTCCAGGCCTTCGCCTTCCCTCCTGAGCGGTACTGTTTTTACGCCGCCATCAACCTGGGACTTTCCAGCCTGGGCGCCATCGTCTCAGTGGCCCCTCTCGGCTTCGCAATAGACACCTTCGGAATGACCGCCACATTTGTCCTTCTTGCGGCGGTCCCCCTCCTCATGAGTTTTTTCCTGATGACAAAAGCCTCAAAGGATCCCATACGCCTTTCCTCTGCCGGGAAAGCCGACGGGGGATTGCTTTCCATTCTCCCGGGCATCTTGAAAGCCGTTCTTTTCGTTTTTAAAACCCCGCGCCTTCGGGCTCTTCAAACCTTGTGGGCCGTATCCTCCGCATCGCTGCTTACATTCCAGGGACTGTGGGGAGTCTCGTGGTTCGCCGCCGCATTCGACGCATCTCCCGCGTCGGCACGGTTCTGGAGTTCTCTCGTAAGCGTGGGGATGATGATGGGACCAATTCTCACCAGCGGTGTGGTCGTCACACCCGCAAGCCTCCCGGCGGCAATGAAGAAAGTGAGCACGGCAAACGCCCTGAGCTGGTTTTTTCTTCTCGCCGCGGCATGGTGGAGTCCGGCGGTATGGGTTGGAGGGGTCGGGGCTCTCTTCGTGGGTATGACCTCCGGAATGAGAGGGGTCTTCTCCCTTGCTGCAATAACAGCAATCTCACCTGCAGGAAAAAGAGGATCCGTGTTCGGTGCAATGAACATGACTGCCGTGCTCTCTGCAGTGGTTTTCCAGTGGGGGACAGGATTCATCATCGACCATTTCCCCGGCGCAGTACCAGGAACATTCACTGCTGAAGGGTACTTCGCCGGTTTTCTCGCCGTTGCCTGCGCCATGGCGGCAAGCCTCCTGGCGCTGAAGCCCCTGGGAAGCGAACCTCTTCATCCCGAACAGGGAATGGAATGATCCCTGTGAAAAGTACGGTCTCCCCGCGGGAGGCGTTTTCTGTACTCCCAAAGTCCTTATCAACGGCCCGGGGATGACAACGCTCTGTCACTGTTTTTTCGTCTTTTCACGGAAAAACTGTTCATTGCTGACACATTCCTCCACCCCTTTCGGGAAAACCCATTCCGGCCTCTTTTTTCCGAAGGCCTCGATCATATCGAGGATTTCTTCCTTCGTCCATAACCCCTTTATTGCATCGAATGCCCTTCCGCTGCTCTCGATAAGGCTTTCACCGGGAATTTCATAAGCAACAAGGAGTTTCCTTGCATAAGGAGGAATTCCCTCGAGGCGAATGTCCAGATCATCGCTGAAGTACAGTTCCCCATAATACCGCAGGGCCTGTAGATAAATTTTCGACCCGGGACCGAAAAAATCCTCTGCCTCGGGGTAAATCTGAAGAATCTCCCCGGATTCCACCTTCGAAGAGGAACTGAGTGTCCATCCGCTGTTCCACGGTGATCCAGCGGCTTCAGAATGAGTAGTACCGACTATATGCCGGATATCCACGTCCTCCCATGATGCCGGATCCCGCCTCAGTCCCAGCGACCCGGGAAGAAGCAGGACGAGGTCGATTATGCCGGTGCCGCGGACAATATTCGATGTTTTCAGGGGATAGTAAAGCGACCCTGAGGCAAAACGGTAGGCGAGAGGATCGACCAGACCAGCGTCCGGTCCGGCATGGACGAGGTGGAACACAAAATACCGATATCCCCGTTCCGTGTAGTCCCCGGCGATGCTGATGACATGTGAAAGGTCAGCCTCGACCGGTATTTCCATCCTGGCAAAAAAACCGGACACCCAGTCTGAGAAACCCGCCGGGTCATCGATCCGGATCACAGTTATTTCATGCGGGCCGATTTTCCCCTCCCAGGTGACCGCAACAGGAGGAATACCCTCCCCTGAAGGTCCGGATCCTCCGCCGTTTCTCCAAAGACCATGGGTCTCTGTTTTGACATCTTTGCTGAAAAGCAGTTTTTCAGCGGCCCCGAAGGGGTCTCCTTCCACGGGAAAAACTTTGGGCTCGGAGGGGAAGGGGATGAACTCAAGCACCGGGGAGGAAATTTCAGCCTGCAGAACAGTTGAAAGGATAAGCACCTGCTCCTCCCCGTTGGAGAGGATGATCCCCTTTTGTGCGTCCTCGCTCCACCTCATCGGGACGGGCCATATCTGCCCCCTGTCCGCATTTGCCGCACATGCCAGAAGAAGGATGCAAAGGACTGCAGCCCCTGTTATTTTTTTCATCTTCTCCTCCACTCCTTTTTCAGATTTGTGTATCACGATTGTCTTTTTTCCATGCCCTTTTGTCAATTTTTATGTTTCAGCATAGCCCCCGCTTGACTATTATGGCAATAAAAGTTAAAGTGAATTCACATTCACATATTTATTGAGGTGTGCTGTCATGGGGACAAAAAAGATGCGAACAGAAGACCGGCGGGAACAGATCCTTGACGCAGCCCTTGAAATAGGGGGCAGAAACGGCCTTCAGGCAATGAATATAGGCGACATCGCCGATCGGATAGGCTTGGTGCCTTCAGCAGTGTACCGCCACTTCGACGGCCGGGAGGATCTTGTCGATGCTCTCATAGAGAGAACGGGATCCCGTATCCTTGAGAATATCCGCCTTGTCTCCAGGCACAAAGAAGATATTCTTCACCAGCTTGGATGTCTTTTTCGGCTTCATCTTCACCTGATCCGCACCAATCCGGCGGTGATGCAGATCATCTTCTCCGACGAGGTAGTCTTCGGAGGGGAAAAACGCCAGGGTCTTATTCGCCGCATAACCGCAGAATACAGGAACGAACTCGCTTCCCTGGTGGAAAAAGGGAAAGACGCCGGAGCCGTCAAACCTTTCATTGATCCCTTCGGTGCGGCATTCTCCATGATCAGTCTTCTCCAGGGAGTGGGGACCGCGCTCAAAATGGAGGGGAGCAGAAAGGAAATTTTCGCCATGGCCGGTTCGGCGTGGTATATTTTCGAATCCGGAATCGCCATGTACCAGTCATCCGTAAGGAGAAAAATTCTCTGACCGCAGCGCAGGCTCTCCCGGGCTTTTTGCAGCCCTGCTCTTCACTCCCCTGCAGATGCTCCATAAACACCTGAGTAACGGGGGTTTTCTTTTGTCGAAGGGAACACCGTTGTGGTATTCTCAACCAATACACATTATGAAACGGAAAGGATGTGCCCCTCTCATGGAAGACCGGTTCCTGAAATACAGCACCCTTGCAAAGCAAATGGACAGGTGGGATTCCCTCAAATCATTCAGGGATCTTTTTCATATTCCTCCCGCAACGGTCTACATGGACGGCAACTCCCTCGGCCTGCCGCCGAAGGCTGCGGGCCAGGCCCTGGAAAAAGCCTTCGGAGAGTGGAAAGACATGGCCATAGGAGGCTGGATGGCAGGATCGCCACCGTGGTTCCACCTCGCGGAGGAACTGGGCAGGAAAATGGCGCCCATGATGGGAGCATCCGCCGATGAAGTGGTGATGTCAGGCTCAACGACGATCAATCTTCATGCCCTGGTGAGCACTTTTTATCAGCCGTCGGGAATCCGGACAAAGATAGTGGCGGACGAGCTGAACTTCCCTTCCGACATTTATGCTCTGGAAAGCCAGATCCGGCTGAAGGGGCTCGACCCGAAGAAGAACCTCGTGCTCGTAAAATCACGGGACGGCAGAAGCCTGAACGAGGAAGACATTGCCGCAGCTTTTGACGACACGGTAGCACTTGCCCTTCTGCCGGGAGTCCTGTACCGAAGCGGGCAGCTCCTGGACATGGAGATGCTCGTCAGGGAGGCCCATCAAAGAGACATCGTCATCGGCTTCGACTGCGCCCACTCGGCGGGAGCGGTACCTCACCGCCTCTCGGAATGGGATGCGGACTTCGCGTTCTGGTGCAGCTACAAGTACCTCAACGGAGGGCCCGGGAGCCCGGCGTTTCTGTATGTCAACAGGAAGCACTTTTCCCGTCTGCCCGGACTTGCAGGATGGTTCGGATACGACAAGTCCCGACAGTTCGACATGTCCCTGGAATTCCATTCTGCCGGCACTGCCGGAGGATGGCAGATCGGCACTCCCCCGGTCCTTTCGGCCTCGACGCTACTCCCCTCGCTCGAAATTTTCGCGAACGCCGGCATTGAGATGCTGCGGAGAAAATCCCTCGCGCTGACTTCATTTCTTATGGATATTATCGATGGATCCCTTTCGCAGCAACCATACTTCTATTCCATAGGAACACCCAGGGACGAGGTCCGCAGGGGAGGACACGTGGCCGTGGAACATGAGGAAGCCTGGAGGATATGCCAGGCACTGAAAAAAAGAAAGATCATCCCCGACTTCCGTCCTCCAAGGGTGATCAGGCTCGCTCCCACTGCGCTCTACTCTTCTTTCGGGGATATTATCGCTGTTGCCGAAGCACTGAAGGAGATCATCGACGTCAGGGAATACGAAAAGTTCTCACCCGAACGGGACGCCGTCTCCTAGGGTCTCTTCGGACCTCCTCCGACGGAAGGATCCTGTACAAAACAGGATTTTTGCACTAACATCATCTGGCAGGCATTCAATATTGCGAAGATTACAAAAAGGAGGGGTTGAGAATATGGATTTCAAAGAGTCAGCGAAGAAGCTCCATCAGAAAATCATTGAGTGGAGAAGGGACCTGCACCAGATTCCGGAGACAGGAGTAGACACCCCCCAGACAGAAGCCTACGTGTGCGCCGAGCTGGACAAAATGGGAATTCCCTACCGGAAGGGCTTGGGACGCCATGGGGTGGCAGCGCTCCTCGAGGGAAAGAACAAAAAGACTGTTTTCGCCGTGCGGGCAGACATGGACGGACTTCCGATCAGGGAGGAAACGGGGCTCCCCTTCGCATCGGATAACGGAAACATGCACGCCTGCGGCCACGATGCCCACGCCGCCATGGGACTGGGAACGGCAAAACTTCTTTCCGATGTGAAGGACCAGCTGGAGGGATCGGTTCTTTTCATTTTCCAACCTGGAGAGGAAGGCTGCCCCGACGGTCCCGGGGGCGCAAAAAGGATGCTTGATGACGGCGCCTTCGACGATCCTGTACCATCCGCCATGGTGGGACTGCACACGGGCTGCATCTGGAAGGATTTTGTCCCCGGGGAGATCGGATACCGTTCCGGCGGCATCATGGCCTGCATGGACCGCTTCGAGATACTGGTGAAAGGAAAGGGTTCCCACGGGGCATATCCCCACGGCTCCATCGACGCCATCTCCATTACCGGGCAGCTCATCTCCGAGCTCCAGACCATAGTGAGCAGGGAGATCGATCCTCTTGAGCCGGCGGTTGTGAGCCTCGGCGAGGTACATGCCGGAACGGCCTTCAACATAATTCCCGGGGAGTGCAGGATCACGGGAACGGTGCGGGCGCTGAACCAGGAGACGCGTGAATTCCTTGCCCGCAGGATCGAGGAGGTCGCGTCCGGGGTCGCCTCGAGCATGAGGGGAAGCATTGAGTTCAAATATGGATGGGAAGGCCCTGCCCCCGTGATGAACGATCCTTCCATGACGGAGGAACTAAGGCTGGCCGCCGCGAAGATCGTCGGAGAGGAAAAGGTCCGGGAAATTGCCCGTCCATCCATGGGCGGCGAGGATATCGCCTTCTTCCTTGAAAAGGCACCGGGAACATTCTTCTATCTCCCCGGCTGCAATGAAGAGAAGGGACAGACCTGGCCCCACCACAACAGCAAATTCGACATCGACGAGGACGTACTCTGGATAGGTCCTGCCGTCATGGCCACCATGGTCTTCGATTGGCTCAAAAAACAGGCCTGATCCGGCGGGAAGGAACGATCTTTTTTTCACAATACGTAGTTTTACCTACTTTACACTCTTTGAAAAAAGTGGTAGCATCCCAGATATAATGCTTTGAATACAATCGTTTTTCCAGTTAATTTTCATTGATTAATGGTTTGGCCCGGTTCCCGGGCTGATTCATTCTATCCCTGAACATCGGGGCCGGCGGTTTCTGCCGGCCCCGCCTCCTTCTCCCCATGTCTATAAATTATCTCGTTGTACAAATTCCTTTTTTCCTGTATATTCAAATATGCCCTGTCCTGAAACGCATTTTTCTGCAGCCCTTCTCCGCCCTGCCATGAGAGATCGCATTCCAGGCGGGCATCTTTATTTCCCCCTGCGCTACACCTATCTGAAGGAGGTTGAATATATTGGGTCTTCTGTCGAAAAAACGAATTGCAGGCCTGTTCGTAACTGCTGTCCTTGCAGCCGGGGTATATTTCTTTACAGCCTCCGGGCCTGGGCAGGAGAAAACTCCTCCCCCACCCGCTGCGGCGCGACCGGTAAAATACATGACCATAGCCAGAAGAGAATCCGGCGGGGAACGGATTTTCCCGGGCAAAATTGTGGCATCTCAGAAGGTCAATCTTTCCTTCAGGGTTTCGGGCCAGGTCATCGAGCTGCCCTCGGTCAAGGGGGTCTTCGTTGAAAAAGGGACGCTGCTCGCGCGGCTTGACCCGAGGGATTCAGGGGGCCAGTTGGCGAACGCAAAAACCGACCCGGCAACGCGAAGGCCCAGCTATCAGCCATGAAGGCAGGGGCACGGAAAGAGGAGGTCGCCATGCTTTCCGCGAAGACGGAATCAGCAAGAGCCCAGATGACCGATGCCATGACCACCATGGAAAGGGTGGAAAAACTGTACAAGGCAGGCGGGTTTTCCAGGGCAGAGTACGACAAGGCACGGACATCCTACCAGGTCGCCCGCTCCGCGTACCAGAGTGCCACGCAGGAACTGGCAAAAGCCCGGTCAGGCGCCAGGACCGAAGACGTATCCGCCATGGAGTTCACCATCCAGGGGATCGAAGGACGGGTCACCGCTGCGGAGAACGCCCTCAGGGACACTGAGCTCAGGGCTCCCTTCAGCGGGGTGATAATCGACAGGTATGTTGACAACAACCAGAGCATCCAGAAAGACCAGTCCATCGTCAGCCTCCAGGATCTCCAGTCCCTCGAGGTCTCCATCTCCGTATCCGAACGACTTGTGGCAATGACGGGAAAAACGGATTACGGGCCCGTCTCCGCACGGTTCAGCGCCATTCCCGAAAAACGTTTCCCCCTGGTCTACAAGGAAGCTTCCGCCTCAGCCGATCCGCAGACCCAGACCTACCCGGTGACATTCTCACTGGAAAAACCTGAAGAGATCACTGTCCTGCCCGGAATGACGGTGGACGTGATCGTCTCGGGGCTCGGACATTCCGCTGACATTCCCCTGGAGGTACCCTCGGAAGCTGTCTTCGCGAAAGAGGGAACCGAGCACTACGTGTGGAAAATAGTCGGGAGCGATTCTCTCACGGTATCCGCCGTTCCGGTCAGTGTGGGCGGGTTCCGGGAGGACATGGCCGAGATCCGGGGGGATCTTGGACCCGGTGACAGGATCGTCACCGCCGGAGCCTCCTTCCTTCTGGAAGGGGATCCCGTAACCCTGTACACGGGACCCCGCCGATAGCTGAGGGCCGTCATGAACTTCGCCGATTTTTCCCTCAGGAAAAGCACAATTATGTGGTTTCTCACTATCCTGATCGCCATCAGCGGGATCTGGGCCTACGGAAAACTGGGAAAGCTGGAAGATCCCTCCTTCACTATAAAGACAGCGGCAATAAGCACTCCCTATCCGGGAGCATCGCCCCGGGAAGTTGAAGAGGAGGTGACGTCCCTCATCGAATCAGCGGCCCAGAAGCTCGGGCAGACAGACAAGGTCAGGTCGCTGTCGAAGGAAGGACTGTCACTGGTGTACGTGGACATCAAGGATACATTCACGGCAAAGGATCTCCCCCAGATATGGGATGAACTCCGCAGAAAAATCACAGATGTCCAGTCCAGCCTTCCCCCGGGGTCGGGGCCATCGGTGGTGAACGATGACTACGGAGACGTCTACGGCGTTTATTTCGCCCTCACCGGAGAGGGCTACTCTTTCCGGGAGCTTGAGGATCACGCGGATTTCCTGCGGCGGGAACTCCTTCTCGTCCCCGGGGTGGCCAACGTGGATATTGCAGGCATCCAGCAGGAGACTATATACCTGGAAGTGGACCGGACGCGGATGGCCTCCTTCGGAATATCAATGGACGAGATGTTCAACCTCATCTCGGCGCAGAACATCGTGACCGGCGCCGGATCGGCCCGGGTCGGCCCCGAATACCTGCGAATCGCGCCCACCGGATATTTCTCTTCCCTTGACGTGCTCGAAAACCTTCTTCTGCGCGGAGGGTCGGGGCAGACCCTCCGCCTCGGAGATATCGCCCGCATCTACAGGGGATATACCGATCCTCCGA